>Ga0136633_1002192_pt1 | contig 13647 bp, 11 predicted proteins | sample AntDrymeUQ832206_2_FD_105494 | JGI IMG/M metagenome (GOLD analysis project Ga0136633, IMG submission 105494) | Polar desert sand microbial communities from Dry Valleys, Antarctica - metaG UQ83 (22.06) | ecosystem: Environmental > Terrestrial > Soil > Desert | place: Antarctica: Dry Valley... | reverse complement strand
GTGGGCGGGCAGCGCAGCGACCGCGGCCTGGAGGTTCGCCCGGCGGTCACCGACGTTGGATCCGAGGCCGAGGTAGCCCGTCCTCACCGCGGCCTCCGCACGATCGCGAGCTGGCGCGACTGCACGAGCAGGCGCCCGTCCTCGCTCCAGAGCTCGCCGTCTTCTTCGCAGACCCCCCCGGCCGAGACGCGGGTGGTGAACGACCCGAGCACCCACGGGTGGCCGCCCTCGGGCGGGAGCCCGCGCCAGTGGACCGACAGGTCGATCGTCGGGACGAACAGCCGCTCGGGCATGCGCAGGAATGAGGGCGGCATCATCGCGTCGGCCAGCGCGGCCAGCAGCACGGGGTCGACCGGGCGCGGGTCGGCAGGGCGCAGCCACGCCCGGACGGTCGCCGGCCGCGCGCCGCCGTCGAGACCGGTCCAGCGGATCTCGTACTTGCGCAGGTAGGGCGGGAGCTCCGGGACGCCCGACGGGAACGGCTCGCACGCCCGCGGCGGCGGCATCTCCGGCATGCGCGCGTCGTCCCACTCGGGCTGGCCCTCGCGCCAGTGCGCGCAGGCGGCGAGGCCGAGCGCGACGGTCCGTCCCCGCTGGTGCATGGAGACCGACGCCGAGACCGTGGTGGCGCCCTCGCGCTCGATCCGCGCGCGGATCTCGAGCTCGCCCTCGGCGGGCGCCTCCAGGTAGTGGACGGTCAGCGAGCGCGGCGGCCGATCGGTCAGCTCGGCCAGCGCGCGCGTGGCCAGGGCGGTCAGCAACCCGCCGTTGGGGCCGGAGACGACGAACCACGACGGGTCGATGTGCGCCGTCCAGGCGCCCTCGCCGGCCGGCGCCAGCGCCGTGTCGGTGTCGAAGCGGGCGACGAGCGTCACCCGTGATCGATCCCGAGCCGGCCGTGCAGCCGCGCCAGCGGCTTCGGCGCCCACCAGTTCCAGCGCCCGAGCAGGCGCATCAGCGAGGGCACGAGCAGCGCGCGGACGATCGTCGCGTCGATCAGGACGGCCAGCGCCGTGCCGAGCCCGAGTTGCTTGATGAAGACGACCTCCGAGGTGGCGAACGCGCCGATGGCGATCATGAATAGGATCGCCGCCGCGGTCACGATGCGGCCCGTGCGCTCGAGCCCGAGCGCCACCGCCTCCGTTTCCGAGGCACCCGCGTCGCGCGCCTCCTTGATGCGCGTGATCAGGAACACGCCATAGTCGGTCGAGAGGCCGAACGCGAGCGCGAACAGCAGGATCGGCTGCGTGGCCTCCAGCGCACCCTGGCTGGTGTAGTCGAGCAGCCCCTCGAGCCGGCCGTCCTGGAAGACGAGCACGAGCAGGCCGAACGCCGCGCTCAGCGAGAGCACGTTCATCAGCAGCGTCTTGATCGGGAGGACCACCGAACCGGTCATCGCGAAGAGGATGACGAGCGTGGTGACCGCCAAGACCGCGAGCGCGATCGGGAGGTGGTCGGCCAGCGAGGCCTCGCGGTCGACGTTCTCCGCGGTGAAGCCGCCGACCCGGTGCTCGAACGGCGCCGGCGCGGCGCGGACCGCGCGGACGAAGTCCTGCGCGGCGTCGTCGAGCTCGCCGCCGCGCGAGGCGAGGTCGATCCGCCAGAGGCCGTCTCCTGAAAGAACGCGCGGCGCGACACCGTCCGCCGCCCCGGGCAGCGCGGCCAGGCGGGCGGCAAAGGCCTCGACCTCCGCCTTGGCCTCCGGCGGCTCCGTGACCGCCACGGTCACCGGCGTGCTCAGCCCGGCGGGGAAGTCGCGCCCGAGCGCGTCGTCGACGACCCGCGCCGAGCGCTCGGCGGGCAGCACGGACGCGTCGATGCTCGTGAAGTCCACGCGCGTGAACGGCAGGCCCATCGCCAGCAGGACCACGGCGGTCGACAGTGCGACGGCGACGGGCCGGCGCATCACCGCCTGCGAGAGCCGGTACCAGAAGCCCGAGCGCTCGCGCGCGGCGTCGTGGGCGATCGCCCGCTTCCAGCGCTTTAGGCTCAGCGCGTCGACCCGAGGGCCGAGCACGGCCAGCAAGGCGGGCAGCATGGTCAGCGAGATCGCGGCCGCGACCATCGCCACCAGCGCGCCGCCGACCCCCATCGAGAACAGGAACCGCTGCGGGAACACGACGAGCGAGGCGAGCGCCGCGGCCACGGTCACCGAGGAGAACAGCACCGTCCGCCCGGCCGTGGCCATCGTTGCGCGCAGCGCCTGCGCGGTGTCCGCTCCGGGCCGCGCCATCTCCTCGCGGAAGCGCGAGACGACGAACAGCGAGTAGTCGATCGCCAGCCCGAGCCCGAGTCCGATGATCAGGTTCAGGGCGAAGTTCGAGATCGGCTCGACCGCGTTGACCAGCCGCATCCCGGCGAACGTGGTGAGGATGGTGGCCATGCCGACCGCGAGCGGCAGCAGCGCCGCGACGAGGCTGCGGAAGACCAGCAGCGAGACGAGGAACAGCAGCGGGAAGGCGAGCATCTCGGCGCGCGCGAGGTCCTCGGAGACCTGGATGCCCACCTGCTCCTGGATCAGCTCGCCGCCGCCGACGATCACGCCGTCCTCGCGCTCGAGGCGCTCCTGGAGGCGGACGGCGGTCACGTCGGCCTCGGCGCCGGAGCGCACGAAGGCCATCACGTAGGCCGAGCGGTTGTCGGTCGAGACGACCGGGTCGCTGACCTGCGCCACGTCCGGATCGGTCAGGCCACGGCGGACGGCCTCGATCCGCGCGCGGCCCTCGCGCGAGTCGATCGGCGCGTCCGTGCGCAGGAGCGCGACGACGTCCGGCGTGACGCTCTGCCCGAGCGCCGCGCGCAGGTCCTTGCGAGTCTGGACGGACTCGGTGCCCGGGTCGTCGAAGTCGTCGTCGGAGTCCAGGATGCCGACCACCGGCCCGCCGAAGACGCCGGCCGCCGCCACGAGCACGAGCGCCCCCACCAGCAGCGAGCGGCGGGTGCGGAAGGTCAGCCGGGCGAGGGCGTCGAGCATGGTCAGTCGTCCTTAGGTTGTGCTTCGAGGCGCCACCCACCACCTGGGCTCGCTGACGCTCACTAATGAGCGTGAGGCGAGCCCAGTGGGGCGCTACTCCTCGCGCCAGACTTCGACGGAGACCGCTTCGACGGGGAGCGGGATCGGCGGCTCGGGCTTGGTCGCCTTGACGGTTACCGACTCGGCGCTGAACTGCGCGGCGAGTCGGTCCGCGATGACCGCGCAGAGCCGTTCGAGGGTCTTGTAGGACCGCTGCTGGGCGATCAGCGCGATCGCCTGGCAGACCTCCGCGTAGTCGACGGTGTCCTCGACGCGGTCGGTGACGAGCGCGTCCGGCTCGCCCACGTCGAAGCGGACGTCGAGCACGAGCCGCTGCCCGATCTCGCGCTCGGCGGCGCTGACCCCGTGATGGGTGTAGAGCGACAGGCCGGTGATCTCGATCGTGACCCCGATCTCAGGACCCTCGTCTTCGTCGCCGGTCAGGTCGTCGTCGTAGTCCTCGGCGTCGTCGGGTTCCATGGGCCGAGCGTAGCGGCGGCCACGACCAGCGCGTCCCGGGTGGGAGCGACGTCGTGGACGCGGAAGACCGTGGCCCCGGCGGCCAGCGCGAGCACGTTCGTGGCGATGGTCCCCGGCACCCGGTCGGCCGCCGTCTCGCGTCCGGTGAGCTTGCCCAGGAACGACTTGCGCGAGGTCCCGATCACCACCGGGCGGCCCAGGGCGACGATCTCGCCGAGCCGCCGGAGCAGTTCGAGATTGTGCGCGACCGTCTTCCCGAAGCCGATCCCGGGGTCGAGCATGATCCGGTCCTCGGCCACCCCCTCGGCCACCGCGAAGGCCATTCGCTGCTCGAGGAACGCCTTGACGTCGGAGACGACGTCGTCGTAGCGGGGGTCGTCCTGCATCGTGCGCGGCTCGCCGAGCATGTGCATCAGGCAGCACCCGAGCCCACGCTCGGCCACGAAGCCGGCCAGGGCCGGTTCGGAACCGAACGCCGTGACGTCGTTGACCACGGTCGCTCCCGCGTCCACCGCCGCTCGGGCCACCGCGAGCTTGGAGGTGTCGATCGAGATCTGCGCCCCCGCGCCGGTGAGCGCCTCGATCACCGGCACGACGCGGCGGGCCTCCTCGGCGGCGCCGACGGGCTCGGCGTACGGGCGCGTGGACTCGCCGCCGACGTCGAGGATGTCGGCGCCCTCAGCCGCCAGCTCGAGGGCGTGCGCGACCGCTGCGGCGTGGTCGAAGAACTCCCCGCCGTCCGAGAACGAATCGGGCGTGACGTTCAGCACGCCCATGATCCGGAACGGGCGCCCGACGGTCACGCCCGCGGGTCCCAGGGCAGCGTCGCGATCACGGCTTCGACCATACGAACATGCCTCCGGTCACATCGCCGGGAAGCTCGAGGTCGCGCACCGCTGCGGCCACTCCCGGGAACGCCGGGTTCTCGTAGTCGTGCAACACGAGCAGGCCGCCCGAGCGCAGCTTCGGGGTCCAGGCGATGATCTCGGCCACCGTCGCATCGTGCTCGTGGGTCGAGTCCACGAACACGAGGTCCTGCTCGCCGGCGTTCTGCGCGCCATCGGCACCGGTCGCGGCGACGAGCTCGATGCGCCGGCGAGCGGCCGCGGGGAGCAGCGCGAGGTAGTCCGCCCGGTGGTCTTGCACCACCGGGTCGAACGTCAGCACCCGCCGTTCGCGATCGGCGAGCACGAGCGCCGCGGTGGTCCAGCCGGTGGCCGTCCCGAGCTCTACCACCCGCCGGCGCCCCTCTGCGAGCTTGAGCAGCTCGGCGACGTCCGCGGGTCGTGTGGCCGACTCGATCGCGAACCGGTCCCCGCGCCGCCAGGCCCGGATCAGCGCGCAGATGCGAAAGATCGCCGCCCGTGGGGGAAGCTCGCGCGCCTGCGCGAGATGGCGGGCCAGGACCTTCGGAGGGACGGCGGCCATGAAGGGCCGACCCTAGCCGCCCTCTCAGGCCAGGTCGGGCTTTTCCGGCAACTGCAACCCGCGGGCCTCGGCGGCGAGGCCGGGACGCGGCAGTGGCCGGGGCACTTCGCGGGGACGCTCGGGCGCGATGTCGGCGGGCACGGCGGCCGGTGGCTCCTCGTCGGGGCCGAAGACCTCGAGCTCGGTCTTACCGGCCAGCAGCGCCTCGAACTCGTCGCGTTCGACCGTCTCGCGCTTGAGCAGCAGGTGCGAGATCGATTCGAGGATCTCGCGCTGCTCCGAAAGGATGTCTTTCGCAACCTGATGCGCTCCCTCGACGATGCGGCGGATCTCGTCGTCGATCTCGCGGGCGATCTCGTCGGAGTAGTCGGCCTGGGCGGAGAACTCGCGCCCGAGGAACGGCTGCGTGGTGTCGTGGCCGAACACTCGCGGCCCGAGCTTCTCGGACATGCCGAAGCGCATGACCATGGCCTTCGCGGTCGCCGTGACCTTCTCGAGGTCGTTCGACGCGCCGGTGGTGATCTCGTTGAAGACGATCTCCTCGGCCGCGCGGCCGCCCAGCGTCATCGCCATCGTGTCCAGCAGCTCGGCGCGCGTGGTCAGGAACTTGTCCTCCTGCGGCATCGAGATCGTGTAGCCGAGGGCCTGGCCGCGGGAGATGATCGAGACCTTGTGGACCGGATCGGCGTTCGGCAGGCAGTGCCCGACGATCGCATGGCCCATCTCGTGGAACGCGGTGACCAGGCGCTCCTTCTCGCTCATCACGCGGGTCTTCTTCTCGGGACCCGCGACGACGCGCATGATCCCCTCCTCGAGCTCGGGCTGGGCGATCTCCTTCTTGCCCTTGCGCGCGGCGAGCAGCGCGGCCTCGTTGACGAGGTTCGACAGGTCGGCGCCGGTGAACCCGGGGGTCTGGCCGGCGAGCGCGTCGATCTCGATCTCCTTGGCCAGCGGCTTGCCGCGGGTGTGGACTTCGAGGATCTTCGCGCGGCCCTTGCGGTCCGGGCGGTCGACGGCGATCTGGCGGTCGAAGCGGCCCGGGCGCAGCAGCGCGGGATCGAGGATGTCGGGCCGGTTGGTGGCCGCGATCATGATGATGTTGTCCTTGGCCTCGAAGCCGTCCATCTCCACCAGGAGCTGGTTGAGCGTCTGCTCGCGCTCGTCGTGGCCGCCGCCCATGCCGGCGCCGCGATGGCGGCCGACGGCGTCGATCTCGTCCATGAAGATGATGCAGGGGGAATTCTGGCGGGCCTGCTCGAAGAGGTCGCGGACGCGGGAGGCGCCCACGCCGACGAACATCTCGACGAAGTCCGACCCCGAGATCGAGAAGAACGGGACGCCCGCTTCACCGGCGACCGCTCGCGCGAGCAGGGTCTTGCCGGTGCCCGGAGGTCCGTAGAGCAGCACGCCCTTGGGAATGCGGGCGCCGAGCGCCTGGAACTTCTTCGGGTTCTCGAGGAACTCCTTGATCTCGTGCAGCTCCTCCACCGCCTCGTCGACCCCGGCCACGTCGCGGAACGTGATCTTGGGCGAGTCGACCGACACCCGCTTGGCCTTGGACTTGCCGAAGGACATGACCTTCGAGCCGCCGCCCTGGACCTGGTTCATCAGGAAGATCCAGAACCCGATGAAGATCAGGAACGGCAGCACGTAGGTCAGCAGGCTGAGGATGACGCTGGAGCGCGCCGGCCGGACGTCGAAGATGGCGATGGCGCGCTTGTCGTAAGCGTCGCGCAACTTGTTGACGAGGATCGGCTCGTAGTTGCTCGGGTAGCCGACGATGTACTTCGTCTTCTCGGGCCCCTCGAGGATGACCTCGATCGAGTTGTCCTTCGGGCGCATCGTCGCCTTCTCGACTTCGCCCTTGTCGACCTGGACGAGGAAGTCGGCGAACGTCTGCTGCTCGTTGCGGTCCGGTCCGGCGATCAGCTTCGAGGCGAAGAACGCCAGGACGATGACGATGAGGATCGGGAACGCGGCGCTCTTGAAGAACCGACTCATCAGTGGGCCCACGGTAGCACGGGGCTACCGGCCTCCCTGCGCTGTGCAGGGGGTTTCCCAGCCACGCGGGCGCCCTCGCGGCTAGGTCCGCAGGGCGGCGACGTAGGGGAGGTTCCGGTAGCGCTCGGCATGGTCCAACCCATATCCGATCGCGAAGCGGTTCGGGATCTCGAACCCGACGTATCTGGGGGACAACTCGACCTTCCGCCGCTCAGGCTTGGTCAGCAGGGCACACACCTCGAGGGACGCCGGACCGCGCGCCTGCAGGGAGCGCAGCAGGTATTGGAGGGTCAGACCGGAGTCCACGATGTCCTCGACGATCAGCACGTCGCGGCCCTCGATCGGCATGTCGAGGTCCTTGAGGATGCGGACCACGCCGCTCGAATCGGTCGCGCTGCCGTAGGAGGCCACGGCCATGAAGTCGACCTCGCACGGGACGTCGATCGCCCGCATCAGATCGCTCAGGAAGAAGATGGCGCCCTTGAGCACCCCGACCAGCAGCGGTACGCGGTCGGCGTAATCACGCGAGATCTCCTTGCCGAGGGCGCGCACCCGGTGCTGGAGATCGTCGGCCTGGACCAGCATCTCCCCGATCGCCGGATCCCGCATGGGCAGGATCCTATGCCGCGGCGCCGCCGAGAGCCGCCGCGACGATGTCGATCGCCAGGTCAGCCGCGCGCGCTGGCGGGTCGCACCGGTGACCTTGAAGGCCTCGGCGGTGGCCACTCCCGGGATCCAGGCGATCTCCTTCCCGACCAGCACTACGGGCAGTTGGGAGCGCCTCTCGCGCGGCACCTTGCGGTTGGTGAAGAGATCCTGGAGCGACTGCGAGGCGCCGCCGAGCCCGAGCGGGCGCATGCGGTCCCCCTCACGCCAGGAGCGGACCGTGAGCGCATCCGGTCCGAGCGTGACGGCGTCGAGCGTGCCGTCGCCGATCGCGAGTCCGGAGCCGAGCTCGGCCCGGAGCTCTCCCGCCCCGAACGCCACCCGGCCCGGCAGTGCGAGCACGGCGTCGGCGGGCGCGGCCGGCGGGCCGGCGCGGTCGAAGCGCAGTACCCCGTGCTCGACGACCGCGCGGAGTCCGCGGCCGAGATCGAGCGCACCGTGCTCGAGATCGGCCACGTGGTCAGGAACGGGGCGCCCGGCCAGCCGGCGCAGGACGAGCCGGCGCAACGCCGGCGGGAGTGCGCGGAGCGCGGCCGTCGTCGGCGGATCGGGCGTCACTTCGTCGACGAGCGCGTCCAGGACGGCGGCCTCGTCGCGCAGCAGGTCCAGGGTTCGCAGGACATTGGCCTCGGCAGCCGGGTGGATCGTCTTGAGCTGCGCGACCAACTCATGGCGGACGCGGTTGCGGGCGAAACGAGGGTCGGCGTTCGAGGCGTCCTCGACGAAGGGCAGGCCGCGGGCTGCACAGTGCGCGGCCGTCTGCTCGCGCGAGCTCCCGAGCAAGGGGCGGATCAGCCGGCCATCGCGCTCGCACATCCCGAGCAGGGCGGTCCGGCCCGGCGAAGCCGCGAGCCGGTAGAGCACGGTCTCCACCTGGTCGGTCGCGGTGTGACCGGCGGCGATGTCCGCGTCGCGCTCGTCGGCGAGGCGTGCCGCAGCGGCGTAGCGGACGTCGCGCGCCCACGCCTGGAGGTTGCCCGTCGAGGGGGCGATCGGGGCGCGGTGGACGATCAGCTCGACGCCTAGGCGCTCGCACAGATCCGCGCAGTGGGCTTCGTCGGCGTCCGCCGCCGGGCGCAGGCCGTGGTTGATGTGCAGCGCGACGACTCCCGCGCACCCGCGGGTCTGCCGCACCGCGATGTCGAGCAGGCAGACCGAGTCCCGGCCCCCGCTCAGCAGCACGACGAGGGTCCGTTCCGAGGGAATCTCGACCCGGCCGAACAGGTCCACGCGCTCAGTCTCCGGCCGGCCGGGCCAGCAGCAGCTCGGTCGGGTTGGTGAAGCCCTTCAGCCGGACCTCGCCGATGCGCTCGAAGTCCAGGTGACGGCTCGCGGCGTCGGCCACCTCACGCGTGACGAGCACCTCCCGGCCGGCCGCGCGGGCGCCGACGCGGGCCGCGAGGTTGACCGCCGAGCCGTAATAGTCGCCGTCGCGGTAGAGCACGGCGCCGTAGTGGATGCCGATACGAGGCAACGGGCGCTCGCTCTGGAGCTCCTGGAACCCCACGGCCCATTCGCACAGCGCGCCGGGATCGGAGGAGACGATCATCACCGCGTCACCGATCGTCTTCACGATCCGCGCGTCCTCGGGCAGCGTGTGCCCGACCGTCTCCACGAAGCGCTCGACGAGCCCGAGCGCCTGCTCGTCCCCGGCCTCCTCGGTCAGGCGCGTGTAGCCCGCGAGATCGGCGAAGGCGATCGCCACACGCAGGCGGCCGAGCCCGAGATCCTCATCGGCGCCGGTGGATTCGAGGTGACCGACGACGTCCTGCTCGACGAAGTGTTGGAGGAACCGGTGATGGAGGTGATCCATGATCGGGCTCGCCAGCGGGAGCAAATCGCGCGCGAGCCCCTGCATCTCCTCGGCGATTTCGAGACCGGGCACGCTCTCGCGGATCAGCGGCTCGTGGACGTAGAGATGGAACAAGCGGACTTCGGCGTCGGCGATCTGGGCCATCGCGTGCCCGTAGACCCGGATCAGCTGCATGAAGGCCTCGTGCGGGAAGCCCGCGGCCAGCACCGCGCCGACGTAACGCAGCAACTGGAGGTCGTCCTCACTGATCGAGTCGAGCTGGGCCGGGTTGAACCCGATGCCCGACCACATGCGCTCGATCAACTCGCGGTCGAGGCCGGTCTCCCGCACGGCGTCGTCGAGCGTGAGGTGCGCCTCGTCGCCCGGAAACAGGTCCTCCATGTAGCCGTAGGCCAGGCGGCCGGACTCGCTGGCCCGGCGCAACTCCTCCAGCGAGTGCCCGCGCGAGCGCAGGCGCGCCACGATGCGCGCGTGGGCGACCGCCGCGGGCGTCCAGGAGCCATCGCGGAGCGGCACGATGCCATCGCGCACCCAGCGGCGCAGGGTGGCCGGCGTGACGTCGATCCGGCGTGCGACCTCGGAAAGGGTGACGTCGCTCATGGGGAGGCCCTGCACGGTACCGCTCGCGGGCGCCCCAGAACGAATGAGCGGCGGAACCGTTTTGTGCGGTTCCGCCGCCTGCGAGCAATGCGGCTCGCTACCTCGGTCGTCGGCGTTCGTCTACGAGAGGCGACGCCTTGCGGGAGCCGAACCCCCACTTGTGACCTGTTGTACACAAGGTGTACTCCTCGCTTCCAGGCCTGTCAACACTCGCGTCGGCGAGCGGACGAATGGGCCCTCGCGGGCCCTCAAGCCTTCAGATGCGGGTACTCGGCCTCGACGAGAGCGCTGTACTGATCGAACACCGGCTTGGTGATCGGCATCAGCGCGAGCGCCGCCTTGACGTCGCCGCCCGTCTTGATCTTGCGGCGGGCGATCGCCATCGCGATGTTCTCCTTGCCCTGGAAGTACTTGTTCGCGGTCTCGGAAGTCATCGACATCCGCACGCGCGGCTCCCAGTCGACGGAATCCGACCACTCCCAGTGCAGGTTCCCCGTCTCCCCCTCGCGGGCCGCGCGAATGTTCACCACGAAGTCCATGTCGGAGAACTCGAAGCGCTGCGGGACGTCGGCGTCCTTGAGCTTGGGACCCATCTCGGCGTCGTCGCTCATCAGGCCGAAGACCTTGTCGATGACTTCGCGGAACTCCTCGGGGCTCTGGAACTCGGCTGCCATGTTCAGGAGGTCCCCGACCCACCGGCCGGGGGCTTGGTCGTGCGCGTCGAGGACGCCCTCGGCTTGGCCGCCCTCGAGGCGGTCGAGCGCGCCGAAGCCGGCCTGGCCGCGCTCGCGCGCGGTGTGGAGGGCTTTGCGGCCGCGGACTTCGCCGCCGACCCCCGCGCCGTCGTGGGCTTGGGAGCGGTCGACCGCGATGAGGCGGTGCTCCGGGTGCTCGCGGGCTTGGGCTTGGCCGCGGTCGACCGGGTCGCGGCCGGCTTGCGCGCCGTGGTCGACCTGGTCGCCGTCGTCTTGCGCGCGGCCGTCGTCTTACGGGCGGTGCTCGCCCGGCGGGCGGTGGTTCCCGTCGTCTTGCGGCCCGCCGTGGCGGTGCGCCGCGCCGGGGTCTTCGATGCCGTGGCACCGTTGCCGCCGTCGCCTGAGCCGCCTTCGAGCGCGGCGACGCGGCGGGCCAGTCCCTGCACCTCGTCACGGACGTGCTCGAGGGCCTCGATCAGGCGCTTCTCGTCGATCGATTCGCGCACGCGTGCGACGACCTCGTCGAGAAGCCCGGAGGCACGGTCGCGGGTCGCGCCGACACCGCCGGCTGCGCCTTGGAAGGTACGCTCGACGGCGTCCCGGAGAGCGGCCGCCGTCTGCTCGGCGCCGCCCTTGTTCTTCTTGCGCTTCTTGTCGCTCTTCTTGTTGTCCTTCTTGGCCATGGCGCGCGAGTCTACGCCGATCCACCTGCACCCGCACGCCCCCGTCGCCGAGCGCGTCCTGTTGCCGGGCGACCCCGGGCGGGCGATGCGCATCGCGATCGCCCTCACCGGTACGCCCAAGATGCTCAACCACCACCGCGGGCTGTGGGGCTACACCGGTGTCGCGGCCGACGGCGAACTGCTGACCGTCCAGGCCACCGGCATGGGCGGGCCGAGCGCCGCGGTCGTCGTCGAGGAGCTGATCGACCTCGGAGCGAAGCGCCTCCTGCGTGTGGGGACGTGCGGGGCCCTGGTGGCGGGCTTCACGCTCGGCGAGCTGGTCTGCGTCCGCGACGTCCTCGCGTGTGATGGCACGAGCCGGGCCCTGGGCGCCGGCGAACTGGTCGTCCCCGAAGTCGTCCCCGGCGGTCTGCGCACGGTCCGGGCCGTCAGCTCGGACCTCTTCTACGACCCGCGGCCGGACCCGTTCCCGGCTTCGGCCGAAGTGGTCGAGATGGAAGCCGCAACCGTCCTCACCGTGGCGGCCCGGCGCGGAGTGCCCGCGGGCTGCGTGCTCGCCGTGACCGACCTGCTCGACGACGGGCCCCGCGAACGGATCGGCGCGGAAGCGCTCGAGGCGGCCGAACTCGAGCTGGGGCGGGCGGCCTTCGCGGCGCTGAGCGGGTCTGCCTGAGCTACGCCTTCTTCGCCGCTCCCTTGACCGCCGCCGCCCCCTTGGCGGTCGCGGCGGCCTTGCGGGCCGGCTTCGACGCAGCGGGCTTCGAGCCGGCCGGCTTCGGAGCCGGGACCTTGGCCGCCGCCGGCTTCGCGCCGTCGACGTTCAGCGAGGCCTGCGCGCGGTGGACCGCCGCGGGTTTTGCTTCGACGGCTTCGGCGACCTGATGGACCTCGCCGACGAGCTTCGAGACCTGTGCCTCGAGCGCGGCGATGCGTCCAGCGTCCTCGCCCCGCCCGGCCACCGCGCCGAGCTTGGTGTCGATCCGGTCCAGCACGTCCTCGATCCCCTCGAGTCGCTGCGAGACCGACCGCAACCGCCGGGTGAGCCGCTCGACGTCGGCGGCCGACGGGAGATTGAAGGCCCCCATCGCGGCTTCCTGGACCTGCGTCGCCTTCTCGCGCGCGTCGAACGCCCGCGTGACCGCTCCGGTGAAGAGTGGGTTCTCGAGCAGTTCCTGGGCGACCTTCCCCAGCACCTCTTCGCCCTGCTTGGTCAGTTTCTCGCGGAGTCCACCGGTGTCGTCGCTCATGCTCCGGCAAGGTAGCGAGTCGCGCTCCGGCAGAGAATCCTCGACCTTGACTGAAGGGTGAGGTCATCGATCTCCTCGCGGGGGCGCACGCTCGAGCGCCGCGCGCCGGCGTCGAACCTCGTAATCTGCGTCCGAATGGGAGTCTCACGGGCCCACAACGGGCGCTTAACGGTTCTCAATTGAAAACACGACACACGGTCAGTAGCTTGCCGTGCGGTCCACGCGGTGCCTCTGAGCACCCACGGGAGGGGACTTTCAGAGGATGAACCGACGTAAGCCGCTATTCATGCTCGCCGTTGCGGGTGTCTTCTGTGCCGGACTCGGCGCAGCGGTTGTCCCTGCCCTGGCCGACGAGCGCACCTTCGTGGTCACGCTGCTCGGCGGCAAGACCATCACCGTGACGCTGGACGTGCCTCCGGGCACGCCCGTGGACCAGGTCACCATCCCGAACGTCTCGACGCCGATCGTCAGCATCGAGGAAGTCACTCCCGAAGAGACGCCGACGCCCGAGCCGACGGCCGGGAGCGGCTCGGACCCCGCCGCCACGCCGGAGCCCGCCGCCGACGGCACGCCCGCCGCGGGCGAGGCTCCCGCCGCCACCGGTTCGGACGACGACGCACAGCAGACCACCAAGCGCAAGAAGCGCAAGGGCGCGAATTCCGAAGACGGGGCCGACCTCGTCGCGATCCTCGAGGAAGAGCGCGCAAAGCCCGGCGGCAAGGCCAGCAAGGGCCGCAACACCGACGGGACGCCCACGCTCGACAACCCCACCTTCACGCTCGCCGAGCCCGGCGCAGCTCCGATCGGCGTGCCGAACTTCTTCATCGAGAAGTTCCGCATCCCGCCGTTCCTGCTCCCGATCTACCAGGCCGCCGGCATCCAGTACGGCGTCCGCTGGGAGTTGTTGGCGGCGATCAACGAGATCGAAACCGATTACGGCCGCAACCTCAACGTCTCCAGCGCCGGCGCGCTGGGCTGGATGCAGTTCATGCCCGCCACCTGGAAGGCCTACGGCGTCGAC
>Ga0136633_1002191_pt1 | contig 13647 bp, 15 predicted proteins | sample AntDrymeUQ832206_2_FD_105494 | JGI IMG/M metagenome (GOLD analysis project Ga0136633, IMG submission 105494) | Polar desert sand microbial communities from Dry Valleys, Antarctica - metaG UQ83 (22.06) | ecosystem: Environmental > Terrestrial > Soil > Desert | place: Antarctica: Dry Valley... | reverse complement strand
TTCTGCCGCCTCAAGGACTGCCGCCGCCTCGCCACCCGCTATGACAAACTCGCCGCCAACTTCCTCGGCAACATCCACCTCGCCGCCTCCATCATGTGGTGGTTATGAGTCTTGGCCCTAGTCCTTCTCGCCGACGGCACGCGACACCGCGTCACGTGCCAGGACCTTGCCAAACAGCTCCGCCAAGAACGGACCGCTTCGCTTAAACGGCTGCGGCAAGCGCGTATCGAAGCGCTAGCTCGAGCGGCCGACGGGGTCGAGCATAAGCGCATCCGCCACGAGTTCGAGGCTAGGGAGCGCGAGATGGATGCGGCGATCCGTCGTCTGTCGCGACAGGTGCGGATCAAACCGGCCGCGCAGCGCAGGTCTCCAACCGAGCGACAGTCTCGGTTGAGACTTCTCAGCACCGGCCATTCTGGCCTCATTTTTGCGAACCGCGGACAGGTGCGAAGCGCACTTGCTCGCCGCGACCGCCTTGGGCGCGAAGGTATCATGCTGCGCATTCGCTATGTTCGTGCAGGCGGCAAGCACGCGGGCCAAGGCTGCCTTCGGCGCCACTGGTACTACATCGCCCGCGAGGCCGCCGTGACGCTCGACAGCAAGGGGGAGCTGATCGTGCTGAGCAATCTCGGCGACACCATCGAGGAAGTTGCCGAGGGGTTGGCCCTGCAGGAACTGGTGCTGCGCGCCATGCGCAAGAATGCCAAACTCGGCTTCCGAATGGTCGGCGCATTTCCCTATGGGATGCCCGTGGACGCACGACGCGACGCGCTGCAGCGCATCGGCGAGCGGGTTTTTGGAGCACGTGGTTTGCCATGGTCTGGCGCGGCGCACGACGCCGATCCTGCCGCTAAGGTCGACAATCCCCATTTTCATCTCGACTATGGTTTGCTGCCGATGGCACGTCAGGCGGACGGCAGCTACATCGTCTCCAACGACCTGCGGACCGATCTCGATGGCGAAGAAGGGTTACGCTTCATTCGTCACATGGTCGCGCAGGTGATGACGGAAGTTGCGCAGGAGCACGGGCTGGAGCGCACGTTCACGGCTTTGTCATATCGCGACCGCGGAATGGATCGTGAAGGCGGCGAACATGTGGGTCAGGCGGGCACCGCTGCTCATCGCCGCGGCGAGCACGTCGCCTCAATCGCGCGCAACGAAGCGAAAGGACGGCGGGACGAGGCCGAGAGCTGTCGATCTCAGGCCCATCATTGCCACTGCTCAGTCAAGTGCCCGGCCAAGCCGCACCGATCTCGATGCCGCCTCCTTTATCGAGCGTCGGAGCAATGGGCTCCAACGCCGGGATGCCACCGACGCTCACTACCTTCGGGGATGCGGCGCCGAGCGTGCCGCAGGTGAATACGCCTTATCAAATCGCGCCGCTCGCTCTACGAGCCGATGCCTCTCTCACGGCTGCGGCAGAGTTGGAGATAAACCTTCCCGTCACAACGGCGTTCGCACCCGCCATATCCGATGCGCCCGCCGTGACCGACACTTTCAGCGTCGACCCGGCGCCGCCTCTGTCGGCGCCTGATGTCACGTTGATCATGGCGCTGCCTGATGAGGTGCCGCCCAGCAGTGCCGTTCCAATGATTCTGTCCGCCGGCGCGCAAGAGCTGCTAATCTTAGGCCCATCATTGCCACTGCTCAGTCAAATCCCCGGCCAAGTCGCACCGATCTCGATAACGCCCCCTTTATCGGGCGTCGGAGCGATTGTCTCCAATGCCGGTATGCCACCGACGCTTACTGCCTTCGGGGATGCGGCGCCGAGCCTGGCGCCTATGGACACACCTTACCCAATCGCGCCGCTCGCTCTACGAGCCAATGCCTCTCCCACGGCCGCGGCAGCGTTGCAGATGGACGTTTTCGTCACAATGGGAGTCGCCCCTGCGGTAACTCTAGCCCCGGCACTAGCTGACATCGTCAGGACTGGGGCGGCGCCGCGACTGCCAGCGACTCATGCGGCTTTGATTCTAGATTTGCCGACCGCGGCGCCGCGACTCGATGCTGGTCCAGCGGTCTCTTCTGCCAATGTGCGTGAGGTGACGGTCTCATCATTACCGCTGATCACTCAAATGCCCGACGAGACGGGGTCCGTTTCGGCGGTGCCTCCTTTGTCGGACATCGGCACGATCTGCCCCAGTGTCGGGATGCCACCGACGCTCGTCATTTTGCGGAATGCTGCGCCTCGCCCGCCGCAGATGGTTGGGCTTCAAGACATCTCGGTGCCCGCGCCAAGCGTCGATACACCGGTCACGCTCGCAGCCTTGGGCGAACATTTGGTGAATATGGTGCGCATGCCGCCCGCTGTAAGCCGTATCGGCAAAGAAGTTCAGCGTTTGACTGGCGCCGACTTTAGCATCTGGAACCTTGGTCCGGCGATTACCACCGATGCCGCGGACGAAGCGATCAGGAAGCGCCTGCAAGAAGCCGTCGAGCTTGAAGACGCGCGACGCCGTAAAGCCGCCATAGAAGGCGGCACATCGGAGATCGACAATGCCGCGCGTGCGGCCGCGTTTGAAACATTGCGTCTTAGGAACGATTGGGTCGGGGAGGACAATCAAGGGTATTTGACGATCCCCGACGAAGCGATACGTGCGGTCGGTCTGACCCGCGCCGAACTCGTCACGCCTTCCGCGCAGGACGCGCTCAGGGCAATGGGCGACGATCAGCTAGATCGATTTGATCCGGTGTTCAAAGATCAGTCAGGGCGGGTTCCGTTCCGGTTCGACCAAGGGGCGATCCGCCTCGATGCGCGTTTCCCGATCGGGCTGCAAAATGATGTGGCTAAATGGAGTGCCGATCCGCAATTCCAGTCGTTCTTCGCTAGGCTATGGCCACACCTACAGGCTGATCGCGAACAGAGCATCACGCAACCTATTGAAACGCTTCCGGCGCAGGAGCGCAATCCTGCGCGCCGCGACCCGGGAATGTTTTCAAGAGGAAGCGGGATCGGCGGGTAAAAATGCGCCAAACCCCTCGGCGTCTCGGCGGGATCTTCGCGTAGGGCATGATCAAGACCGCGAGAGACTTTTCGCGGCTGTTAGACGAGGCCGCTTTGCGCCCATGACGGACATTGTCGGGGCCCAACACGATGCCCGGAAGCGGCCGTCCGTTCAGCCTCGGTCTGTAAGGCGATTGTGCGCCATGCCGGTCATTGGCGATTGGATCAGCATCGTCCGAAAGCGGGCATAGCTCGCCGCGCCTAGTCAGTAGGTCGAACCAGAAACCCCACGGCTTCTCTAAACGAGCGACACTAGTGCCTCAGGCCTTTACCGATTTCTCGTTCATGAGACCTCTGATTTATTTTGTCACCACAAACTGCCCCATCATTCCGGCGTCTTCGTGCTCGAGGATATGGCAGTGATACATATAGGGCAGGTCCGGGTCCGTGTATTTTTCGAACCGGAGCAGCAGGCGGACCCGCTCACTAGGACTGACGACCACGGTGTCCTTGAAGCCCGCCTCGGTCGGCGGCGGCTGGCGGCCATTTCGATCGATGATGCGAAACTGGACGTTATGGATATGGAAGGGATGGGCCATCATCGAAGTGTTGCCAATTTCCCAAATCTCCCATTGGTTTACCGGAACATTTTCGTTGATGACTCTCATGTCCATCTCTTCGCCATTGATGGTGAAGCGCCCCATCATTCCCATCCCCATATTGAGAGTGAAACGCCGCGTGCGGACTGCAAGTGCGGGATCGGGTGCCTGGAGTTTTGCCAACATGGCCGGGATGCGGCGCATCTTGGTTGATCCGCTCGTCGGCAGTATATCGAGGATGGTGAAATCACCGCCAGAGGCGCCCGTGCGCGATCTGTCCATCATTCCCCCCATTCCGCCCATCATTCCCATTCCATTGCCGGGACTCGACGCGCGCAGACGAACCGGCGATCCATCCGAAAGATTGACTAATAGTTGCGCGCGTTCTCCAGGGGCGAGACTGACTGATCGCATGCGCTGCGGACGATCAAGCAGACCGCCATCGCTGGCGATAACCTCCATTGGCTTGTCGCCATCGAGGAAAAAATTATAGAAGCGCGCGTTGGAAGCGTTGAGCAGGCGGAGCCGTAGAAGTCCGGTTGTCGCTTCGAAGACCGGATCGGGCGTACCGTTGACGAAGATGCGTTCGCCGCTGACCCCCATCATTCGCGCATGCATCCCTGCAGGATATATGAGCGAACCATTGTCTTCGACGATACGATCCTGAACTACGAGGGGAATATCATCGACGCCATATTCGTTAGGCAGGTCGAGCCGATCTTCCTCTTCGTCACGAACATAGATTGGTGCCGCCAGCCAGGCATAGACCTGCGGACCGGTGCGCCGGTGCATATGCGAATGATACCAGTAAAGCGAAGCACGCTGCCGAACTTCGAAAGCGGGCGTCCAAAGCTCACCGGGCCTGATCAGCTGGTGCGGTCCGCCATCGGCGGCAGCGGGAAGTTCGAACCCGTGCCAATGCAACGTGGCACTTTCGTCCAGCTTGTTGCGAACATTGAAGCGCACCTTTTCGCCGCGCCGTAACTCCAACGTCGGACCAAGATAAGGTGCGTTGATGCCAACCGTCGGCGAAAGCCGGGTTCCGGCCCCTCCGAACGCTTTTTCACCTTTTTGCAGTGTGAGATCGAACCGGCGCTCGCCGCCGATAGTCGATCCCCGCTCAAGCGGGGGAATAGCGAGTGAGCGGGATGTCTGACGCGCAGTTGCGCGAGGATCGTAGCACGCACTCAACGGCGCTGTAGCTAAAAGAGCGGCGGTGCCGCCTGCGCCTCGCAGCGTCTGTCGCCGCGTCCATTGTTCGAGTTTGGGATTTACCGACACGCAACTACGACCGCAGATATTTTACGAGAGCTGCAATACCCAAAATCATGAGCGCAAGCAAAAGCAGCCAAAACGCGCCCATCGCGATCATCATACCTGGACCCATCATTCCACTTTCCATCATTGAGCTATTCATCATCGGACTAATTCCTTTCAGGAGTTAAGAGGTGCCGGGAGAATATCCCGGCACCTTTCGCAGATTTCTATTTCTCGATAGCGACACAATCTCTCCGAGGTTCTCTTCTCCGGGAACGGCGAAAATATATTCAACCCCCTCAGACTCGAGGGCAGCTACGAAAATATCGGAAGCTTTCATTGGCAAAACATCCTTTGGTGACGGTCTCACGTGCGCCGACAGGTACATTGATGACAACGTTCCAAAATGCAGAAAGCCCTCGAGATTCGCTACGAAAGCGTTGCGAGCCTGAGGTCTTCCCATCTTGGACCAGGTAGCTCAATGCGACGACGTGTTGATGGACAATTTTGATTTGAACCAGGACTGGTGCGGCTCTCCGGCCGCACGAAGAGAAAGAACTGACGATGATGATGATGAAATGCTCGGGGCCGATGATGATCGCAATGGGAGCCGTCTGGTTTCTGATCGTGATCGCGCTCCTCCTCGGGGTCGCGGCCTTGATCAAATATCTCCGATCCGGCCGGAGCTGAGACCGCAAGGCAAACAGGCGACACGCGAGTGAGAAAGGACGAGGAGCAAGGACGATGGCCAAAAACGACGTGGTGCTGATCACCGGAGCAAGCGGTTTTATCGGCGGTGCGATCATCTACCGACTAGCCGGGCAATACACGCTCGTTGGCCTTGATCGCGCCGAAGCGAAGGACCCGCCCGCCCCGGCCCAGGCGATCGAGCTCGATCTCGCCAGCGACGAAGCAGTGCGCTCCGCGTTTGAGACCGTGCGGGATAGGTTCGGCGGCCGGATCGCCTCGGTCGTCCATCTGGCCGCCTATTACGACATCACGGGCGAGCCCAATCCGCTCTACGACGAGATCACAGTCCAGGGCACCCGCCGGCTCATTGATGCCTTGAAAGACTTTGAGGTCGAGCAGTTCGTGTTCGCCAGCACGATGCTGGTGCACAAGCCCACCCCGACCCTGGAAGAGCGGATCAACGAGGAATCGCCGATCGGGCCTACCTGGCCGTATCCCGAGTCAAAGGTGCGCACCGAAGAGCTCCTGCTAGACCGTCACGGGGACATTCCGGTCGTGTTTCTTCGGCCCGCCGGCGTCTACGATGACATGGGCCATTCGGCCTTCCTCGCCGAACAGATTGCCGGCATTTATGAGCATCGAGTCAAAGCGCATCTTTACCCAGGGATGCTGTGCGCCGCGCAATCCTCGCTGCATCTGGATGATCTGACCGACGCGGTTGCCCGGCTGATCGATCGGCGCAAGCAGCTGCCGCCCGAGCTGCCGCTACTGGTCGGCGAGCCAGACGCGCTGGGTTATGACGAAATCCAGGACATCGTGCATCAAGAGATCCACGGCGAGGATTGGAAAACTGTTCAGATTCCCAAGTCGGTTGCCAAGGTCGGCGCCTGGGTACAGGACGAGCTTCTGGGCGGCGACACTTTCGTAAAACCCTGGATGATCGACGAGAGCGATTCTCACTATATCGTCGACATTACGCGAGCTCGCACCTTGCTCGACTGGTCGCCCCGGCACTCGCTACGCGACACGCTTCCAACGATCGTCGAGGCGCTGAAGAACGACCCGCCCGGATGGTACAAAGCCAACAAGCTCGACCCTTCTGTCGTAGCGTGGGATAAGAAGAAGCCAGCACCCCACACGGGCAACGCGCAGACTCCCTCTACCAGCGCCGCGAATCACCAGACGGCCCATGCGGCCGATCACAAGCCGTCCGGCGACTCCGCCCACTCGGGTGGCGGCGACAACGTCATGGCGTTGATGGAGCGCGATGAGCGCCGCACGCAGTGGGCGCATTACGCCAATATTGGCCTTGGCCTGTGGCTCGCCACCAGCCCGTTCGTGTTTGGCATTGCCGACAGCGCCGCGGTTCCTCAAGCGGTCTCGGCGATGACCACCGAGCGGGGCCTACCGCCGATCGAATGGCGCAGCGCTGCCCTCGCCATAAGTGACGTCGTGACCGGGCTGCTGATCGCACTGTTCGGCTTCATGTCGCTTTCGAAGCGGACCGCCTGGTTCGGACAATGGGCGGCTGTATTCGCGGGGCTGTGGCTGTTGTCCGCTCCGCTTATTTTCTGGGCGCCAAGCGCCGCGGTTTACCTCAACGACATGCTCGTCGGTGCGTTGGTGATCGCCTTCGCCATTCTCGTTCCCATGATGCCGGGGATGAGCATGGCCGGGATGATGGACCAGAAGGTGATACCCCCCGGGTGGACCTACTCTCCTTCGACCGCCGCCCAGCGCCTGCCGATCGCCGCGATGGGCCTGCTGGGTCTGCTGATATCGAGACATTTGACGGCCTATCAGTTGGGCCACATCGATTTTGCCTGGGAACCGTTCTTCGCCGGCTCCCTGGCCGATCCGAGGAACGGCACCGAAGAAATCATAACGTCGTACGTATCGGAAGCCTGGCCGGTCCCGGACGCTGGCCTTGGAGCCGTCAGCTACATGCTCGAGATTTTAATGGCGGTCATGGGCACTCGTGACCGGTGGCGTACGATGCCATGGATGGTGAGCTTCCTCGCCATCCTCGTGATCCCGCTGGGCGTCACCAGCATCTATTTCGTCGTCATCCAGCCGGTTCTGCTCGGCACTTGGAGCACCTTGGCGCTGGGCGCTGCGCTCGCGATGCTCATCATGATTCCGTTCATGCTGGACGAGGTTATCGCAATGTTCCAGTTCCTGATCTGGGCCAAGCGTCAGGGCAAGCCGTTCCTTCGCACCTTTTTCAAGGGTGACGCGGTCGAAAACGGTTCGGAGTATTCAACTGATACACTGGCATCGCCACGCGCGTTTCTGGGCGACGCGATCAGAGGTTTAACCCTGCCTTGGACATTGTTCGTCTGCATCGGAATCGGATTGTTCCTGATGCTGACGAGAGTGTTGCTCGGAACAGAGGGCTCGATTGCGAACACGCATCATGTGATCGGGGCTCTGGTGATCACCGTATCGGTTATTGCGACCGCCGAGGTCGCTCGCGCTGTTCGGCTCATCAATCTTCCCCTGGCGGCGTGGCTGGTCATTGCGCCCTGGTTAAACCCGAATGCCAGTACGCTCGATGTCGCGGTGAGCGTGGTGCTGGGACTGGCCATTGCGGCCCTCAGCCTGCCGCGGGGGCGGCGGAGCGAGGAGCACTACGCCAGCTGGGATCCGTACGTGCTCTGATCCGGCGCCGGGGGAGGCGAATTAAGGCAATGGTCAACCAAACTCACAGGAGCTGAGAGCATGTCCACGCCGGAGCAAGACGCGAACGAGGAACTTCGGCGGCGCGCGCTGTCCCGGTGGGATGATGAAGGCGGTGCCACTGCGAAGGGCCCGCAAGCAGACTTATCAGCAGGCGAGGACCAATATGAGCTCAAGGTCACCAAAGTCGAGTTTGCCGACCTTCATGCTCGGCTAATCGCGGTGGAGCACGTCGCCATTTCATTGCTGAGCACATCGACAGATAGGCAGATCGAGCTCGCCCGCGAGATGGCCGCGCTAATTTATCCGAGGCCGGGCAAGACACCTCACCCCCTGTCAATCCGCGGCGCACCACATAGATCAGTTGGTCGATCGCGCGTTGCGGTTCCGCGACGCGTAGGTGGCACATGCAGCGCCATGCCTCTTCGCCGTGTGGAGCGTGCGGCTGGACATTTAAACCGCATCAACGGGCTAGGCGGACGCCTTTCGGGTAAGGTGCCACGTGGCTCTCATTGGGCCGCCAGAGTAAGTGAACTCAAATCGAGCGTGAACCGTTGGCCGACCGTCGGAAGGCTCATGACCGCCGCGAACAGCATGACCGTGCCGCGCGTAGCGCGAGGCAGATGCACCTCGCCGCGGAGATCGGTTCGGATATGGCTTCGCTTCCCATCCTGGGTCACCAGGTCGACCGGGTGATCGGGCAGCGGCCGGCCGCCCTTCAGCAGCCGGAAATGGCCAGCACTCGCTCCAACGCCGACAAACTCCAGCGTGACCCCGATAGGCCGGCTGGCCACCGCCCGGTTCGAGCATTTGACGACGCAGACGAAGGTTTTCGCAAACCGCCGCGAAGAAACCTGCAGCGTGCGCGGCCGAGCCAGCTTTTCCACCGCCGCCGCCGCTTCCGGCCCGATATTATATTCCTCGAGGATGATACCGATCCGATCTTCGGCATAATCGACGTCGCGGGGTTTCGTGCGCATCGCCGCGACAACGAGACCGTTTCGCGGAGCGGAGAGTCGGAGGTTGAGCGTGTCGGGTGTCGCACCCTCCACGGTGAGCTTTGGACTGCCCGCGCCGGACGCGTAAAGTTGATCGACACGATCCGCCGGAACCACCGCATTTGTTTTGGGAAAATCCGAGGAGACCGTCGCCGCGATCCTGCTTTGTCCGGTCGCCGAGATGAACTGGGCCGGCATCAGGAAAAAGTCGTGCGCCGAGGCGGCCGAGGCAAGGGCCGTCAACCCCATTGAGGCCGCGATGATGAAAAATGGCCGCTTATTCATATGATCTCCCGACATTTTGCGGAGCAGCGCCCTTCAATCTCCTCCCAGCCCGGACCGGAGCCGGAACAATCGCCACGCACCAAGCGTTTTTTCCCCGTTCCTTAGCCCTTCAGCGGGCGGTTCGAGTGAAACCCGGCAAAGGAGATTACCATGCGTAGCCTGACCATAACCCTGTTGCTCGCCACCGCGCTGGCCGGGTGCAATACCGTGCGCGGAGTCGGCGCGGATGTCGCGTCAGTCGGCGACGCGTTCGATCCCAATCGAACGTACACCGCTTGCGGTACTTACGGGATGGTGGACAAGAACAACGACGGGCGACTTTCGAGAGCCGAATATGACTCCTATCGTTCGGGTTCCTATCGCTATTGGGACGCCAACGGCGACGGCCGGATCAGCCAGGCCGAATATGCCAATTGCTGGTACGGTGGCGGCTTCTATTCGAAATACAACCAGGCGGCCTACCAGCCAAGCTACGGCGTGTTTGACACCAACCGTGACGGCTATCTGAGCTCGAGCGAATATTACAGCGCGAGCGCTTGGCCGGGTCTCGACCGCAATCGCGACGGCATCGTCGACAGCAGCGAATGGCCATGGTGACATAGCCCGCGTTAGCCCATCTTGGCCCACGCGAGCGGATGTTGATTGCAGTTTGCCAGAATCTAGCTCGTCCGACCTTCCACTTTGTCACTATGGCGCGGGAGATCACGATCTGCGTCGTCAATCGCCGCCAGTAAATCGCCGAAGCACCCTGCCGCCGCTACCATGGCCGAAACGGGTCGAAGGCGGACGGTTCGCTATGGGTGGAAAATAGACATTCGGACTCGGTCGCAATTCTGCCAGCCTCTGGCCGAATGCAGACATTCGCGTGACGCTTCTTCTGGCAACACCATGGTTGGCCATATTAGCTCACGGAAGCTCAAGGTCTTTCGGCACAGCCCCTGCGTTGCTCTCCCCGAACCAGCAACTCAACGGCAAGTGGGTATCTCTTGTCCGACATGCCGTCGGAGCAGCCCGGTTGGGCACGGATACGCAACTCAAAAGGACGCCCGTCCATCGCGCCTGACCACGTGCCGCCATCCCCTGTATCGGTGTAGCGGGTCCATACGCGGGTCCCGTCCTGATCCTCGGGATTAGAGTACCTAACGCAGCGGCCTTCGACGCGAGCACCCCAAAAAGGCTCGGTTCCCACAGCTCGAATAGGCGATACACGCAGGCGCTCTCCTCCCTGCATTAGGCAAGCGCTTGCCGAAGTTCCTGAGGGGCTGCCAGACTGTCGCGCCGCAGCCGATCCCTCATGACACGCGGCGACGAAAGGCTGAGACAGTTTCGGAGGTGGTGCCGCGTGTGGACCGCTTGTTTGCGCGCCATAGCTGGCCGAAAGTGAGCCGCCCAGTACGGCCATCAAATTGCCCGGAACAGCGCCCGTACCGCTGACGCCGCCTCGCTGCGCATCTCCACGCGGATCGGCAACGAGCGCCACGGCCTGGCTGCCGCTGCCGAACGACAGCCGCTCTTCGCTGCCAATAGGACGGAAACTGCTCACATTGACGAGCAAACTCTTCTCGCCCGAGGGACAGAAGAGACGGATGACTGTGCCACCGGAATGCCCGAGAAGCGCCAGCGCAACCCCCTCGCCACTCGATTGTAGATCCCAGCCTTCTCTGGATCCTCTCCCCGCGTCGGGCGTCGACATCGAGGGGGAATGGCGGGGCGGGGCCTCGGGCAGGGATGCATCCGACACAGCATCCCGGCCTTCGCAGGCCGTAAGCCACAGGGCCATGGCGGCTATCGGACCGAAGCGCATATCGCCATCCTCTGAGACGTTTAAGCAGAACGATCTTTGGCCATCGAGCATGGCGGGGCTTCTCGTGCCGGGGAGTGCATGATTAGGCGAGCGGCGGTAAGGCATCATGTCTAGCACAGCTTTAGCCGGAGGCAACGATCGGCGTGGAAAGGTGCTGCGCACGACCTTACCCTTGACCTGGACAGCGGCCTGAATTTCGCCCGCTTGTTTTCCGACTTTGCGTTTCTTCCAAGGGGCGGGACGGGCGTTGCACTCGTCCTGCTCGGCCTGCTGGGAAGCCGCCTGATGAGGCGGTGTCTGGGCCGCCAGTCCCACATTTGATGACGCCTGCAACAGCGCATTCTCGCAGCTTGCCGGGTTGAGCCAATGTCCGGAATGGGTCGGTGTCGGTCATTCAACGTGATTGTGAACGAACGGCCGGAATCTCGATCTGCCTCCCGAAAGTTGCACGCGAACATGGTCCGTCGCGATTGGACGCTTTGTTCGTTACGGCAGGTGCTTGCCCATGAGCTTGGCGAAGGAAAACGCTCCGCCCAGATCACTGAGCACGGTGATCGTCGCTTTGTTGCGAGCCTTTCCGCAAGGCGAGTCTTAACTCGCCAAGCTGAGGGATCGGCCTTTCGACTGGCCGGATGGCGCTGTCCGACTTCACCGAGATGGGAGATCTGGGCCGCGATGAGCGAGCGGCGGGCGTGCCGATTGAGTACGCCCTTATAACAGCTGTTCGGCTAGAGTTTCTCGAGAGTTACTGCGCATTCATCCTCAGAAGAGCTATTTCCTCGCGAAGTCTTTCAATCTCTAACTCATAAATTCTGGAACAATCAATTCGGTTCGGCTGCTTTCCCAGAGGTACCGTTACCCTGGCATACGCGAGCGCTTCCCTGTCGCGGTCGTTGATCGTGACGAAAACACCACTCGGAAAGGGACTGCCGCGAACCGTCTGCCCATTCGGTATTTCGGATCTGACGCTTCCGGCGACGCCAATGTCGACATAGCCTTTGTTCGAATTGATGCTTTGCCGGCACCTTGTCCCAGAAGCCGACTCAATGGTGTCCTCTCCACCCGGTCCTTGCGGAGCAGGTGGAAGGTTAATGCCTTGCTGGGCAACTGCTGTGGAACTGAGGAACAGCTCAAGCGAGACGACGAGCAGTAACCTTCGAACAAACACGCGCATGGATCAGCTCCTGTCCGGCGGGGGCCACCCGCTCGGCGCACACCCTGAACTTATGTTCCTCTCCTCGGGTCAATCCGGTGTCGACCACGAGGATGCGGCGTTGGGCCTTTGGGCCCAGTAGCGGCGTGCTTATCGGTATTCGCACCCGCGCGACCGGGTCTTCATTGTCCCATCCGACGCTGTAGACTCTGAAGCGTTCCTGGGCCGGATAGGGGTTGATAAGTGTAAGATAGAAACCCTTGCGATCGGTGCGGGTTACGCCGTCTAGACTGAGTGGTCCTAACCCCACAGCACCTGCCGAGGAAAAGGCGGTGGCGGCAATAAGCGCCGCCGCCACAAGCCTGAGATTTACTGCTGACATGTTGCCGTGGTCTGTAGCCGATAGCCACCGGCAGTAAATCCGGTGCTGTCGACCGCCTTCGCGTTCAACGTGACAGTGTCGCCGAGCGGGTTTGTGCTCGTGTATTGCGAAGCTGCGGTGGTATAGGGCTGGTTTGCTCCACCCGGTGACGAATATTTCAGGCTTACGACCGGTGTGCCCACATATGCAGTGGGCTTGATGCTCATTGAGGGCGCCGTAAACAGGATCGTGGGAGCGCCTCCCGTGGCGACTATACCAAGAACTGCTGCGCCGCCCCCTACTTGCTCCGAACCTATCTCCGTACCCGTGGTGCTCATAGCCAGAACACCTGATGTCGACACAGTCAGGATACAGGAAGCGACGATGGTACCGTTAAAAGGTACCACCGTCTGCGCCTGTGCCGGGATGGACACGGTAGCGAGAGCGATTGCAGTGCCTGTGAGGCCGAGACCATTAAGTAGCTTTGCTGACGAAGCCATATACTTTCCTTCCGTAGCGCAGCCAGAAGCCTTCTGGCTCGGTCGTCGCTCGAGCCAAGATGGGCGTAAGCGGCTCCAGAAGCTTCAAAGGAGGGGGGGTCATAGCCCCCGCCCCGCCCTCGTAAAACTACGGTCGTAAAACTACGGTGCGACATGGCCTATAGATTTTAAATTATTGCCAAGCAATATCAAAACTAGAATAAATCTACTCATAGGCTTTAAGCGGCAGAAGGATTCTCATCCGTTGGCCCGCTTTATTCTTTCTGAGCATCACGCATTTTTGAGAACATTTGCGTCTACTGGTTGGCTGTTGGAGGCATAGGAGGGACCGGCGGAGGCATCTCAGCGGGGTGGCCAGACCGTGCTATAGGGCTCGC
>Ga0136633_1002190_pt1 | contig 13654 bp, 14 predicted proteins | sample AntDrymeUQ832206_2_FD_105494 | JGI IMG/M metagenome (GOLD analysis project Ga0136633, IMG submission 105494) | Polar desert sand microbial communities from Dry Valleys, Antarctica - metaG UQ83 (22.06) | ecosystem: Environmental > Terrestrial > Soil > Desert | place: Antarctica: Dry Valley... | reverse complement strand
GACGCCTCCGCACTGGCCGTCGACGAGGCTGTGCCGACCTTCCAGGAACTCGGCCTGCCCGACCGCCTCGTGTCGGCCCTGGCCCGCCGCGGCGTCAGTGCGCCGTTCGCCATCCAAGCTCGGGCCCTCCCCGACGCGATCGCCGGCCGCGACGTGCTCGGCCGCGCACAGACCGGGTCCGGCAAGACCCTTGCGTTCGGCCTGCCCATGCTCTCGAGGCTGGTCGGCACACCGCGTCAGTCCAAGGCCCCCCACGGACTGGTGCTCGTCCCCACCCGCGAGCTTGCGCAGCAGGTCCACGACGCCCTCGCGCCGCTCGGCCAGTCCTTGGATCTCAAGGTCTCGACGGTCTACGGCGGCGCACCGATGGGCCGGCAGATCGACCAGCTCCGGCGGGGCGTCGACATCGTCGTCGCCACCCCTGGTCGGTTGCAGGACCTGATCGACCAGGGTTCCTGCGACCTGTCCGCAGTGCGCATCACCGTGCTGGACGAGGCCGACCACATGGCCGACCTCGGTTTCATGCCGGCCGTCACCGCGCTGCTCGACCTCACCCCCGTGACCGGCCAGCGCATGCTGTTCTCGGCGACCCTGGACCGCGGCGTCGACAAGCTTGCGCTGCGTTACCTCAAGACCCCGGCGATGCACGCCGTGGCGGCTGCCGCGAGCGCTGTCGAGACGATGGACCACGTCGTGTTCGCCTGCCAGCGCGACGCCAAGGTCGAGATCGCCGCCGAGATCGCCAAACGCCCGGCCCGCACCTTGTTCTTCGTCCGCACCAAGCACGGCGCGGACCGGCTGGCCACGCAGCTCAGCATGTCGGGCACCAACGCGGTGGCCATCCACGGCAACCTCACCCAGAACGCCCGCAACAAGGCCCTCGAGGGCTTCGCCCATGGCTCGGCCCGGGTGCTCGTCGCCACGGATGTCGCGGCGCGCGGCATCCACGTGGACGACGTCGACCTGGTGGTGCACTTCGACCCGCCGGCCGACCACAAGGACTACCTGCACCGCTCCGGCCGCACGGCCCGAGCCGGTGCCCGCGGCACGGTCCTGTCGCTGCTGCTTTCCAGCGAGGTCCGCGACCACCAGCGGCTCCGCGAGCGCGCGGGTGTCGAAGTCAGCGCCCAGACCGTGGTGCCCGGCCACCCCGCCGTCCGGGCGATCGCCGCGTCGGGCGAGACCATCGTCCTCTCCGGCCCCGCGCCGACCCCTTACGTGGCGCGGCCGTCTCGCCCAGGCCGGCGCCCCTACGGTCGCAACCCGTCGGACCGCCGCAGCCCGACGCCGCGCTGACCGGGGCGCTGCGCTGAGCCGCGTTGCCGCCGTACACTGGCACTCTGACTCGACGAGTGCCAGTTACCGAATTGCGAGGTGCCTCAGCCGTGCTCGATGACCGCAAGCTCGAGGTCCTGCGGGCCATCGTCGAGGACTTCGTGTCGACCAACGAACCGGTCGGCTCCAAGGCCCTGGCGGAGCGGCACAGCCTCGGCGTCAGCCCCGCCACCGTGCGCAATGACATGGCGACGCTGGAGGAGGAGGGGTTCATCACCCATCCCCACACCAGCGCTGGGCGGATCCCGACCGACCGCGGCTACCGGCTGTTCGTCGACCGGTTGTCCGCGGTCAAGCCGCTGTCGAGTGCCGAGCGCCGGGCCATCCAGAGCTTCCTCGAGGGAGCCGTCGATCTTGACGACGTCGTGCACCGCAGCGTCCGGCTGCTCAGTCAGCTCACTCAGCAGGTGGCCGTCGTGCAGTACCCCTCGTTGTCTCGCTCGGAGGTGCGGCACCTCGAGATCGTGCAGGTAGCCGACAACCGATTGCTACTGGTGCTGATCACCGACAACGGACGGGTCGAGCAGCGCGTCCTTGAGCTGCCTGCGACCGTCACCATTGACGACTTGGCGCAGCTTCGCCAGGTCTTCGGTACTCGCTTGCACGGCGTCCGGCTGGTCGACGCGCCCAAGGCGCTCGAGGACCTGCCTGATGCGGCCCCGCCGGCGCTCCGGCCGGTCCTGACGAGTGTGCTGTCCGTCCTGCTCGGCACCCTGATCGAGAAGCCCGAGGAAAAGATCGCCATCGGCGGTACGGCGAACCTGACCCGCCACGCGCTCGACTTCCCGATGACTCTGCGGCCGGTGCTCGAGGCGCTCGAGGAGCAGGTCGTGCTGCTCAAGCTGCTGGGGGAGGTCAACGATCCGACCACCGTGCACGTGAAGATCGGCGAGGAGAACAGCGTGGAGGGCCTCCGGTCGACGTCCGTGGTGACGGTGGGCTACGGCCCGGGCAGCCTGGGCGTCGTCGGCCCGACCCGCATGGATTACGCCGGGACGATGAGCAGCGTGCATGCGGTGGCGCGTTATGTCGGCGACCTGCTGGCCGGGGCCTGAGCGGTGATGCACTGATGGCAACCGACTACTACGGCCTGCTCGGCGTGGACAAGAACGCCGGTGACGACCAGCTCAAGAAGGCCTATCGCAAGCTGGCGCGTGAACTGCACCCTGACGTCAACCCCGACCCGGCGGCGCAGGAGCGGTTCAAGCAGGTCACCGCTGCCTACGAGGTGCTCAGCGACCCGCAGAAGCGCCAGATCGTCGACCTAGGCGGCGATCCGCTGGCCTCTGGCGGCGGGGGCGGCGCCGGTGGCTTCGGACAGGGCTTCGGCGGGCTCGGCGACATCATGGACGCGTTCTTCGGAGGGGGTGGCTCCCGGGGGCCGCGCAGCCGGATGCGGCAGGGCGCCGACGCGCTGATCCAGATCGAGTGCGAGTTGGCTGAGACGGTCTTCGGCACCACCCGGGAGCTCTCTATCGAGACCGCTGTCTGCTGCGCAGTCTGCGCCGGCGACGGTACTGCGCCAGGCACCTTGCCCAGCACCTGCGAGACGTGTCGTGGCCGCGGTGAGGTCCAGCAGGTGCAGCGGAGCTTCCTCGGCCAGGTCATGACCACACGGTTGTGCCCGCGCTGCACCGGCACCGGCACCGTGATCGAGCACCCGTGCCTCGAGTGCCATGGCGACGGCCGGGTGCGTGCCCGCCGCACCCTGACTGTCAAGGTGCCGGCTGGCATCGAGGACGGCATGCGGATCCGGCTCACCGGAGAGGGCGAGGTCGGTCCGGGTGGCGGGCCAGCCGGCGACCTGTTCGTCGAGGTTCACGAGAAGCCGCACCCTGACATCACCCGCGAGGGTGACGATCTGCACGTGACCGTCACGCTGCCGATGACCGCCGCGGCCCTCGGCACCTCGATGCCGCTCAGCACCCTCGACGGCGAGGAACAACTGGACATCCCGGCGGGCACCCAGCCGCACGAGGTCTTCACGCTGCGGGCCCGTGGCGTGCCACGGCTGCGCGGCACCGGCCGCGGCGACCTGCACGTGCACCTCGACCTGCAGGTTCCCACCAGGCTGGACGACAAGCAGACCGAGCTGCTGCGGGAGCTGGCCGAGCTGCGCGGTGAGACCCGGCCCGGCATGACCGCCAAGGCTGGCGGCGGCTTGTTCGGCCGACTGCGGCACTCGCGCTGAACCCGTTGTGAGCCTCCCCGTCTTCCACCTGCCGGACCTCACCGGAGAGGTGCTGTTCCTGGACGGACCCGAGGGTCGGCACGCCGCGACAGTGCGCCGGCTACGCGTCGGCGAGCAGGTCGACCTGGTCGACGGTCTCGGTACCCGGTGCACGTGCACAGTCAGCGCGGTCACCCGCGAGTCCCTGACCTGTCAGGTGGAGGAGCGGGTTGTCCAGCCGGCGCCCGCGCCCCGGTTGACCCTGGTGCAGGCGCTCGCCAAAGGCAGCCGGGGCGAGCTGGCCGTCGAGCTAGCCACCGAGGTCGGGGTCGACGAGATCGTGCCCTGGGCGGCGTCGCGCAGCATCGTCAAGTGGCACGACGACAAGCCACTCGAGCGCTGGCGCAGCACCGCCCGCGAGGCGGCGAAGCAGTCGCGCCGGGCGTGGTTCCCCCAGGTGGCAGAGCCCGTGACCACCACTCAGGCGGCTGCACTGCCCGGGCAGCTCCTGGTGCTGCATGAGGCGGCCTCGACGGCACTCGGGGAGGTTCCGCTGTCCGGAGACGTCGTCCTCGTCGTCGGTCCGGAGGGCGGCATCAGCGAGGAAGAGCTCGAGGTCTTCCAGCGAGCGGGTGCTCTCGCCGTACGCCTTGGGCCGTCAGTGCTGCGGACCTCGACGGCAGGGGCTGTTGCAGCCGCGCTCGTCAGCTCCAGGACCGGTCGCTGGTAGGCCTTACCAGTCCGGAGCCAGGAGGCAACCTGCGCCGGTTTCGGCGCTGCAGCTGGGCAGGGGGTCGAAGGGAGAGACCACTCCGCGCGAGTACCGGCCGACAATGCCCCGGCTGTCGACGTCAGAGCTGAAGATCTGCACCAGGACGACCGATTCCCGGACGGTGATGGTCCCGAAGTACTGCGGCGCCGGCAGGAAGGTGTCGGCTCCTCGTCTACTGCCATCGTCTGAGAGCGGGATGGCACGGCTGCGGTCGCCACAGGTCTCTCCACCAAGGACTGAGCTGCCAAGGAACGCTGCGGCCCGCCACTCGCAGCCTGGGGCACCCGTCATGACGCGGCCGCTGGACAGCCGGGTGGCATCGCCCGGCACCACGCGAAGGATCGCTGGGTCTGTGCGCTCGGGGTCCTTGGTGACCACCAAGAGAGCACCATCGTTACGCACGTCGCGGACCCACGTGGCCAGGTTGCTTTCGATGACGACGTCGCGGATAGGTGCTCCCTCGGCCCGAACGCGCACGACGGGGACGCCGCCCTCGCAGGGCTGCTGCACCCACGCGAGCACCGCGCCAGAGGGTGACAGCTGGGGTGACTGGATGATGAAGCCCCGACCCGGGACGATCGTCTCGATGCCTTCTCCCGCCTTCAAGAAGAGCGTGTTGTCGCAGCCCGTCTGCGCGCTCCTCACCCATGCGAGGCGATCGTTGGACCACGTGGCGCTCGTGTCCGTGGTGCCCGCGGGCGGATAGGTCAACTGGCTCAGGCGCCTGCCGTTCGTGCCGTCGAGCAGCAGGACCTTTCCATCGACGAGACCAACGAAGGAGTCAGGAGCGAAGGGGGCGTCGCTGGACCGCGTGACGGGCACGGCGACCAGTCGAGTCAACGAGCCGTCGCGATCCGACCGCGTGGTGCCGACGATGCCGCCGGTGGACCAGGTGCTGTCGGTCCACGTCAGCGTCCCTTGCCACGGCGCCTCCTGGCCGGCGGGGGCGCTGGCCTGGGTCAGCTGCTTGCCGGCGGTGGTGACCAACTGCAGCCGGACGTTCTCGTGCAAGCCGTCGATGCGCCCCTCGACGCTGGTGGGGCTGCTGATCCTGGCACCAGCGGCGGGGGTAGTGACGATCAGGTCGCCGCCGTCGACCGCGACCACGGTCCAGGGGCCGTCGGCCTCCAAGCGCTCCAGCCGGGCCGTGCCCAGCTTGACGGTGCCGAGCCGCAGGGACACCTCACGACCGTCGCCCACAGCGGTGACGCCCGGGAGCTGGAGGAAGTCGGTGGCGAACCGCTGTGCCACCTCGCGGGCATTGGCCGCCCAGCCGCGGCTGCCCGGATCCCGGTTCCAGGAGTCCACGTCGGCCTGGGAGCCGAAGGGCCAGATCGCCGGTCCGTCGTACCCGGAGGCGGTCGTGGGTGAGGGAGTCGGTCCCTGGGTGGCCGGTGTCTGCTCGAGCGACTGCGACCCGACGCCGCCACCGAGAGCAAGGACAGCGGCCACGACACCGGCGGTGGCGAGGGCACCCGCGGGCAACAGCACCATCCGCAGCCGGCGACGACGCGCGACCCGCTCCTGGATGCGTGTCAGGCCGTCGCCTGCTGGCAGGACGGTGCTTGCCTCTGAGCTCAGGATCTCCCTGAGCCGGTCTTCGGCGCTCATCGCTCGTCCTCCAAAAGGGGTCGCAGCGCAGTCATGGCGCGCGAGGTATGGCTCTTGACGGCGCCGACGCTGCAGCCCATCGCGGCAGCGGTCTGGGCCTCGGTGAGGTCGGCGTAGTAGCGCAGCGTCACGGCTTCCCGCTGCCGTCGCGGCAGCTGTTGTAGCGCCTCGAGCACGGCGTCCCGTCGGGTGGTCCGCATCGCCTGGCTCTCGGCCGAGTCGACGTCGAGCATCGGCTCCGGTTGGTGCTTGGCGACGACCTGCCTCCGCCTGAGACGAGAGCGGGAGAGGTTGACCACCGCGGTGCGCAGGTAGGCCTCCGCCTTCTCCGGCTCGCGCAGCCCGCGCCAGCTGCCGTGCACCTTCACATAGGCGTCCTGCACGATCTCCTCGGCGTTGTCGCGGTCGCTGGTGAGGAAGGTCGCCAGCCGGACCAGCTCCCGGTAGTGCGAGGTGTACAGCGCGGTCAGCAGGTCTTCCTCAGCCGAGATCACCGCCACCCCTCCTTCTGATACCGCCCACATGCCCCTACCGACGCGCAGCTCTGCCAGAAGGTTTGCACCTGGCGGCCGCAGGTTCTCGTAGGCTCACCCGATGCGGATCCGGGTCGGCGCGCTGCTCGCCCTCACCGCTGCCACCCTCCTTCTCCCCGGTACGGCGGCAGCGGACCCCACCTGTGTCCCTCCGCTGTGCACTACGGCGTCGCCAACCTCATCGCCGACGCCGACGCCGACCCGGACGGCCACGCCAAGCCCCACCCGTACGGCGACCCCGAGCCCGACGCCCAGCCGCTCACGCGCGCCGCAGTCCGCCGAGCCGACCAGGACCGCCAGGGTCACCTCCCAACCGACGTCCGTGGTGACCGACCCGCCCGCCACCGGTCCGCTGCCGTTGGCCACCCCGGTGACCGTCAAGCCAGCCACCGACAAGCGGGACGATGGCCAGGTCGACCAGCTGGTGCTGCTGATCTTGGGCGCCGCAGTGCTGCTCGGCATCGGCGGGATCAGCGGTCTCTACCTGACGAGAGCGAAGGACGAGCATGGGAGCTGAGTGCTTGTTCTGCCAGATCGTCGCCGGCGACGTGCCCTCGACCAGGGTGCTGGAGACCGAGCGGGTGTTGGCGTTCCGCGACATCGCGCCACACGCGCCGACCCATGTCGTGGTCATCCCCAAGGACCACCACGCCGACCTGGCCGCACTGGCGGCGGCTGACCCGGCGTACCTCGGTGAGGTCATGGCCGCGGCCGCGGACGTCGCACGCCGAGAGGGGCTCAGCGACGGCTACCGGGTCCTCGTGAACACCGGGCCCGACGCGGGTCAGACGGTGTTCCACCTGCACGTGCACGTCCTGGGTGGCCGCAATCTCGGTGCTCTTGTGGGGCGGCCACCGTAAACTCAAGGCCGACATGACAGAACTGCCGTCGCCCGACCCCGTCGTCACGAAGATCGTGGTGCCCGCTGCAGTTTCCATGGTTGCTCTGCTGGGCAGTCGCGACGAGCTGCTACGGGTCATCGAGAAGGTGCTCGTCAGCGACGTCCACGTGCGAGGCAACGAGATCACCATCACCGGGTCGGCCGCTGACAACGCGCTGGCAACACGGCTCATCGACGCGCTGCTGGGCCTGGTCGACAAGGGCCAGTCCCTGACGTCGGACGTGATCGAGCGCAGCCTGGCCATGCTCACGGCGGGCTCCGGCGACCGGCCGGCCGACGTGCTGACCCTCAACATCGTCAGCAACCGCGGTCGCACGATCCGGCCCAAGACGGTCAACCAGAAGCGCTACGTCGAGGCGATCGACGCGCACACCATCGTGTTCGGCATCGGCCCGGCTGGCACCGGCAAGACCTACCTCGCCATGGCCAAGGCCGTGCAGGCGCTGCAGGCCAAGCAGGTCAACCGCATTATCCTCACTCGACCGGCGGTCGAGGCCGGCGAGCGGCTCGGCTTTCTGCCCGGCACCCTCAACGACAAAATCGACCCTTACCTGCGGCCCTTGTACGACGCCCTGCACGACATGCTCGACCCCGACTCGCTCCCTCGGCTGATGGCTGCCGGCACCATCGAGGTCGCGCCGCTGGCCTACATGCGTGGTCGCGCCCAACCGGTCGGTACGCCGGTTCTGACACCGACGGGGTTTCGGCCGATCGGCGACCTGCAGGTCGGTGACTTCGTCGTTGGTTCGAATGGGCGTCCGACTCCAGTCATCGGCGTCTATCCACAGGGGGAGCGGGACGTCTTTCGCGTCACTGCCCAGGACGGTGCCAGCACACTTGCCACCGATGAGCACCTCTGGTTGGTGTACACCGCCAGTGATAGACGACGTGACAAGCCCGGTCGAGTCCTCGAGACCCGGCAGATGGTCGGCAAGCTGCGGGCCGCGCACGCCCATCGGTTCGAGCTGCCCGTGGTGTCCCCGGTTGAGTTCGAGCCCCGCGAGGTCCCCATGGATCCCTACGCGCTCGGTCTGCTGCTAGGCGATGGCTGCATCACGCTGTCGACGACGCCGTCCTTCTGCACCAGCGACCCGGAACTCGCGCTGGCGTTGGAGGATGCGCTGCCCGGGATCCAGCTTGTACAGAAGGACGCACATCTGAACTACGTGCTACGGAATGTCAACGGCGGCCGAGGTGGTGTGCGCATCGCCAATCCTGTCACGGTTGTTCTCCGCGAACTCGAGCTCGCCGGAACGCGGTCGACCACCAAGTTCGTGCCCCCCGTGTACCTCTACAACAGCTCGTCGGTGCGGCTGGCCATCCTTCAAGGACTTCTCGACACCGACGGGGGACCAGTTGCGCAGGCTGGGCGGACGTGTCGGGTGCAATACGCGACGTGCTCGGATCGGCTGCGCGATGACGTCGTCTTCCTTGTGCGCTCACTTGGGGGGGTGGCCTACGCACGAACGAGGGCCGCCGCGGGACGCCCACCCGGCGGGACCAAACAACGCCCTGTTCATCACCGGAACGACGCACATGTGATCGACATCCGCCTTCCCCCCGGGCTTGAGCCGTTCCGGTTGCGCCGCAAGCAGACTCTCTACCGAGGCGGCGCTCATGGACGTCCGATGCGCTTCATCGAGAACATCGAGTCCGCAGGGCGATCGGACTGCGTGTGCATCGCGGTGGCAGCAGAGAACTCGCTCTATGTGACGGAGGACTTTCTCGTTACCCATAACACCCTCAACGATGCGTTCATCATCCTGGACGAGGCGCAGAACACCTCGGCGGAGCAGATGAAGATGTTCCTCACCCGGCTCGGGTTCGGAAGCAAGATCGTGGTGACCGGTGACGTCACGCAGATCGATTTGCCCGGAGGCACCATCAGCGGTTTGAAGGTCGTGCGCGAGATCCTCGAGGGGGTCGACGACGTGCACTTCACCACGCTGACCAGCGAAGACGTCGTACGTCATCGGCTCGTGGGTCGGATTGTCGATGCCTATGAGCAGTACGACGCTGAGCAGGCCACGGTGTGTGGGCCGCTGCGTGGCCCGGGCAAGCGGGGCCGATGACGATCGAGGTGCTCAACGAGTCCGGCGCCGACGTCGACGAGGTCGAGCTGATGCGGATCGCCCGACACGCCCTCGACGTTCTCGGCATCTCCGGCGAGCTCTCGCTCGCCCTCGTCGACGTGGAGCGGATGGCCGAGCTGCACCTGCAGTGGATGGACGAGCCCGGTCCCACGGATGTGCTGTCGTTTGCCATGGATGAGCTGGACCTGCGCAGTGCCCGCCGGGCAGGCAAGGCGCTGCACGTCGCTGAGGGCGCGCTGCTCGGCGATGTCGTGCTGTGCCCTTCGGTCGCTGCGGAGCAGGCGGCCGCCGCCGGGCACACGACTCTTCAGGAGTTGGCGCTGTTGACAGCGCACGGCGTGCTCCACCTGCTCGGCTACGACCACCAGGAGCCGGACGACCACGCCGAGATGTTCGGGCTGCAGGCCGAGCTGCTGGCGTCGTACCGGGCTCAGGCATGAACGACGTGCTGCCCCTGGTGGTGGCGGGGCTGTTCATCCTGCTGGCCGGGCTGCTCGCCTGCGCTGAGGTGGCGCTTTCGCGAGTCTCGCGGGTTGCGGTCGAGGAGCTGGTGGCTGATGGCCGCTCCGGCGCAGTGCGGCTCAAGCGGCTGGTGGACGAGGCCCCGAGACCCGTCAACCTCCTACTGCTCCTCCGCCTGCTCTGCGAGGTCGCGGCTGTGGTCATCGCGACGACCTACCTCACCGACCAGCTGGACGGGCGGAGCGCGATGGCGGTGGTCATCGTGGTCATGACTGCTCTCGTCTTCGTCTTCGTGGGAGTCTCGCCTCGAACCATCGGGCGACAGCACGCGCCGCAGGTCGCTCGGCTCTCCTCCGGTCCGGTCCTGCTGCTGCTGCGGCTGCTCGGCTTCTTGCCCTGGCTCCTGATCCTGGTCGGCAACGTGATCACCCCCGGCAAGGGCTTCCGTGAGGGACCATTCGCCTCCGAGGCCGAGCTGCGCGACCTGGTCGAGCGGGCCCAGCACAGTGGCGTGGTCGAGCAATCAGAACGCGACATGATCGAGTCGGTGTTCGAGCTCGGCGACACCATCGTCCGCGAGGTCATGGTCCCGCGCCCCGACATCGTGGTGATCGAACGCGGCAAGACGGTGCGCCAGGGCCTCAACCTGCTGCTGCGCAGCGGTTTCAGCCGCGTGCCGGTGGTGGGGGAGAACAGCGACGACGTGCTCGGCGTCGTCTACTTGCGCGACCTGGTGAAGAAGGAGCGGCAGGACGGCGGCGCCTCGGTGAAGGTGGAGGAGGCGATGCGTCAGGCCGTGTTCGTCCCCGAGAGCAAGCCGGTCGATGAGCTGCTGCGCGAGATGCAGAGCGAGCTCGGCCACATCGCGATCGTTGTCGACGAGTACGGCGGCACCGCCGGTCTGGTGACCCTCGAAGACATCGTCGAGGAGGTCGTCGGCGAGATCACCGACGAGTACGACCGCGAGGCACCACCCGTCGAGACCCTCAACGACGGCAGCGTTCGGGTCATCGCCCGGCTCCCCGTCGAGGACCTCGAGGAGCTCTACGGCGTCGCGCTGCCTCACGAGGACGTCGACTCCGTCGGTGGGCTGATGGCGACACTGCTCGGACGTGTGCCGATCCCCGGCGCCACCGTCCAGGTGAATGGCCTGGTGCTGGTTGCCGAGAGCGCCAAGGGCCGGCGCAACCGGATCGGCACCGTGCTGGTGCGCCGCGTGGAGTCGTTGTGACCTCCGAGGTCTCGGCAGATGACGCCAAGCTCGTCACCCTCGCGCGTGGCGCTCGGCTGCGGTCCTATGTGCCCTACAGCTCCGCGGCCGCTGGGGCGGCAGTGCGCGACGTGGACGGCCGGACCTATGCCGGTGCCACCGTCGAGAACGCCGCACCGGCCTTGTCCACCTCCGCCCTTCGGGCCGCCGTCGTGGCGGCTGCGGCCAGTGGCGCACGGGCTTTCGAGGCCGCTGTCGTGGTGGGCGAGGCCGACCCGTCGGAGGACGACCTGGCGGTGCTGCGCGAGTTCGGCTCGGGGGTGGCCGTCCTGGTCGCTGGCCCCGACGGCGTCGTACGCGATCGGAGAACGACCTGATGTACCGCTCCGGTTTTGCCTGCTTCGTTGGCCGCCCCAACGCGGGCAAGTCGACCCTCACCAACGCGTTGATCGGGCAGAAGGTCGCGATCACGTCTTCCCGGCCGCAGACCACCCGGCATGCCGTGCGCGGCATCATCCACCGGCCCGAGGCGCAGCTTGTGTTGGTCGACACTCCCGGTCTGCACAAGCCCCGAACACTGCTGGGGCAGCGGCTCAACGACTTGGTTCGCGAGACCTATGCCAGCGTCGACATCATCTGCTTCTGCGTCACCGCGGACGACAAGATCGGTCCCGGCGACCGGTTCATCGCGGCCGAGCTGGCGCAGGTCTCGACCCCCGTCATCGCGATCGTCACGAAGACCGACCTCGCCTCCAAGGACCGGGTAGGGGAACAACTCCTCGCCGTCAACGCGCTTGCCGACTGGGCCGACCTGGTGCCCACGTCGGCGGTCGACGGCTTCCAGGTCGAACTGCTGCGCGACCTGCTCATTTCGCGGCTGCCCGAGGGCCCGATGCTCTACCCCGACGGTGAGCTGACCGACGAGCCGGAGATGGTGCTGGCAGCCGAGATGATCCGCGAGGCCACGCTCGAGGGAGTGCGTGACGAGCTGCCGCACTCGATCGCCGTCACGATCGAGGAGATGCTGCCGCGTCCCGACCGGCCCGCCGACAAACCGCTGCTCGATGTCTACGCCACCATCCACGTCGAGCGCGACAGCCAGAAGGCGATCGTCCTCGGTAAGGGCGCATCGCGGCTGCGCGACGTCGGGATCACTGCCCGCAAGCAGATCGAGGCCCTGCTCGGGACACCGGTGTACCTCGATCTACGGGTCACCGTCGCCAAGGACTGGCAGCGCGATCCCAAGCAGCTCAAGCGGCTGGGCTTCTGATGCGCGTCCTGGGCTCTCATCCGGTGCTTGCGGTGCACGACCTGGCCGGTGAGGCTGCCTGGTATGCCGCGGTCCTCGGCAGCACCAACCGCGAGGTGGACCCAGGCAACTGGGTCTTCTGCGCTGTCGGTGAGGTCGAGATCATGCTTGGCCGCTGCCCCTCCTCTTTGGCGCCGCGCGACATCGGCGATCACAGCTACGTCGCCTACCTGCGGGTAGAAGGGGTGGACGCGTTCCATGCGCGGGCGCTGGCCGCCGGAGCTCATGTCCGCAAAGCGCCCACCGATGAGCCGTGGGGGATGCGCGAGATGGCTCTCGAGTCGCCGGGCGGACACCGGTTCATGCTCGGCCAGCGCATCGGTGGCTGACGCCGGCTTCTCCCACCCCCGTCTCGCCGCCCTGTACGACGTCCTCGATCCCGACCGGAGCGACCTCGAGCCCTATCTCGAACTGGCAGTCTCGCTGGGGGCCGGCGCTGTGCTGGACGTGGGCTGTGGCACGGGGACCTTCGCCTGCCTGCTGGCCAGTCGGGGGTTCGAGGTCATCGGCGTCGATCCGGCCGTCGCATCGATAGACCTTGCCCGTCGTAAGCTTTTCGCGGATCAGGTTTCCTGGCGCATCGGTGAGGTCACGGCTGCAGGTCCCCTGCAGGTGGATCTGGTGACCATGACCGCCAACGTCGCCCAGGTCTTCATCGATGACGAACACTGGCTACGGACGCTGTCCGGGGTGCGGGATGCCCTTCGTCCTGGTGGAGTTCTCGCTTTCGAGACTCGCGTGCCGGCCAGGCAGGCTTGGCGTGAGTGGAACCGCCCAGCAAGCCATGACCTTGCCGATATCCCCGGCATCGGTCGGGTCGAGACCTGGATCGACCTGCTCTCTGCCGAGGGTGACCTGGTGTCATTTCGCTGGACCTACGTGTTCAGCTCGGACGGCGCGGTGATGACGTCCGATTCGACCTTGCGGTTTCGGTCGCGGGAGCAGATCGAAACCTCGCTGGTCGCCGCTGGCTTCGAGCTGATGGAGGTCAGGGACGCCCCGGACCGCCCCGGTCGCGAGTGGGTCTTCATCGCCCGGCGGGCCGCCCGCCCTGTGGACAACGAGATTGCCTGAGAAATAAGGGAAACTCGTCCTGTGGACAGCCGTTTTCTGTCGGACCTGGCTTGTACGTTCTGGTCATGTCCCGCACCACTTCTCCCGCTGCTCCCGCCCCGTCGGCGTGGGCGGATCGGCGGGTGCCGGAGGCGATGAGCCCCGAGAAGCTGGGCGCGTTCGTGGAGCGGGAGATTCGTCGTTC
>Ga0136633_1002189_pt1 | contig 13658 bp, 13 predicted proteins | sample AntDrymeUQ832206_2_FD_105494 | JGI IMG/M metagenome (GOLD analysis project Ga0136633, IMG submission 105494) | Polar desert sand microbial communities from Dry Valleys, Antarctica - metaG UQ83 (22.06) | ecosystem: Environmental > Terrestrial > Soil > Desert | place: Antarctica: Dry Valley... | reverse complement strand
CTCGCGCTCCCAGCCGAGGCCCGAACCATCACTCAAGCCTCGCCCGGGGACGTGGGCGCCTACCTCGCCGCCTCCGATGCTGCCATCGCGTTCATTCGCCCCTGTCACTCCAAGCTCTCGTCGTCGCCGACCAAGATCGGCGAGTACCTCGCCGCCGGCCTGCCGGTGGTTACCGGACCGGATATCGGGGACGTGGATGCGCTGTTTGCGAAGTACGACTGCGGTGTCGTGCTCGACTCCTTCGATGCGTCGGATCTTGAGTGTGGGGTTGACGCGTTGCACAGCAGGATGGCCGATGCGGCCCAACCCGCCAAGTGCCGGCGCGCGGCAGAGTCGCTGTCGTTGGACAGGGTGGGGATGGCCCGATATCGCGATCTGTATCAGCGCATAGCCACCGGTTCCGCAGCACCCCCCAAGCGCCGGGAGGAGCATCGGAGCGCGAAAGCAAGCGGCTTGTAGGCTGCACGCGATGTGCGATATCTCCGAGTTGCTCTGCCGCCGCGACGCGACTGTTAGCGCGCAGATTGCGTGGACACCCAACAGCCTGGAACCTAGCGGCAAGCAGCCGTCGCACCGCGGACCTTACGGACGCGTCATCATGCTAGCGCAGGAAATCGCCTAATATGGCGCAGCGACGCATCAAGATGCCGCTCACCCGTCCAAAGCGAAGCGATGGCACGGAAGCACCACGAGTTCACGCGACCATTTGCTCCGGTCTGGGCCGTCCGCGGCCGCGCGTCGATCGCGCCGCACAGTTGACGGACCCCATGCGTTCTGCTCATTGTCACGGAACCCATCGTGTCTAAGCTCGGATTGTGTCTCGTCACCGGAGCTAGCGGCTTCATCGGAAGCCACTTGGTCGAAGCCCTGTGCCACCAAGGGCACGCGGTGCGCGCGCTGGTGCATTACAACAGCAGGATGCGTCGCGGCTGGCTTGACGACCTCGATCGCGCGTATCAGAGCCAGGTCGAGGTAGTATTCGGCGACGTGCGTGACCCAGATCAGATGCGTGCCGTAACCAGTGGATGTCAGACGATCTTCCATCTCGCCGCTCTGGTTGGCATCCCCTACTCTTATGTCTCGCCTCGCCAGAATGTCGAGACGAACGCTATTGGGACCCTGAACATCCTTGAGGGCGCCCGAGCTGCGGCGGTCTCCCGTTACGTCCACACATCGACCAGTGAAGTCTACGGTTCCGCGCAGTACGTTCCTATCGACGAAGACCACCCGCTTGTCGGCCAGTCGCCGTATGCTGCGAGCAAGATCGCGGGCGATCAACTCACCGCAAGCTATGCCCGCTCGTTCGAGCTGCCCGCCGTCATTGTACGTCCCTTCAACACGTTCGGTCCCCGGCAATCTCGCCGAGCAGTTGTTCCCACGATCATCGCACAAGCGCTCTGGAGCGATCGGGTCCGACTTGGTGCACTCGATACGACGCGGGACTTCACGTTCGTGTGCGACACAGTTGCGGGGTTCATCGCCGCCGCGGAAAGCGGCGGAGATACGGGACGCGTTTTCAATCTTGGGAACGGACGCGAAATAGCCGTCGCCGATCTGGCGCGGTTGATTGGCACGTTGACCGGCCGCAACGTTCCGGTGGCGCAGGAATCCAAGCGCATCCGGCCGGCCGCCAGCGAGGTCGACCGGCTGTGCTCGAGTTCAGCGCGCGCGCGCGAGGACTTGGGCTGGACTCCGAGCGTCTCCCTGAAAACGGGGCTGAGCCTGACAGTCGACTGGTTTCGGGAACGTGGCCCGGACACCACCCGCGACGAGTTTGCCGTATGAGCTTTGAGGCCGTTGTGCTCGCCGGCGGGAGGGGCACACGCCTCGCGCCCTTCACCAATGTTCTCCCCAAACCGTTGCTCCCTGTTGGGGAACGCCCAATCTTGGACCTCGTTCTCACCCAACTTGCCCGACAGGGATGCATAAAAGTGACACTCGCCGTCGGACACATGGGCCACATCATCGAGATCTATTGCGGCGACGGAGAACGATGGGGACTTGAGATTGATTACCTCCGTGAGACAACGCCGTTGGGGACCGTCGGCGCGCTCGCACACATCAGCGATCTGCCACAGCACGGTTTCATCGTCATGAACGGCGATGTGCTTAGCGACCTCTCTTACACTCAGCTGCTCGATGCCCATGCACAGCACGCCGGCGAGCTGACGATCGCGAGTTTTCGGCGCTGCGTGCGCGACGAACTTGGAATTATCGAGATCGACGACCAAAGCAACATCGTTGCCTACAGGGAAAAGCCCGAGCACGAGTACCTGGTTAGCATGGGAATCTACGCCATGAACAGAACGGTGGTAGAGCTTGTTCCGCGGGAAGGTCGGATGGATCTGCCTGATCTCGTGCATCGACTGCTTGCCAACGGCCGTAGGGTGAGCGCATATGTGCACATGGATTACTGGCTGGACTTAGGGCGCCCTGACGACTTCACGCGCGCCAACGAGGAGTTTGAATCCCTGCGCGAGCGGTTGGGCCTTTGACGGTACCCTGGATCATTCCTTTGTCCGACGTTGACCTCGGCGCTGAGGAACGGGAGGCCGTGACTCGCGTCGTAGACAGTGGCTGGCTCACCCTGGGGGCCGAAGTGGCGGCCTTCGAGGCGGAGTTTGCGATGTTTTGCGGCGCCGAGGGAGCGGTGGCGGTGTCTAGCGGCACTGCCGCGCTCCACCTGGCCTGCGTTGCGCTTGATGTCGGTCCAGGCGACGAGGTCATCGTTCCGAGCTTGACCTTTGTCGCGACGGCGAACGCAGTTGCGCTTGCCGGCGGGCGCCCCGTGTTCGGCGACTCCATTGGGGTCCAGGACTTCTCGCTACATCCAGCAGATGTAGAACGGAGGATCACGTCGGCGACACGGGGCATCATTTGCGTTCACTATGCAGGCTATCCGTGCCAGATGGATTCGCTGCTCGATCTCTGCGATCAGCACGGCCTGTTCCTCATCGAGGACGTCGCCCATGCCCCCGGGGCGACATGGGAGGGTAGTCATCTGGGAACGATCGGAGATGTCGGATGCTTCAGCTTCTTCGGCAATAAGAACATGACCACCGGCGAGGGCGGCATGACGCTGGCCCGTGATCCCGACGTGCTGCAGAGAATTCGCCTGCTGCGCTCGCATAGCATGACAAGCCTCAGTTGGGATCGCTACCGGGGACACGCGACAGACTATGATGTCGTGTCGCTCGGCTACAATTACCGTCCGTCTGAGCTGACTGCTGCGCTGGGTCGCCCTCAGCTCGCCAAGCTTGAGGCCAACAACGCGCGCCGAGCCGCGCTCGTCCAGAGCTACCGGACCGGGCTGCGCGAGACACCGCATGTGGAGGTGCCCTATCTTGGCAGAGACGGAGCTGCTCATCTCTCGGTGCTGCTTGTCGACGCGTGCGACCAGCGTGATCCATTGCGGCGTGCGCTCGCGACGGTCGGCATCCAAACGAGCCTGCACTACCCGCCGGCTCACTTGTTCGCGCACTACCGCACGGCCTACGGCTACCGTCCAGGCGATCTGCCGGTCGTCGAGGATCTCGCGCAGCGGGTGGTGACGCTCCCGCTGTATCCGTCTATGACCGCTCAGCAGGTGGACACAGTCTGCGGCAAGGTCAAGTCGTTCGTTGAACGCGCGCCCACACGCTGAGGGCGAATGCGATGCGCACTTCATCCGCCTCGATGATCACGAGTAGGACTCTGGTCTCCGACAATTCGGATCCAGCGCGCCGGTTTCATTCACGAACAAGAAGGCAGATCGAACGACGCTACGATCCTGCCGAGCTCATGGCCATCCGCAGGCAGCAACGTGGCCACCGGTCGGTGCAAAGATGACGCGCGATGTTCTTGCGATGACCGTGGGGTCTCGGCGCCTCAGCCCGAGACACTCGTGAACGCTGACCAAGCATGCGACCTTTGCGGACGGACTTCCTGGACTCGACTCCATGAGGTCGACGGCTATCCGATTGTGCGTTGCCAATCGTGCGGCCTGGTTACCGTCGGTCATAGCAGCACTCTCGAGCAGCTTATCCGGCTCTACGGTGCGTCGTACTGGCAGGACCCAGACGAGGTTGGCTATAACGATTACCTCGCAGCACAAGAGCGGAAACGTCACCACTTCCGCGGGCTCGTCGTTGAGCTGGGCAAGCTTGTCGCGCCGGGCGATTTGATTGAAATCGGCAGCGCATACGGATTCTTTCTCGACGAAGCACGCATGGGAGGCTGGCGCGTTCAAGGAGTGGAGCCTGCCGAGCACGCGGCACAGCACGCTCGCCAGCAGCTGGAACTGGACGTACTCGCCGGGCCGTTCGCGGACCTCCCCGTCCAATCCGGCTCAGTCGATGCCGTTGTCCTCTGGGACGTCATCGAGCATCTACCGAATCCACGTCTGACGCTGCAACGCGCCTTCGAATGGCTACGCCCGGGGGGTGTGGTTGCGCTTTCGACCGGGGACATCAGCAGTCTCGTGGCCCGCATCCACGGCCGTGACTGGAGCCTGCTCACTCCTCCGTGGCATCAGTTCTTCTTTTCACGTAAGACAATGCGCCACCTGCTTGAGACTATCGGTTTTTCGGTCGAGAGGATCGGCGGGGACGGGAACGTTGCGGTCGATCGAACATCGCGACGGCCACGCGTACCAGGCCCTCTGGCCGCAATTCTGCAAAGCAAGCCAGTCAGCACGTGCGCCAGAAAGCTCGGGCGGGGTGGCGTCATGTTCGCATTCGCGCGCAAGACCCTGCTATGAGGCTGTGCTTCGTGGGAGACCCGCGCAGCGTGCACACGCAGCGATGGGTCAAATGGTTTGCCGCCCATCATGATGTCGGGATTGCCTGCACCAGTGTGGACAATTCACTGTCCGATTTTCGCGTCTGCACGCTGCCCGGCTCGGGAGGACCACCAGGCTGGCGCCTAGGCACGTCCGTGCTCGCCTTACGACGTGCGCTGCGGAGGCATGCGCCAGACATCCTGCATGCTCACTTCATTAACGAGGCCGGTTGGTTCGCTGCTGCAGCAGCGAGCAGGCCCCTGATTATCACCGCCTGGGGTTCAGACATCTACCGAGCGCCGACGGAGTCGCACCTTGCACGCCGCCTCAACCCGTGGGCGGTGCGTGCGGCGGACTGCGTCACCTGTGATTCGCGGGACCAGGCGCGGGTCCTCCGGTCGTGGGGAACGCCCGCGAACAACATCGCGATCGTCGGCTGGGGAGTGGATCACAGCACATTTCACCCTGGCGTCGATGGGACCAGTTTACGGGCACGATTGCGTATTCCGACCAGTGCTCATGTGCTGCTATCCCCGCGGCAATGGCTGCCCAACAGCAATATAGCAACGGTGATTGAGGCGCACGCCCTACTTGCCGAGAACGTCTTCCTCGTGCTCAAACGGCTTTCACAGTGTGAGCGGGGTGCTGGGAGCACGGTGGAAGGCGCTATAGCGGCCAGTCCCGCACGCAACCGCATCCGTGTCGTCGACGAGATTCCGGAATGCGACTTGCCGGCGCTTTACGCTGCCGCAGATGTCGTCATTTCACTGTGTACTAGCGACGGCACGCCCGTCAGCGTCCTGGAAGCCATGGCACTCGGACGGCCGGTCGTCGCGCTCTCAATTCCTAGCCTCGCCGAATGGCTCAGCGAGCCGGGGGGGCGCCTGGTTGAAACGCTTCAGACTGCGGAGGTGGCGGATGCCGTAAGTGGCTTTCTCGCCGACAAGGCCACTCGCCAACGGGCAGCTCTGCACAACTTATCCATTGTCACGGCACGTGCCGATCGCGACGCCGAAATGACACGCATGAATGAGATCTACGAGCGCTTGGCGTCCCGAGAGATCGGGACGTCACGTGGCGTCTAGTCGGGTGGAGCAGACGCCCCTACGCCAAATGGTACGACATACGCTGGTGTATGGCTCTGGCTACGTGGCAACCGCCGCGCTTAGCCTGATCCTCCTCCCCGTATACACACACTACCTTTCACCTAGCGAATTCGGACTGCTGGCGTTGATGCTCGTCCTCTACGGCGTCGGAAAGCAGATCTATGACCTCGGCTTTACCAACAGTGTGGCCCGGTTCTTCTTCGACTCCGTGGGCGGTGATCTACGCCGCATGCGGACCACCAGCCTTGCGTTTCTTGCCGCCTACGGTGGTTTGCTTACTGCCGGTCTGATGATCTTCGCTGGCGACTTCGCGCGGCTGTTCTCAGGGACTCCGCGAAATGCTGACCTCGTGCGCATCGTGGCAGTGACCATGTACGCTGAAGCGCTGGCCATCGTCCCATTGACACTGATCCGGATGCAGGAACGGTCCGGCTTGTTCGTGCTCATCACCATCGTGCGACTGATCGCAGCCGTCGGACTCAGCATCGTGTTCATCACGGCCTGGCGCTGGGAAGTGCACGGTGCCTTGCTAGCTAACGCGATCCCGGCCGTCGGCGTCGCGATTGCATTGCTGTTCAGGCACCCCGGGCGCCTCCTCGGACGGTTCTCGTGGGATTTGCTGCGAAAGATGCTGGTCTTCGGCCTACCGTTCTTTCCTGTGCTCCTGGCGGGTTGGGTGATCGACGCTTCGGATCGACTGGTGCTCGAGGCATTTCGCAACCGCGACGAAGTCGGCTTCTACAGCTTGGCCTATCGGTATGGCCAAGTGATGCAGATTGCAGTCGCGGCATTCGCGATGGGATGGGCGCCGTTGCGCTATCGCATCTACGAACGCCTGGACGCCAAGCAGTTGTATTGCCGCATCACGCACTACTACGTCGTCATCGCGAGCCTTTTGGGCGTAACGCTCTCTGTCTTCGCACACGCAATCGTCGCCGTGATATCGCCTGCCAGCTACGCGCCTGCAGGGCGCGTAGCTCCGATCATCGTCCTCGCATATGTCATGCAGGGTTTGTACTTTCTGATGGCTACCGGCATGGGCGTCACCAAGAAAACGGCTCCGATGGCATGGGTCGCGGGTCTCGGGGCCGCAGTGAATATTGCACTCAACCTCCTTGTTGTACCCCGATGGGGGATGACTGGCGCAGCGTGCACGACAGTTGGCTCGTACGTCATCATGGTCGCTGGCACGTGGATGTACTCCCAGCGTGTCTACTCCATACCTTACGATTGGCAGAGCGTAGCGAAGGTTTTCAGTACTGCGATTACGGTGGTTGGCGTTACAGTTGCTGTATCTCCAGCCGACGTTGTTGCGGCAAGCTTGTGCGGCATCGTGGCTGTGCTGGCGTTCTGTACACTGCTTATGATGACCGGGACGGTGAGCCACGTCGACCGCAGCGCAGCTAAAGCCTGGATCCGTGTTGTGCGCAGGCAGCGTCGGAACGCTCGCGAGAAAGCTCGACCATGAGGCTCGACAAGCTGCGCCTTCCGCCGCTACATTGCAGCTTGGAAGCGGCACTAGGCGATTACTATCAGGATTTTAGCCCCATCTTGAAGCTGATCGAGTCCGGCTATCACGGTGGGCTTGATTCGGACGGCGTGCCAGTCGTGCACCATAAAATGTGTGGCATGCATTACAGTGCGGTGACCACCGCTCAGTACGCCCTTGCCAATATCACTGCTATCCGGCGGGGGGACGACTCACGCACGGAGCGTGCGCACACTCTGGTAGAGTGGCTCGTCTCTGCACAGGAACGCTCCGGAGAGCTAGCCGGTTGCTGGGCAACGACATATGACAACAGTAAGTATCCCTGGCTTGTCGCCCCATGGACCTCAGCGCTCGCGTCGGGCAACGCCATGTCGGCACTCCTGCGCGGCTGGGAATTGTTTGGCGACATCCGCTACCGACTAGCGGCGGGAAGGGCATACGACGCGCTGCACATCCCCCGCACGACGATGCGCCTCTGTGAGCAGACGCCGGAGGAGCTCTGGTATGAGGAGTATCCAGCGGAGCCTCCGCTGCGAGTCCTAAACGGCCATGTCTACGCGCTACTCGGCGTCGCTGACTGGGCACGGTGCTCGGGTGACCCGGAGGCGGATCGCCGATGGCGATCCGCCGCGGCGACCCTGTTGACACATCTTGGCAGCTTCGACCTTGGTTACTGGTCGGTATATGACCTGCGGTTCCGGGAACCCGTGAGCCGCCACTATCAAAGGAATATTCATATTCCGCAGCTTCGGGTGCTCGCGGCACTGACCGGAGAGCCCGAGTTTGGTCGCGTGGCCGATCGCTGGGAGAGGCGCGTTGATCGGCTGCCTTCGGCGGCGCGCCTCGCGATAGCCACACGAGTGCATGCGTGGACAAGGTCGTCACGGTGAAACGCGTGGTCTGCATTACGTACTATTTTCCGCCGCTCGTTGGCATTGCGAGCGCGAGGGCAGCAGCATTTAGTAAGCATCTGGCAGACCTTGGTTGGGGTCCGGTTGTCGTTGCACCGCGCGCCGGACACTATCACCGTGCGGGCGCAGCGATTCACCCTATTGCATTACAGGGCGACAAAGTAGGCGCGTTGGTGGTGAGGACGAGAAGCGTCGAGCTGAGCCGAATGCTAAGAGCGGGGCATGCACTTGCCAGTGGCCGGGAACTTCCTCGCGCCGAGTTCACGCTACAACCTGTCACGACCGGTAGTGTCATGACGAGGATTAGGGGATTTGTTCGCGAGTGGTTGTACGTACCGGATGCGCAGGTTGGATGGATACCGTTTGCCGCACGGGCGGCGGCGAACGCCCTTTGCGATGCCCCCGGCCGACGTGTCCTGTTTTCGTCGTCGGGGCCCTTCAGCGCGCACTTCGCGGCCCGGCGGGTTGCGAGACGCCTGAACGTGCCGTGGGTCGCGGAGTTTCGGGACCCCTGGACTGACGACCGGTCACCCAATCGGGCACGATCTCGTCTGCGACGCGAGGTCGACCGCCATCTGGAGCGCGAGATTTTGCGCAAGGCTGATCATGTCGTGGTCCCGACGGAGTCGATGCGGCGGCTATTGCTCGATCGTCTGCCGGGGCCAGCGACGACCGAGATCAGCGTGGTCCGTAACGGCTTTGAGCCCACCGAGGTGGTTGCGCCGCCGAAAGGGCACGAGGTCATGACGCTGCTCTACGCGGGCTCGGTCGCTGCCGGCGAGAACATGGGCCCGGTGTTGTCCGCGCTGGACGATGTGCATCGCAGCCACCCTGGTCGGTTTCGGCTGCACGTGCTCGGGCCAGGGGAGGGCTGGGAGGACACAGCGCATCTGTCTTGGCTGCAGCTGGACGGGATCGTCTCGCCTGACGATGCACGCCAGGCGATGGCTGGCAGCTCTGTCCTCCTACTCGTGCAGCAGCATCCCGCGTACTGGCTCGCCGTCCCAGGTAAGGCCTACGAGTACGTCGGCGTTCGGCGACCGATACTTGCGGTGATTCCACGGGGCAGCGAAATGGAACGGATCGTGTCGAGCCATGCGGACGCGCGAGTGGTGGATCTCGCTGCGACTGCCGAACTGCCCGCCGCGATGGAGGATCTGCTGGCCGAACACCGCGCCGGCCACCTGCAGGGACCGAGGGTGCAGACGTCGGTAACCAAGCCGCTGCTGCGACTCGAGCAGGCGCGGGAGCTCGCTCGCATCTTCGAGCGCGTCGGCAACCAGCGAACAGAGGCCGAAACGCCTTCGGTTTGAGAACGCAAGACCCAGTAGCGGTCGCTGCATCGGAAGCAGGCGTCTCGAACCATGCGAACCAGCAGCGCAGGCGCATGCCGTTCTGGCGCGGCGATCCGTAACATCTCCACGACGTGATGACTGTCGAGGTTGGGCGTGTTCGGGATGTCGTTCAGCTATCAGCGGGCGCGCTGGGCATGGTGACCGGTTCGCCAGCAGCCGCGCGGCCAGCGCAGGACGTAGTTCGCCGAGCAGTCGCAGCTGAGCGGCGAGGCCAGGGACTGCCGCGGGTTCTGCCTACAGCAGCCCACCTATCCCCCCCCGTGCCTGACTTGATGCTTGTACGACTAGCAAAGATGATTGCCTGTGTAAAGCGGCACCGGCGCCCATTCCGCCTGTGCCCGGCGTGGGACTAGTCGGTGTGCGGCATCTCCGGGCTCCTCTCGGCCTCGGCACTGAGCAGCGACATCGTTGATGAGCAGCTACGTCTGCTGCATCATCGTGGACCCGACGCCAGAGGATCATTCGAGCACCCGAGTTCGATCATTGCCCAGAATCGGTTGGCGATCATAGATCTCGTCGAGGGCGACCCCCCGATCCAGACCGAGGACGGTCAGATCGGGGTCGCGCTGAACGGGGAGATCTACAACTTTCGAGCTCTTCGGGACGAGTTGCTTACTCAAGGCCACGTCCTTGCTACGCATGGCGACACTGAGGTCATCGCCCACCTCGCCGAGGACCACGATCCGGTCACACTCGCGCGACGGCTGGACGGCATGTTCGCGTTCGCCGTGTGGGACGAGCAGCGCCAGCGGCTAGTGCTCGGGCGCGATCGACTCGGAAAGAAGCCGCTGTTCTACTGGTCCGGCGACGGTCTATTGGTATTCGGGAGCGAGTTGAAGGCCATCTTCGCCCATCCAAGTGTGCCTAAGCGCCTGGAGCCGCGAGCGATCCCGGCGCACCTGATGTACGGCTACGTCCCCACGCCACTGACTTTCTTCGAGGGCGTGATGAGCGTCCCGCCTGGGCACGTGCTCGTAGCTGAGCCGGGCGGAGAGCCGAGCATCGAGTGTTACTGGCGCCCCCGCGTACCAGGTGCCGACGACGTCGACCGGCTGGATATCTCGCTGCCGGAGGCGGCTCACGCAGTGCGCACGCATCTGGAACGCGCTGTCGAGCGGCGCATGGTCTCGGACGTCACACTCGGGGCATTCCTCAGCGGTGGTATCGATTCCAGCGCGATCGTAGGGATCATGGCGGGACTCTCCGACAAGCCGGTACCGACGTTCACGATCGGCTTCGATGATCCAGACGGTTTCGACGAACGGCCATACGCGCGCGCCGTGGCGACCCGCCACAAGACCGACCACCATGAGGAGGTCGTAGCGCCGAACGCCGTCGACCTCGTCGAGCGCCTCGTCTGGCACCACGACCAACCTTTCGGCGACTCAAGCGCGATTCCGACGTTCCTGCTCTCGGAGATGACACGGCAGTCCGCGACGGTAGCCCTCTCGGGTGACGGAGGCGACGAACTGTTCGCTGGTTACGAACGCTTCGCCGCTGCGCTGGCCGTCGGGCGTTATCAGTCCGTGCCGCGCCCTCTGCGTCGAGGGGCATCCCGAGTCCTTGACATGATCCCGGCGGGCGCCGCTCGCGGGCGCATGGGCAACCTGCAGCGCTTCACGCGGGCGGCAGAGGCAGGCCTGCCAGGCGCTTATCAGGCCTGGATCAGCTTCATTGACGCGGACACAAGGAGAGCGTTGCTAGGCCGTGATGACGGCTGGGCGGTCGACGACTTCTCCCGCCACTGGCACGCCGCTGACGGTGCGTGTCTGCTCGACCGCATACTGCGTGTAAACGTCGAGACCTATCTGCTTGACGACCTGCTCGTCAAGGCAGATCGGATGAGTATGGCGCACGGTCTCGAGATCCGCTCGCCGTTCCTCGACACCGACCTGCTGGACTTCGCGCTGCGTCTGCCGCCAGCCACGAAGGTCCGGGGTCTGTCGCTGAAGCGGGTGCTCAAGTCCGCCGTCTCGGACCTGATGCCGAAGGAAATCCTCGACCGCCGCAAGCGTGGATTCGGAGTACCGCTGGACCGCTGGTTTCGCGAAGAGCTCGGGGACTACCTCAACAGCACGGTCGGCGCACCCGAGGCCCGCGTTCGACGGCACCTCATCGGATCGGCAATCGACCGAATGCTGGCTGAGCATGCGTCGGGGCAACGCAACCACGGCCACGCTCTATGGCTGCTGCTTACCCTCGAAATCTTTCTTCGACAGCAGGACTGGTAGCGCATACAAGCCAACGCAGCCTGCTGTGATTTTCAAACAGCGCAGCGCGCCCTGTCACAGTCCACGCCGAGCCGTGGCCTACGAGTGGACGCCTGCCGATCGTCTACGGTTCCACTACTTACCTCGCTTCACCGTCTTGTTCAGCGCTCGGGCTGGCACTCCACCGACCACGGAGCCCGGCGGCACCGGACGGGTGACCACTGCTCCCGCCCCAATGACTGCCATCGCACCGACATCGCAGCCAGCGAGGACTGTCACGTTCGCACCGAGGTACGCGCCGTCCCCTATGACCGTCGGCCGCGCGAATGACGGCATGTCGCTGCTGAGCGGACGCGCGCCGACATCGAAGTGGGTCAGGATGGTGCAGCCCATGGACACGGTCGCATCCGCTTGGATCTCAAGTCTGTCCGTAAGATCCAGGGTGACTCCTCGGCCGACGTGAGCATTGCTCCCGATGTGCAGATTGCTGTAGTCCCGGAGGGCATTGTGCATCAGCAATGGTCCATGAATCACCCCCCTGCCGCCCACAACGGCTCCACCGGCCACGAGAACATCGCGAACCCACACCGTCCGGCAAGTCAGATCGCGATTTACAGCCTCGACGCCACGTAGCCGCCGTGCCCTAGTGGCGAGTCGTGTGAGCGTGCTGCGGATCCGATCTGCAGCACCGCGGATGATCCTCTTAGCCATGCCGGAGACCTTATCCGTACCCTCGCCGCCGCCTGCTTCGGGCTGTCGTCTTTCTGGGTGCGCCACGACATCCCGGAGATCCTGCGGGCTTCTACGGCGGTCCGGCGGACCGACTCGACTGTCCAGCTCGCGAGCAGAATTCAGCCTCGGAGCCCCAGAATTCAGAATTCCAGCGATGCAGTGCCTTCCAGGTGCCCGAGTGGAGCCTGCGCACTGAGCGTCACACGAGAGGTAACTCTCGGTCCAGCAGGCGCCGATACAGCCCATCCACGTCATCCACGAGCCGCCCCAGCGAGAACGCCTGCAACACGTGCTCGCGTCCAGACCGTCCCATCACGTCGGCCGACGCCGGATCCGTCAGACTGCCGACAACAGCGTCTGCGAACGCACGGTCGTCGTGAACAGCCGCAAGGCACCCAGTGTGCCCGCTACACACCACTGTCGCAGCCCCACCAACTCGGGTACTCACCACCGGTACCCCAGCAGCCTGAGCCTCGATCAGGCTCACGGGCGTGCCCTCGTTGTCGGAGGTCAGCACCACGACGTCGCTGGCGAAGCAGACGTCGGGAATGTCGCGGCGAAAGCCCGCCCAGACCAAACGCTCTCGCAGTTGCGAACTGATGGGCACGGCCTGAAGCGTCTCCCGCAACTCTCCGTCCCCCACGATGGCGAAAATGTACGTCGGGCCGGCGGGCGATCAGCTCGGCGATCCGCAGGAAGCGATCGACGCGCTTGATCGGCACCAGCCGGGCGATGAGCGTCACGAGCGGAACGCCTTCGGGCACGCCCAATTCCAGACGGACGGCCTTCGCGCGGGCCGCGTGCTCCTCGCCCTCAACCTGAAACGGCGACAGATCGAAGCCGAGCGGGATCACCTCGATGCGGTCTCGCGACGCGACGCGCAGGCGCACGAGATCATCCGCCACCTCATCGGAGACCGCCACGATCTTCGCGCAGCGACTGCCGAGACCACGCTCGATGCCTCGGAAGACCGCTGACTTTCGGGGTGAGAAGTAGCCCTCAAGAGAGTGCCCGTGAAACGTGTGCACGAGCAGCGGCTGGCGGCGCGGATCTGCGGCCAGGAGCGCCGCGATGCGACCGAGGGTGCCCGCTTTGG
>Ga0136633_1002187_pt1 | contig 13680 bp, 9 predicted proteins | sample AntDrymeUQ832206_2_FD_105494 | JGI IMG/M metagenome (GOLD analysis project Ga0136633, IMG submission 105494) | Polar desert sand microbial communities from Dry Valleys, Antarctica - metaG UQ83 (22.06) | ecosystem: Environmental > Terrestrial > Soil > Desert | place: Antarctica: Dry Valley... | reverse complement strand
TGACGAGGCGTGGCTCAAGAAGGGACTGCCCTGCTCGTAGTAGCAATGCCCACCTCGCCGTCCACATCGGAACGAACACAGGCGGGAGAAGCACATGGAGCACGTGATCATCGGGGTCGATCCCCACAAGCTGTCAGCGACGATCGAGGTCGTCGACGAGCTCGAGAAGTTGCTCGGGTCGGGTCGGTTCACCACCGACCAAGCCGGCTACGCAGCGATGCGGAAGTACGCGAAGACCTGGCCCGACCGAGTGTGGGCCGTCGAGGGCGCCAATGGTGTCGGACGACCGCTTGCCCAACGCCTTCTTGAGGCCGGCGAACACGTCGTCGACGTGCCGGCGAAGCTCGCAGCCAGGGTCCGGCTCTTCGATACCGGCCATAACCGCAAGACCGATGCCCGTGATGCCCACTCCATTGCGATCGTGGCTGTCCGGACAGCGAACCTGCGGGTCCTGCATGTCGACGGCGAGCTCGAGGCGCTGCGGATGCTCACCGACCGCCGCGAAGCATTGACCCGACGCCGGGTCCAGACCGTCGACCGGCTCCAGGCCCTGTTGGCTGAACTCCTTCCAGGACAGGCGAAACGCGACATCACCACCGGTCAGGCCAAGGCCATGCTGGCCACCGTCCGCCCGCGTGACATCGCCGGGAAGACCCGTCGCCGTATCGCAGCCGAGGAGCTCTTCGAACTGATTGCAGTCGAGGTCAAGATCAAGAAGGCCACCGCCGAGCTCAAAGCCATCGTGCTCGCTCGTGGATCCACGCTCATGGACCTCCACGGGGTCGGACCAGTCGTGGCCGCCCGGGTCCTGGCCGACGTCGGCGACGTATCCCGCTTCGCTGACCGCAACCGGTTCGCCTCGTGGACCGGGACCGCACCCTTGGACGCGTCCTCAGGTGAGCAGAACCGGCACCGGCTCTCGCGAGCCGGGAACCGGAGGATGAACCACATGATCCACATCGCCGCGGTCACCCAGCTCCGCCTCGACACCGACGGCCGCACCTACTACCGGCGCAAGCGCGCCGAGGGTAAGAAGTCCCTCGAGGCGCTGCGCTGTCTCATTGGATGAGTATGGGGACGCGGGTCAGGTTGACCTGTTCGTCGGGAACGGCGAGGGACGGCCTCGATGTCTCGCCACTCGATGGCCTGTTTGAGCTGGTCGCCCTCGTCGTTGCCGGGAGGCGTGATCGGCGCGAGAGAGCAGCCCCAACAGCCTCCCTGGACACGTCGGGAGGATGCCCATCAGACTGAGGGGATGTCCCACGGCACCCGCCAGCCCTACCTCTTCGACCTTGTCTCGTGCGTGAAGGCTCCGTCGGCGGTGCTCTCCGCGCCGGACGGCCAGATCGTCGAGGGCGGCGTCCAGGGGTGGATGCGCGCAGACCGCCGGCTGCTGAGCCGGTTGTACGTCACCTTGAACGGGCACGCACCCGTCGGCCTCGGCCACGACCTGCGCGGGGGCACGGGGGCGGTGTTCCGCGGCGTCGTGCCCCAGGTCGGCGACCCCACGCTGGTCGACGAGACCGGGCGGGAGGTCGCGCACGACGACCCGACCGTGGTCGTCGAGCGCAAGCGTGAGGTTGGCCCGGACGACTTCCTCGAGAGCATCACCGTCACCTCGACCGCACCGCGGCGGGTGCGGGTGGAGCTCGCGGTCACCGCCGCCTCCGACCTCAGCTCGATGGCGGAGGTGCGCAGCGGTCGCCCCCGCGACCCTGTGGCGCCGGTCGTCGACGGGGCGGGACTGACCTGGGCCGGGGACCAGGAGTCGGTGGCGCTCGTCGGGGAACCCGCCCCGGAGTCGACCGACCCCGACGGAGGGCTCACCTGGACCCGCGAGCTCGCGCCGGGGGAGTCCATGACGGTCCTGCTCCGTGCTCGTGCGCGGTCCGCCAGGCGGATGCTGTTCACTGCCTGTGACCGGGAGCCGTGGCACCAGCCGCGCTTGACCTGCCCCGACCACCGCATTCCCGAGGTCGTGACCCAGGGCCTCGACGACCTCGGCGGGCTCCTGCTCGTCGACCCCGGCCGAGCGGGTCACGCCAGGGGCGGGGATGCGTTCGCCGCGGCCGGCTCGCCGTGGTTCCTCACGCTGTTCGGCCGCGACTCGCTGTGGACCGCGCGGATGATGCTGCCGCTGAGCACCGGTTTGGCGATGTCCACGCTGCGTGCGCTGGCCCGGCGTCAAGGCACCCGGGAGGACGAGGAGACCGAGGAGCAGCCCGGGCGGATCCTCCATGAGGCACGGCCCGAGCCCCTCGTCCTGGACAGCATCACTCTCCCGCCGACGTACTACGGCACGTCCGACGCCACCCAGCTCTTCGTCACCTGCTGCGCGGAGTCGTGGCGGTGGGGCGCAGACGAGGCGGAGGTGCGGGAGCTTTTGCCCGCAATCGAGCGTGCGCTGGAGTGGATGCGGTCGCAGGCCGGCGACGGTTTCATCAAGTACGTCGACACCACGGGCAGCGGACTGTCCAACCACGGTTGGAAGGACTCGGTGGACTCCATCCAGTGGGCCGACGGCCGGCTTGCCGACGGTCCGATCGCGCTGAGCGAGGTCCAGGCGTACGCCTACCAGGCTGCTCTCGCCGGCGCCGACCTGCTCGAGGCCTTCGAGCGGCCGGACGCACAGAAGTGGCGCGACTGGGCGGCCGCGCTGGGGGAGCGGTTCCGCAGCGCCTTCTGGGTCGAGGACGACCTCGGCGCCTATCCGGCGGTGGCACTCGACAGGGACGGCCGGGCGGTGGACTCGGTCGCCTCCAACATGGGGCACCTGCTCGGGACGGGCCTGCTCGACCGGGAGGAGGCCGCCCTGGTCGCCCGGCGCCTGTCGTGGGGCACGATGAGCTCCGGCTTCGGGCTGAGGACCCTCACGGCAGCCTCTCCGAGGTACTCCCGTCTCTCCTACCACGGTGGAACCGTGTGGCCTCACGACACCGTGATCGCGATCGCGGGGCTGACCCGTGAGGGCTTCGGCGATGAGGCGGTGGCGCTCTTCCGGGGGCTGGTCCGAGCCGCCCCGCACTTCGACTTCCGGCTTCCCGAGCTGTACGGCGGCGACAGCGCCGACGAGGCCTCGCGGCCGATGCCCTACCCAGCGGCGTGCAGGCCGCAGGCGTGGGCGGCGGCAGCGCCCTTCGCGGGGATCATCGCCCTGCTCGGACTCGACGTGGACGTCCCCGGCGGCCGGGTGTCGACCCGGCCCGTGCTGCCGTCGTCGCTGCTCCCGTTCGCGGTCTCCGGGCTCAGGGTCGGCGCCCACCGGCTCGACGTCGCGGTTGACGCCGACGGGAGCGTGCGGGTCGACACCGACCACCCGGGGCTGTCCGTGGGAGGAACCCGATGACCGAGCTGCGGGTGGACGTGGCGGTGGTCGGGGGCGGCCTCGGAGGTGTCGCGGCCGCGCTCGCGGCCGTGGAGGCCGGACGGAGCGTCCTGCTCACCGAGGAGAGCGACTGGCTCGGCGGACAGCTGACCTCGCAGGCAGTGCCGCCCGACGAGAACCCGTGGATCGAGCAGTTCGGTTGCACCGCGAGGTACCGCCGCCTCCGCGACGAGATGCGCGACCACTACCGCCGGTGGTACCCCCTCAGCGAGGAAGCGCGCGCCGCCCGCTACCTCAACCCCGGACGCGGGACCGTCAGCAGCCTCTGCGTCGAGCCACGGGTCGGGCTCGCCGTGCTGGAGGCGATGCTCGCCGCGCCCAGGAGCGCGGGACGCCTCCAGATCCTGCTGGAGCACCGCCCCGTCGGCACGACCGTCGACAGTGACCGAGTCTCCTCGGTGTCCCTCGAGGGACCCGACGGGGAACACGTGAACGTGGTGGCGGCGTACGTCCTGGACGCGACCGAGACCGGCGATCTGCTTCCCCTGGCGGGGGTCGAGCACGTGACCGGAGCGGAGTCCCGACAACAGACCGGGGAGCCGCACGCCCCCGAGCAGGCCCAGCCGCTCAACATGCAGGCCATCTCCTGGTGCTTCGCGCTGGACCACCTCGCGGGAGAGGACCACACGATCGACCGGCCCGCGTCCTACGACCATTGGCGGAAGCTGGAGCCGCCCGCCTGGACCGGTCCGCTGCTCTCCTTCGTCGCGCCGGTGCCGCGCACCAACGAACCGCTCGCGCGGACGCTCGTCCCCAACCCCGACCACGGGGACGAGGCGGTCGTGGACCACAGGACCGTCGGCGACGACTTCGAGCTGTGGGCGTTCCGGCGGATCGCTGATCGGCGCACGTTCGCCCCCGGTCACCTCGCCAGCGACGTCACGCTGGTGAACTGGCCGATGATCGACTACTTCGAGGGACCGGTGTACGGAGTCGGCGAGGCCGAGGCCGCGGGTCACCTGCAGGGCGCGCGCGACCTGAGTGTCAGCTTCCTGTACTGGCTGCAGACCGAGGCGCCGCGCCCCGACGGCGAGTGCGGCTACCCCGGACTTCGACTCCGTCCCGACGTCGTCGGAACGACCGCCGGGCTGGCCAAGCGGCCTTACATCCGTGAGTCGCGCCGCATCCTCGCGGAGTACACCGTCGCCGAGCAGGACCTTGCGCTGGACCTGCGGCCCGACGGCAGGGGGGCCCGTTACCCCGACAGTGTGGGCGTGGGCAGCTACCGCATCGACCTGCACCCCTCCACCGGGGGCGACCCCTACATCGACGTGGCGTCCTGCCCGTTCGAGATCCCGTTGCGGGCGCTCGTCCCTCGACGCGTGGAGAACCTGCTTCCGGCGGCGAAGAACCTCGGGACCACCCACATCACCAACGGCTGCTACCGGCTGCACCCGGTCGAGTGGGGGATCGGCGAGGTTGCCGGGAGCCTGGCGGCGTTCTGCCTCACCCGCGCCTGCACGCCGCGGCAGGTCTGTGCCGACGAGCGTCTCCTCAAGGAGTTCCAGGACGGCCTGGTCCGCGACGGGGTGGAGATCCGGTGGCCAGAGGTCACCGGCTACTAACCGCTGCGTCGCGCGGGTTCCCCCTGCTCAGCCCTTGACGCTGCCCGCGGTGAGGCCGGAGACGATGCGCTTCTGGAACACGAGCGCGACGATGATCATCGGGATCGTCACGACCACACAGGCAGCGGTGATCGTGCCGACCGGTCGCTGGAACTGCACAGCGCCGGTGAACGCAGCGATCGCGACCGGCACAGTCTGCGCGACCTCCGGGCCGCGCGGGGCGAACGTGCTGGCGAGGAGGAACTCGTTCCACGCGGAGACGAAAATGATGATCGCCGCCGCGAACACACCCGGGGCGGCCAGCGGCAGGATGATCTTGTAGAACGCCTTGAACGGACTGGCCCCGTCGACGCGCGCCGCCTCCTCGAGATCCTTCGGTATCGAGGCGAAGAAGGTGGTGAGGATGAAGATCGTCAGTGGCAGCGTGAACGACGTGTAGGGGATGTAGAGGCCCTCCCACGTGTTCAGCAGACCCAGCGTCCGCCACAGCTCGTACAGCGGCGGGACCAGGGCGACCGGCGGGAACAGGGACACGGCCAGCACACCACCGAGCAGCATGATCTTCCGTTTCAGCGGCAGGCGCGCGAGGGCGTACGCCGCGAACGACCCGATCACGACACAGAGGATCGTGGTGACGCCGGCGATGGCCAGCGAGTTGCGCAGGTTGAGGTGGAAGTCCTGCGCGAACACGGCCTCGTAGTTCTGCAGCCCGAACGGGCCCTTGAAGATGTTGGGGCTGTTCAGGGCGTTGTTGCCCTTCTTCAGGCTGGTCATGATCAGCCAGAAGAACGGGAAGAGGCACCAGAGCAGGATGATACCGAGCATCGCCGACTTGCCCCAGACCTGCGCGGCCGACTTCTGCTCGACGACTCCCTGGTCGCTGCCCTTCTTCTTCGGTGTCTTCACACCCGCTCGCTGTGCTGCGGCGGTCTGTGTCGGGGTGCTCACTTGGAATCCTCCTCGCCGATGACCAGGTCCTTGCCGAGCAGGTTCACGAAGACCAGTCCGACTCCCAGGATGAGGATGAAGGTGATGGTGGACAGGGCAGATCCGAGGCCCGGGTCGGGGGTACGGACGACGTACTGCTGCACGAGGATCGACAGCGATTCGGTGTCGAACGCACCGCCGGTCATCACCTGTGGCAGGTCGTAGACCCGCAGCGCCTCGACCGTCCGGAAGAGCAGCGCCACCAGGATGGCCGGCTTGAGCAGCGGCATCGTGATGTACCAGAAGCGCTGGAACATCGTCGCGCCGTCCACGCGGGCACCCTCGTAGACGTCACCCGGGATGGTCTGCAGCCCGGCGAGGAGCAGCAGCGCCACGAACGGCGCGGTCTTCCACACGTCCGCGAAGATGATCGCGAACGACGCCCAGCCGGACTGTCCCAGCCAACTGAAGTCACCGAGGCCGAACAACGAGTTGATGAACCCCGGCGTCACGTTGAACATGAAGAACCACATCTGCGCCGCGATCACGGTCGGGATCACCCATGGCACGAGGATGGCCGCCCGGGTGAGCCCGCGGCCGCGGAACGCCTGGTTCATCAGAAGGGCGAAGCCGAGGCCGATCAGGAACTCCGCTGCCACCGACGTCACCGTGAAGATCAGCGTGAACTGCAACGACGTCCAGAACCGGTCGTCGGTCAGCGCGGTGACGTAGTTGTCGATCCCGGCGAACCCTTCGTTCTGCCTCCCGGTGTAGCCTTGGAGGCTGATCACGAAGGCGTAGATCACTGGGAACAGCGCCACGAGCGCCATCAGGAAGATGGCCGGTGTGACGAAGACCCGCCCGAGCGTGGTCTCCGACATCTCCTTCCGGCGCGCCCTCGCGGGCCGGCCGGAGCCGCCCGAGGCAGGCTCCTTCTCCTCGGCTGTCGTGGTCGCTGTCATGACCCGCCTCGTCCGCTGCTCGTCGTCCTACTCAACCGTGCTCTCGAGGAACTCGAGAACGGACTGGGATGCCTCAGCAGGGTCTCCCTCGCCGTTGTACGCCGGGAACAGCGCACGCTGCATCTCCACGCTGATCTCGTTCCACTGCGGTGCCGGCGGACGCGGCTTGGCATCGGGGAGCACCTCGCCGAGCAGCGCCATCACCGGGTCGTCGCTGAGCTTTTCGTACACCGACTCCATGGTGGGTGGCAGGGACGCCTCGGTTGCGAGCATTGTCTGGACCTCCTCGTTCGTGGCCGCCCAGACCACGAACTCCTTGGCCCCCTCGATGTTGTCCGAGAACGCGCTGACCGCGAGGTTGAAGCCACCGGCCGCGGAGATCGTGCCCTCACCGGTGAAGGTCGGGAGCGGCGCGACGTCGAAGTTCTCCGCCACCGGCGTACCACCGTCCTTGACGACGGAGTAGAACGATGGCCAGTTGCGCATGAAGACCGCGTCGCCGGACTGGAACACGTTGCGGGCCTCGTCCTCGAGCGCGGTGTTGAACCCGGGCGCCAGACAGCCGCTCTCCTTCGCCTCGGCGAGGAACTCCGTGGCCTGCGTCGCGATGTCGACGTCGAAGGCGACCTCGCTCTGGTCCTCGTTGAAGAGCTCGCCGCCACCGCTCCAGTAGAGCTCGAGCCAGTTCACGACAAAGCCCTCGTAGCGGGCACCCTGTCCGATGTAGCCGCCGATATCCTCCTGCTCGCCGATCTCGATGGCCATCTCACACATCTCCTCCCACGTCGTGGGGGGCTTGTCGACCAGGTCGGTGCGGTAGTAGAGGAAGCCGGCGTTGGTGTTGAAGGGCGCTGCCCACAGCTCGCCGTCCCAGATAGCCGACTCGACGGCACCCGGGAGGCTGACCTCCTCGATGTCAGCGCGGACGTCCTCGAGGCTCTCGAGCCAGCCGTTCACGGAGTACTCACCGGTCCAGATGACGTCCATCCCGAGGACGTCGAAGTTGCTGCCCTCGGCCTGGAGCTCGAGCGCCTGCTGCTCGCGCTGCGCATCGGCCTCGTCGGGGAGAATCTCGATGGTGATGGGGTTGTCGGGGTTCTCCTCGCTCCAGAGCTTGGCGACTTTCTGGTGCACGCCGCCGGGCTGGGCCTCGGAGCCACCGATCGCCCAGACCATCTCGCCGCCGCCCTCCCCTTCACCGTCGCCACCGCCCCCGGGGGTGCAGGCCGTTACCGCCAGGAGCGATACCGCACCCGCGGCCATCCATCGTCCACGCCTCGTCGGTCGGCTCATCTCATACCCTCGCTTCTCTTTCGTGTCGCCGTTGCGCGTGACACGTGCTGTCAGCGCAACGCCTTGCCTGTCTCGATGTCGAAGAAATGCATGTGCTCGGTCTTGAAGACCAGATCGACCTTCTCGCCGGTCTTGGGTGCCTCGTGCGGCTCGAGGCGTGCGACGAACTGCTGGGTGCCTGTTGCGGCTGCGTGCTCGAGCTCGGCGAAGGCCTCCTCGTCGTCCATCGCCTCGCGCAGGTCCTCGATGATGATCGCGCCCGCGCTGGTGGTGAAGTGCAGGAGCGCCTCGGACCCGAGGAGCTCCACCAGGGCGGCCTCCTGCTGGATCATCTTCTGGTCGTCGGGTGTCGAGCCGCTCGCGCGCGAGAAGTGCTCGGGTCGCATGCCGACCGCGACGTCCTTGCCTGCGTAGTCGCGGACCCCGGGGTAGCGGTCCAGGGCAGCGTCGGCGAGCCGGAGGTTCGCGTTCTCGTCGAGCTTCACCATGTAGCCGCTCTCGTCCTTCTCGACGCGACCGCGCCCGAGATTCATCGAGGGTGACCCGATGAAGCCGGCCACGAAGAGGTTGTCCGGGTGCTCGTAGAGCTCCTGCGGGCTCGCCATCTGCTGGAGTTCACCCCGCTTGAGCACGGCGACCCGGTCGCCCATCGTCATCGCCTCGATCTGGTCGTGCGTGACGTAGAGGGTGGTGACACCAAGGCGGGTCTGGAGGCTGGCGATCTCGGCACGCATCGCGACCCGCAGCTTCGCGTCGAGGTTCGACAGCGGCTCGTCCATCAGGAACGCCTGTGGGCTGCGCACGATCGCGCGTCCCATCGCGACTCGCTGCCGCTGGCCGCCGGAGAGGGCCTTGGGCTTGCGGTGGAGGTACTCGGTGAGTCCGAGCATCTCGGCGGCGTTCTTGACCCGCTCCTCGATCTCGGACTTGGAGACCTTCGCCATCTTCAGCGAAAAGGCCATGTTGTCGGCGACCGACATGTGCGGGTAGAGCGCGTAGGACTGGAAGACCATCGCGATGTCGCGCTCACCGGGAGAGAGGTCGTTGACGACCTTGTCGCCGATGAGCAGCTTCCCCTCGGAGATCGTCTCGAGCCCCGCCACCATTCGCAGTGCCGTCGACTTGCCGCACCCGGAGGGCCCGACCAGGATCACGAACTCGCCGTCCTCGATCCGGAGACTCAGGTCCTTGACCGCCTCCGTGCCATCGGCGAAGCGCTTCCAGACACCGTCTAGCTCGATCTTCGCCATTGACCGCTCCTCATGTAACGCGCGTCACACCCATCATTCCCGAGTCGGGAACCGCCCGCAAGTGCTCGTTCGGGTGGACGCAGGCGGGCGTAGAGTCACGGCTCGCCAACAATCGCACTCGGCCATCGCTGCGGGCAGGGAGTCATGGTGGGACAACACGAGGAAATTAGCGCGCGAGTCCATCGGCACCTGGCACGGCTCTACGACACCGACACCGCGCGGACCACGGCAGGCCGGTTGGTCGCGATGCTCGGCCGGTACGACGACCTCCGTGCACGCCCAACCGGTGGGGAGCCCTTCGACGAGACCGACCTGATCCTGATCACCTACGGGGACATGGTGACCGCGCCCGGCGAGGCACCCCTCGAGACGTTGGGGCACTTCCTTCGCCAACACACACGGGGGAAAGTCCCCGGCTTGCACCTTCTGCCGCACTACCCGTCGACCTCCGACGACGGCTTCGCGGTGGCTGACTACGCGGCAGTCGACCCCGCTCTCGGCGCATGGTCCGACGTCGAGCGACTCGGTGAGGACTTCGGGTTGATGCTGGACGCGGTCGTGAACCACACGTCCGCGGCACACGCCTGGTTCACCGGATGGCTGCGCGACGATCCCGCCCGCACCGACTTCTACCTCGCGATGGATCCGACCGTGGACCTGAGTGCTGTGGTCCGCCCTCGCACGTCACCGCTGCTGACGGAGGTCGAGTCCGCGAGCGGACTGCGGCACGTGTGGACGACGTTCAGTGCCGACCAGGTGGACCTGAACTACGCCAACCCCGAGGTTCTGCTCGCGGTGACCGCGCAGCTGCTGGACTACGTCGCGCACGGCGCGCGCATGCTCCGCCTCGACGCGATCGCGTTCCTCTGGAAGGAGCCCGGCACCTCGAGCATCCACCTTCCGCAGACGCACGAGGTGATCCGCCTGTGGCGGACCGTGCTGGACGCGGTCGCCCCAGGCACGCTCGTGGTGACCGAGACGAACGTGCCCCACGAGCAGAACCTGACCTACTTCGGCTCGGGACATGACGAGGCGCACCTGGTGTACCAGTTCGCGCTGCCCCCGTTGACCCTCTCGGCCTTCCACAGCGGCGACGCCACCACCCTCTCGGAGTGGGCCTCGACGCTGGTGGCGCCCTCGGACCGGACCAGCTTCCTGAACTTCCTCGCCAGCCACGACGGCATCGGGGTCAGGCCGGTCGAGGGGATCCTGCCGCCGAGCGAGATCCAGGAGCTCGCCGCGCGCGTGGTGGCCAACGGCGGTGCGGTCTCCTACCGCAGCGGCCCGGACGGCCAGAGCCCGTACGAGCTGAACTCCGTCTACCTCGACGCCCTGGCCGACCCGAGTGATGACCCGGGCCGGGAGGTCGACCGATTCCTCTCCGCGCACTCGATCATGCTGGCGCTGGCCGGGTTGCCGCTGGTCTACTTCCACTCGTTGTTCGGCAGCCGCAACTGGACCGAGGGCGCTGAGCGCAGCGGTCGGGCGCGGGTGGTGAACAGGCAGCGGTTCGCGCGCGCCGACCTCGACCGGGAGCTGGCGGACCCGGCGTCGCAGCGTCGGCAGGTGCTGGACCGGATGCTGGACCGGATCGACGTGAGACGGTCCGAGCACGCGTTCCACCCCAACGCGGCCCAGCAGGTGCTTGACGGCGGTTCCTCCTACTTCGGCGTGCAGCGCACTCCGGCGGCCGACGACACCACCGTGGTCTGCGTGCATGACGTGTCGGGGGAGCCGGGCCGGTTCCGGGGTCGTCCCGGTGACCGGTTGCCCGGAGGGGCGCGGCTGGTCGACCTCTGCGACGGCAGTGTGTACCTTGCCGAGCCCGACGGCACGCTCGACGTACCGGTCGACGCCTACGGGGTACGGTGGCTCCGCGTCACGTGAGGGGGCGACCAGGGGTCAGAGAAGGCCGTCACGGAGGGCTGCCGCCAGGGTCGGTTCCTCGGGTCGTGGGGTCAGGTGTTGATTCTCAGGTGATCTCGGCGAGTCGTTGATGGCCGGTGATCATGAGGTCGGTCCAGGGCCATCGTTTCGAGAGTCGCAGGATGCTGCGTGAGCCGGTGGTGATGATCCGTCCGGCGACGGCGAGTTGAGCAAGTTCGAGCCAGATCTGATTCTTGGAGAATGCCTGCAATGGAAGGTTTGTTGCACCGGTGTCTTTGAGGTTTCGGATGCGGCATTGCCTCACCCCGTTTCTATCGTGATTAGGCAGAGGGTGTCTACGTTCCGCGCCGCCGTTTATTGGATCGTCACAATGCTCGGGCCCGGCCGGGCACATGTCACAGGGTGATGCTCTCCAACATCTCGGTGACCAGCGCCGCGATTGGTGAGCGCTCGGACCTGGTCAGGGTCACGTGCGCGAAGAGCGGGTGGCCCTTGAGCCGTTCCACAACTGCGACGACACCGTCGTGTCGTCCCACCCGCAGGTTGTCGCGCTGGGCGACGTCATGGGTGAGCACCACCTTGGAGTTGGCGCCGATCCGCGAGAGCACGGTCAACAACACGTTGCGCTCGAGCGACTGCGCCTCGTCGACGATCACGAAGGCGTCGTGCAGCGACCGGCCACGGATGTGGGTCAGCGGGAGAACCTCGAGCATGCCGCGGTCGAGCACCTCGTCGATCACTTCGGGAGTGGTCATCGAACCGAGTGTGTCGAACACGGCCTGTCCCCACGGCGACATCTTCTCCGACTCGCTGCCGGGCAGGTAGCCAAGCTCCTGGCCGCCAACCGCAAACAGCGGCCGGAACACGACGACCTTCTTGTGCTGGCGCCGTTCCATCACTGAGTCAAGCCCGGCGCACAAGGCCATCGCGGACTTGCCGGTGCCGGCGCGACCGCCGAGCGAGACGATGCCCACCTCCGGGTCGAGCAGCAGCTCAAGAGCAATCCGCTGCTCCGCGGAGCGGCCGTGGATGCCGAAGGCCTCCCGGTCCCCTCGGACCAGGTGCACGCGCTTGTCTGCCTTCACCCGACCCAGTGCGCTTCCGCGTTCGGAGATGAGCACGAGACCGGTGTGGCACGGCATGTCCCGGGCCTCTTCCAGGTCGATCACCGCGTCGTCGTACAGCTCGTCGATCAAGGTTCCGCCAACCTCGACCTCAGCCATGCCGGTCCAGCCGGACTCGACGGCAAGCTCGGCGAGGTACTCCTCGGCGTCCAGGCCGACCGCGGATGCCTTGATCCGCATCGGCAGGTCCTTGGAGACCAGCGTGACTTTGCGACCTTCGTTCGCGAGGTTGAGGGCGACCGCCAGGATCCGGGTGTCGTTGTCCCCCAGTCGGAATCCCGAGGGAAGCGCGTCAGGATCGGTGTGGTTCAGCTCGACGCGAATGGTGCCGCCGCTCTCGCCGACCGGCACCGGAGCATCGAGGCGCCCGTGCACCACACGGAGCTCGTCGAGCATGCGAAGCGCGGCCCTGGCGAAGTACCCCAGCTCCGGATGGTTCCGCTTGGCCTCGAGCTCGGTGATCACGACCACCGGAAGAACGACCTCGTGCTCGTCGAACCGGCCCAAAGCGCCGGGGTCGGCGAGCAGAACGCTGGTGTCGAGAACGTAGGTCCTCACATCAGCGGCGGTCGTGCGACGTGCGGTGCTCTTGTTTGCAGCCACGGTGCGTCCCCTCGCGGACCGCGCACGCACTCAGCGCCCGGTCCTCTGGTTTGTTGCGCTGGACCGGGAACGGGCCCGAAGGTCTGAGTGCAGACCTCCGGTGGGCGGCGCGCACGACGCGGTGTCGTGCGGCGTCTCTCTCTGGTCGTGAACAATCACGAGCGGGCCTCCCGAAATGGCGGGCTTCCCCGCCCGCCATTAACACTGAAGGTAAGGCTCGAAGTGACCCATATCGCGCATGACACGCCCGAACGCGTGAGGGGGCGTCAGCCGCCGAAGCGACGCTCGCGCTCGGCGTACGCCCGCAACGCCCTCAGGAAGTCCACCCGCCGGAAGTCGGGCCAGTAGGCCTCGCAGAAGTAGAACTCGCTGTGCGCGCTCTGCCACAGCAGGAATCCGCCGAGCCGCTGCTCGCCCGAGGTGCGGATCACGAGGTCCGGGTCCGGTTGTCCCTTGGTGTAAAGGTGCTCCGCGATGTGCTCCACGTCGAGGATCTCGGCGAGCTCCTCGATAGAGGTCCCCTTCGAGGCGTGCTCATGAAGAAGTGAACGTACGGCGTCTGCGATCTCCCGCCGGCCGCCGTACCCGACGGCGACGTTGACCATGATCCCCTCGACGTCGCGCGTTTCTTCGGCGGTCTCCTTGAGCCGCAGGGAGGTCGCGGCGGGAAGCAGGTCGAGTGCG
>Ga0136633_1002186_pt1 | contig 13682 bp, 12 predicted proteins | sample AntDrymeUQ832206_2_FD_105494 | JGI IMG/M metagenome (GOLD analysis project Ga0136633, IMG submission 105494) | Polar desert sand microbial communities from Dry Valleys, Antarctica - metaG UQ83 (22.06) | ecosystem: Environmental > Terrestrial > Soil > Desert | place: Antarctica: Dry Valley... | reverse complement strand
GGCCAGATCTGCATCACCGGACTCCCCGACGACTCGGAGTGGCTCGTCCGCGAGATCCAGGCGCCCGAGGGCTACGAGATCATCGAGGCCGAGCAGCTCGTCGAGGTCGATGACGACGGTGACTGCGACAGCCCGGACGCACGCTTCTACAACCGCCCAGCCGGTGAAGAGCCGGTCGAGATGGTGACCGTCTCGATCATGAAGCACCTCTGTGAGGATGTGGCCAACGTTGCCGCCTTCGTGGCAATCGAGGACGCGGCGGCGGCGGCCAGCGACAACGCGTTCGCGCCTCTGGCCGCAACTGTCCTTGCCTGCCCAACGATCGTGTTGACCGGTGACGTCCCCGTGGCGGGGGCTGTCTCAGGCGGAAACGTCGACTTTGACTTCTCCGTCCTTGACAGCGATGGGACGCAAGTCCTCTCCACCGACGGTGCGTTCATGGCGGCCGCACTGTGCGAGAGCGATATCGATCTCGTGCTGGTGGACAACGGAGTTGATGACTGCCTGGACATCAGCCACTACTCGTTCGAGGTGGTTGATGGCATGGTCGTCATCACCGAGACCGACGCACCGGACAACCACCGGTTCGGCACGATTCGGTTCACCCCAGGCAGCGGTGATGAGCTGGCTCTGGACGGCACGATCGCAGCGGTCGAGCAGACGGGCGTCATCACGCTCAACACGGCCGCGGATGCGGACGGCAGCATCATGCTGCACGTCTACAACTTCGTGGCGGAAGGGACCCAGGGCGGCAACCCGCCGCCACCGAAGAACGAGCCCCCGCGCGGGGGGACCAAGGGCGGCAACGCAGGAACGGGCAACACGCTGCCAGACACTGCAACGGACCTGCCCGCAGGAACGAGCCCCGCACTGCCAGCTGCGTTGGCGCTGCTGATGCTCAGTGGCCTGGGCGCGATCGGCTACACAACCGTGAAGGTGCGTCGGTCACTCTGACCCACACCGCAGCTATGCGAGGAGCCCCTGGATCCGTCCGGGGGCTCCTCGCACGTTCGGCGTCGCAAGGGCGATCCGAACTTCGGCGCTGAGCAGACACCGGCCGTTGACGCGAGTCAACGCCTAGTGACACGCAGATTCGCACTAATCGGGTGTCAAGGTGGTACTAATGTACTGCCGCTCGACATCCACACTCGTTGGCACGTCAGTGCGGTTTATTGATCCAGCCCCCCTGGCAGGGACGGGGTAGAGGTTCGCCTCTACCCCGTCTTCTGTCTCATCGACTCCTCAACCTGTTTGCTGGCGGCCTCAAAGGATGGCGAGCTCGCGGCCCACGCGCTCGAACACATCCAGGCAGATATCGAGTTCCTCGCGGGAGTGCTCCGCCGTCACGATCGTCCGAACCCGGCTCTTCTTATCCGGCACCGTGGGAAAGCCGATGCCCATGGCGAACACGCCCTCCTCGAACAGGCGATCGCTGAACCGATGGGCCAGCGAGCCGCTGCCGACGATGACCGGCGTGATCGGCGTCTCGGAGTGACCGGTGTTGAAGCCGAGCCGCTCGAGGCCGGCCTTGAAATGGCGCGCGTTCTCCCACAGCCGTTCGATCAGCTGCGGCTCCTGCTCCAGGACGTCGATCGCCGCCAGGCAGGCCGCCGCCACCGCGGGCGGGTGAGAGGTTGAAAAGAGGAACGGCCTGGCCCTGTGCTCGAGCACCGTTCGCAGCGAGGAAGGCCCGGCGACATAACCGCCAAGGACACCTATTGCCTTCGAGAGGGTTCCCACCTGGACCTGCACGCGCCCGTTGAGATCGAAGTGGTCGACGCTCCCCCGCCCGTTGCGACCAAGAACTCCGGAGGCGTGCGCGTCATCGACCATCACGATCGCATCGGCCTCCTCGGCGGCCTCGACGATCTCGGGCAGCTTGGCGATGTCCCCGTCCATGCTGAACACGCCATCGGTGATGACCAGGATGGACCCATGCGCATCGGTCTCTCGAAGCTTGCGCAGCGTTGTCCGAAGCGCCTCCATGTCGGCGTGCGGGAAGATCTTCCGCTCCGCCTTCGTGAGCCGGATGCCGTCGATGATGCTTGCGTGGTTGAGGGCGTCGCTGACGATCGTCGCGCCCTCCGGCGCCAGGATCGGGATGACGCCGGTATTGGCGGTGAATCCCGACTGGAAGGTGAGGACCGCCTCCGTGTGCTTGAAGGTCGCGAGTCGCGCTTCGAGCTGTTCGTGCAGGGACATGGTGCCGGCGATCGTTCGGACCGCACCGGAGCCCGCACCGTAGCGATCGACCGCATCCAGCGCCGCCTGCTTCAACCTCGGGTGAGTGTTCAGGCCGAGGTAGTTGTTGCTGCTCAGCGTGATGACTTCGCTGCCGTCGATGATGCATCGGCTCTTCTGCTCGCTCTCGACCACCCGAAGTCGTCGGTACAGGCCCTTCGCCTTCAGCTCCTCGATCTGGGCCTCGAGGAAGGCCATCGGGTTGCGAGCTCGCGCGGGTGCATCGGTCATGGTGCCGGAGTATAGGCCGGCGCCCGTCAACGCCTGCTACGGGCGGTGGAATCGCATCGGCCCACGCGCCGCCCGGCGACGGCGAACGTAGCCTGGAGGCTACGGTACGAGCACGACCTTTCCGGCGTGGCGCGAGCCGATGAGGTCGAAGCCCTGCTCCCAATCGGCCAGGTCAAGCCGATGGGTGATGATGGGACTCACGTCGAGCGCGCCGGAGCGAAGGAGCGACTGGGTCCGCTCCCAGGTGTCGTAGATCCGGCGGCCGTAGATGCCGTGCAGGCGGACGCCCTTCTGAATGACGAGCTCGGAAAGGTCCACACGAGGCGGCTCGCCGAAGATACCCAGCAGGCTGATCCGCCCTCCGCGAGTGACCGCCCGCAATGCCTGGTCAAGCGCGGGCGCTGCGCCGCTCATCTCGAGAACGACCTCGACCCCGTCGCCGCCCGTCGCCTGACCGATACGCTCCTCGGTGTCGCCGCCGGCCGCGTCGAGCGCCAGGTCGGCACCCATGCTGCGTGCCAGCTCGAGCCGATACGCTTCCGTATCGGTCGCGATCACGAGCGACGCACCAGCGGCCCTGGCAATGCCAACGGCGCACAGACCGATCGGACCGCAGCCGGTGACGAGCACGCTGCGGCCCTCGATCGGCTCGACGAAGGCAGCATGCACGGCGTTGCCCATCGGTTCCTGGAGGGCGACGATCGCAGGGTCGAGCCCGTTCGACTCGATTGCGTTCGCCTCGGGAATCACGACCTGCTCGGCGAACCCTCCGTCGACATGGACGCCGATCACGCGCAGGTTGCGACACAGGTGCATGTAGCCGCGTTTGCACTGGGAGCAGGTCCAGTCGAACAGGTGCGATTCGACGCCGACAAGGTCGCCCTCTTTGACGCGGGTGACGCCGCTGCCCGTGGCGATGACCGTGCCGGCCAGCTCGTGGCCAAGGATCCGGGGTGGCACGAGATTCTCGGCCGCCCAGTCATCCCAGGTGAAGAGGTGATGGTCGGTGCCGCAGATGCTCGCAGCGTCGACACGAAGGAGAACCTCGCCTTCGTCCGGCGTGGGGGCGGTCCGCTCGATCAGCTCCGCACCCGGACCAGCCGCCGTCTTGGCGAGGGCGCGCATCGTGTGCGCCCCATCCTTCGAGCTCATTCGCGGAAGTATACGAAGGCACAATCCACGTCAGGCCTCGGTGAACCAGGCGCGAGCCGCGGGACGCAAGAGGCCGGCAACCAGGCCAATGGTGATCAGCGCGCCGATCGGCACGGTCAACAGATACCACCCATTGGCTGCGGCCGGGGGAAAGTCGAGCAGCACGGGCGGGAGGCCGGCAATCACCGGCACGGGAAGGAACGAGATGCCGATCGCGAACCAATACGCGATGCGCTTGCGCTGCAGCGCCACGGTGATCCCAAAGAGCAATGCCGCCAGCTCGATCATCATGAAGATCCCGAGCAGGCTGAACGGCGCGCGTTCGCTGAAGTCGATGAACTCCACGATGCGACCCAGCAGGAGCCCGGTCAGCGCCAGCAGCGCAACGGCAATCACAAACCAGATGCGCACGGCGAACGGCATCGGCTGCGTTGAATCGGTGTCGGCGTCGGGGGTCACGCCGAGAATCGTACCAAGCCACCGCCGCGCGGTGCGGCCTCGGTTAGGGCCTCAAGTCGCGTCTTCGGGTCGCGGCCTCGGCACCGCGCCCCACCACCATCGCGCGCCTACCATGCCGGGTATGGGCTGGCTGGCGGAGCTGTTCGAGACGAATCGGATCATTGTCCTGTCGGTCTACGGCCAGGTCTTCTTCGTCATGGGCCTGGCGATCGCGCTCCAGAGCCGCCACAGGTCGGAGCTGCCACTGGCCAGGCTTCTCGGGTGGCTGGCGGCCTTCGGCATCGTGCACGGACTGATGGAGTGGGGCTACCTCTTCATTCCGATCCAGGCCGGCTTCCTGCCGCAGGCGATCATCGAGGGACTGCTCATCCTCCAGCTCCTCCTCAAGCCGCTCAGCTTCGCGCTCCTCTTCCAGTTCGGCGTCGAGCTGATCCTCAGCGCACGCGGCACTGAGCTCCCACACGGCGAGCGCGCCTGGCTGCGCTACGTGCCGACCCTCGCGACCGGCCTGTGGGCGGTGGCGACGATCGCCATCTCGGCCACCGTTGCCTCGGGCTTTACGCCCGACCCGGGGCCGTGGCTCCGTTCGTACGAGCTGGACCTCGCGCTGGCAAACGTCGGCGCCCCGCTCGCGGTGGGTGACGTCGTTTCGCGCGCCATGCTGGCGCTTCCGGCGTCAATCCTGGTGGCCATCGGCCTGCGCCGCACCACTCGGCTCCTGGGGCCCATGGCCGCTCCGCGCGGCGCGCAAGCATTGCGCGCTGCGTCGGTCGCCTTCGTCGCCTACGCCGTGATCGCCGGCCTCGTCCCGCTCCCGGCGCCCTTCCCGCCGGCATCGGTCCTGAACGACCGGACTCTGGTCGACACGCTCGGTGTGCCGATCGAGGTCTTCCGCTCGCTCGCCGGCCTCGCGATCGCGCTGGCGGTGATCCGCAGTCTCGAGCTGTTCGAGCAGGAGACCGATCGCGCCCTGGCCGAGGGGCGTCGGCGCGAGCTCCTCCTCCGCGAGCGCGAGCGCATCGGTCGCGATCTGCATGACGGCATCATCCAGTCGATCTACGCCACCGGGCTCCAGCTCGAGCAGGCCGCGGCGGAGATCGGCGACGAGCCAAAGGCGACCCGCGCCCGAATTGGGACGGTGATGGGCGAGCTGAACCGGATCACCGGCGATATCCGCAGCACGATCTTCGACCTGCGCTCCGGCGAGCTGGAGGCGCGCGACGCCGAAGCCATCGTGCTATCGGTGGCCGATGAGCTCCAGGCGCACACGCTCGTGAAGCTGCAGGTCGGTTCCGAAGGACTCTTTCGACCCCGGCTGCGGCCGGAGCAGGCGGAACAGCTGCGGCACATCGTCATCGAGGCCTTCAGCAACGTCCTGCGCCACGCCCATGCAAGCACGGTGATCGTGCGCATGGCATGCACCCAGCGACGGTTCACCCTCGAGATCCGCGACGATGGAGCGGGCTTCGACTCCGCCGTGGCCGCGGAGCGCGGGCGTCGCGGTCATGCGCAGGGCCTCGCCAACATCCGGCGCCGGGCCGAGCTGCTCGACGCGAATCTCAGCGTCGAGAGCAGTCCCGGACGCGGAACGGCGCTGTCGCTTACGATGCCCGTGGCGACCGTTCGCCGCCCCACATGAACGATTCAACCTCCGATCCCACCGTGCCCGTCGTAGACGTGCGCATTCTCATCGCCGACGACCACGAGGTGGTCCGCATCGGCCTTGCCTCGCTGCTCGGTCGGCAGCCGGGGTTCAAGGTCGTGGGCGAGGCCCGGTCGGGCGAGGAGGCCGTGCGACTGGCACGCCAGACGCGTCCCGACGTGGTCGTCATGGACATCCGGATGCCAGACGGGTCAGGCATCGACGCCTGCCGCACGATCACGACTGAGCTCGCATCGACCCCGGTGGTGATGCTCACGAGCTACGCGGATTCCGACGCCCTCTTCGCGGCGATCGACGCGGGTGCATCGGGCTATGTGCTCAAGCGCGTCGGCTCGACCGAGCTGGTCGATGCCGTGCGCACCGTTGCCGCCGGTGGATCGCTGCTCGACCCGGCAGTCACGAAGAGCGTTCTCGATCGTCTCCGAAACACGAGCCGGCTCGAGGAGGCCGGGGCATTCGCCGACCTCACCGAGCAGGAACGCCGGGTGCTCGCGCACCTGGCCGACGGTGCGTCGAATCGCGAGATCGCCGACCGCATGCGGCTCGCCGAGAAGACGGTCCGCAACTACGTCTCGAGCGTCCTCGCCAAGCTCGCGCTCGAGAGCCGGGCCCAGGCGGCCGGATACGCCATCCGCAACCGACTCCCCGAGCTGGACGGAATCGAGGCATGAGCCGATCCATCCGCGCCGCGCTGGCCGCGCTCCTGATCCTGGCGGCCAGCGCCTGCGCCGCCGAAGGGTCACCCTCGCCCAGCGCATTGACGACCGGCGAGCCGACTTCCTCACCGATCGCCGCCTCGCCGGAACCGACCACGCCGGCATCGTTGACGCCCACGCCCGAGCCATCGTTGAGCCTGGCGCCTCCGGAGACGACCGATCCGCGCCTGGTGACGGCGACCGTCGCCGCCGACATCGGCGACGAGGACGGCACGCTGACGGTCACCGTCACGAGCGCCGCTGCCGAGCGCATCGACGAGCTGGTCCTGCGCTGGCCGACCGAGCTGAACCAGACGCTGGTCCTGGCGCCCTTCACGCCGAGCGCAGACCGCATTCGCGACGGCGGGCCGCCGCTCGTGCAGCCGTGGACGAAGTGGGTGATCGGACCCGGCGAGCAGGGTGAGCCGGACGGCACCATATCCGTCGGCTGGGGCCCTCTTTTTCCCGAGGCCACGCTCACGATCGAGCTCGACGTCACACGCCTCGCGAGCGGCCCGGTGGCATTCGACCTCCAGCTCCTGGCCGGCAACGACCTCCTCACCCTCGACGAGGGGGCGCCGGCCGAGCTGCGCGTCGAGGTGCCCTGATGCGCCCGATCCTGCCTGCGTGGACCGAATCGGATCCGGCGCTCCACGCCCGGCTCGGGGCAGCCATCGACCCGGAGCGGAAGGTGCTCGCCGCGCTCGAACGGATCGTGCCGCTCAGCGGCAAGCGCATTGCGGACGTCGGGACCGGCATCGGCCACTACCCGATGCTCCTGGCACGACGCACCGGGAGAACTTACGGCATCGAGTCCGATCCGGCGCTCGTGACGGAGGCGCGCCGCCGCACCATCGACGCCCACCAGCCGAACATTCGCATCATCGAGGGATCGTGGCCATCGCTTCCCCTCCGCGACGGAGCGGTCGACGTGGTGCTCACCAGCCTCATCGATCCCGATGACGACTCGCTTCTCGCCGTGGCCGAGGCACAACGCATCCTGCGGCCAGGCGGGCGGCTCATCGTCATCGGCCACTATGGACGCGATGACGTCGCCGCCCTGCTCGAGCCAGAGGTGGTCGAGCACGTCATGGAGGCGACGCAGCGTCGAACCGGCTGGTGGCTGCGGAATGGGTTCAAGATCAAGGTCGTCCACACGCGACTCGACCTCGGAAATGCGGCCACGGCACATGAGCTTCTGCCCCGCCTGTACGGGGATCGTGGTCGCGCGTATCTCATGAGCGCGCACGGCTCCTCGCTGCGCCTCAACCTCGGACTCTTCCACCTGGCCACGGAACCCGCAGCCTGAACCGAGCCCGGCTGAGGGTTCCGTGCGCAAATGCTCTTGCGGGCACCGATGGCGACGGATATCATGCGCGGGTCCGAAGGCCAGGCTCTTCTCCCCCCGGAGCCTGGCCTTCGGCGTTCCCGGCTTGCATGAGGGCCACTGCCGCTGCCTATTTCTCACCGGATTGGGGCCCGTCGTAATCCCTTCGCTGATAGCGAACCAACCGCTCGGCTGGCCCCCCTGCGCGGCGATTCCGCGTCGTAAGCGTCTCGTGGTGGGAGTTAATCGCGATTTGGCGCGGATGCCGGCGGGAGCTGATGCCGACTCGCGGCGCCGCGGCGCCCCAGCCGCTCATCGCCGCTGAGCGGCGACGTTCATGAAGAAGGATGTGAGGTTCTCGCCTTGTGACCAAGTAGCGCCGCTCAGCGGCGACATCGGTGCAGGAAGGCGGTGGGAGACCCGCGCGTGCGGAGATAGCGCCGCTCAGCGGCGACGTTCATGAAGAAGGATGTGAGGTTCTCGCCTTGTGACCAAGTAGCGCCGCTCAGCGGCGACATCGGTGCAGGAAGGCGGTGGGAGACCCGCTCGTGCGGAGATAGCGCCGCTCAGCGGCGACATCGCGGCGGAGTCCCGCTTGGTGCAGAGATAAGTGCCGCGCAGCGACGTCGCGGCGACCTCCCGGCTCGGTACCGGCTCGGTACGGATATTGGGGGAGCTCAGCGGCGAAGGCGGCTTACGTGCCCCAAGGAGCGCCGGTGCGATAATGCAGCCCCACATCGAACTCGAGATCGGGCCGCCGCCGGCCCGCGCTTTCATTCTTACCAGCGCAGGAGGCACCTGTCCGCACGATGGCCACCACATCGCCCATGAAGATCACCTACGCCACGCTCTCCGCCGACAACGAGGAGCTGCAGTCGTCATTCGACGCCGCCGTCGAGCGCGCTCGCGCCGACCTGGGACGCACGTATCCGATGATGATCGGAGGCGAGGAGCGGAGCGGGGACGAGACGTTCGATGATCGCTCTCCGATCGACACCGACCTCGTCGTCGCCCGTTTCCCCGTGGGCACCCGCACCGACGTCAAGGACGCCATCGACGCCGCCCGGGCCGCCTATCCGGCATGGCGCAACACGCCGTGGCGCGATCGGCTCGCCATCCTGCGCCGAGCGGCCGATCTCATCAGCCAGCGCCAGTTCGACTACGCGGCGCTCATGGCGCTCGAGGTCGGCAAGAACCGCCTGGAGGCGCTCGGCGACGTGGAGGAGACGGCGGACCTGCTCCGCTACTACGCTGACGAATTCGAAAAGGCCGATGGTTTCGTGAAGCCGCTCGGCTCGCTCTCCCCGACCGAGCGCACGCGCTCCGTCCTGCGCCCATACGGCGTGTTCGGCGTGATCAGCCCGTTCAACTTCCCGATGGCCCTCGCCGGCGGGCCGGCCGGCGGCGCGATGATCGCCGGCAACACGGTCGTCCTCAAGCCGAGCTCCGACGCCCCGGTCAGCGGCTGGAAGTTCGGCGAGGCGCTCCGCGACGCCGGGCTGCCGGACGGGGTCTTCAACCTAGTGACCGGCCCGGGCGAGACGGTCGGCGCCGAGCTCCAGCAGAATCCGGGCATCGACGGCATGGTCTTCACCGGCAGTTACGAGGTCGGGATGAAGCTCTATCGCAGCTTCACGAAGGACTATCCGCGACCGATCATCACTGAGATGGGCGGCAAGAATCCCGCCATCGTCACCCGCTACGCTGATCTCGACGAGGCCGCCGAGGGCGTCATGCGCTCGGCCTTCGGATTCGATGGGCAGAAGTGCAGCGCCAACTCGCGCGTCTATGTCGAGAAGCCGGTCGCGCGCGAGTTCGTGGACAAGCTCGTCGAAAAGGCACGCGGCATCACGGTCGGCGACCCAACCAAACGCGAGAACTGGATGGGGCCCGTCATCAACCAGCGCGCGCTCGACACGTTCACGAAAGCATCGGACGAGGCACGATCGGACGGCGGGACGATCGAGATCGGTGGCGAGGTCCTGCGTGATGGCGACGCCGAGCGCGGCTTCTTCCCGACCCCGACCGTAGTCACCGGCCTGCCGCTCGAGCATCGGCTCTTTCACGACGAGCTGTTCGTGCCATTCCTCGTGGTCGGCGAGGTCGACTCGCTCGACCAGGCGCTGCATGAGGCCAATGACTCGGCGTACGGCTTGACCGCCGGCATCTTCAGCCACGACGAGGAGGAAGTGCAGCGCTTTCTCGACACGATCCAGGCGGGCGTCGTCTACGTGAACCGACGCGCCGGCGCAACGACCGGCGCCTGGCCGGGGATCCAGAGCTTTGGCGGTTGGAAGGGCTCCGGATCGTCTGGCAAGAGCGGGCTCGGGCCATACTACGTGCAGCAGTTCCTGCGCGAGCAGTCTCAGACCGTCATCGGCGAAGAGGGGCCGACCCTGTGACCACGGATGCAACGATCGTGGAGCCATCCGGCTGGTTCGCCGTCCAGCTGCGCTACGCATACCGCTCCGGCGACGCGGAGGCGGTAACCCTGGTCGAGGACCGGGTGATCCTGGTCGATGGCAGCGACGAAGAGGCGGCGCTGGGTCGGGCGGTCGAGATGGCGCCGGAGTACGAGGACGAATTCGAGACCGATGACGGCGAGCCCGGTTCCATCCGCTTCGAGGGGATCGTGGCCATCAAGGAGCTCGACGATCCGCCCACGGCCGGTGCCGAGGTCTGGCACGAGTTCATGTCGCCGGATCCGGCGCGTCCGTCGACCGACGACGAAGGCGAGCCGCTTCCGCCGGTCTATCCGGAGGAGATGGCCTTCCCACGCGCCCGCGACGACTGACCGATGAGTTGGCGCACGACGGCCTACCGGTCCGTCCGCCCACTCCTCTTTGCCTCCGATCCCGAGCGAGTGCATCACGCCACCCTGCGTGCCCTCTCCCTCGCCGGGCGCAGCCCCATCGGTCACTCGCTGTGCGCGTTCGCTTCCGGCCTGTCATCGACCGATGCGGCACGCGCGCCAGTCGAGCTGATGGGGCTTCGGTTTCGCAACCGAATCGGCCTGGCAGCCGGCTTCGACAAAGATGGGGTGGCGATTCGCGGCTGGGCCGCGCTGGGCTTTGGATTCATCGAGCTCGGTACGGTTACGCCACGGCCGCAGGCGGGCAACCCGAAGCCGCGCCTCTTCCGCCTGAGCGAGGACGAGGCGCTCATCAACCGCATGGGCTTCAACAATTTCGGGGCCGATGCGGTGGCGCGCCGCATCACCGCAGCTCGGCCGCACCTGCCGGGCGGCTTCGTCATCGGCGTGAACATCGGCCGCAACCGGGATACGCCCGATCGGTCAGCGATCGACGATTACGCCGCGACTGCGCGAACGGTCGCCGATGTCACCGACTACCTGGCCGTCAACGTCAGCAGCCCGAATACCCCGGGCCTGCGCGATCTCCAGGATCCAGATCGGCTCGTGGAACTCCTCGAAGCCGTCCGCAGCGCAGCTCCTCGGCCGCCGATTCTGGTGAAGCTTGCGCCTGACCTCGATGCGGCACAGCTCGGCGACCTCATCCGCACCCTGATCGGCTCCCCGGCTGCCGGCGTGATCCTCTCGAACACGACGACTGCGAGGGACGGGCTGCGCTCGCGTCACGCGGCAGAGGCTGGAGGGCTCTCCGGCCGACCGCTCCTCGGACACATGCTGGCCACCATCGCGCGGGCTCGCTTCCTGGCAGGCGACCAACTCGCGATCGTCGCCTCGGGCGGCATCGGCGTGGCCAAAGAGGACGTGTCGGCTGCCTTCGACGCACGCACCGACCTGGTTGAGCTATGGACCGGATTGATCTACGCTGGACCGGGTCTGATCGGCGAAACGTGTCGGCTCGAGGTCGTGCGATGATGATCTGCGCAGCATGATCCCCGCCGATGTCCTCTTCAGTCCGCTCGCGCTCGCCGGCTTCGTCACCGGCGTGGTGGTCGCCTCCCTTTCCGGGCGCGTGCGCGGCGATCCAGGCCACGTGATCGTGATGTCGGCCATCGGCAGCGGGCTCGCGCTCGCCGCTCTGGCGTGGGCGAACGCATTCGGTGGGGGGCCGCTCTTTGCTGCCGCGGCCGTCGGACTCGGCGCCAGCCTGTGGGCCATCGGCAACGAGCGCTCCAGACGCCCGACGATTCGATGACGCGCCGAATCCCCTGTTAGGATGAACCGGTCTAGCCAAGGTGCGCGGGCAGGACGCGCCGCTCCGAATCCGGAGTGCTACACCAGATGACCACCATCGAGGCCACCACCTCGCCTGCGGCTGCCCAGGAGCAGACCGCGCCGCACATCGTCACCGAGCTGCCGGGGCCGAGGGCCCGCGCGCTCATCGCCCGCGACGAGGCCGTCGCGAGTCCGTCACTGACCCGGGCTTACCCGCTCGCCGCGGAATCCGGATCCGGCATGGTCGTGACCGATGTCGACGGCAACCGATTCCTCGACTTCGCCGCCGGCATCGCGGTCTGCTCGACCGGCCATTCGCATCCGAAGGTGGTCGCCGCCATCAAGGAGCAGGCCGATCGGCTCATTCACATTGCCGCAACCGACTTCTACGAGCCGCGCTACACCGAATTCATAGAGCGCCTCGCAGCGATTGCGCCGTTCGAGGAGAAGGCGCGCGTCTTTCTCACCAACTCGGGTACCGAGGCGGTCGAGGGCGCCATCAAGCTGGCCCGATACCACACGCATCGGTCCGGAATCATCGCCTTCGATGGCGGGTTCCATGGCCGCACCATGGGCGCGCTGTCGCTCACCAACTCGAAAGTGAAGCAGCGTGCCGGCTTCGGCCCCCTCATCCCAATGGTCCACCACGCGCCGTTCCCGCGCATTCGCGCCTGGCGCGAGGGCTCGGGCGGAGACGGCTCCGCCGAGCTCGCGCATTTGCGCAACACCATCTTCGCTCGCCAGATCGCCCCGTCGGATGTGGCGGCCATCGTGATCGAGCCGATCCAGGGCGAGGGAGGCTACTTCCCCGCCCCGCAGTCCTTCATGCAGGGCCTGCGCGAGCTCTGCGACGAGCACGGCATCCTCCTCATCGCCGATGAGATCCAGTCCGGCATGGGTCGCACCGGGTCGTGGTGGGCGATCGAGCAGATGGGCGTCGAGCCCGACATTCTGACGACCGCCAAGGGAATCGCGTCGGGCATGCCGATCGGCGCGTTCATCGGGCGCGACTCGATCTGGACCTGGCCGCCGGGCGCGCACGGCTCGACCTTCGCCGGCAACCCGATCTGCGCCGCCGCCGGCCTGGCGACGCTCGACATCATCGAGTCCGAGGGCCTTTCCAATGCTGCGGCCATGGGCGCGCGCCTGCGCTCTGGGCTGGAGCGGGTGGCCGCGGACGTGGACGCCATCCGCGATATCCGTGGCGTGGGCCTCATGCTCGGCGTGGAGTTCGACACGCACGAGGGAGCCGAGGCGGTCCAGGAGGCGGCCTTCCGGCGTGGCCTTCTGACGCTCGAGTGCGGCGAATCCTCGTTGCGCTTCTCGCCGCCGCTCATCGTGGACGAGGGATCAGTCGACATCGCCATCCGCATCTTCGCCGAGGCGCTGGAAGCTGCCACGCGGCCTGAGGCATCCGTCGCCGAGACCGGCCTCTGACAAGGCCAACCGAGCAGCACTCCGGCCAATCCTAGTTGAGCAGGTCGGAGAGGCTGGTGAGCGTGAAGCCGCGGTCGCGCAGGCCGGGGACGATGAGGCGAAGCGAATCCAGCGTCTCGTACCCGCCGAGGTGGAAGAGCACGTTCGAGCCGTTCACCGAGTTGCCGATCACCTTGGCCGCGATCTGCTCCGCCGTCGGGCCACCGTCCCTGATCGGCTTCCAGTCAATGGTGTCGACGTCCCACATGAACGTCTTCGTGTACCCCGCCGACGCGGCGGCATTGATGACCCCATCGCTGATCGAGCCGTACGGCGGACGCCAGTAGGGCCGCG
>Ga0136633_1002185_pt1 | contig 13686 bp, 12 predicted proteins | sample AntDrymeUQ832206_2_FD_105494 | JGI IMG/M metagenome (GOLD analysis project Ga0136633, IMG submission 105494) | Polar desert sand microbial communities from Dry Valleys, Antarctica - metaG UQ83 (22.06) | ecosystem: Environmental > Terrestrial > Soil > Desert | place: Antarctica: Dry Valley... | reverse complement strand
CGGGCCCGGCCTCGCTGGCCGACGCCCTCGAGTTGGTCGAGGACGGGCGGGCCGGCGAGCTCGCCGTCGCTCTCAGCGGCGATCTTGACGACATGCATCCCGACAAGCGGGCCGAGGCGCGCTCCCAGCTGTTGCACCACCACCTGGAGAGCGCCATGAGCGCCTACCTCGTCGCCGAGCGTGGTCACCGATGGGTCATCTCGTGGTCCGGGCCGCTCGGCCTGGTCGACGGCAAGGGTAACTGGAAGGACGTGCCGGCCATGACCTCCGCGTTCCTCGAGGATCCGCGTTCGGGATCGAAGCTCCGGCGTTCGCTGGGCGGAGTGGCGCGGCTGGCCGCCTTCCGGGTCGCGTTCGAAGAGGACGAGGACGCTGCATCCGTGGCCCCCCTCCCGGACATCGTGCACATCCAGCCCGACGTCCGGGGCCGCCGGAGGCAGTTCGACGCAGTGCTCTTCACGAATGGCCTGGTCCTGCACCCGGTCGCCGGCGGCGTGGGCCACGCGCTGCGCCGGCTCATGGCCACCCAGAGCTTCGGCCGTCCGGATGGGGCCGCTGCGCAGCGCCGGCTCGAGACGCTGTTCGATCAACCCGCCGACGTCGTGCTCGGCGGCGCGCCGGGCGCCATCGTGATCAACCTTGCCGACATCCGCAACCTCCGCCACCGGCGCAGCTCGGACATCGAGATCGACATCTCGTCCGACCCGAAGGCCTGGCGTCTGCGCTGCCCCTCCAAGACCCACCGCGACGCCCTTCTCAAGGCAATGAACGAGCAGCTGCTGGCCCAGATCGCCCCCGGCGGACCGGTACCGGTCGCGGCCTAGGCCCGCGACTCCATGGCCTCCCTCGCTCCATCCGCAGCAGCCGCCGCGCCGGCCTGTCCGCTCCGCTGCCCCCGGCCTGATCAGGGGCGGGGCTTCCGGACGAACGTGGCCGGCGGCGGGGGCGGTATCACGACATCCGAGCCGTCTGACGCGGCCCGCCGGCGACGCAGTTCGAGCCGGAGGCTCTCCTCGCCCCGCTTCATGGCCCAGTGGTGGTTGGCGGAGAATGCCGGCTTCAGGAGCCAGCTCAGCCGCCGGAGGAGGGGCTTGGCGGCCGACACCCGCCAGTCGTAGGTGATGACCACTTCCGGGCCGTCCTGCTCGAACGTCCACCGGCCGGTTCCCTGCAGGTCACCGGTGGCCGCAAGGGCGAACCCGTCATCGGTGATCGGCTCGGTGATGGTCAGCGTCCAACGAAGGGTGTAGGGGGCCCAGCCCTTGGTATGGAGGTCGACCGCGCCTCCGACACCCTCGGGGCCGTTCTCGGCGGTCTGCACCACGCTGCGGTAGACCGACGGCCACCACCGGGTCAAGGACGGCCCGTCACCGAGAACGGCCTTGACCTCCTCGATGCTGCCGGCGACCCGCCATTCGGTGAGGAACCGGTAGTCGCTCGCCATGCGAGCGGACGGTAGCCGTGCGCGCCCGGCTGGCACCACCGGGCGGATTCCCGGGTCGTCGAAGGTCCTGGTGCCTATCGTGTGGAGATGTCGACGGTGTTCAAGTTTGCCCGCCCTGCTTGCGGCAGGTCGACTGTGAAGCCCTAGTCATGGCGAGATTGGCGGCGGCGGCCCTGGCGTTGCTCATCGGCACGGTCGGAGCGTCGGCCGCGGAAAAGATCGAGGCGAACCTCGAGGTGGTCGGCCGGTGGGAGGCGAGCCTGCCTGCCTCCTACGGCGACGTGGCCGTCGTGGGCACCACGGCGATCGTGGCCACCGAGGCGGGAGCGCCGTGCCCGACCGCGTCGGCGACCGTGCTCGACCTAGCGAAGCCCGACAGACCCGGCGTGGTGGCCACCATCGCGATACCGCCCGGCATGACGGTGACCGATCTGGACGCGGTGAACGTGGGGACCGAGGGGTTCAGCGGCGATGTGGTGGCCATCGCCCTCTCACCGTGTGGCGGCGCCGCCGGCGGGATGACGGTCCTTCACGACATCACCGACCCGGCACGGCCCCGGCTCCTCGGGCAGATGCCTGGCTCGCTGTCGGTGTCCCTTGCGCAGAGACCTGACGGGCGGGTGCTCGCCGCCCGCACGGACCTCGCCCTACCGGGCGTCATCCTCGACGACGTGTCCAACCCCGCAGACCCGGTTGCCCTTGGCCGGTGGGCCGACCCCCAGCCGGCCGCCGACACCTGCCGGAGCGCCACGGTCCTGCTGCACGACGAGGGAGACGGGGCGGTGGTCACCTTCGCCGACGGCAGGGTCTACGAGCTCCACCTGACGGACCCAAGTAGTCCCTCGATCGCCGGCGAAGCGGCCAGGCGCGGACAAGCGAGCCACGTCGCGGTGCTGCCGCTGGGGAACCGCACCATCGCCATCGTCTCGGAGGAGGAGCCTGGCTGCGCCGGCGATGTCGCCGAGAACGCCCTGCGGGTCCTGACCCTGGAGGGGGGCGCCGGACCCCGGGAGGAGGCCCCGGTCCGGTTCCCCGCCGCGCCGGCGCCCGGACGACTCGTGGCCAGCGGCACGCTCGCCTACGTCGCCTGGCACGACGACGGCCTGCGAGTCATCGACTTCGCCGAGGTACGGGCCCGCACTGTCGCCCAGTTCGCCCCGGAGCAGCCTGACATCGTGGGGGTGGCGCTTCTGCCCCAGCACGTCGTGGCCGTCGACCGCGTGTCGGGGCTCTACGTGCTGGACCGGCCGGAGGAGGCCGGCGGCCGGGCGGGCTTCTGGTCGCAGTTCCTGGGTCTGCTGCGATACATCGGGGCGGCGGCGGTGATGGCCGCACTCCTCGTCGTCCCCCGGTTGGTCATGGGCAGCGCGGCCATCGGCGCCGATTCGCGGGTGCCGTCGCCCCTGGGCCGGCGCAGGGCGTGAACGCTCGGTGCAGTTCTGGTCGTGAAAACGGGCTGTACAGGCCGAAATCACGACCAGAAGTGCACCGAAGCGGTCAGCCGGCCAGGGCGCGGGCCAGGCGGTCGGCGGTGGTCGCATCGTCGGCCAGGACAAGGTCGACGCGGCCCCCGTTTCGCAGTACCCGGCCGCTGCCCGAGGGCCCGGTGAAGCGCCCCTCGGCATCGACCGCCCGGGTGCTGCCCGACCAGCCCCGGGCCCAGCGGCCGAGGGCGTCGGCGAGGCGGCCGGCGCTGGCAGGGTCGTCCGTCTGCCAGCGATCGGCCAGGCCCAGCGCCGTCCCGCAACGCACCACTGCGAAGGCGTCGCCGTTCCACCCCGCAGCGGCCGTACGGGCGTCGGAGGTGGCGATCTCGGAGGCCAGAAGCTGGCGCATGTCGAACTCGCCCAGCGTGCCGGTGTCGACGGCGCCGCACCCGGTGGCGGCGGCCAGGTCGGGCAACGAGGGCGGGGTCCAACTCGGCTGTGTCGCGTAGGTCTCGGGGTGCAGGATGTGCTCGGTGGACGTGGGCGGCCGCAGGTAGGCGTTGTCGACCTCCGCGAACCCGCCCGCGCGGTGGCGGCTGCGCACGAATGCAAGGCCGTCCTGATAGGGGAAGAACAGTGACTCGAGCAGGTACGGCGGGGCGCTGGCGAAGGAGCCTCCGTCGGTCGTGCTCCCGTTCCGCGCATCCCGCCGTTCCCGGTCGGTCAGGTGCCGTTCCTGCCAGAGCTCGGCGACGAGCTCGGCATCACCCTCGATCACGGCGCTGAGGGCGGCGACCTCCTCCGTCTTGTTCTGGTCGTCGAGAGCTTTGGTCGTGGCGCCGAAGTCGAAGTGCTGGTCGGTCAGCGCGTGGGTGAGCTCGTGGGCGAGCGTGGCCTTGGTGGCCGGGTCGAGCGTGGCCGCACCGCCGCCGCCGACGAACAGCTCCTTCGCCTCGTCGTCGTAGTAGCCGAGCACCCCGCCGGCCAGGATCGAGTCGATGGTCTTGGCGTAGTCCACGTCCTTGCCGATGAGCTTGAGGAGCTTGAGGATCGACTCGTCGGTGGTGATCTCGGCGCGGTTCTCGGCGAGGTCCTCGGAGGTGAGCGCTCTGACCCGCGTCGCGAGCTGCTCCTTGGTGAGGACGCGAACGGGCAACGTGCCCTTCCACGCCAGGCCCCGGATGGCGGCGACCTGCCCCTTGACCTCCTCCACCACCCGGGACTGCTCGGGCGACAGGTCGCTCGCCGGCGCCACGGAGGTGGCTCCCGGCGACACCGTGGTGGTGGCAGTGGCCCGCCGCACGGTGTCGTTGGCGTCCCGGACGGTGGCGATGCCGATCCCGGCCACGACGAGAACCACCACGAGGACGACAAGGAGGGCGACCGTCATCCTGGTGCTGTCGCCCGAGGAGGACTTCGCCACGTCGAGGTCGTCCATCGGATGCAACGGTAACGCCGCCGCCCGGCTTAGCGGGGCCGGGTCGGGAACACCAGGATGGTCAGCGTTCCCATCACCACCAGCACCCCGGTCAGCCCGTAGAGGAGCCCCTTGACCGCCTTGCGACGGCCGGGACGGCGCACGTAGTCGTCGACGATCCACCGCAGGCCGTTGACGCCGTGGCCGAGGGCGAGGACCAGCAGCAGCCAGTCGAACAGTCGCCACAGCGGGTTGTTCCAGCGCTCGGCCACGAAGTCGTAGTCGGTCTCGACCACGTCGTTGACGATGTGGGTGATCGAGAAGTGGACCAGGGCGAGGAATACCAGGGCCAGGCCCGACAGGCGCATGAACGCCCACGACCACGCCTCGGCGCTCCGTTTCCTCGGGGCTCGCCGGCGGGGCGCTTCCACGGTGCTCACAGGATGCGCCCGTCGATGAACGGCCAGAGGATCACGATGCCGCCGGGGATGCCGGCCAGCAGGGTGAGGCCGACGACGACCTGCAACAGCCGGCGCTGGTTGCGGACGGCGTCGGGGAACACGTCGACGGCCACGATTCGCACGCCGTTGAACGTATGGAACAGCAGAGCCAGGAGCAGCCCGACCTCGAACAGCCGCAGGACGACGTTGCCGTAGAGGCGGTGGACCTGGTCGTAGGTGTCGGGCCACCGCAATAGCGAGACATCGACGATATGCAGCAGCAGGAACAAGAAGACGAGGAAGCCGGTGATGCGGTGGCCCAGGAACGCCCACTGACCGGCCTTCCCCTTGTACCGGGTGCTGCCTGCGCTCACGATGCCCCCAGGCCGTCGTGCTCGCTCATTTCGAGACCGGGTCGTCGGGCTTGCGACGGCCGTACCAGCGGTCCCCCCACATGGTGGAGGAGGCGGCGTACAGGGCGAAGCCGGTGATCACCAGGGTGATCGCGCCCAGGGCGATCGAGAAGAGGATCTGCACGGTGCTCATGGCTGCACGGTGCTCATGGCTCGCTACCGTTCGGATGGATCGTGCGCGCGCCCCGGAAGTAGGGCCACAGCACATCCGGCAGGGCGACGCTGCCGTCGGCTTGGCGGTGGGTCTCGACGACCGCCGCCCAGACCCGGGGGACGGCCAGGGCGGAGCCGTTCAGCGTGTGGACCACTGCGGTGCCGTTGCCCTCGGCCGGGCGGTAGCGGATGTTCGCCCGTCGGGCCTGGTAGTCGCTGAACCAGGAGACCGACGACGCCTCGAGCCACATGTCGCAGCCGGGGGCGTACACCTCGATGTCGAACGTGCGGGCCGCGGAGCCGCCCAGGTCGCCGGCGCAGAGATCGAGGATCCGGTAGGCCAGCCCGAGCGCCCGCAGGGAGCCCTCGGCCCGGGCCAGCAGGTCGGCGTGGACCTCCGCGGCCTGGGCGGGGGTGGCGTAGGCGAGGATCTCGACCTTGTCGAACTCGTGCACCCGCAGGAGCCCCCGGGTGTCGCGCCCAGCGGCCCCGGCCTCCCGCCGGAAGCAGGGCGTGTACGCCATGAGCCGCATCGGGAGGTCGGCCTCGGCCAGGATCTCGTCGCGGGCCAGGGAGGTGAGGGGGACCTCGGCGGTGGGGATGGCCCACAGGTCGTCTCGCTCCAGGTGGTAGCCCTCGTCGACGAACTTCGGCAGGTGCCCGGTGGACACCATGGTGTCGGTGCGCACCAAACTGGGCGGGCGGATCTCCTCGAATGCGTCCGCGTTGCGGTCGAGGGCCAGCTGGCACAGGGCCCGCACCAGCGTCGCTCCCTGCTTACGGAACACCGGGAACATGGAGCCTGACAGCTTGGCCCCCCGCTCGAGATCGAGAATGCCAAGGGCGGCGCCGACCTCCCAGTGGGGCACCCGCTGGTGGCCGCCGTAGGCGTCGGGGTCGTACCCCTCGGTGCGCACCACCACGTTGTCGTGCTCGGATGCGCCGTCGGGGGCGTCGGCGGCGGGCAGGTTGGGTGTCCGCAGCAGGATGTCGCGCAGCTCACCGCCGAGATGGGCGACCTCGGCGGTGAGCTTGTGCTCCTCCTCACCCAGGCCCCGGCTCTCGTCGGCCTTGGCGTCGGCCGTGGTCGAATCGCCGGTGCGACGGGCCTGGCCCACCTCCTTGGACAGCGACCTGATCCTGGCCCGCATGCCCTCCACCACGGTGCGGAGCTCGCGCTCCCGGACATCGAGGTCGACGGCCCGGTCGATCTCGGACAGGTTGATGCCGCGCCGGCCCAGACCGGCCTTCACCACCTCGAGATCGGTCCGCAGTCGCCTGGGGTCGAGCATGGAAGGGACGGTAGCGTGCTTCACCATGCCCGCCGTCGACGTTTCGGGCCTGGTGGTCCGCTACCCCGGAGACGTGACCGCCGTCGACGGCCTCTCCTTCGCCGCCGAGGCCGGGGAGGTGCTCGCCCTCCTCGGGCCGAACGGCGCCGGCAAGACCACCACCGTGGAGACGCTGGAGGGGTACAGGTCGCCGACGTCGGGGTCGGTGCGGGTGCTCGACCTCGACCCGGTGTCCGACCACGCCCGGCTCACGCCCCGCATCGGCGTCATGCTCCAGAAGGGTGGGGTGTACCCCGGCATCCGGCCGGTGGAGGCGCTGCGCCTGTTCGCCGCTTTCTACCGTGACCCCGAGGAGCCGGCACTGTTGCTCGACCGGCTGGGCCTCGCCGGCGTGGCCCGGACGCCGTGGCGGCGGCTCTCCGGCGGTGAGCAGCAGCGCGTCTCGCTGGCGCTGGCCCTCGTCGGCCGGCCTGAGGTGGCGTTCCTCGACGAGCCGACCGCAGGGGTCGACGTGGCCGGACGCCAGGTCATCCGTGAGGTCATCGGCGAGCTGCGGGACCGGGGCACCTGCGTGCTGCTGGCCACCCACGAGCTCGACGAGGCGGAGCGGGTGGCCGACCGGGTGGTGATCGTCGACCACGGCCGGCTGCTGGCCGAAGGGACGCCGGCCGAGCTCATGTCGGCCACCGAGCGCACGTCGGTCGATTTCGGTGCCCCGCCCGGTCTCGACGTGGCCGGGCTGTCGGAAGCGGTCGGCGCCCAGGCCGTCGAGGTCCGGCCCGGGCAGTACACGGTGGCGAGCGTGCCGTCGCCGGCGACCGTGGCCGCCATCACCGCGTGGCTGGCCCAGCACGACCTCCCGTTGGGCGACCTGCGGGCCGGCCGTCAGTCGCTGGAGGACGTGTTCCTGCGCCTGACGAGCGACTCGTGAGGAAGGTCCTGGCCCAGACGAGGGTGGAGCTGGCCCTCACCCTCCGGCGGGGCGAGTCGGTGCTGCTGTCGCTCGGCATTCCCGTGATGCTGCTGGTCTTCTTCTCCTTCGTCGACGTGCTCCCCACCGGCACCGACGACCCGATCGACTTCCTCGCCCCCGGCGTGCTGGCGCTGGCGGTCATGTCCACGGCGATGGTCGGGCTGGGCATCGCCACCGGGTTCGAGCGCCAGTACGGGGTGCTGAAACGCCTCGGATCCACGCCGCTCGGTCGGCCGGCCCTGCTGACCGCGAAGACGCTGGCCATCCTGGCCGTGGAGCTGCTGCAGATCGCGGTGCTGGTCGCGGTGTCGTTCCTGCTCGGCTGGCGGCCCTCTGGCCCGGTCGCTGCGCTCGCGCCGGCGATGCTGCTGGCCACTGTGGCCTTCGCCGGCCTGGGCCTGCTCATGGCCGGCCGCCTGCGGGGTGAGGCCGTGCTGGCTGCGGCCAACGGCCTCTATCTCGTGCTGCTCCTTCTCGGCGGCATGGTCATCCCCGTCGGCGAGCTGCCGGGAGCACTCCGGACCGTGGCCCGCGCCCTGCCCGCCGCCGCCTTGTCCGACGTGCTGCACGCGACGTCGACCGCCGCGGCTGTGCCGGGCCGGGCGTGGCTGGTCCTCGGCGCATGGGCTGTCGCCGCCCCCCTCGCCGCCGCCGTCACGTTTCGCTGGGAGTAGCTCGGCGTCGGGACCCATCCCCGGACCGCCCACACCGAGCCACCCACGAACGCGACGGCGCACACGGATCCGACGGCGACGCTGACGAGCGCGTCGTCCTCGCACGCGCCCTTGATGACCGGGGTGACGGGGCCGCTGTCGGGCACCTCGGCGCCACCCCGCAGCACGGCCAGGGCCGACCCACCGCACCGGACATAGCCCGACCCGTCGACCGGCACCGCAGCCGCCTCCACACCGTCGATCTCCGTCGGCCTCAGCGTCGTCGAGGTGAACGGCATGACGACGGCCAACACCCCGACCAGGAACAGGAACAGGCCGGCGAGGATCCGCTTCCACGGCCGGGTGAGGCCACCCGGGGACGGCGGTCTCGCCGCCGCAGGTGGTGCCGGCGGGGGCCCGTCCCCCTCGCCCATGTCGACCACCAGGTCCAGGTCGAGGCCGGCGTCGACCTCGGCGACCGCCTTGGCGCCGTCCTGCCACTGCCAAGGCAGGAGGCGGATCACGAAGCCGTCGTTGCCGTAGAGCACCCGGGCGCCGTCGCTCCACGCCAGCACGCCGGCGCACTGCCGGTAGTCGACGTGCAGGTGCCACCCGTCACCCTCGATGCCAACCCCGCCGTCGCCCACGACCAGGCGCTCCTCCGGGCGGTGGCTGTCCGCCCCCAGCGCCGAAGGGGCCAGCCGGCGCCCCTCCATCCGTCGCTTCGACGAGCCGCTGACGGCGCGCATGCCCGACGGGGCGTCCACATGAGCGGGGAGGGCCCACAGTGCACTGCGCCTGGCCATGACGAGCGCCTCGGCCACATCCTGCGCCGAGACCGAGCGAACGCTCTTGGCGATCGCCGCAGGCGTCCGACGCTCGGCACCGAAGAGCTCGTCGAGGGCGAGGCCGTCGGCCATGCCGTAGGCGGCCTGGGGATCGTCCCAGGCCCGGAAGACCGAGAGGCGGTCGGCTTCGAGCTCGGCGGGGTCGGGACCGTCACCGGCCAGGCGGGCGAGCTCCTCGCAGAGGGCGTTGCACGCGTCAGTGGCGTGGTCCGGCAGTGGGTCACATCCCACGACCACGTGGGCCCAGTCGGCGTCGATGTACTGGGTGCTGACCCCGGCGTGGTACACGACGGCCATGTCCGTCCGGAGCCGCTTCTGCAGGCGCTTCTCGAGGATCCGAAGGGCGGCGGTGAGGGCGGCACCACGCGGAGCGACCATGGAGACACCGATGCCGTGACCGCGCGTGGTGAACCAGGCCGGGAGGTCGGTTTCGATGGGCGGAGCCATCACGGGTGGGTGGCGCTCGCCGAGGGGCAGGGTCAGGCGGAGGGACTCCACCGGGACGCCCGACACCACTACGGCGGCGTTGGCCGCCGTGAACTGGGCCGCCCGCCAGTCGTCGACCTGGCGGCCGGTCAGCGTCTGGGCGCCGACCTGGGGGTACCCGAGCATGCCGTACCCACGCGGTCCGAAGCGGTAGCTGACGAGTTCGTCGAACAGGCCCGAGCCGTGCCCGGCGGTCTCGGCACTCAGCACACGGTGCTCGTGCTCGAGCCGGAGGAGCGGCAGGTCGGAAAGGGAAGCGGTCACCGCGGCGAGGAACTCGACGCACTCCTCTGGACGGCCGGTGGCGTGGAACACGGTGCGATGGGCGTCCACGAAACCGTTGTACGCATACGGCTGGTCGCCCAGCGGGAACAGGGTGAGGTGCTCGACGAGATGGGTGACGCCCCCGTTGAGAAGCGTCTCGTCGGAACGGCCTACCCGGAACATGAGCGCGCACATCGCCGGCCCCTGCGCCTCCGCCACGTAGATCGGCACCGCCCCCCGGACCCGGCGCTTGACGGCCGGGAGCGCGGCCGTCTTTGAACCACCAGCCCTTGCAGCAGTTGCCTTCACACCGGTTGCTTTCACACCGGTTGCCTTTACACCAGTCGCCATGGTCCAACCTCGCCTTCGCCGAGGATCATGTGCCTCTTCTTCGGCGGAGCGGGTAGGCGACTTGAGCCGGTTTTACCGGGACAGCATCCGGCCCACCGCGCCCATCAACTCCTGCACCTGGTCCTCGGGATCGGTGGGGCCTCCGTGGCCACCCACCAGGCAGTGCCGGGCGTGGTCGTCGAGCAGGCCCAGCGCAACCCGGTCGAGCGCGGCCTGGATGGCGCCGATCTGGGTGAGGACGTCGACGCAGTAGCGGTCGTCCTCGACCATGCGGGCCACTCCTCGCACCTGGCCCTCGATGCGGGCCAGGCGGTCGCGAAGCTGGTCTTTGGTGGCGGTGTAACCCCGGGCCTGTGGCATGGGACGGTCCTCTCGACGGTCGCTTCGCCGGAGTATACCCGTACGGGGTACAGCTATATCGGCGATGGTTGCGGAGAGGTGGGTCACGAGCGCGATCGTCCCGGGCCGGCGAGAAGCGGGTGGTTGGCCATCGCCTTCCAGAACGCATCGGCCCAGACCCGGTAACCCCGGTCCCGGGGATGGAACCAGTCGACGGCGAAATCCGTGAGCATGCTCGTCCAGCCCCTCCGCTGGGTGGCGTCATGGAGTCCGGCGACGGGAAGATCGCGGCCCTCGGCCGCCCGAGTCACGTACTCGGCGGCCCGGTCGGATCTGCGCCCGATTCCACCGTGCATGAACCAGGGCACGTCACCCACGACAGCGTTGGCCGGCAGCCCTGCGATCAGCGCCTCGACGTCGGCCCTGAACCGGCTGACCTCGTAGTCCCTGATGTCGTTGGCCCCAACTGCGACGGTGACGACGTCGGGGGCCAGGCCGGCCAGCTTCGGAAGCTGGTCAGCAACGACGTCGCGAACCCGTGCGCCCGAGACGCTCAGGTTGATGACCCGGACCGGACGACCGGTGGCGACGGCCAGCCGCTCAGCGGTGAGGCCGACATAGCCCTGCTGCGGTCGAGTCGCCCCGATCCCCTGCGCCGTGGAGTCACCGAGGGCGACGTACACGATCCCGCCGGGCTCCCCTCTGGAGAGGGACCAGTAGGTGCGGTAGCGGCCGACGTCGTGGCGTAGCTGCCAGAGCTGTAAGGCCCAGAAGCCCCCTCCGGCGACCGTCAGGGCCAGCAGCGAGCAGACCGCCTTGTGCCGGCGCAGCCTTCCCACCTTCAGCCGGAGACGGCGGGGCCCAACGGGCCGTCGTGGGACATCGGTTCCATCGCCTGGGACGTTATGCCCCTCGTCACCCCCGGGATGCCAGGGCTTGACAGATATACCCCTGGGGGGTATATCTGTGAGCAGACCCCGCCGGAGAGATCGGTTCAGGGGGGACAAGGAGCCACCATGCACGGACACCACGACCACGCGGCGATGTTCAGGACGAGGTTCTGGTTCAGCCTGCTCCTCACCATCCCGGTGGTGATCTACAGCCACATGCTGATGACGCTGACTGGTTGGACTCCGCCCACGTTCCCCGGCGACCACTGGGTCGGCCCCATCCTGGGCACCTTGACGTTCCTCTACGGCGGGCCGGTGTTCCTGAAGGCGGGCTGGGCCGAACTGCGCGGGCGCCGCCCGGGCATGATGCTGCTGATCTCGATGGGCCTGCTGGTGGCCTTCGCCGCCTCCGCCGCCACCACGCTGGACCTGATCGACGCCGACCTCTGGGCCGAGCTGACCACGCTGGTGACGATCATGCTGCTCGGCCACTGGCTGGAGATGCGGGCCCTCGGCCAGGCCCGGGGCGCCCTGGCCGCCCTCGCCGCTCTCCTGCCCGACGAGGCGGAGCGGGTCGTCGGACCCAACGTCGGCGGAGAGCCGCCATCGGGCACCTTCGAGACGGTCCCGGTCGGCGACCTCCGTCCCGGCGACGTGGTCCTCGTACGCCCCGGTGGGCGTATCCCCGCCGACGGGGAGGTGGTCGACGGCGAGGCCGAGGTCGACGAGTCCATGGTCACCGGCGAGTCGCGTCCCGTGGCCAAGGCCGCCGGCCACCGGGTGGTGGCGGGCACCGTCGCCACTGACTCCTCCCTGCGGGTGAGGGTCGACAAGGTAGGCGACGACACGGCCCTGGCGGGGATCCAGCGGCTGGTCGCCGAGGCCGAGGCGTCGAAGTCGCGGGCCCAGGCCCTCGCCGACCGGGCCGCTGCGTTGCTGTTCTACGTGGCTCTCCTGTCCGGCTTTGCCACATTCGCGGTGTGGGCCGCCGTGGGCAGCTCCGACCAGGCCTTCCTGCGGACGGTCACCGTACTGGTCATCGCCTGCCCCCACGCCCTGGGTCTGGCCATCCCGCTGGTCGTGAGCCTGTCGACGTCGATCTCGGCCAAGGCCGGCATCCTGGTGAAGGACCGCTTAGCGCTGGAGCGCATGCGGACGATCGACACCATTCTCTTCGACAAGACCGGCACCCTCACGAGAGGCAGCCACGTGGTCACCGGGGTCGCATCGGTCGACGGGCTGGACGAGCACGGGCTGCTGGGCATGGCCGCCGCAGTGGAGGCCGATTCCGAACACCCTCTCGCCCGGGCCATCGTGACCGCCGCAGAGCCGGGCGGGTCGCGGGCGACCGGCTTCCGGACCATCGCCGGCCGGGGTGTCGAGGCCACGGTCGACGGCTCACAGGTGGCCGTCGGCGGACCCGCCCTGCTGCGCCAGAAGGGACTCGAGGCGCCTCCGGAGCTGACCGAGCGGCTCGCCCAATGGGCTGGTCGTGGGGCGGCGGTGCTCCACGTGATCCGGGACGGTCGGATCGTGGGCGCCCTGGCGCTCGAGGATGAGATCAGGCCGGAGTCCCGTGAGGCGGTCGACGAGCTGCACCGGCTCGGGGTACGGGTGGTTATGATCACCGGTGACGCCCGGTCCGTGGCCGACGCCGTCGGCACCCGGTTGGGCATCGACGAGGTCATGGCCGAGGTGCTGCCCGAGGACAAGGACAGCGCCGTCGCCGAGCTCCAGGCCCGCGGGCTGAAGGTCGCCATGGTGGGCGACGGAGTCAACGACGCCCCGGCGCTGGCCCGGGCCGACGTGGGCATCGCCATCGGCGCCGGCACCGACGTGGCCATCGAGTCCGCGGGCGTGATCCTGGCCTCCTCTGACCCCCGGGCCGTCCTGGGCCTCATCCGGCTCTCCCGGGCCGCGTATCGCAAGATGCTCCAGAACCTGGCCTGGGGTGCGGGCTACAACGTGGTGGCCATCCCCCTGGCCGCCGGGGTGCTGTCCTCGGCGGGCATTACCCTGTCGCCGGCGGTGGGAGCCGTCCTCATGAGCGTGTCGACGATCGTCGTGGCCCTCAACGCCCAGCTCCTGCGCCGGGTCGACCTCGGCCGGCCGGTCCCCCCACCGCCGGCGGTCGCCCGCCCGGAGGCACACGACGCGGCGATGGCACATCACTAGGAGCGAGAGCACCGAGCCGGCCTGCCGGCCCAGCCGGAGCGCAGCGGAGGCCCTGCCGGAAGGCCATCAAGGCTCGGTGCGGGTCGCGACCGGCAAAGCAGGAGCGAGAGCACCGAGCCGG
>Ga0136633_1002184_pt1 | contig 13689 bp, 12 predicted proteins | sample AntDrymeUQ832206_2_FD_105494 | JGI IMG/M metagenome (GOLD analysis project Ga0136633, IMG submission 105494) | Polar desert sand microbial communities from Dry Valleys, Antarctica - metaG UQ83 (22.06) | ecosystem: Environmental > Terrestrial > Soil > Desert | place: Antarctica: Dry Valley... | reverse complement strand
GCGACCTCGGGTGACAGCACCGGCTCGGCACTCACCACGCGGCGCAGCGGCGCGAGCCGGCCAGGGTGGTCGGACTCGGCGACGCGCTCGACGACGTAGCCGTCGACGTCCTGGCCGGCGAAGCGGACTTTCACCCGCGCCCCCGGCACCGCCGTGTCGGCGTCCTTGACGGGGACGAGGTAGTCGAAGGGGCGGTCGAGGTGGGCCAGCGGCAGGTCGACCAGCACTCGTGCGACCGGATTGCTCGCAGCCGGCTCGACGTCTGCGGCCTTGCGCGCCCGAGTCGCAGCCGCCTTGGCCTTCGAGTCGGCGACCGCGGCCCGGAGACCAGGCAGCATCTCGGGCTCCCTCTCCGCGCCAGGCATGGCTGTTGTCTACCAGCGACCGGTGACGGTCCGACCTCCTGGGCGAGTCGGTGACCTCCCGGGGCAAGTTTCCGCCGCTAGGTCACAGTTTCCCCGCCTACGCGGGGAAACCGACGATCACCACGCCCGTCAGACGCCCGCGGCGAGCTTCAGGTCGGCAACGCGGTCGGTGCGCTCCCAGGTGAACTCGGGGATCTCGCGACCGAAGTGACCGTACGCCGAGGTCTCGGCGTAGATCGGTCGCAGCAGGTCGAGGTCGCGGATGATCGCGGCCGGGCGGAGGTCGAAGACCTTGAGCACGGCCTGCTGGATGTCCTCGTCGGCGATGATGCCGGTGCCGAAGGTCTGGATGAAGACGCCCACCGGGGAGGCCTTGCCGATGGCGTAGGCGACCTGTGCCTCACACCGTCGCGCCAGGCCGGCGGCGACGACGGTCTTGGCGACCCAGCGCATGGCGTAGGCAGCGGAGCGGTCGACCTTCGAAGGGTCCTTGCCGGAGAACGCGCCACCGCCGTGGCGGGCCATGCCGCCGTAGGTGTCGACGATGATCTTGCGGCCGGTCACGCCGGCATCACCCATCGGGCCGCCGACCACGAACTTGCCGGTCGGGTTGACCAGCATCCGGTAGCCCTCCGACGGAATGTCGAAGCCCTCGAGCACGGTATCGATGACGTGCTTCTTGATGTCACCCTCGAGCGTGGGGTGGTCGATCTCCTCCGCGTGCTGCGTCGAGAGGACGACGGTGTCGATGCGCACCGGCCGGTCGTCGGAGTCGTACTCGATGGTGACCTGGGTCTTGCCGTCAGGACGCAGGTAGGCGAGCGTGCCGTCCTTGCGCACCTCGGTCAGCCGCTGGGCGAGCCGCTGGGCGATCATGATCGGCAGCGGCATCAGCTCGGGGGTGTCGTCGCAGGCGTAACCGAACATCAGGCCCTGGTCGCCGGCGCCGCGCTTGTCGAGGTCGTCGTCAGAGGAGCCGACCCGGGACTCGTGACCGTCGTCGACGCCCTGGGCGATGTCGACCGACTGGCCGCCGATCGCGACCTGGACGCCGCACGAGGCGCCGTCGAAGCCCTTGAGCGAGGAGTCGTAGCCGATCTCGAGGATGGCCTTGCGCGCCAGCTCGGCGACCGGCGCGTAGGCGTTGGTGCGCACCTCACCCGCCACGACGACCAGCCCGGTCGTCAACAGGGTCTCCACCGCCGTGCGGAGGTTCTCCTTGTCGGGGTCGTGCTCCATGAGGTAGTCGAGGACGGTGTCGCTGATCTTGTCGGCGATCTTGTCGGGGTGACCCTCAGTCACCGACTCCGACGTGAAGAGACGTCCAGCCACGTTGGGAACTCACTCTCTCGGGTACCAGGATGGTCGTTCAGACCACCCTATCCGGGCGGTCAGCATGCGATACGGCGGTCTCAGGCGCCGAATCGACGGAGGACCTCGTCCCACACCACGCGGGCCAGCGCGGCCTTCGAACCATGGGGTACGTCGACCGTCGCGCCGTCGGCGCCCAGGATGACCGCCTGGTTGTCGGGGCTGCCGAAGACTGCTCCCCCGCTGACGTCGTTGACGACCAGCAGGTCGCACCCCTTGCGTGCCAGCTTGGCGCGGGCGTGGTCGAGCACCGTCCCGGTCTCGTCGCCGGTCTCGGCGGCGAACCCGACGATCACCGCGTCAGGACTCGGGCGATCGTGGGAGATCTCCGCCAGGATGTCGGGGTTCTGGACGAGCTCGATCGGCAGGGCGGAGCCGTCGTCGGCCTTCTTGATCTTGGCGTCGCTGACCGCGAGTGGCCGGAAGTCGGCGGGAGCGGCGGCCATCACCACGGCGTCGGCGCTGGCGGCGGCCGTCATTACCGCGTCGCGGAGCTGGCCGGTGGTCTCGACCCGGACGACCTTGACTCCGGCCGGGTCGGGCAGCGCCACGTTGGCACTGACGAGGGTGACCTCGGCCCCCCGCGCGGCGGCCGAGCGCGCCAGGGCGTAGCCCTGCAGCCCCGAGGAGCGGTTGCCGAGGAACCGGACCGGGTCGAGCGGCTCACGTGTGCCACCGGCCGACACCACGACGTGCCGCCCGCTCAGGTCGGGAGCGGCGACACCCTGTTCGAGCACCTCGACACAGAGGTCGAAGATCTCGCCCGGCTCGGGCAGCCGGCCCTTGCCGGAGTCGGTGCCGGTGAGCCGGCCCTCGGCGGGCTCGATCACGATCGCGCCGCGTCCGCGCAGGGTGGCGACGTTGGCGACGGTCGCGGGGTGCTCCCACATCTCGGTGTGCATCGCGGGTGCGAACACCACCGGGCAGCGCGCGGTGAGCAGGGTGTTGGTGAGCAGGTCGTCGGCCAGCCCGTGGGCCGCCTTCGCGATCAGGTCCGCGGTCGCCGGGGCGACCACAACGAGGTCTGCCGACTGGCCGATCCGGACGTGGGGAACCTGGTGGACGTCGTCCCACACGCTGGTGTGGACCGCCTTGCCCGAGAGTGCGGCCCAGGTCGCCTCGCCGACGAAGGACAGTGCGGCCGCGGTCGGCACGACGGTGACGTCATGGCCGGACTCGGTGAAGCGACGCAGCAGCTCGCAGGACTTGTACGCCGCGATGCCCCCCGAGACGCCGAGGACGATGCGAGGCCGCTCCCCCGTTGGGGAAACGGCCTCGGACGCATCGCGGCTGGTCAGGGCTACTCGCCCTTGGTGAAGGACGCCTCGAGGGAAGCGGCCTTGCGGGCCTCCTCCTCCGCGGCCAGCTCGGCCGGGTCGACGTCCTCGCAGGTCAGCAGGTCCTCACTGATCTCGCGCAGCGCGATCGAGAGCGGCTTCTCCTGCACGTGGGTGTCCACGAGCGGGCCGACGTACTCGAGCAGGCCTTCGCCGAGCTGGGAGTAGTAGGCGTTGATCTGGCGGGCGCGCTTGGCGCTGTAGAGCACCAGCTTGTATTTGCTGTCAGTCTTGGTGAGCAGCTCGTCGATCGGGGGGTTGGTGACACCCTCGGCGGCGATGTTGGGTCCAGACACGCGTGAAGCCTCACAGTTGGCATGGGGGATCAGGAATCGGTGGACTCCTGCTGATCTATCATCAAGGCTACCAACTCCTCGGCCGCAGCGTGAACTTCGCGGTTGACGATCGTGACGTCGAACTCCTCCTCCGCCGCCAGTTCCTCCAGCGCGGTCTCCAGCCGACGGGCCTGTTCGGCCTCCGATTCGGTGCCCCGGCCGGTGAGCCGGCGCACCAGTTCCTCCCACGAGGGCGGCTTCAGGAACACGAACAGCGCCCCCGGCATCGACTCACGCACCTGCCGGGCGCCCTGGAGGTCGATCTCCAGCAGCGCCGGTCGGCCCTGCTCCAGCATCGTCTCGACCGCACGTCGCGGGGTGCCGTAGCGGTCGGCCTGGTGGACCACGGCCCACTCGAGCATCTCGCCCTCCGCGACCAGGTGGGAGAACTCCGCCTCGGAGACGAACCAGTAGTGGACGCCGTCCTCCTCACCCGGACGCGGTGGTCGCGTCGTGGCGGAGACGGAGATCCACACCTCAGGGTGGTGCTCGCGGATCTCAGCGGCGACCGTGCCCTTGCCCACCGCGGTCGGTCCGGCCAGCACGACCAGTCGCGACCGGCGTACGGGGGCGCTGGTCATCGGCCCGGCGGATCGACGAGGGTCACGCGCCGGAGTCCTGCGGGCCGAACTCGCGCCGTAGCGACGCGATCTGTTTGGACCCGAGTCCCCGCACCCGGCGACTCTCGGCGATGCCGATGCGCTCCATCAGCTGCCGGGCGCGCACCTTGCCGAGCCCGGGCATCGCCTGGAGCAGGTCGATGACGCGCATCTTGCCGATGACCTCGTTGGTCTCACCCTCACGGAGCACGTCGACGATCGAGGCGCCCGCGTGCTTGAGCCGGTTCTTCACCTCGGCGCGCTCCCGTCGGGAGGCGGCGGCCTTCTCGAGCGCCGCTGAGCGCTGTTCGGGGGTGAGAGGAGGCAGTGCCACGAGTGCGGGTTTCCTTCGTCGAGACGCGCGGGTGAGGACAGCGGCCAATCTAGTCAGGTCGGTTCCGCTGCGGCAATCGGCCCGGCCCCTGCGGCCACCCCATCGCGTCACTGGTAGAGCGGCGTCCTGCACACGTCCTTCGCCTGCTGCTTCACATGTTCGAACGCATCCGAGACGTCTGGGCGGACCAGTTCGTCGGCGGCGCGGGCGATGGCCGCCTGCTGCTCGTCGGTGACGTCGTCGGGAGGCTTGCTCGCGTCGTACGACGCGGCGTCGACCCCCGCCGCGTCGAGCGCCTCCTGGAGTCCCTCGAGCGCGCCGAGGAAGATGGTCCAGTCGTCATCGATGTCGCGGGGTGCGGACTCGGCGAGCTCGCGGAACTCCGGCAGCGCCCCGAGCAGCGCGTCGGGCGACTCCTGGGCCAGCGCCTCGGTGAGCGCGAACTGCTGGTCCTCGACGACCTCGCAGTAGTCGGCCCGGACGTCCTCGGGGCTGTTGCTGCACCCTGCGAGCCCACCGACGAGCAGCACGCCGATCAGCAGTCGTCTCATGCCAGGGCCTCGGCCAGCTCGTCGTTGGCGCGGCGGCAGGCGTCGGTCATCGCGCCGAGGTCGGGGCCCAGCCGGAGCACTCCGCGCGAGGAGCTGGCGAGCACGTGGGGTGCGACGGCGCCGAAGATCCGGCGGATGTCGGCCGGTCCCCCGCCCTGCTCGCCGTAGCCCGGCGCCAGCAGCGGTCCGTTGATCGCGAGGTCCTCGGCGGACGGCTCGATCGTGGCGCCGACGACCGCACCGAACGAGCCGAGCGGGTCGGCAGCGCGGTTGAGGTCGCGCAGCCTGTCGAGCACGTGACCGGCAACCGTGCCGCCGTCGGCGGCGGTCGCGTGCTGCACCTCGGGGCCCTCCGGGTTGGAGGTCAGTGCCAGGACGAAGACGCCTGCACCGTGCCGGCGAGCGGTCTCGACCATGGGGTCGAGCGAGCCGAACCCGAGGAACGGGCTGGCCGTGATCGCGTCGGAGGCCAGCGGCGACGCGGGGTCGAGGTAGGCGTCGGCGTAAGCCTGCGAGGTCGAGCCGATGTCGCCGCGTTTCACGTCGAGCAGCACCAGCGCTCCGGCGGCCCGCGACTCGGCGATGACACGTTCGAGCACCGCGATGCCGCGGCTGCCGAACCGCTCGTAGAAGGCCGACTGCGGCTTGACCACCGAGACGTGGGGCGCCACGGCCTCGACCACGGACAGCGCGAAGGTCTCCAGGCCGGCCACGTCGTCGGTGAGTCCCCAGTCGACGAGCAGGGCGCCGTGCGGGTCGATGCCGACACAGAACTGGCCCCGCTCGGACATCGCGGCATGGACGCGCTCTCCGAAGCTCATGTCAGATCCTCTCCTGGAGTTGCGAGACCGATCACGAACCGACCCGCGGTGGTGGGGTCGTGCAGGAGCGCGCTACCGACCTGCACGGCGACCGCGCCGAGGTCGAGCGCGGCGCGGGCGTCGGCGAGGGTCGTGATGCCGCCGCTGGCGATGACGGTGGCCTCGGGGGCACCGTCGAGCACCTCGGTGAGGCAGCGCAGAGCGAGCGGCCGGATCGCGGGACCACTGAGGCCGGCGGGCCGTCCGTCCGGCATGGCGGCCGGCAGCGCGTTCCCGACCACCACCGCGTCGGCACCGGCCTCGAGCACCGCCCGGGCGCTCTCGGCGACCCGGATCAGGTCGGAGCGGAGCTTGGCCAGCACCGGCAGCCCACGTGGCAGGTCGCGGTGGACCGCGGCGATCACCGACGCGGCGTGGAACGCCTCTCGCACGTCGAACACGCCGTTGCCGCTGGCATCGGGTGCGGAGAGATTGACCTCGATCCCGGCGAGACCGGGCGCCCGGCCGAGCCGACGCGCCAGCTCGGCGTACTCCCCCAGCGACCGGCCGACCATCGACACGAAGACCCGTGCCCCCTGCCGGACCAGCCACGGCAGCTCCAGGGCCAGGAACTGGTCGACGCCCGGGTTCTGGAGGTCGACCGCGTGGACCAGCCCGGACGGGGTCTCGAGGATCCGGGGGTGGGTGCCGCCGGGTCGGGGCGCGAGGGTGATCGACCGGGTGACGAAACCGCCGAGACCGGACAGGTCGCTGAAGGCGGCCAGCTCACGACCGGTGCCACCACAGCCGGCGGCAACCATGACCGGGGACGTCAACTGGAGGCTCATCGGAGTGCCTCGAGCTGGTCCCACACGACCCGGTCGCCGCGGAACACCGGCCCGTCGAAGCAGGCGCGGACCAACCGGGCGTGGCCGCCCTCGCCGGCCACGGGTACGGCGCAGCCCTGGCACAGTCCGGTGGCGCAGGTGAGGGGCCGTTCGAGGGCGACCTGGCTCCAGGCGCCGATGCTCTCGGCCGCGACGGCGACCGCATGGAGCGTGGGGGCAGGACCAGCCGCGTAGACGACCGCGGCCTGGGCGCGGGCCAGCACCTCGGTGATGACGTCGGCCACCGATCCCCGCTGGCCGACCGAGCCGTCGGCGGTGACGACGGTGACGGCCCGGGCCGAACGGCGAGCCTCCAGCGCCGAGAGCAGGTGGGCCTCGTCGGCGCCCGCGACCACGAGCGTGATGGAGCAGTCCCGCTCGCGGAGCCGCTCGGCGAGCGGGAACATCGGCGCGGCGGCATACCCCTCGCCGACCAGGACACAGCTGACGGGTTCTTGCGGCAGCGAGAACGCGCGACCGAGCGGTCCGGTCAGCTCGAGCTTGGTGCCGGGCGGCTGGTGCACCAGCCAGGTGGTGCCGGGGCCGCGCTCCTCGACGACCAGCTCGAGGGTCGCGCCGTAGCCGCCGGTGGGCTTGACCCGGTGGATCCAGAACGCGCGCCGGGCCAGCCGCTCGGCGCCGGTCGAGACGGCGAGGAAGGTGCCGGGCCGGAAGCGGTCGGCAATGCCCGGCGCGACGACCGTCAGGTGGTGGTGCGCGCCGATCCGACGGCTGGCCAGCAGCTCGCCCGTGACGTGGAGTGGTCCCCGGTCGGGGCGGTCCGCGGAGCTCACGCAACCCCGCGGAGGATCCGGCGCGGCCAGAGCGGTCCCTCGTAGATGAGCGCGCTGTAGCCCTGGAGCAGGGTCGCCCCGGCGGCGAGACGTGCCTGCGCGTCCTCGACGGTGGTGATGCCCCCGACACCGATCAGGGTGAGGTCGTGGCCGACCCGGTCGCGGAGCAGCCGCATCACGGCCTCGGCCCGGACGGTCAGCGGCCGCCCGGAGAGCCCGCCCGCGCCGATCGCCTCGACGTCGGCCGCGCTGCTCGCCAGGCCCTCCCTCGAGATGGTGGTGTTGGTCGCGATGATCCCGTCGAGGCTGAGGTCGAGCGCGAGGTCGGCGACGGCGAGCACGTCCGCATCGGCGAGGTCGGGCGCGATCTTGACCAGCAGCGGCACCCGCTGGTCAGCCGCCACGCGGTCGGCCTCGGCGCGTACTGCGGCCAGCAGCGGCCCGAGGCGTTCGACCGACTGGAGCGACCTGAGTCCGGGGGTGTTTGGCGAGGAGACGTTGACGACCAGGTAGTCGGCGTACGGCGCCAGCAGCCGGGTGCTCAGCGTGTAGTCGGCCTCGACCGCCACCTGGTCGTCCTCGGGCACGACCTTGGTCTTGCCGATGTTGACGCCGAGCACCGGCCGATCCGCACGCGCGTGCCGTCGGCGAACCGCGAGCCGGGCGGCGACCGCCTCGGCGCCGTCGTTGTTGAACCCCATCCGGTTGACGACCGCTCTGTCGGCGGGCAGCCGGAACAGCCGCGGCTTCGGGTTGCCGGGCTGGGCCCGCCCGGTCACGGTGCCGATCTCGACATGGCCGAAGCCGAGCGCGGCGAGGCCGTCGATGCCGATCGCGTTCTTGTCGAAACCGGCGGCGAGGCCCAGGACGTTCGGGAAGGTCAGCCCCATCGCCGCGACGGGTCCCGACGGGCTCGACCGGCGACGGTCGAGCTTGTCGAGACCTCGCACGGCCGGGGAGCCCGCCCGAATCATCCGGAAGCCGAGGTGGTGGGCCCGCTCCGGGTCCACGCGGGCGAGCCCGTGCCGGAAGAGAACGTCGTACGCCGTCACTTGCGTGCCCACTCCTGCAGTGAGCACACCCCGATGTCCCCGGCGCGCATCGCCTCGATGCCCTGCACCGCGGCGCCCAGACCCTGCACCGTGGTGATGCACGGGATGTTGGCGTTGACGGCGGCGGTGCGGATCTCGTAGCCGTCGGTGCGGGCCGATCCTCCGCCGGCACCGTGCGGCGTGTTGACGATGAGGTCGATCTCGCCGTCGTCGATCAGCTGCACCGTGGTCGGCTCGCCGGCCGGGCCGGTGCCCTCGAAGTGCTTGCGGACGATGCGGGCGTCGATCCCGTTGCGGCGCAGCACCTCGGCGGTGCCCTGGGTCGCCAGGATCTCGAACCCGAGGTCGGCCAGCCGCTTGAGCGGGAAGATCATGGTCCGCTTGTCACGGTTGGCCACGCTCGCGAACACGCGACCCGACGTCGGCAGCGGCCCGTACGCGGCGGCCTGCGACTTGGCGAACGCGCGACCGAAGTCGGCGTCGAAGCCCATGACCTCGCCGGTCGACCGCATCTCCGGTCCGAGCACGGTGTCGACGGTCTGCCCGTCCGGGGTGCGGAAGCGGTTGAACGGCATCACCGCCTCCTTCACCGCGATCGGGGCGTCGATCGGCAGGTCGCCGCCGTCGCCCTCGGCCGCCAGCAGCCCCTCTGCGCGCAAGGAGGTGATCGACTCGCCCAGCATCACCCGGGCCGCGGCCTTGGCCAGCGGCACCGCCGTCGCCTTGGACACGAACGGCACGGTCCGCGACGCGCGCGGGTTGGCCTCGAGCACGTAGAGCACGTCGGAGCCGAGCGCGAACTGGATGTTGATCAGCCCGCGTACGCCGACCCCGCGCGCGATCGCCTCGGTGGCCTCTCGGATCCGGCGGATCTCGGAGTCGCCGAGGGTGATCGGCGGCAGCGCGCACGACGAGTCGCCGGAGTGGATGCCGGCCTCCTCGATGTGCTCCATCACGCCGCCGAGGTAGAGGTTCTCCCCGTCGTAGAGGGCATCGACGTCGATCTCGACCGCGTCGTCGATGAAGCGGTCGACCAGCACCGGGTGTTCGGGGCTGATCGCGGTCGCGCGGGCGATGTACCCCTTGAGCGTTTCGTCGTCATAGACGATCTCCATGCCGCGGCCGCCCAGCACGTACGACGGGCGCACCAGGACCGGGTAGGCGATCTCGTGGGCGATCGCCTGTGCCTCCTCGAAGGAGGACGCCATGCCGTGCTTGGGCGCTGGCAGCCCGGCGTCGGCGAGCACCCGGCCGAAGGCGCCGCGCTCCTCCGCGAGGTGGATCGCCTCGGGCGTCGTGCCGACGATCGGGACACCGGCATCGGCCAGCCCCTGCGCGAGGCCGAGCGGTGTCTGGCCGCCGAGCTGGCAGATGACGCCCGCGATCGGGCCCGCCAGCTGCTCGGCGTGGACGATCTCGAGCACGTCCTCCAGGGTGAGCGGCTCGAAGTAGAGCCGGTCGGAGGTGTCGTAGTCGGTCGAGACGGTCTCCGGGTTGCAGTTGACCATGATCGTCTCGTAGCCGACCTCCGACAGCGCCTGGCAGGCATGCACGCACGAGTAGTCGAACTCGATGCCCTGGCCGATCCGGTTGGGCCCCGAGCCCAGGATGATGACCGCAGACTTGCCCTCGGGGCGGGGCTGGACCTCGGTCTCCTCGTCGTAGGAGGAGTAGTGGTACGGCGTGGCCGCCGCGAACTCGGCGGCGCAGGTGTCGACGGTCTTGAAGACCGGGCGGATGCCCAGCGCGTGCCTCACCCCGCGCACGACCGGCTCCGCGAGGTTGCGCATCCGGCCGAGCTGGACGTCGGAGAAGCCATGCCGCTTCGCGCGCCGCAGCAGCCCCGGTGTCAGTTCGGCGGCCTCGATCAGCTCCTGCGCGATCTCGTTGATCAGGCAGAGCTGGTCGACGAACCACGGGTCGATGCCGGTGGCGTCGTGGACGTCGTCGGGGGTCGCACCGGCGCGGATCGCATCCATCACGACGCGCAGCCGACCGTCGTGCGGGACCGCCGCGTCGGCCAGCAGCCGGTCGCGGTTGAGGTCGACGTGGCGGTGGCTCCAGTCGAAGACGGCGTCCGGACTCTCCAGCGACCGCAGCGCCTTCTGCAGCGCCTCAGTGAAGTTGCGGCCGATCGCCATCGCCTCACCCACCGACTTCATGTGGGTCGTCAGCACCGGATCGGCCCCGGGGAACTTCTCGAACGCGAACCGGGGCACCTTCACCACCACGTAGTCGAGCGTCGGCTCGAAGCTGGCCGGCGTGCTCTGGCCGTCCGCTCGGATGGTGATGTCGTTGGGGATCTCGTCGAGGGTGTAGCCGATCGCGACCTTGGCGGCGATCTTGGCGATCGGGTAGCCGGTCGCCTTCGACGCCAGGGCGCTCGAGCGCGAGACCCGGGGGTTCATCTCGATGACGACGATCCGGCCGTCGTCAGGGTTGACCGCGAACTGGATGTTGCAACCGCCGGTGTCGACGCCGACTGACCTGATGATGCCGATCGAGAGGTCGCGAAGCTCCTGGTACTCGCGGTCGGTCAGCGTCATCGCGGGCGCGACCGTGATGGAGTCGCCGGTGTGGACGCCCATCGGGTCTAGGTTCTCGATGCTACAGACGATCACGACGTTGTCGGCCGTGTCGCGCATGACCTCGAGCTCGTACTCCTTCCAACCGATGATCGACTCCTCGAGGAGAACCTCGCATGTCGGCGACGCCGCGAGCCCGCCACCGCCGATACGGCGCAGGTCCACCTCGTCGTACGCCATGCCGGAGCCGGAGCCGCCCATCGTGAACGAGGGACGTACGACGACCGGGTAGCCGAGTTCCTCGACGCCGGCCACCAGGTCGTCGACGGTGTGGCAGATCACCGAGCGGGACACCTGTCCCCCGAGCTCCTCGACGATCTTCTTGAACGACTGGCGGTTCTCGCCGCGGTCGATCGCCTCGATGCTGGCGCCGATCAGCTCGACGCCGTACTTCTCGAGGACGCCGTTCGCGTCCAGCGCCACCGCGGTGTTGAGCGCGGTCTGGCCACCGAGCGTGGCGAGCAGCGCGTCGGGTCGCTCCTTGGCGATGACCTTCTCGACGAACTCCGGTGTGATCGGCTCGACGTAGGTCGCGTCGGCGAACTCGGGGTCGGTCATGATCGTCGCTGGGTTGGAGTTCACGAGGATGACCCGCAGCCCCTCAGCCCGCAGCACGCGGCAGGCCTGGGTGCCCGAGTAGTCGAACTCGCAGGCCTGGCCGATCACGATCGGCCCCGACCCGATGACCATCACGGAGTGGATGTCGGTGCGCTTGGGCATCAGGCCCCCTTCCGCTCGGTCATCAGTTCGCAGAACCGGTCGAAGAGATACCCCGCGTCGTGTGGGCCGGCGGCGGCCTCCGGGTGGTACTGGACACTGAAGGCGCGGAGGTTGCCGTCGCCGTCACGCAGCTCGAGCCCCTCGACCACGTTGTCGTTGAGGCAGACGTGCGACACGCTCGCCTCGCCGTACGGCGTCATGGTGGCTCGGTCGAGGGGGGCATCGACGGCGAAGCCGTGGTTGTGGGCGGTGACCTCGACCTTGCCGGTGGTGCGGTCCATGACCGGCTGGTTGATCCCGCGGTGTCCGTAGGTCAGCTTGTACGTGCCGAAGCCGAGCGCGCGGCCGAAGAGCTGGTTGCCGAAGCAGATCCCGAAGTAGGGGATGCCGCGCTCGAGAACTCCGGTCAACGTGGTGAGGTCGGCGGTGGCAGGGTCGCCGGGGCCGTTGGAGTAGAAGAGTCCGTCGGGCTGCGTGGCGAGCACGTCGTCGACGGTCGCGGTGCTGGGAAGCACGTGGACCTCGACCCCGCGCTCGGCCATCCGCGCCGGGGTCATGCCTTTGATGCCGAGGTCGAGCGCGGCCACCGTGAACCGCCGCTCGCCGACCGCGGGCACGACGTACGCCGCGGGGGTGGTGACCTCGCCGGCCAGGTCGGCGCCGGCCATCGCCGGCTGCTGCCGCACCCGGTCGAGGAGCGCCTCGGGAGCGGTTTCGGTCGTGGAGATGCCGACCCGCATCGCTCCGCGCTCTCGCAGGTGGCGCGTCAGGGCGCGGGTGTCGACGCCGGAGATGCCGACCACGCCCTGCTCGCGCAGGGCGTCGTCGAGGCTGCGGCGGGAACGCCAGTTCGACGGGATCCGCGCGGGATCGCGGACGACGTAGCCGCTCACCCAGATCCGGCGGGACTCGGCGTCCTCGTCGTTCATGCCGGTGTTGCCGACGTGGGGCGCGGTCATCACGACCACCTGGCGGTGGTAGCTGGGATCGGTGAGCGTCTCCTGGTAGCCGGTCATACCGGTGGAGAACACGGCTTCGCCGAAGGTCTCGCCCTCGGCTCCGTAGGAGTCACCGTGGAAGGTGCGGCCGTCTTCGAGGACGAGCATCGCGGGGTTGGGCGGCGCAGGCGCAGTCAACTGCGTCGTACCTCCTTCTCCGCCTCACGGGACGGATCGTTAAAGGATGTTCGAGCAGGCCCGAGCCTATCAGCGGGGCTGTGCGGGAACTCACCCGTCTCGTGGCGCGCCGGACTCTCACGATCAGTCATACTGAGAGTACGTACCGTGAGTATCTTGACCGCGAGAATCCTGGGAGGGAACCCCTGTGTCGCAGCACCCCCACATCCGTCGCCCCCGAGGCCTCCGCACTCCCCTGGCGATCGGCGCCTTGGCCGGAGCCCTGGTCGGTGGCACGCTCGCTGCGCTGGTGGTTGCCACCTCGCCCGCGCAGGCGGGGCTGATCGCGATCCCTGTCAACTGCTCCAACGGCAAGGTCGTGCTCGACGTCGACGACGCCGACTACGAGCTACGCGGGACCTGCGGGGTCGTCGAGATCACCGCCAACGGCACCCACGTCACGATGCCGGCCGCCCAGCGCCTGGTCGTGCGCGGCACGGACAACGTGGTCGAGGCCAAGACCATCAACACCGTGGTGGTCAAGGGCCACGGCAACGAGGTGGCGCTGCCCTCGGCGCGAGTGCTGCGACTCGCCTCTCCGGGTTCGGTCGTGACCGCCGCGGGTTTGCTCGAGGACGTGTCGCTCGGCCGCCAGCGCGGCACCGTCACCGCCGACCAGATCAGCGACCTGCGCGTCGCGGGCCGCGGTCACGCCGTCCAGGCCCGTCGCGGGTACGACGCCGTCATCCCCGGCAACCGCAACGACGTCGACTTCCGGCGGCTCGGCGAGGTCGTGCTGAGCGGCGACCACAACGCCGTCACCGTGACCCGCGGCTCGACCGTG
>Ga0136633_1002183_pt1 | contig 13690 bp, 16 predicted proteins | sample AntDrymeUQ832206_2_FD_105494 | JGI IMG/M metagenome (GOLD analysis project Ga0136633, IMG submission 105494) | Polar desert sand microbial communities from Dry Valleys, Antarctica - metaG UQ83 (22.06) | ecosystem: Environmental > Terrestrial > Soil > Desert | place: Antarctica: Dry Valley... | reverse complement strand
GGTGATGCCCCCTCAGCGGCCCGAGGACGCTTTCAACCCCCCGTGCGCTCTCATCGTCCACCGGGACCTGGTTCCAGGCCTTCTCGTCGGCTGGCCGCGACCAATCGGTGGATTCGGGCTAAGGGATGCCGGCGGCGGCCTTGAAAACGCAGGACTTGGTGATCAGACGCGCACGCCGCGGCGGCTGGTGACAGCGTTGTAGATCAGCAGCAGGACGACGGCACCCACGATCGAGCCAAGGATGCCGGCCGGGCTGAGGCCACGGTCGTTGGCGTCGCCCCGGAACAAGACGTCGGCCAGGAACCCGCCCACGAAGGAGCCAAGGATGCCGAGGGCGATGGTGGCGCCGATGCCCATGGGGTCACGGCCGGGTACGAGGAATCGGGCGAGGGCGCCGGCGATGAGGCCGATGACGATGAGTCCAAGGATAAAGCCAATCATGTGTGTCTCCTTTTTCGGGAAAACGTGCTTGGCATTCGTGTTCCCGCCCCTGAGTGAGCGCAAACGCGCTACCTGCGCGGCCGTTTCGGCTTTTTGGTGCCCGTCCGGGCCGGGCGCGCTGCGCGCGGGGCGGGCGCCACCGGCACGTGCGACGGCAGCCGGACCACGAGGATGGCGCCGATCACCACGGCCAGGAAGGCGGTGACCAGCAGGACGACCTTCAGGACGTCGCCCGCCCCGCCGTCGCCGGCCGACGACGGCGAGGAGGTGCTCGCCACCAGGAACCACCCGACCGCCTCGAGCTCGGTGAAGACGCCGTGGTCCTGCCCGAAGGGCCGGAACGCCCGCTCCTCCCATGCCAGGCCGTCGGCCGAGTAGAGCATCCGGTCGCCGGTATCCCCCGCGGTGAGCGCGACCGTGCCCTTCACCCCCAGCCGCGTCAACGGGGTCTGCGACGGGAGGTAGGTCACGGTCACCTGGTACGCGTTGCTCACCGCCCGCAGGCCGGGAGGCAGCGGACCGAGCGTGCCGGGGTCCGCCGGCACCATCCGCACCGAGATGGTGGTGTCGGCCGACGAGGCGGGCACCGAGCCGTTGTCCAGGCCAACGATGATCTGGGCGTCGTCGCTCGGCGCGTTCGACGCCGGTGCGCCGTCCGGTCCGACCGGGAACTGGCGCTCGACCGGCGGGGGCACGGTGTTGCCCGCCGCCAGCTCGGGTGGCGGGTTCACCCAGTTGTACGGCACGGGCGGCGCGAATCCGTCGAACAGCGGCAGCACCGGGCGCGACGACAGCTGGGCCGTCAGGAACGCCACGACCACGTAGAGCGCGGCCAGGCCGGCGCCGGCCCGGATCGTCCTCACAGGATCGGGATGGCCTTGAGGGGTCGGGTGGCGAAGGCGGCCGGCCAGACCACGGCCTGGGTGCGGACGTCGACCCACTGCCAGATGACGCTCACCGCCCGCCGGTTCTCGCCGGCGTCGTCGAGGCCGAGACCGGCGAGGTCGAGGCCGGCGCCGTTGGGCAGCGAGCCGCCCTCCAGCTTCACCGATCGGGCCGCAGCGGCCACCTCCGGGGCGCTCGTCCCGCCGGCGGCCGGCAGCACGTGACCCACCAGGGCCCACGTGTTGGCGAAGCCCGACAGCGCGGCAGGGGTCATGTCGACGCCGTGGTGCGCCTTGTACCGCGCCCGGCCCCAAGCCAGGACGTCGCGACCGGCGGGCTGCAGCGCGTCGAGGCGGATCTCCTGGCCGTCGGGCTTGTCGGATGCGAACAGGCCCACGGCGGCAGGGCCGAGGGCGGCGGCGAAGGAGGGCATGCAGTAGCTGGAGCTGGTGCCGATGCTGGCCTTGATTGAGGTGGAGGCCCTGGGACACCTGCGCTTTACGCAGGGCGATCCCGTCTTCGAGGTAGGCCGACACGAACAGCACGTCGGGCCTGGTGGCGGCGATGGTGCGGACGAGCGCCTCGGCGTCGAGGCTGCGCTCTGCGTACGGGAACGTTCCGACCAGCTGCTGCCCGCTGGCTGCGGCCTCCTCGGCGGCGCCGAGGCCCACCGAACGGCCGTAGGCGTCGTCGACGTAGGCGACGGCGTAGCGCATCGGCTGGTTGTCGGGTGGCGGGGTGCCCAGCTCCCCCGCGAGCCGGTCGCGGACGAAGGCAACTGCGGCCCGGCCCAGGCTCGACCCCATCGGCGCCATGCGGAAGAACGACTCGCCGGCGCCGGCGTCTGCCCCCACCAGGCCCACCGCCCCTGTCTCCCAGAGGACCATGCCGGTGTTGCGCGCCGCGACCGCCGCCGGGGCCGAGATGGTACTGCCGTAGGTGCCGAGCACCACCTCGACACCGTTGCGGCGCAGTTTGCCGAGGGCGGCGGCAGCCGCCTCTCCCCTGTCGACGTCGATCAGCTTCAGCCGGATCGGCCGGCCCTTCACCCCGCCCCGGTCGTTGGCCAGCTCCACCGCCAGCTTCGCCCCGTTGGCCTCCTCGAGGCCCCCGGGTCCTTGCCGCCCCGAGATCGGGTAGATGGCGCCGATGGTGATGGCATCCCCGGAACCGGAGGCCGTACAGCCTCCCGCCACGAGGATCGTCGCCGCCAACAGGGCACAGAATCGCTTGGGCACAGGGAACCTCACAGGAGCGCCAGGGTGTTGGCCAGGACATGGGTCGCAGCGGGGACCGACCACCGGCCCGTGGCCGCCCGCTGCCACGAGAGCACCAGCCCCGCAGCCAGGTCGAGGGGCAGGACCCACCACCCCCAGACAGTGACGTGGACGAGGGCGAAGGCTGCGGCGGTGGCCACCACGGCGAGCCCGGGCCCGAACCGCTCGAGCAGGCCGTACAGGTGACGGCGGAAGAACGCCTCCTCGGCCACGGCAGCCAGGGCGTTCAGCCCGATGGCGAGGGCCAGACCGTCGGGACGGAGGGGCACGTCGACCGCAGCCCGGCCCAGGGCGAACCCGGCGGCGCCCAGCCCGAGCACGGCGAGCGACGTGGACAGGCCCGCCCGACCGGTCCGAGCCACGGGCCACGCCACGCCGGCCACGCCCAGGGCGACGAAGAAGGCGACCCGCCACCCCACCTCGACCCCGGCCGGTAGAAACCAGGGCCGGGCCAGGAGGGCGGCGATGCCGACCACGGCCGGCACCCACGGCACCGCAGGAGCGATCGGTGGCGGCCGCCGCTCCGCTCCGACCAGGGCGACGCTCACGGTCCGGCCGTCTCGGTCTCGGTCCCCTCCGCCTCCTCGGCCTCCCGCCGCCGCCTGGACACCCGGCTGAGCCAGGCGAAGACGGCGATGGGCACGAGGATGAACAGGGCCTCGAAGGCAGCACCCACCGCCCCACCGTGGGCCAGCATGGTCATGTGGCGACCGCCACATGAGTACTGCCGGACCGGCCTCCCGGGCCGGTCATGCTCCCAGCAGGAGGGCCAGGCCGCCCACCGTGAAGAGCACCATGGCGGCCAGGAGCGGGTACTGCGACCGGGTGGCCTCCTGGCCGGGGAAGAGGGCCAGCGCCCGGTCGTGGGCCACGACCACCCCCGCCACGTGCCCGACGACGATCCCGCCGGCCTGGACGTAGGCGATGGTGCTGGTCGACACCGCGGTGAAGTCCACCGCGTTGCCGGCCGTGCCGAAGAGATCCCAGCCCCGACCGAGCGGATCGGAGGCCAGGGCCAGGGCGCTCTGGCCCTCGAAGACCATCAGTGAAAAGTAGTGGGCCAGGGCATAGGCGAGCGCGATGGGCACGAGAGAGTGGATGGACGCGGCGGTGAGGTCGGGATGGCGGCGCTTGTGCAGGCGGCCGGTGACGCGCATGGCCCCGACGAAGGCCAGCGTGACGATCGACACCGCCCAGATCAGTCCGGCGGTGCCCAGTAGGGCGTTGGCGGTCGTGCTGAGGTTCCGCGTGAGGTCGAGCCAGAACCGCGTGCGGCTCAGCCCGTCGAAGCTGGTCGAGCCCAAGGCGACGATGACGACGGCCTGGGTGGCGGCGTCCGGCCGCAGCCCCACCAGCCCGGACAACGGCGGGCGGGCCCGGACGCGGCCCTGCTCGTCGGCGTAGATCGGCGCCATATGGCCCAGGAGGCCGAAGAAGATGGTGAAGCCCTCCCCCTGCCGCAGCCAGTCGCGTCCCCACGTGGCCGTGGCCACGAGCACGACCGCCGTGTAGCCCACGATGGCGACGGTCAGGGTGCTAGGCAGGGCCCGGTCGGGATAGACCAGCTCTAGCCAGACGAATCCGGTGAGCGCAGCCACCGCCGGCCACCGTCCCCACCGGTACGGCGCCGGCGACCGGGGCCCCCGCCCTGCAGGCGCTCCACCAGGGCAGCCAGGGTGTCGAAGGGGTTCATCACCCGCCACAGGTCGCCCACGAGCGCACAGATCAGCGTCATGCCCACCCAGAAGACGACGTAGACGAAGACCGGCGCGATGTTCTCGGCGGTGGTGGGGTCGCCGAAGAGGGCGGCCACGACGACCAGCACGAACAGAGCCAGCCCCACGACGCGGCCGAGGACGAAGAGGGTGCGGCTCAGCGGGCCGGGCTCCAGGAGCACCCGACCCGTGACCCCTCCCTCGAGCTTGGTGGAGCGCCAGAAGACCGCCAGGCCGGCGAAGGAGATCAGCAGGGCGGCCGCAGCGCCGTAGGCGAACATCCAGATCGGCAGGGGAAGGTCGGTGCGGGCGCCCAGGCCGTGGGCGGAGGCCGGCGTCGCCCCGGCGACGAGGAGCCCGGCGGCGGCGATCGCCGCGGCGGCCGACCGGCGCCTGAGGCTTAGCGGACCTCCATGGAGAACAGGACCTTGTGCGACTTCTCGAACTCGACCTCGAACACCCCCGGGATGCTGGCGACGAACGTCACCTCCGCGGTCCGGCCGGCGGAGACCGGCACCGTCTTGTCGTGCCCGTGGACGTGGACCTCGTCGGCCGCGTCGCTCGTCACCCGGACCGTGACCGACTGGCCGAGATTGGCCCGCTGCCGGGAAGCGCCCTCCACCACCGAGCCGCCCCGGACGGTCACGCCCAGCACGGTCGTCCCGGCCGCCGGCGTCGTGGCCGGGCCGCCGGCGACAGTGGTGGGTGTGGTTGCGTTGTTCGCCACCGTGGGCGTGTCGTCGCCGTCTCCGCAGGCGGCGAGCACGACCATAGCCACGGCTGCGAGCGACGCCCGCAGCGACGAAACGGGACATGAAGTGCAACGTCGTGCGGAAGCCGCGCCGTGGGGCCCCGTTGGGCTACCTTGACCGGTCCACGACAGGGGTGACGTACCGGGGGGACGACTCATGAGCGGCAGGTATCGACGGGCGCGTGTGACGTGGCTGCTCCTCGGCGCGCTGTTGGCGGTTTCTGGCGCCGGGGCGGGAGCCCAGGAGGCGCTGCTCGAGGAGCCCATCGTGACCGGGGCGGTGCAGGTCACCGGCAACCAGGACGCGGCCCGGGCCCACTCCACCCCGCAGATCGCCCGCAACCCGCTCACCGGTGAGCTGGTGATCGCCGAGGCGGAGGTGCGGACCAAGAAGACCTGCGACATCCACATCTCCGGCGACGACGGCCGTAGCTGGTTCGACGGCGGCAGCCCCATGGTCAAGCCGTTCACCGACTGCAGTCTGCAGGCCACCAACGGGCCCTACATCACCCTGCAGTTCACGCCCGACGGCACCCTGTTCGCCGGCTTCTTCGCCAGCGACCCGAAATACGTGACCCAGCTCAACCGCAGCGAGATCCCCCGGCACATCTTCGTGGCCCGGTCCGACGACAGCGGCCGGACGTGGAGCACGGCGATGGCCTTCGAAGCCAAGGAGGGCGACCCCGGCATCGGCGGCAGTCGTCGGGCGCAGCTCTCCGTCGACAACACCAACCCTCAGCACGTCTACGTGGGCTGGCAGAAGGGCGGCTTCTCCACCCCGGCACCGGGCGCTGCCTCGACGGCCATGATCTCTGTGTCCCACGACGGGGGGCGGAAGTTCAATCCCCCGTTCGAGATGAGCGGCCCCCGGGGTGGCGGTCAGCCCCGCACCGCGGTCGACTCCAAGGGCGTCGTCCACGCCGTCTGGTCGGGACACATCTTCGGCACGCCCACGGGCGACGCCGCTCCCCCCCGGCCCATCCAGTACCGGCGCTCGATCGACCAGGGCCGCACCTGGTCGGCCATCCAGGACATCGACCCGGGCAACGTCGGGTTCAGCTTCAACCGGCGGCACCTGATCGCCCTCGACCCGGCGACCGACACCGTCTACGTCACCTGGGCCGGCAACAGCAATCCCCGGGCCCGGCGGCCACCGGCCAACCAGCCGTCGACGCCTGCGTTCGACGACCGGGAGATCTTCTTCCGCTCCTCGACCGACGGCGGCATCACCTGGAACCCGGCGAAGACCGTCAACGACGATGCGCCGATCCCCAACATCCAGCACTACAACCCCGGGATCTCCGTCGCCCCCAACGGGCGGGTCGACATGGCCTGGTACGACTTCCGCAACAGCCCCACCCCCGAGTTCGAGGGGCCGGGCGGGAACGCCGGCGGCATGAACGACGTGTACGCGGCGTCGTCCTTCGACAGGGGCGGCACCTTCACCAAGAACATCCGGGTCACCGACCGCATCATCGACCGCAACATCGGCGTGTGGTCGAACAACGCCCACAGCCAGTCCAGCGTGGCCATCACCTCGTCGGACACCACCACCTACGTGGCCTGGCAGGACTCCCGGAACGGCAACGAGGTGACCAACGTGGAGGACATCTACTTCGCCGCCATCCAGCACGTGCAGCCGGTGGCCGAGACCGCCGGTGACGACGAGGAGGACGTGCCGGGCTGGATCGTCGTCGGCGCAGCTGCGGCCTTCGGCATGGGGGTCACGACAGTCCTCGCCCTGTTCGTGGGGCGGCGCCGGACGAGAGTGGCCTGAGGCGGGGTCGGTCGACCTACGTCGGGCGGGCATCCCAGGTGGGAATGAGCTGACGGGCGGCGCGCGCCTCGTCGACCCGGCCCACGGGTGACGTGCGCGGTGCGGCGTGGGCGTCGTCGCCGGTGCCCGCTGCGATCCGGAGCAGCGCGTCCGCCAGCGCGGCGAGGGTCTGCGGGCTCTCGGTCTCCGTCGGCTCGATCATCAGCGCTTCCTCCACCACCAGGGGGAAGTAGGTGGTTGGCGCGTGGAAGCCCTCCTCGAGCAGCCGCTTGGCCACATCGACCGCCCGCATGCCGCTGGCCCGCTTCAGGTTGGTGGCCGATGCCACGAACTCGTGCATGCAGGGCCGGTCGAAAGGGATGTCGTAGGTGCCCCGGAGCTGGTGGCGCAGCCAGTTGGCGTTGAGCACGGCGGCGGCGGAGACCTTGCGCAGACCGTCGCCGCCGTTGGCCAGGATGTACGACCACGCCCGGGCCAGGGCCAGGGCGTTGCCGTGCCAGGAGTGGATGCGCCCGATCGAGTGCTCGGGCTCGAGCCACTCGTAGGCCCCCGCTGCTCCCCTCACGGGGCGGGGCCCGGGGAGATAGGGCGCCAGCCTGTCTGTCACCGCCACCGGGCCGGCACCCGGTCCGCCGCCGCCGTGAGGCACGGCGAAGGTCTTGTGCAGGTTCATGTGGACGATGTCGAAGCCCATGTCGCCCGGCCGGGTGACGCCAAGGATGGCGTTCAGGTTGGCGCCGTCGTAATAGAGGAGCCCACCGACGTCGTGCACCGCGCCGGCGATGGCGACGATGTCCTCCTCGAACAGTCCGAGGGTGTTCGGGTTGGTGAGCATGATGCCGGCCACGTCGTCGTCGAGGCGGGCGGCGAGGGCATCGAGGTCGACGCAGCCACGGTCGTCGGAGGGGACCTGGGTCACCTCGTAGCCGCCGAGGGTGACCGAGGCCGGATTGGTGCCGTGGGCCGAGTCGGGGATCAGGACCCGGCGACGCTGACCGTCCTGGCCGGCGGCCCCGTGGTAGGCCCGCATGAGCAGCAGGCCGGTCAACTCCCCGGCCGCGCCCGCCGGCGGCTGCAGCGTGGCTGCGGCCATGCCGGTGATCCGGCACAGCGCCTGTTCAAGGTCGGCGAACAGCGCCATCCAGCCCTGGGTCAGCGCCGCCGGCGACGCCGGGTGCACATCGGCCAGGCCGGTGCGGGCCACGGCGTCGTCGCAGAGCTTGGGGTTGTACTTCATGGTGCAGGAGCCGAGCGGATAGGCGCCGAGGTCGACGGAGAACTGGCGGTGGCTCAGGCGGGTCATGTGGGCGACCAGGTCGCGCTCGGACACCTCGGCCACCGGCGTGGGGTCCTGGCGCAGGTGGGCGGCCGGCACGAGCTCCTCGGCGGTCCATTCCGGGACATCGGTCCACCGGAAGTTGGCCGCCGTGCGTCCGGGCGCCGACAGCTCGAACAACGTGGGCTCGGCGTCGCGCCCCATGAGCGGGGCGCTGGTGGCCTTCCCTCCGGGACTACTCACCGCACCACCTTCTCCAGCGCGCTCACGTAGGCGTCGATCTCGGCCTTCGTGCGCTTCTCGGTCACTGCGACGAGCAGTCCACCGCCGTACTCGTCACCGAGAGCCACGCCGGCCAGGAAACCTTCGTCGGCCATGCGGTCGACCAGCACGCCGGCGGCCACCGGCGTACGCACCGAGAACTCCCGGAGCGTGGCTGCGCCGGCCAACGGCTCGATGCCGTCGATCGCCAGCAGCGCCTCCCGGCAGTAGCGGGTGCCCCGGGCGCACCGGAGGGCCAGTTCCCGGAGACCGGCGGTTCCCAGCCAGCCCAGGTGAACGAGGAACGCCACCGCCATCAGCGTCTGGTTGGTGCAGACGTTGGAGGACGCCTTCTCCCGGCGGATGTCCTGCTCCCGCGTACGCAGGGTGGTCACGTAGGCCCGGCGGCCCTCGGTGTCGAGCGTCTCCCCCACCAGCCGCCCGGGCAGACGCCGGACGTGCTCCCGGCGGCAGGCGAACAAACCGAGATAGGGGCCACCGAGGGACAGGGAGGCGCCGAACGGCTGCCCCTCCCCGACCACCACGTCGGCGCCGAGCGATCCCGGCGACGTGAGCAGACCCGCCGACACCGGGTCGGCGGCCACGACGAGCAGGGCGCCGAGCCGGCGGGCCAGCTCGCCGGCGGCGGCCACGTCCTCGAGGCAACCGAGATAGTTGGGGTTCTGCACCACCACGGCGCCGGGTGAACCACCATCCGGCCACGAACTGAGCCCGTCGTCGAGGGCGACGTCGACCAGCGCATGCCCGGTGCCGACGGCCATGGTGGCCAGGACCTGGCGCCACTGGGGGTGGACGCCCCGGGACACCCACACCTCGGAGCGCCCGGTGGCGGCCGCAGCCAGGTTGACCGCCTCCACCAGCGCCGACGCGCCGTCGTACAGCGAGGCATTGGCCACGTCGGTGCCGAACAGCCGGCAGACCAGGGTCTGGTACTCGAAGAGGGCCTGCAGGACGCCCTGGGCCACCTCAGGCTGGTAGGGCGTGTACGCGGTGACGAACTCCGAGCGGTAGGCCAGCCGGCCGACGACCGAAGGGATGTCGTGGTCGTAGGCGCCCGCTCCGGCGAAGCACACCAGGTCCCGCCCGACCGGGCGGTTGGCTGCCGCGTAGGCGTCGAAGCGCCCGCCGACGTCGGCCTCGGCCAAGCCCGGCTCCATGTCGAGCCCGCTGGCCAGCCGGAGAGCGGCCGGGACGGCGTCGAACAGCTCGTCGACCGACGACAGGCCTATGGCGGCCAGCATCTCGGCCACCTCGGCGTCGGTGTGGGGGACGAAGTGCACGGCCCTCAGCCCCGCCGGCGGGAGACGAAGGGGGTATAGACAACCCGCGCCGGCATTCGCTGGCCCCGGGCGTCGACCGATACCGAGGCGCCGGCCTTGAGCGGCGGCGGCAGGAACGCGAGGGCGATCCCCCTCCCCAGGGTGGGCGAGAAGTTGCCGCTGGTGACGTCGCCGATGGCCGAGCCGTCCATCATCACCTTGTACCCGGCCCGCGGGGGCTGACGGCCGTCGACCTCGAGGCCCCGCAGGATGCGGGCCACGCCACGCTTGCGCTCGGCCTCCAGCGCATCCCGGCCCCGGAAGCCGCCCTTCGACCACGACACGACCCAGTCCAGCCCGGCCTGAGCCGGCGTGATGCCCGGGCCGAGCTCATGGCCGTGGAGCGGCAGTCCGGCCTCCAGGCGCAGGGTGTCGCGAGCCCCCAGGCCGGCAGGCAGGATGCCGGCGTCGAGCAGGGTCTCCCAGAGGTCGGGGGCGTCGGCGGAGGCGATGGCGATCTCCACGCCGTCCTCGCCCGTGTACCCCGTGCCGGCGACGATGCACGTCACGCCCCGCCAGTCCACGGTGGCCACCTGGAAACGGCCGACCTCGGCCGCCTGGGGGGCGACATCGGCCAGCCACCGCCGGGACTCGGGGCCCTGGACGGCGATGACGGCCCGGGCGCCGGTGATGTCGTCGCCGCCGATGGCGGCCCGGACCCGCTCGGTGTTGGCTGCGTTGGGCATGACGTGGAACTCGTCACGGGCCACCCACCACACGATGATGTCGTCGAGCACCGACCCGTCCTCGTCGAGCAGGTGGGTGTACTGGGCCCGGCCCGGGCTGATCTTGCCCAGGTCGTTGGTCAGGGTGCGCTGGATGGCGTCGTAGGCGCCGGGACCCTGGAGACGGACGGTGCCGAGATGGCTGACGTCGAACGCCACTGCGCCGGTGCGGCACGTGCGGTGCTCGGCGAGGGTGCCCGTCGGATAGGAGAGCGGCATCTCCCACCCCGAGAACGGGACCATCTTGGCCCCCAGCGCCCGGTGGGCGTCGTCGAGAGGTGAGTGGCGCTCGGGCATGGGTGAGGAGGCTACCCGTGAGGGGTCAGCGAGGGAGTAGAACGGCAGGATGAGCGGCGACGAGCTCGACGAAGCGGACGAGATGGAGCTCTCGGAGGCGGCGTTCGCCGAGCACCCGGAGGCCCGGCTCGATCCCGATGACATCATCCGCCGGGCGCGTGAGGCGTACGGCCCCGACGGCCGGCTGGCGCTGCCCCGGCAGGTCACCTGGCCCATCTTCCCGTTCGAGACCGACGGCCTGCGCACCCGGCCCGTCGAGGATCTCCTCCTGCCCGAGCCGGCCCGTCACGGGGAGACGGCGGAGGAGTGCTCGACCTGCCGGGCCGCCGACGAGACCTTCGTCTGGACCGACGACCGGTGGCGGGTCAGCATGCCGTCGGAGCCGGAAGCGCTGCCGATGCTGACCCTGCACCCCCGCGAGCATCTCGACTTCCACGAGCTGACCGACGAGCTCGGCGCCGGCCTCGGCGTGCTCCTGGTAAGGGCCCAGCGGGCGCTCGGCTCCATCCCCGGCGTGGGGCGGGTCCACATCTACAAATGGGGGGACGGTGGCGCCCACCTCCACGTCGTCCTCATCGCCCGGCCGCACGGCATGCGCCAGCTCTGGGGCATGTTCCTCTCGACCTGGGTGTTCATCCTGCCGCCGCTCCCCGCCGGCGAGTGGGCCGCCATCCGGGCCCACGTGGCCGCCCGGCTGGCGAGCTCGTCAGGGTGACAGCGCGGCCAGCACCTCGTCGTGGAGCAGGCCATTGGTGGACACTGCGCTGCCCCCGTCGGGACGGGCGGCGCCGCCGAGGTCGCTGAACCGGCCGCCGGCCTCCTCCACGATGACCTGGACGGCGGCGACGTCCCAGATCGACACCTCCGGCTCGGCGGCCACGTCGACCGCCCCCTCGGCCACGAGCACGTGCGACCAGAAGTCGCCCAGGCCCCTGGTCCGCCAGCAGCGGCGGGCCAGGCCCAGGAACTGCTCGCCCAGCCCATGGGCCTCCCAGCCCACGACGCTGTCGTAGCTGAGCTGGGCGTCGGCCATGTCGCCGACGGCCGAGACCCGGATCGGCTCACCGTTGGCGAAGGCGCCGTGGCCGCGGGCCGCCCACCAGCGCCGGCCGAGCGCCGGCGCCGACACCACGCCGACCACCATCTCGTCGTCGTGCTGCAGCCCGATGCACGTGGCCCAGATCGGGATGCCCCGCACGTAGTTCTTGGTGCCGTCGATGGGATCGAGGATCCACCTCCACCCACCCCGGCACCCGCCCTGGCCGACGTCGTCGACGAACTCCTCCCCCACCACGCCGTGGCCGGGCCTGGCTGCGGCGATCTCCGCCCGCAACGCCTCCTCCACCGAGCGGTCGGCCTCGGTGACCGGCGTGAGATCCGGCTTGGTGGACACCACGAGACTCCGGTCCCGGAACCGCGCCAGGGTCATGACGTCGGCCCGGTCGGCCAACTCGAGGGCGAACCGCAGATCTGGGGTCAGGCGGGCTTGCGCCGGCCGTGGGCCCGCGGGTGCTCGTCGGCCGGCGTGGCGAAGCGCAAGGGCAGAGGCTCCACACCGTCGTCGACCGGTGGGATGCTCTGCGAGGGCGGCTCGAGCCCGTACTTGACCAGGAGGTTGAGGTAGTCCCGCTGGTAGAGCACCCGGATGTTGACCTCCGGGTAGACCTCCTTGAGCCGGCGGGCCTTCCGGTTCTTCTTGGTCACCAGCTTCTGGTTCATGGTGGTGATCTCGATGAAGAGGTCGTACGCCGGCAGGTAGAAGTCGGGGGTGAACGCCTGGGCCGAGTTGCCCTCGCCGTCCCACTCCAGCACGAAGGTCCGGGGCTCGTACTCCCAGAGGATCCCGTAGAAGTCGATCAGCTTGGCGAACTGCAGCTCAGAATTGTGGGCGAAGCGAACTCCGGCGTGCGGCAGCGGCAGGTCGCCTCCCGCCGGGCCGGAGCTGCGCTGCTCGCTCAGGATGACTATCCCCCTCCGCCTACCGCGCCCGCCACCGAACCCCGGGACGGGTGGGCCGCAGCGGCCGGGCCCCGCGCCTGGGGCATGTCGGTGATGGCGGCGTCGAGCTCGTCCTTGACCCCGCCCAGGGCGACGATCGACAGCACGCCCTGGCCCCGGCGGACCAGGTCCACCAGCTCACCGTCGGTGCGCACCAGCACCGACCCGGCGCCGTTGATGACCAGGCTGGCGGTGGCGATGTCCTCGCCCAGGTGGTCGCGCAGGTACTCGATGGCCCGTCGGGCCGACTGCAGGGACACGCCGGCGTCGAGCAGCCCCTTGATCACTTTGAGCTCCACCAGGTCCCGGTAGGAGTACCGCCGCTGGGTGCCCGAACCCCGGGCATCGGCGATGGAGGGACGGATCAGATCAGTGCGGGCCCAGTAATCGAGCTGTCGGTAGGTGATACCGACGATCTTGCACACCTGCGGCCCCCGGAACCCAACCAGATCGTCCTCGCCCATCCCATCCCCTTTTCCACAAGGTCGAGCGGCTTACGCAAACCGTGTAGTTACGCCCTTGTCAGGAGACAGTAGGGCGTTATCCACCGGATATCAACGACCCCGAACCGCCGAGCTTCAGCTAGCTCGCGAAATCCTCGGGGTTCACGCCTTCGAGGAACTCGCGGAAGCGCTCGACCTCGTCGTCCTCCTCCTCGTCGTCGTCGCTCATGGTGACGGCCGCCTCCTCGAGGACGGACTCGTGGGCGAAGATCGGCGTGCCCAGGCGGGCGGCGAGGGCGATGGCGTCGGAGGGCCGGCTCGACACCTTGTGGCTGGAGCCGTTGGTGGTCATCTCGATCTCGGCGTAGAAGGTGCGGTCGCGCAGCTCGGTGATCACGATGCGCTCGACGCCCACGCCCAGGGCCACCAACAGGTCGCGCAGCAGGTCGTGGGTGAGGGGCCGGGCCGTCACCACGCCGTTCTGGGCGAAGGCGATGGCCGTCG
>Ga0136633_1002182_pt1 | contig 13693 bp, 12 predicted proteins | sample AntDrymeUQ832206_2_FD_105494 | JGI IMG/M metagenome (GOLD analysis project Ga0136633, IMG submission 105494) | Polar desert sand microbial communities from Dry Valleys, Antarctica - metaG UQ83 (22.06) | ecosystem: Environmental > Terrestrial > Soil > Desert | place: Antarctica: Dry Valley... | reverse complement strand
CGCGGCCTCGTTGCGACCGCCCCTAATGCAGCTCTGTGCTACATACGGTGTGGAATCCGCCCGTTCTGCGGTTTAGAACGACGTCAGGGGCGACCGACGGGAGCTGACGGGAGAGGCGATGGGGGAGTGGGCGGGCCGCTAAGGCCCCCCTCAGGCGAGCCGGGCCAGCTCGGCCCCCACTCGCTCGACCTCCTCGGGAGTGTTCAAGTGGCAGAAGCCGACGCGCAGGGCACCGCCGGAGCCCTGAAGTCCCAGCCGCTCCATCACCGCGAGCGCGTAGTAGTTGCCGTCCCACGCGTAGATGCCCCGCCGCCCCAGCTCTTCGGCCGCGGCCCTCGGAGTCATCCCCGCCACCGTCAAGGCAAACGTCGGCGTGCGCTCATCAAGCCGGTCCCGGTCAGAGATTCCGTACAGCCTCACGCCGGGGATGGCCTCGATACGATCGAGAAAGAGCTCGGCGAGCGCCTTCTCGTGCTCCAATACGGCGGCCATTCCGGCCGCCAGGCCCTCACGCCGGTCGGGGGCAGAACCGGTGAGGCCGCCGAGGTAGTCGACCGCGGCGGTGAATCCCGCCAGCGCCTCATGGCTCAGCGTCCCGGTCTCGAAGCGGTGGGGAACCTCGTCGGACGCCGGGCGCACCTTGTAGGGCTCCAATTCCCCAAGCAGGCTGCGCCGTCCGGACATCACACCGAGGTGAGGCCCGAAGAACTTGTACGGCGAGCACAGCAGCACGTCGACGTCCAGGCTCGTGACGTCGATCAGACGGTGAGGAGCGAAATGCACTGCGTCCGCCACCACCAGCGCAGAAGTCGTGCGCGCCATTTCGACCACGCGCCTCGCCGCGGCGATCGTGCCGGTGGCGTTCGAGGCGAGAGTGAAGGCGACCACGCGCGTACTCGGGTTCACTGCCTGCTCCAGAGAGCGAAGGTCGAGGGTGCAGTCGGAGGGCTCGATGTCGACCCATCTGACCGCGGCCCCCTTATCTTCTGCCGCCGCCAACCACGGGGCGATGTTGGCGTCGTGGTCGAGGCGAGTCACGATTACCTCATCGCCCGGTCCCAGAGTGCGAGCGATCGAGCGCGACAGCGACAGGCACAACGTCGTCATGTTGGGTCCGAACACGACCTCGTTCGGCGAGCATCCGAGGAGATCGGCGCCCGCTCGGCGGGCCTCGGAGATCACCTTGTCGGTGGCGGCGCTGGTGGCAAAGGCCCCACCGGCGTTGGCGTTGTTGCGCTCGAGGTAGGAGGCCATGGCGTCGATCACCTCGGCCGGCGCCTGGGTGCCTCCCGGTGAGTCGACGAAGACATCACCTCTGCGCGCAGCCAGCGCCGGAAAGCGCTTGCGAAGGTGCTCCACGTCGAGCGGGGAATAATTTTGAAGGGGCATGTCAGCGGACCTCCTAGCCTGATCGACCGCAGCATAGGGTGTCGCAGTCAGAACCATCTCAGCCCGTGACAAGCTCCATCGATAAGGAGTCCCCGTGCGCCTCGCCACCCTCGCCGACGGACGTCCCGCCCGCATCGAGGCGGATCGCTGCTACCCCCTGCCGGGCACATTGGTCGACCACCTCTGCCGCGCCCCCGCATTGCTGAGAGGTAAGGGACTGGCACTTGAGGATGCGGTCTTCGGCCCGCCGGTGAGGCGGCCGGGAAAGATCATCTGCATCGGGCTCAACTACCTCGACCATGCGCGCGAGACCAATGCCCAGCCGCCCGAGAAACCCCTGCTGTTCTCGAAGCCGTCGAGCTGCGTGATCGGCGCAGGCGATGCCATCGAGATGCCTAACGGTGAGGTCAAGCTTGACTACGAGGCCGAGCTCGCCGTTGTGATCGGCGCGCCGGCTCGCGCCGTGTCGGCGGAGCAGGCGGCGGCCGCAATCGGTGGTTACGCCTGTTTCAACGACGTCTCCGAACGCGTGGCGCAACTCTCCGACGGGCAGTGGTTCAGAGGCAAGAGCTTCGACACTTTCGCGCCCTTCGGGCCCTGGGTGGTCACGCCCGACGACATCCCAGATCCCCATGACCTCGGGATCCGCTCGCTTGTCAACGGAGAGGTCCGCCAGGACTCGAGCACCTCCCAGCTGATCTTCAAGGTGCCGGCGCTCGTCTCCTACTGCTCTCACGCCTTCTCGCTGGAACCCGGCGACGTCATCGCCACCGGGACGCCGGCCGGCGTGGCGTTGGGAACCGGCGCCTACCTGAAGCCGGGCGACATGGTCACTGTCGAGATCGACGGGCTCGGCTCCCTAACCAACAAGGTAGTGGCCATCTAGATCGAGTCGGCGCGCACGCTTAGAAGCACGAGGCCGCCCAGCGCTACCGCGGCCCCCACCAAGAACGAGCCCGCGTATCCCATGGTTCCAGCGACCGCGCCCAGCACCACCGCCCCGAGGCCGAAGCCAAAGTCGAAGAACGCCGAGAAGGTCCCCACCACGGCACCGCGCTCGGACGCCCTGGCGCGACCTACCGCCATCGTCATGAGCGCCGGGAACGCCAGCGACTGGCCCAGGGCGTACACGACCGTCCCCACCAGCAGGCCTGTGGGCGTCTGCCACAGCGCCGCTATCGTGAGGCCTGCGGTCTGCCCGCTGAGTGCGCCTCGGGCGCTCTTCAGGGAGCCGAGGCGGTCGGGGAGCCGGGCCCCCAGGGATCGGATTACCAGCACAATCCCCGAGAAAAGGGCGAACACGAGGCTGCTGCCCGACATGCCGAGCTCGAGCGCGTAGAGGGGGACGAACGTGAAGAAGCCGCCGAGCCCCAGCATGCTGGTAGCCAGCACCGTTCCCGGCAGGATCGCTCCCGGATGTATGAAGCGGCGCCAGCCTGAGACCGAGTGCGTGCCATCGTCGGGCCTGGTGTCCCCGACCGCAATCCCGAGCAGCGCGGCGAGCCCTGCCATCCCGGCCGCGAGGATCCACACATTCCCGTAAGAGTCCTGGCCCAGAATCGTCTCTCCCAGCACCGGGCCCAGCACCAAGCCTCCGTAGAGCGCCAGAGAGAAGTAGCTGACCGCTTCCCCTTGGCGATTCTCGGGGGCGAGGTCGCTAACCGCCGCGGCGGCGCCGACCCAGAAGAGCGCCTCTCCGACACCGGACGCCACTCGCAGCGGCACTAGCCACGCAAGGGAATCGACCCAAATCTGGCACAGGATCGCAGCCGCCACTGTGGCCGCCCCCAGCACCATCGTTATGCGGCGGCCGTGCACGTCCGAGAGATAGCCGCCGAAGGGCCGCATGAGCACGGCTGCGATGCTGAAGACCCCCACCGACAGCCCCACCGCCACGCTCCCACCACCGAGCGGTCCCTCGACGAAGCGGGGCAGCGTCGGCTGGAGCGCCCCCACCGAGGTGAAGTAGGCGAAGGTGGACACCGTGACGAGGACGAACAGCGGCGACAAGAGCCGAGTCGGGGTCGGATCCAGGTCGGGCGCAAGGGCGCGCGTGTCCGGAACTTTGACTGTTCGCATCAAATGAGGCTAACTGGTCTCTCGGGGAGCGTATTCGTGACGGTGGGTGTGTCGCTTGTATCCACGCTCTCGCCGGGCAATTGGTGGTCCGTCGAGAAATCAGCGCCGACACCGAGAGCGACCCTGGGCGCCAGATTGAATCCCAGTTCCGACCTCGGCGGAGCCGTGGAACGCCGCCATCGGCGATTTAGGGGCGGCTCGAATGTGACGATGATTTCCGCGACGGGGCACTATTCTGGATTGCCCGCTTCAACTCATGAGTATCAAATTCGACCGCGACGGTGATCTGAGTGAACAAGGACAATAAGCAGCGTTTCGGCCCCAACGAGTGGCTGGTCGAAGACATGTACCGGCAGTTTCAAGAGAACCCCCGTTCGGTCGCAGAGTCATGGAGGGACTTCTTCGAGGACTACCGGCCGCCCAAGCCTCGCTCAGCCGCAGCTCCTGCACGCAAGGAGGAACGAGCGGCGCCCGAAGAGCGCGTCGAGACCAAGTCTGCCGCCTCTGAGTCGCGCGCCACCGAAGAGGCTCCCGCAGATCAGAAGCCGCCCGAAGAAGCCGTTCCGCTGCGCGGCGTGGCCGCCCGAATCGCCGAGAACATGCAGACCTCGCTGCAAGTTCCTACCGCAACCTCGGTTAGAACCATCCCCGCCAAGCTGCTCGAAGAGAACCGCCGAGTCGTGAACCGATATCTCAGGGACAGACGCTCGGGCAAGGTGTCGTTCACGCACATCATCGCGTGGACGGTTCTGAAGGCGCTGAAGGCGCGGCCTGCGATGAAGGCCAGCTATACAGAGGTGTCGGGCGATCCATATCTCGTGCAGCACAAGAACGTCAATCTGGGGCTCGCTGTCGACGTCGAGCGATCCGGAGGGCGCACGCTTCTGGTTCCCAACATCAAGGATGCAGACTCGCTCGATTTCTCGAGCTTCCTGGCGGCCTATGAAGAGGTTATTCGCAAGGTTCGCTCCAACAAGCTGAGCCCCGCCGATTTCCAAGACACAACCGTGACGATCACCAATCCGGGAACCGTGGGCACGACCCAGTCGGTGCCGCGCCTGATGTCGGGTCAGGGCCTGATCGTCGGTGTCGGCTCGATCGGTTATCCCACCGAGTACGAGGCCGCAGACGAAAGGATGCTCGCGCACGTTGCGGTCAGCAAGGTCGTGACCTTGACGAGCACCTACGATCATCGCGTGATACAGGGGGCCGAGTCGGGGCAATTCCTTGCCTACATTCACGACCTCCTCTTGGGCGGGGAGCGGTTCTACGACGAGATCTTTGCGTCGCTCACGGTGCCCTACGATCCGGCGCGCTGGCGACGTGATCGGGCGACCGCGGATGACACCGATCTCTATCTCGAGAAGCAATCGCATGTCAGCCAGCTCATCAACATGCATCGCGTACGGGGTCACATGCTCGCGGAGCTGAACCCCATCGGCTCGGAGGTGCTGCGCCATCCCGAGCTCGACATCGCGACCTATGGCCTCACTGTATGGGACCTCGATCGGGAGTTCCTGACCGACGCGCTCGGCGGATCCCGCCGGGAGTCGCTCCGAGACATCCTCGACACGCTTCGCGACGCCTATTGCGGAACCATCGGCATCGAGTACATGCACATCTCCGATCCGGAGCGGAAGCGCTGGATTCAAGAGCGAGTTGAGTCCTCGACGCAACGCGTTCTCACGCTTGACGAGAAGAAGCACATTCTCGACCGGCTCAATGCGGCGGAGGCCTTTGAACGATTCCTGCATTCGAAGTACACAGGCCAGCGCCGCTACTCGCTCGAGGGCGCCGATGCGGTGATCCCCATGCTCGATGCATTGCTCGAGGAGGCGGCCGAGCAGGGCATGGTCGAGACGGTGATGGGCATGTCGCACCGAGGCAGGCTGAACGTGCTCGCAAACATCGTCGGAAAGTCCTTGCAGGACATGTTCCATGAGTTCCAGGGAGATATCGATCCTGAGACAGTGCAGGGCTCAGGCGACGTCAAGTATCACCTGGGTATGACGGGGCGTTTCAAGTCGCGCTCGGGCAAGGATCTCGCCGTGATCCTGAGCTCGAACGCGTCTCATCTCGAGTCCGTCGACCCCGTCGTCGAGGGAATGGCGCGCGCCAAGCAAGGCGTAATCGGGCCCACAGGCCACTTCCGAATTCTGCCGGTACTGCTTCACGGCGACGCCGCTTTCGCAGGCCAAGGTGTGGTTGCCGAGACGTTCAACATGTCCCAGCTCTCCGGCTACCGCACCGGCGGCACTGTTCACATCGTTATAAATAACAATATCGGCTTCACTACTTCGCCGACAGAGGGGCGTTCCAGCACCTATGCCACCGACATCGCCAAGATGATCCAGGCTCCCATCTTCCACGTCAACGGAGATGATCCCGAAGCCTGCGTTCGAGTGGCGCGCCTCGCTTTCGAATACCGGCAGGAGTACAAGTCGGACGTGGTGATCGATCTTGTCTGCTATAGGAGACACGGCCACCAAGAGGTCGACGATCCATCGTTCACGCAGCCGTTGATGTACCAGAACATCGCCGACCGGCGCTCGTTGCGCAAGATCTACACCGAGAAGCTCGTAAACCGCAACGAACTGACCGTTGATGAGGCAGAGAAACTGCTCGATGACTTCCGCTCCCGGCTCGACAAGGCCTTCGAAGAGACCAGGCACTCGGCCCCCCAACCGGACCTGCACGCGTCGCCTCCGCCGGAGGCAGAGGGGGTGTTGCCGCAGGTCATGACCGGGGTCGAGCGAGAGCGCCTCGAGCACATCCATGACGTGCTCACGTCATGGCCCACCGACTTCGAGCCCCACCCAAAGCTCAAGAAGATGCTCGAACGCAGACGATCCTTGCTCGCCGACGACGCCATCGACTGGGCACACGCGGAGCTGCTGTCGTTCGGGTCGCTTCTGCTCGAAGGTCTGCGCGTGCGTTTGTCGGGACAAGACTCCCGCCGCGGCACCTTCAGCCAGAGGCATTCGGTTTTTGCCGACTACCGCACCGGCGAGGAGTACATGGCCCTTAACCATGTCGGTGATGACCAGGCCCCCTTTAGAGCCTTCGACAGTCTGCTGTCGGAGAACGCGGTGCTCGGTTTCGAGTACGGCTATTCGGTCGCCAACGGAGATGCTTTGGTGCTGTGGGAGGCGCAGTTCGGCGACTTTGCGAACGGCGCTCAAGTCGTGATCGATCAGTACATCGCCGCCGGCGAGGACAAGTGGGACCAGACCAGCGGTCTCGTTCTGCTGTTGCCGCACGGTTACGAGGGCCAGGGGCCGGAGCATTCCAGCGCCCGCCTGGAACGCTTTCTCACACTCTGCGCCGAGGACAACTTGCAGGTGGTTCAGCCGTCCACTCCCGCTCAGTACTTCCATGCGCTCAGGCGCCAGATGCACCGCACGGTGAGAAAGCCGCTTGTGGTTATGACTCCGAAATCGCTGCTGCGATCGCCTCATGCGCGCAGCGCGACCGACGAGCTCACCGGCGGCTCTTTCCGAGAGATCGTCGACGATCCCTGGATCGACTCCAAGGGCGATGTCGAGCGCGTAATTCTTTGCACCGGCAAGGTCGCCTACGCACTGAAGGACAAACGCGAGGAAGACGGGGGCCGCGCCGCGATCGTGCGTATCGAGCAGCTCTACCCGTTCCCTCAGGAGCAGATCGCGGAGCTACTCAAGAGCTATCCCAACGCGTCGACTCTGTGCTGGGCGCAGGAGGAGCCGGAGAACATGGGGGCGTGGGCTTTCATCCATTCCCGCCTGCATCGCATGGACTTCGCTCCCCTGAAGCTGACCCATGTCGCCCGGGCCGAGAGCGGCAGCCCCGCCACCGGCAACCACAAGGTGCACGAGCAGGAGCAAGAGGAGCTGGTCACAGCGGCCCTCGGCCTCTAATTTCTCGCCCGAGTGGTGGATAGTGGTTGCTATACAACCTTTATCCACCACTCGGCGCCGAAGCCGCCTCGAAGGCTCGGAGGGCCGCGTCGTCGAACAGTACGAACAGCACCCGTTCGACCTTGGTGGGGGCCGCGCGCACGGCCTTCAGCGCGACCGGGGCCGCCTCCTTCAAGGGGTAGCCGTATATCCCGGTCGAGATGGCTGGGAACGCAAGGCTGTGCGCCCCCAGCTCGTCGGCGACGCGTAGCGACTCGGTGTGACAGGAGGCGAGCAGGTGTGAGCGATCCTCCGACTTGGCGTAGACCGGCCCGACCGTGTGGATGACCCATTTCGCCGGTAGCTCGCCTGCTGTGGTGGCGGCGGCCAGTCCAGTGGGGAGACCGTCCGGATAGCGCTCGGCCCGGATCGCCTCGCACTCGGCGAGGATGCGGGGCCCGCCGGCCCTGTGGATGGCGCCGTCGACGCCGCCCCCTCCCAGCAGGGATTTGTTGGCCGCGTTGACGACGGCGTCCACCGCCTGGCGGGTGATGTCGCCCCGGATTAACTCGATGTCCATAGCCAGACCTTACGATCACAATAGGGCGAGCGAAGGAAATGGAGGTGGAGGATTGCGGTGGGCGGGCTTCGTCGTCGGGCTCTTCATTGTGCTGGGGACCGGCGGCAGTTTGCTGAAGACCCTGGTGGTTCCGCGCGGCCTAACTTCGAAACTAGCGGTCTTCGTCGGCCGTAGGCTCACGCTGAAGTCCTTCTTGTTCGTGGCCAACCGTTTCGAGAGCTACGAGATGAAAGACAGGATCCTGGCGATCTCCGCCCCGGTGTCCCTGCTCACGCTGCTGAGCGCGTGGCTGCTCCTTTTCTTCCTCGGCTTCGCGTTGCTGTTGTGGCCGTTCGTCCCCGGCCCCTTTTCTTTGGCGCTGAGGGAGAGCGGCTCGTCGATGCTGACGCTGGGCTTTGCAGGCACGGCCGAGACCGGCGCCACCGCTATTCATTTCATCGCAGCGGCCACCGGCCTCGTCGTTGTGGCGCTGCAGATCGCCTATCTTCCAACTCTCTATGGCGCCTTCAACCGGCGGGAGATGCTCGTCACGATGTTGCAGAGCCGGGCGGGCTCGCCTGCGTGGGGGCCGGAGCTGCTGGTGCGGGCGCAGATGGTCAGCTTGATGGAGTCGCTGCCGGCTCTTTACGCGGAATGGGAACGATGGGCCGCCGAGGTCGCCGAGAGCCACACGACCTACCCCGCTCTGGTGTGGTTCCGTTCGCCGCACCCGCTGCGCAGTTGGGTCGTGGGTCTGCTGGCGGTCATGGACTCGGCCGCTCTTTTCCTGTCGCTGTCGCCTTCGCGAGCGCCGGTGGAAGCCCGCCTCTGCATCCGAATGGGTTTCACCGCTCTGCGCGATGTCGCCGGAGCCGTCCACATCCCTTTCGACCCCGATCCCTTCCCGGACGAAGAGATCACACTCACCTATGAGGAGTATGCGGGCGGGGTTCGCAAACTGCAGGATGCGGGCTTTGCGATGGAGCGCACGCCCGAGGACGCGTGGCAGGACTTTCGGGGCTGGCGAGTCAACTACGAGTCGCTGTGCTACGCGCTCGCCGATGCCACCGTCGCGGTCCCGGGCCCCTGGTCCGGCCCCCGCAAGCACCTCCCCGACATGGCGATCCTGCCTCAGCGACCCGCCAACCGCCGGCCCAACGATCCCGAGGCAAATGCCGAGCCCAAGGCCGAGCGCTTCGGCTGGAGGGCCTAACCGGTGTTTCGAATGCCGAGTGGTCGTCAGATGCTGTATGGCGACATTTAACGACCACTCGGCGCGGGGGGGAGGGGGATCTCGCGCTCCAGTCCGAGGTTGTCGAGGAAGCTGCGGTCGTGGCTCACCACGACCACGGTCCCGGGATACGAAGCGAGCGCTCTCTCGAGTTCCTCGATGGCGGGGATGTCGAGCTGATTGGTGGGCTCGTCCAGAAGCAGGCAGTTAGCCTCGGCGGCCGCCAGCAGTGCCAGCCCGGCCCGAGTGCGCTCCCCCGGAGACAGGGAGTCGACGTGCGCTCGAAATGCTCGGAGGAGAGGTCGAACTTGGCAAGCAAGCGGCGAGCGCTTTCCTCGAGCAAACCCGATCGGTCTTGGAACTGTGACAGCATGACGCCGTCTCCGAATAGGGCGCGTCGCTGATCCAAGTTGCCCACCACAACGCCGGGGCCCACATAGCGACGGCCACCCACCAGTGGAACTTCTCCGAGAATCGCTTTCAGCAGCGTGGTCTTGCCGGCGCCGTTGGGCCCCGTCAGCGCAATCAGCTCGCCATAGGCGATCTCGAGATCCAGGGGGCCGAGCTTCCAGTCGGCCCTTTTCAGAAGCGCTTTTTCGAGGCGCACAACGATGTCTCCGCTGCGCCTTCCCGGCGCGATCTCGAGGTCGAGGTCCCAGCCCTCCCACGGCTTCTCCACGGTTTCGAGTTGGTCGAGGCGCCGCTCCAACGAGCTTGCCTTCGAGGCGAGGTTCTGCGCTCCCTGAGTCTTGCCGAAACGGATGTTCTTGTCCGGTTCGTCTGAGTGCCGAGCCCGGCGTGCCCCTTTCTCCGCCCAGCTCCTCTGCGTCTGGATCCGTTGTTGCAGCCGGCTGCGTTCCGATACGTAGCGGTCGTGAGCCCGGCGCTGCTGGGCTCGGCGAAGCTCCGTGGCCATTCGGTACTTGCGGAACCCTCCGGCGAAGGCCGTCGCCGTGTGCGAGTGCTCGTCCAGCTCCAGAATGTCCTCGACCATCCGGTCGAGGAAGTAGCGATCGTGGGATACCACCGCTACGCCACTCTTGAGCCCTGCGATCCAGGCCTCGAGTCGGGCGAGCCCTTCGAAGTCCAGGTCGTTGGTGGGCTCATCGAGCAAGTAGATATCGAAGCGTGCGAGCAGCATCGATGCCAGCGCGGCGCGTGCCCGCTGACCTCCCGACAGTGCACTCATCTCGAAATCGAGGTCGGCCGGAAGCCTCAGCGAACTGCACACCTCGGCAGCGCGCGCTTCGAGGTCCCCCCTCCCAACGCCCTGAAGCGTTCCACGGCCTCGGTGAAGGGCTCGATAGCAGTGAGGTCCTCTTTCAAGCGGTCTTCGAGCGCGTCCATGCGTGTCGCCACTGCGCTGATGCCGGTACGCCGCAAGAGATAACTCATTACGGTTTCGTGCGGCAGCGCGTCGTGCTCTTGCGCGAGAAGCCCAACCTCGAGCGAAGGGGGATCACGATTCAGCCCTCCCGAGTCGGGGGCTTCGAGTCCCTCGAGGATCCGCAGCAGCGTCGACTTGCCTGTGCCGTTACGGCCCACGATCCCGAGCCGGGAAGTGGAATGAAGTTCAACAGTGACGTTGTTGAGCACGAGCTGGGAGCCGTGATGTTTGGAAACGCGAAAAGCGGCGATGCGAACCACATGAACCCCTCACGAAGAAGCTGCGCTCGCTTGTGGCGAGCCGTGGACGGGGTTCAGCGCTTCATCGAATACGACGCCTTTCTTTGCTCGCGAGTGAGCTACCAGCATAGCGTGCGAGGATTCAGGCCATGCCCTCGGGGTCCTGCAACGCGCTATCGGAGTTGCCGGAGCGCGCCTCGGGCGTCGCTTTCGGCGCGGAGCGCGGCGTGCTCGGCACCCTGGACTCCCACGGCCGCCCTCACCTCGTTCCCGTTTGCTGGATAGCCCTGGAGGGCCGCCTCTACGTGCCCGTCGACCACAAGCCCAAGTCGGCCAAGGTGCAGCAGCGGGTGCGAAACGTGCAGCGCAACCCCGAGGCCACCTTGTTGCTCGACCACTACGAGAGAGACTGGACCCGCCTGGGCTGGGTGATGGTGCGGGGCGTGGCTCATGTAGAGCCGGTGGCCGAGGCGAGCGCCCATTTCGTGGCCCGCTACGAGCAGTACGCGGCCCACCCTCCCGAGGACGACGCCATAGTGCTTCAGCCTCGGCGCATCTTGTGGTGGACGTGGCAATGAGCATCGACACCCAAGCTGCTCTCGAGAACGTGCTGTCTCGAGGCGACGAGTGGCACTGCTGGCGCGCGCTGAAGCTGTCGGGAGAAGAGCCCGGGGCCATGCCCCTGATCCCGCTCCAGCGCGAGGACGGAGCCTTCCTCGACCCCGGCGGGGAAGCCTCGACCGCCGCCACCGGCATCGGGCTCTGCCATCTGAGCTTGATCGAGCTGCAGGTGTCCGATGCGGCGAGGAGAGCGGGAGACTGGCTCGAGGGTGCCAGGACTCCATCTCAGGCGTGGACGGACACCGCCGAGCATGTGCCGGGTGAGCTCACCACTCCGGGCGGGATCGAGGTATGGGCAACCGCGGCCGCCACCTGTGGCTTGCTGTCGCTGGGACGGGACCCCGGCCCCCGTGCCATCGATCTGCTGCGGGGGGAGGCCGATCTGGAGGGCAGGGTCACCGGCGGGGCCTACCCGACCTTCGCCGCGGCCGCGGCCTACTGGCTCGCCGAAGGGCCGACGACCGAGATGGCCGAGTGGGGGCTGCGCTGGGCTCGGGAGAACGCGGAGGAGTGGGGGCCCGAGGAGTGGGCCAGCGCGTTGGTCTTCTGGGCCGCCGCCCGCATACCGCCCGAACACCTGTCTGTCGACACCTTCACCGAGCTCCTGCGGGACGCGGCAGCTCCGGAGGGCTTCACCGCTCTCGAGCTCACCCTGACAACTCTCGAGCTGCTCGACCGCTTCGACTCCCGCGCATGAGGATCGTGGAGCTCCGGCTTGTCGGTCCCGGCCGCGAGCCCGTGGATCTGTGGCGCACGATCAACTCGCACGGGATCACGGAGCTGCCGCCCCTGAGCCTCGACGAGACTGCCCGCACGCTCGAGGCCACCCTGCGGCTTCCGGGTGGCGGCGCTCGCACGGTGACCGTGGAGGAATGTCGACCCGGTTACGCGGGCATCGATGTCGCGAGGCGGCGCCCGGCGGCGGCCGCAGTGGAGAGCTTGCGAGAGGCGGTAATTCACATCCTGCGCCTGGACGAGGACCTCTCGCCTTTCTACGCCCTGGCGGAGGGGGACCCCGAGCTCCAGTGGGTGACACAGGGGGCCGGTCGCATGGCGCGCAGCGCCACCGTGTTCGAGGAGGTCGTCAAGACGATCTGCACCACGAACTGTTCGTGGTCGGCCACACGGCGGATGGTGTCGGCGCTGGTCGAGCACCTGGGAGAGAAGGGGCCGGGCGCCCCGCCTTCGGGGGCCGGCGGACGCTGTTTTCCGACCCCTCAGGCGATGGCCGCGGCCGGTGAGTCGTTCTATCGGGAGGTGGCACGCGCCGGCTACAGGTGGCGCTACCTGCACGATCTCGCCGTACGAGTGGCCGTGGGCGAGCTCGATCTCGAGCAGCTGGGGCCGGGCGAGCTCCTCAGAGCTCTCCGACGACGAGCTCGAGGCTCGTCTCCTGACGCTGCCCGGCGTCGGACCCTATGCGGCGGCCCACGTCATGCTGATGTTGGGTCGCTACTCCCGCCTGATCCTGGACTCGTGGACCCGCCCCGCCTATCTCCGCCTGGCGGGCAAACGATCCTCCACCGACACCACTATCAAGCGTCGTTTCGCCCGCTACGGCCCCTACGCAGGGCTCGCGTTCTGGCTCTACATCACCCGGGACTGGGTCGAGGACGAGACCACCTCGCCGCTTGCTCCGCTGATCGACCGGAGGTAACGTCTCGAGCGATTCTGGGTATAAGAAACTCCCACATCGCAGATCCTGAGGAGGTAACGCAAATGCCACGAAGCAGCAGGGAGGGGATTCTCTCCGACGACAAGAAGGCCGAGCTGCAGGAGCTCATCGGGCTCCTGACCCGCGCCTACTGGATGGAGATCGAGACCGTCATGAGCTATATGGCGAACTCGATCAACCCCGACGGGGTGCGGGCGCAGGAGATCATCGAGTCGCTCGAGCAGGATGTCCAGGAGGAGCTCGGCCATGCCCGGCAGTTCGGCGAGCGCATCAAGGAGCTCTACGGAACGGTTCCCGGCTCGCTGGACTTCACGGCCGAGCAGAAGTTCCTGCAGCCGCCCGACCACCAGACCGACATCGTCCATGTCATACGTGGCGTGATCGAAGCCGAGACGGGGGCGATCGAGCACTACAACAAGCTCATCCAGTTCACCGACGACGTCGATCTCGTCACTCAGGACATGGTCATTTCGATCCTGCGCGACGAGGAGGGCCACCGGCGCCTATTCGAGGGCTTCCTGCGAGAGTTCGAGGCCGAGGGCCTGGCCTAAAAAGTGGCCGAGTGGTCGCCAGATGCTCTATAGCGACATCTCACGACCACTCGGCGGGAATCTAACGGGTGCGGCGGGTCTGATTCG
>Ga0136633_1002181_pt1 | contig 13699 bp, 13 predicted proteins | sample AntDrymeUQ832206_2_FD_105494 | JGI IMG/M metagenome (GOLD analysis project Ga0136633, IMG submission 105494) | Polar desert sand microbial communities from Dry Valleys, Antarctica - metaG UQ83 (22.06) | ecosystem: Environmental > Terrestrial > Soil > Desert | place: Antarctica: Dry Valley... | reverse complement strand
TGCTTTGCATAACGAGCCGAGTCCCGGGCGCCCAGCGCGGCCGGGAACGGGGGAACCATGTGGGCCGGAGCGATCCGGCCCGGGGGCGAATCACCACCTACCCGCCTGAGTGCGGTGCCGGTGGCGTAGCGCACGTCACAGCGCGAGCCCGTCAGCTAACCCCGTAGGCGCCGAGACGACGAAAGAGGAGCGCCCGATGAGGTTGAGCGACGACGTACCGGCGGTGCATGACGCTGCGCCGGAGAACCCCGACGTGCCACAGATGCTCGCCTACCGCCGTTCATTGCGCGCATCGCGCACTCGCCGCGCCGCGGCGGCGTTGCGCCGCCGGCGCATGTTCCGCAGCCGCGGCTCCGTGCTCGCGGCGACGGCGGGACTGCTGCTGGCGAGCGGCGGCGCGTTCGCCGCGCAGCAGCAGGGCGGGCAGCGCGGTGCCTTGAGCGGCGACACCATCACGGCGGTCCAGCGGGCGCTGGGCGTCGGAGCCGACGGCGTCATCGGCCCGCAGACGCGCGGCGCCGTGAAGCGGTTTCAGCGCAAGAACGGCCTGATGGTCGATGGCGTGATCGGGCCGCAGACGCTGGCCGCGCTCGGCCTGGCGTCCAAGACGGCGGCGGCGGCGGCGGTGCGGGCGGTGGCCGCAACCGCCGGCAACCCCGTCCTGCAGCGGATCGCGGCGTGCGAGTCCGGTGGCGACCCGACCGCGGTGTCCGCCGGCGGGCGCTACCGCGGCAAGTACCAGTTCTCCCGCGCGACGTGGCGCTCGATGGGCGGCCGGGGCGACCCGGCGCAGGCCGCCGAGGCCGAGCAGGACCGGCTCGCGGCCAAGCTGCTGGCCAGCGCCGGCACCAGCCCGTGGCCGAACTGCGCGTAGGCGACGTGGGCTGAGATGGACCGAGGATCGGCGGGCTCAGCCTGAGCGCGGCCGCGGGGTCCGGTGCTCGTCGCACCGGACCCCGCGCCTACGCGAGGTCGCGGGTGAACGTGCTGCCGCCCTCGAGCGTGCGGTAGATCTGCTTGAAGTCGAAGGCGTAGTCGAAGTCGTCCTTCTCGGAGTCCGTGGCGCCCTCGACGTCGACGTTGTGCACGATCACGAGCTCCTCGTTGACGTGCGACGCCTGGATCAGGCAGATGCCCGACGGCGCCCATATGCCGGACCCGCCCCAGAACGGAACCCCGGTGACGCCGTGCCGGCCGACGGCGTTGCAGGCGATCGTCCAGACCTGGTTCGTCGCGGAGTTGGCGGGCATCACGTAGTCCCACAGCTCGCCGTAGTAGCGGTCGGTGCGCAGGTTCATGCCGGGGTAGTCACGGTTGCCTGCGGCGCGCCATGACGCGACCTGCACGATCGCGTCCACCTCCTCGACCATCGCGTACTCGCGCAGCAGCTCGTTGAAGAGGTAGTCGTAACAGGTGGTGAACCCGAGCCGGCCGTGCCTGGTCTGCAGCACGAGGCGGTCGTCACGCCCGCTCTCGGTGTACGCCTTCTCGATGCCCGGGAGAAAGACCTTGTCGTAGGTGTTCTCGTCGGCGAGGTAGTCGGCGTCGCGGCCGACGACGAACGTGCGGTTCAAGAAGCAGTCCGCCGTGCCGCTCGCGGTCAGGTTGTTGAGCACGATCGCCTCCAGGTCGTCGCCGATCAGGGGCTGCAACTCACGCTCGATCCACTGGGTGTGCTGTTCGGTCACCGCCTCGCGCATGTACGCCAAGCAGTCCTCGCGCGCGTCCCAGAAGTACCCCGACAGGCAGAACTCGGGAAACACCGCGATGTTCACGCCGCGCTCCTTGAAGACGCTCACCGCTCGCAGGATCTTGTCCTTGTTGGCCTCCACGTCGGGCACGGCGGCGTGGATGTTCGCGAGGCCGACCGAGAGCTTGGACTCGTCGTCGCAGTAGCTGCGCTCGGCGACGAGGAACCCGTCGGCGCTGCTCATGGGCTGCCCTGCGTGCCGGAGGGCGTGGTGATCAGCCTCAAGTCCTATCGCGATCGGGTCCGAGGATGTCATCGACGCTCGGCTGCTCGCGAACGATCTCGGCAGCGGATCGTGCCTCGTCGACGACCTCTTGTGGTGACGGGACGCTGTCGAGTACCTGCTCAGCCGGCGGGCTGTCGACATCCGGCAGAGCCGGCGGCGCCGGGACAGCAGGTTGCCGCGAAGCATCAGGAGGCTCGGCCATGGACGAGTCCTACCCGCTGGTCGCTCGATCTCTCCCCTGCGGCGAGGTCGCTTGACGGCCACGTTCGCCGAGGATGCGCAATCCGCCCGCATCGAAGACCGTGGCGTGAGGTGCGCCGGCCTACTCCCAACGCAGCGTCCGCGGGGTCTTTCGCATCCGCAGCACCCGCACGGGCACGCCCGCGGCGACCGCGTTGTCGGGCACGTCCTTCGTGACGATCGTCGACGTGCCGAGCACGCAGTTGTTTCCGACTGTGGCGCCGCGCAGGATCGCGACGCCGTAGCCGATCCACACGTTGTGGCCGACGCGCACGTCGCGCTTGTAGATGCCCTGCTCGCGGATCGGCCGGTCGACCTCGACGACGCCGTGGTCGAAGTCGATGAGCATCACGCGGTCGGCGACGATGCACTCGCGGCCGATCGAGACGTGCTGGAAGGCGGAGATCGTGCACTCCTGGCCGAGCACGGACTTCGCGCCGATGCGCGCCTCGCCCTCGTGGACGCGGATCTTCGAGCCGTGCCCGATCCACGACCACCGGCCGAGGTGCAGGGTGGCGTCCCTGCCGATCTCGATCGTCACGCCGGGGCAGACGAAGCACAGCCCGTCGGTCTTCAGCCGCCCGCGCCAGCGCAGCTTCAGCCACAGCCAGCGGGCGATCAGCCGCGCGTAGTTGCGGTTGACCATCCCGTGCGAGCGCATGAAGCGCCACAGCGCCAGCGGCCCGCCGCGCAGCGCAGGCGGCTCGCCGCGGGTGTCGGGTGCCGGCGCGGCCTCGCTCATCACGGGCGGTGCGCCGGCCGCAGGGGCGCCGGGAGCCCGAGCATTCCCGGGCGACGCCGGCGGCGTGGGCTGCACCGTCGCCACGGTCAGCTCTTGGTGACGTGCAGCACGGCCTTGCCGGGCTTGATGAAGACGACCTCGTTGGTCTCCGGGCTGTCGAACACAGCGGCCCAGCCGTCGACGATCAGCGCATGCTCCCCGGGCGCCGCCGCGGGCCACAGCAGCGCGACCTGCTCGTTGGCCTGCACGTTCTCGGTCGTCCGCCGGCCGGCGCCGAGCATCAGCAGCTGCTCGCGCCACTGCACGGTGACCGAGTTCGCGCGCGGGCGCCCGTCGGAGCCCACGGTGAGGATGTACGGGTTCAGGCCGAAGCGCTCGAGCGCTTGCGGCAGCTCGTCGAGGGGCACGTTGACGGACATGGCCGTAAGGCTACGGGCTGCGGCGACACGAACCCGCCTGCCCGCTGCGGCCCCTGGCATGATCGGGGCCCCATGCCGGCCGAAGACTCCCTCGCCCAGCGCCTGCTCGCCGGCGACCGCCGCGCGCTCGCGCGCGCCATCTCGCTCGTCGAGAACCACGATCCGGCCGGCTGGGCGCTCGTCCGCGAGGTCTATCCGCACACCGGCAAGGCGACGGTCGTCGGCATCACCGGCGCGCCCGGCTCGGGCAAGTCGACGCTGATCGGCGGCCTCGTCAAGAACCGCCGCGCGGCCGGCCGCAGCGTCGCGGTGCTGTCGATCGACCCGTCGTCGCCCTTCACCCAGGGCGCGCTGCTCGGCGACCGCATCCGCCTGACCGAGCACTTCCTCGACCGCGGCGTCTTCATCCGCTCGATGGCCAACCGCGGCGCGCTCGGCGGCCTCAGCGAGGCGTCGCTGCAGGCGGCGCTGCTGATGGACGCCGCCGGCCGCGACGACGTCTTCCTGGAGACGGTCGGAGTCGGGCAGGCCGAGGTCGACATCATCGATCACGCCGACACGGTCCTGCTCGTGCTGATGCCCGGCGGCGGGGACTCCGTCCAGGCGCTGAAGGCCGGGATCATGGAGATCCCCGACATCATCGTCGTCAACAAGGCCGATCACCCGCTCACGCAGACGATGGTGCGCGAGATCCGCAGCGTCCTGTCGCTCGCGCCGCAGGGGTCCTGGAAGGTGCCGATCCTGCAGACCGAGGCGGTCGACGGCACGGGCGTCGACGAGCTCATGGCCAAGCTGATCGAGCACCGCGCGCACATCGAGTCCGAGGGGACGCTCTCGCAGCGCCGGCGCCACAACCTGCGCAGCGAGGTCCTCGCGCTGGCCACCCACCGCGTGCGCCGCGACCTCGAGGAGCGCCTCGCCCAGGGCGACGGCTTCGAGAAGCTCATCGACGACGTCGTCGCGCGGCGCCTGGATCCGGCGAGCGCGGCCGCCGCGATCCTCGACCAGGACGTGCTCGGGTAGCGGCGGGCCGCACCGGGCAGTTGGTCGCCTACAGCGCGCTGCGGCGCTGAGCCGGCACCGGCCGGCTCGCGCGCTTCAGCCCGGCAGCCCCCCGATCCCGGCGTGGCCCGACGACGACGGGGGCGCGGGCCCCGGCGAGGACGGAGGAGGGGGCGGCGCGGCCGCCCGGCGCTTGCGGCGCACGCCGGTGGTGATCATCAGGGCAAGCCCCGCGGCCAGCAGCCCGCCGCCGATTCCCAGGGCGCCGAGGATCGTGCGCACGATCCGCCCGCCGATGCTCTCGCCCAGGGCGACCTCGAACCCCGCCGACGGGTCGGCCGTCGTGGCCGCACGCAGCTCGTAGGTTCCCGCGCGAGGCGGTGTGACGGTGGCGACCGCGCTGCCGCTGTGGCCGCTCATCGAGTACGTCAGCGAGCCGGAGTAGCCGGCGAGCGGCAGCACCCCGCCGGCGCCGGGGCCGGGGCCGGTGATCAGGATCTCCATCGGCGGCGCGAAGTCGCGCCCCACGCCCGGCCCCTCGACGTAGACGATGTACTTGCGCGCCTCGAGCTCGACGCGAGCCATGCCGGGCGCGGGGGCACGCTCGAAATCGTCGACCGTGTCGCCCATGCCGGCGAACGACAGCACCCCCCAGAGGATCGCGCCGGCGACGCCCACGACGATCAGCGCCCCGCCGATCCAGTAGCCCGCCCGCGACGTCACGCGCCCATCCTCCTCGCGACCGCGCGCCGCCGTCAACCTCCGCGTTGCGCTCATGCCGCACGGGACCGTAGGGTGGACCTCATGGCCAACAGCAAGGCGTCGGCACCGCTCGTCGAGTTGCGCGACGTGCGCAAGAGCTTCGGCGACAACGTCGTGCTCGACGAGATCGACCTGCAGATCAGCGGCGGCGAGGCGATCGTCATCGCCGGCCCCTCCGGCTCGGGCAAGTCGACGATGCTGCGCTGCATCAACGGCCTGGAGGAGATCGACTCCGGCCAGGTCCTGTTCGCCGGCGAGCCGGTCGAGCCGCGCTCGAAGACGATCGGCCGCATGCGCGCCGACATCGGGATGGTCTTTCAGCAGTTCAACCTGTTCCCGCACATGACGGTGCTCGAGAACATCATGCTCGCGCCGGTGAAGGTGAAGGGGATCGAGCCGGCCGCCGCGCGCACCCGCGCCCACGAGCTGCTCGAGACCGTCGGGATCCCGGAGAAGGCCGGCGCCTCGCCGACCGAGCTCTCCGGCGGCCAGCAGCAGCGCGTGGCGATCGCGCGCGCGCTGGCGATGGATCCCAAGCTCATGCTGTTCGACGAGCCGACGTCGGCGCTGGATCCGGAGATGATCCGGGAGGTGCTCGACGTCATGCGCGACCTCGCGCGGGGCGGCATGACGATGGTCGTCGTCACGCACGAGATGGGCTTCGCGCGGGAGGTGTGCGACCGGCTGGTCTTCATCGACGAGGGCCGGATCGTGGAGCAGGGTCCGCCGGCCGAGTTCTTCGCCGCGGCGAAGAGCGCGCGGGCGCGGGAGTTCGTGGACAAGATCATCCACCACTGAGAGAGGACGTACAGATGCAGGGGACGAGATGGCGCTGGATCGCAATACTCGCGCTCGCGCTCGGGGTGCTCGTGGCCTCCGGCTGCGGCGACGACGACGACGAGGGTGGCGGAGGGAGCGCCGCGACGACGACCCCGGCGGTGAAGCGGACGTTCACCGCCGGCTCGACCATGGCCAAGCTGCAGAAGGCCGGCGAGATCACGATCGGCGTGAAGTTCGAGGTCGCGCCGTTCGGCTTCAAGAACGTCCAGACCGGTGAGGTCGAGGGCTTCGACATCGACGTCGCGAAGGCGATCGCCGCGGATCTTGGCGCGAAGCCGAAGTTCATCGAGGCGCTGTCGGACAACCGCATCCCGTTCCTCAAGGACGGCACGGCGGACCTGATCATCTCGACGATGACGATCAACGCCGAGCGCGACGAGGAGATCGACTTCTCCGAGCCGTACTTCATCGCGCGCGGCCGGATCCTGGTCAAGAAGTCCGACAACTCGATCACGAGCGTCGCGAACCTCGATGGCAAGAGGGTCTGCACCGCGCTAGGCTCGACGTACGAGGAGACGCTGAAGAAGCAGGCCCCAAAGGCCAAGACGACCCTCGTCGACGGCTACTCGGAGTGCCTCGAGGCGATCCAGAACGGCTCGGTCGACGCGGTCTCCACGGACGACGTGATCCTGACGGGCATGATCATCCAGGACGACTCGCTCAAGCTGGTCGGCGGCCCTGAGCTGACCACCGAGCCCTACGGCGTCGGCATCAAGGAGGGCGACTCGGGGATGCAGGACTTCGTCAACGAGTCCATCAAGAAGTTCAAGGACGACGGGCGCTGGGCGAAGTCCTACGAGAAGTGGGTCGGCCAGTACACCAACGAGGAGCAGGAGCCGCCGACGATGACGCTCAAGGAGGCGATCGACCTCACGAAGTGAGCTCGCTCGTTGAGCTGCTGACGGAGAACTTCGGCGCGCTGGCAAGTGGCTTCTGGGTCACTTGCCGGCTCGTCGTCGGTTCGTTCATCCTGGCCGCGATCGTCGGCACGCTCGTCGCCGGCCTGCGGATCGCTCCGTCGAAGTGGCTGCAGCGTCTCGGCGGGATATACGTCGAGACGTTTCGCAACGTTCCCCTGCTGGTCCTGCTGGTCATCTCCTACGCGGGCCTGCGCCGCTCCGGCGTGGCGATCGACACGTGGACGGCGGGCATCGGCGCGCTGGGCCTCTACACGGCGGCGTACTTCGCCGAGGTTCTGCGCTCGGGCGTCTTCGCCGTCAGCCGCGGGCAGATCGAGGCGTCGCTCTCGCTGGGCTTCGACTATCCGCAGACCCTGCGGCGCATCGTGCTGCCGCAGGCGCTGCGCACGGTGATCTCGCCGGTCGGCTCGATCACGATCGCGATGATCAAGAACTCCGCGATCGTGGGTGCGGCGCTTGCCCTCAACGACATGCTCAAGGAGGCGCGGATCCTCAACTCGCAGACGTTCGAGACCGAGGCCGCCTTCTTCTGGGCCGTCGTCGGCTACCTGATCCTGACGCTCGCCGCGACGGTCGCCATCCGCGTCCTCGAACAGCGCTACGCGATCCGCCGGTAATGGGCTACCTCTTCGATCCGGACAACTGGGAATGGCTGACGACCGGCAACAACGCGCAGTTCGTGTTCGAGGGCTTTCTCGTCAACATCCAGATCGCGCTCATCGCGATGGTCCTCTCGCTGATCGTCGGCCTCGTCCTCGCGCTCGCGCGGCTGGGCCGCAACCGGCTGATCACCGGCGCCGTCGGCGTATGGATCGACATCTGGCGCAACGTGCCGCTGCTGCTGCTCATCCTCTACGTCTACCTGGCGATGCCGCAGCCCTGGAAGGAGACCTGGGAGAACCTCGCGCCCGGCTTCCTCTCGGACGTGCTGCAGGACGGCAGTGTCTTCGCCGCCCTCATCGCGCTCGTGCTCTACAACTCGGCCGTCCTGGCGGAGATCATGCGCGCCGGGATCCTGTCGCTCGATCGTGGCCAGAACGAGGCCGCGGTCGCCCTCGGCCTGACCTACTGGCAGCGGATGCGGATCGTGATCCTGCCCCAGGGCCTGCGCCGGATGCTGCCGGCGACGGTCTCGCAGCTCATCACGCTCAACAAGGACACGACGCTCGTGAGCATCATCGCCATCCAGGAGGTCATGCGCCACGGGCGGATCCTCACGGGGCAGAACTTCTTCGGCGGGGTGCAGGCGCCGATCCTGCAGGTCTTCCTCTTCATCGGCGCGTTGTTCATCGTCACGAACCTCGCGCTGTCGCGGCTGTCGCACAGCCTGGAGATCCGTGAGCAGGAGCGCACCGGCACGACCGTCGAGCCGGTCACCGGCCTGGAGGACCAGGTCGTGATCGCGCAGGCGCGGGACTCGTAGACGAGCCTGGCCAGGAACGCCAGCGTGCCAGGACAGATCAGCTGTCGAGGCGCGCCAGGGCTTCCGGCCGTGCGCGCGCGCGTCGCCATTCGTGAGCGACGAGCGCGACGAGCGCCGTGCCGAGCATCGCGATCGCGATCGCCTGGCCCGCCGAATCGGTGCCGAACAGCGGCAGCGCCGCGTCCAGCGGACCGAGCGGCGCGCGCGAGCCGGAGCCCACGAGCGTCGTGCTGCCGAAGCGCAGCTCGGCGTACCACCAGACGCTCATCAGAGCCGTGACCGCCACGAGGGCGGCCGCGGCGCGCGGCGCCGCGCGCATGCCCCAGGCCACGAGCCCGACGGCCACCGGCAGCGCGGCGACCAGGTAGCGGCCGGGGACGAAGAAGCCGAACATCGTGGGCGCCACGAACGTCGCGACGAGCACCTGCGCCCCGCAGACGAGCGCGCACAGCAGCGCCGCGATTTCGACGAGCGCACGCTCGGGCACGATCTGCGCGATGTGGTCGCGGTGCGAGCGCCACAGCAGCCACAGGGCGTAGGGGGCGAGCGCGACGAGCGGGGCCCACGGCAGCACGCCGTAGTCGCGGTCGAGCCACAGGCCGACGAGCCGCGGCGCCCGGTCGAGGAGGTCCGCCGCGCCGAGGGCGTCGAGGCGATCGCCCGGGACGGCCGCCGCGGCCGGGGTGAAGCCGCCGAAGAGCTGCTCGTTGACGACGACGAACATCACGAGCGAGAACAGGATCACCTCGATCTCCACGAGCGATGCGAAGCCGCGCGCCCGCCGCTGCAGCCAGCGCAGCATCGCCAGCGCGATCACGAGGCCGGCGACGGTGAACTGCAGCCCCAGCCACGGCAGCCCGGCGAGCGCGATCGCGGCGCCCGCGACCCAGCGGATCCGCGGCAGCTCGCGCACCTTCAGCGCCAGCACGGCGGCAGCGGCGAGCAGCCCGCCGGCCGTGAGCTCGGGCGTGACCGTCGTCGCGTAGGCCAGCGCCGGCGGCGACAGCCCGCAGGCCAGCGCGGCGCCCGTCGCCCACGGCTCGGGCACGATCCGCCGCGCCAGCGCCGCCGCGAGCACGAATGCCAGCGCCGCGAGCGCCGCCAGCAGCACCTGCACCGCCCGCGGCCCGCCGATCGCGTAGGCCGGCGCGATCATCAGCGCAAAGCCGGCGCCGGTCGGCTCGTTGGCCTGCCCGTTGGTCAGGCGGCCGCGCCGCTCGAGCACGTACGGGTACCAGTCGCGGTAGGCGAGCGTGGCGTACTCGTCGCGCAGGTCGAGGTCGTGGTCGGTGACGATCGACTCGGCGGTCAGCAGGTGGTGCGGCTCGTCGCCGCCGAACTCGGAGGTTCCGAACGCGGGCAGGCCGATCGTCGCGGCGTAGGCCGCGAAGAGGACGAGCCACAGCGCGAGCGCGCGACGCACGGCGCCCATGATCACGCCTCGCGCGCCTTCTCGGGTCAGGCGCTGCGGCGGCCGCTGCGGTCGAACACGAGCGGACCGTCGATCGCGTGCGCCGTCGGCGCCGCGCCGCGCGGGCTGAACTTCGGCCCGGGCGCCTGCTCGGGCGTGTAGTCCCACGTGCGGCCTGCCCGGTCGACGCCCAGCGGATACAGCGTGAGCGTGCCGTCGGCGGCGAAGCGCATCCGCACGAGGTTCTTGTAGTCGGGGATCGACTGGCCGGTGAAGACCTGGTTGGCGTTCTCCCACGACTTCGAGCCGCGCACCTTGTGCACCGCGAGCATGAAGACGGCGAACACGGTCGCGCCGAGCGCTGCGCCGGCGGCGAAGAGCGCGACGAGGCCGAGCGCCCAGATCGCCAGCGGCTGGTCGCCGACGAGCTCCACCACGAGCCGGAGCACGACCGTGGCGATGAGCAGGTGCACCGCGGTGTGCAGCGCCGCCACGGCGAGCCTGGCGAGCTTCGTGGCGCGCACGACGCTCTTCTTCTCCTCCAGCGGGCCGGGCACGAGATCGAGGCCGCCGAAGATCCCGCCGAACAGCAGCGCGACCACGAGCAGGCTCATGCCGCCGGCCGAGCTCGCCAGCAAGCCGGAGAAGCCGTGGGCCGTCGCCGTCTCGTACAGGCCGTCGGCGCCGGCGTTCAGCGCGCCGAGCATCGCCCCGCCGAGCAGGACGTAGAGCCCGCCGAGCAGGCCCGCGAAGGAGGGGTTCAGGCGCGCGAGATTGAGGATGCCGTTGCTCAGCCGCCGCGAGTCCGGGGCGCGCGGATAGACCTGCTCGAGGCCGTAGGTGACGGTCTCGGCTTCGTCGTGGTCCAGCGAGCGCACGTGCAGGTCCGGGTACAGCGTGTGCGTGCCCGACAGGTACGCGCCGCCGCCGCCGGCCGTGATGCGCGTCGGCTCGCCGGGAGCGTCACGCGGCTCGTAGCGTGCGTAGTGGTGGATGTCGCCGGTGATCGTCATCGCCAGGTGCGCGCCGCTCGCACGCACGACGCGCTCCTCGAAGTAGGACAGGTAGCGCCAGCAGCCCGGCTCGAGGCGCCCCGGCACGGCCTTGATCCAGGCCGGCTTGGCGGTCATCAGGACGATCTTGTCGCCGGGCTTGACCTGTTGGGTGAGGAAGTAGTCCAGCTGGACGTCGTCGATGTACGTGTCGAGCTGGATGTCGATCGCCCAGATCCACCAGTCGTTGGGCAGCTTGAGCGCGAAGTAGCTGCGCCGCTGGCGCGTGCGCCAGTCGCCGATGCGCCCCTCGCGCGCGCAGAACACCCGCAGGAAGCTGGCCAGGCCGTCGTACCAGTCGTGGTTGCCGGGGATCGCGTACAGGTCGGGCTTGTCGACGGCGTCGGACTTCGGCAGCGCGGCGGCGAACGGCCCGATGAAGCGGTCCTCGTAGGCGACCGGCTCGGCGGTGGGGTAGACCTGATCGCCGCCCAGCAGCAGGACGCGGCCGCGCGGCAGGGCCTGATCCTCGAAGTCCAGGCTCTCCTGGGCGAGCAGCCAGGCCATCGTGTACGACGCCTCCCAGCCATCGCCGGTGTCCGAGAGGTAGTCGACCCAGAGATCGCCTGCCGTAGCGCTGTAGTCCAGGCCGAGCTGCGGCTCGCGCTGGATCTCGCGCTTGTCGGCGAACTTGCCGAACGTGCCCGAGACGAGCACCTCGACGCCGGACTTCGCCAGCAGGCCCGGGCTCAGCCAGCGGACCGCCGGCTGGCGAAGGAAGCCGAGCTCCTCACGCTCGTCGCGCTTCTCGGCCGGCGAGCGGTCGCGCAGGTTGTCCTCGAGCGGCACGTACGGACCGTACCCGCGCGGTCACATGAACCGCAACCACGCGGCCGTCCACATCCGGCCATCCCGCGCGGCGTCCGCTATAGGTCCAGGGGGCGTCCGCCGAACGGTGGACCTGCTGGGCCGCCGCACCCAGCGCGCCGGCGCCGTCGCCACCGCCGCCCGGCGCTCGAGGTCGGGGAGGTCGCCGCTCAGCGTGGATTCAGGCTTAGCGCGCCAGCGAGCGGGCCAGCTCGACGAACAGCCGCACGCCCCAGCCCGAGCCGCCCTTGGCGGCATACGGCCTGCCGGCGCCCCACGCCGTCCCCGCGATGTCGAGGTGCGCCCACGGCACGTCGGCGGTGAAGCGCTGCAGGAAGCACGCGGCCACGCTCGAGCCGGCCTTGCGCGCCTCGTTGACGTTCATGACGTCGGCGGTGTCGGACTCGAGCACCTTGCCGTAGTCGGCGTGCAGCGGCATGCGCCAGACGGTCTCACCGGTGGTCGTGCCGGCGTCGGCGACCTGCGCGGCCCAGTCGTCGTCGGAGGCGAACAGCCCGGCGTGGGTATGGCCGAGCGCGCCGATGATCGACCCGGTCAGCGTGGCGATGTCGACGAGCCGCTCGGCGCCCTGGCTGACGGCGTGCGTCAGGCAGTCGGCGAGCACGAGCCGGCCCTCGGCATCGGTGTTGATGATCTCGATCGTCGTGCCGTCGGCGGCGGTGACGACGTCGCCGGGCTTGACCGCGTTGCCCGCGGGCATGTTCTCGGTCGCGCCGACAACCGCCACGACGCGGACGGGCAGCCGCAGCTCGGCGATCGCCTCGATCGCACCGAGCACCGCCGCGCCGCCGGACATGTCGAACTTCATGTCCGACATCTTGTTGGCGTTCTTGATCGAGATGCCGCCGGTGTCGAAGGTGACGGCCTTGCCGACGAGGCCGAGCACGGGGCCGGCCGCGTTCGGCCCTTCGTAGCGCAGCGTGATGAGGGCCGGCTCCTCCGGCGAGCCCTGCGCGACGCAGGCGAACGAGCCCATGCCCAGCCGCTCGAGGCCCTCGCGACCCTCGACCTCGACGGTCACGCCGTCGAGCTCGGCGAGCACGCGGGCGGCGTCGGCGACCGCCGTCGGGGTCATGTCGTTGGCCGGCGTGTTCTGCAGGGTGCGCGCCGCGTTGACCGCGCGGGCGACGATCTCGGCCTCGCCGACGACATCCGTGAGGTCGTCGTGGGCGCTGACGACGAGCGCGTCGAGGGCGCCGTTGGCCTCGGGTGGCCTGCTCTTGTAGCGATCGAAGCGGTAGGCGGTCAGCAGCGTGCCCTCGACGATCGCGCCCGCCATCTCGGGCCCGACCTTGTGCGGGACCTCCCAGCACAGCCGCTGGGCGCCGAGCTCGCGAGCGCGGCCCAGGGCGGCGGCGGAGGCCAGGCGGAGCTTCTCGGCGTCGAGCTCGGAGCGCTTGCCAAGGCCGACGAGCACCCAGCGCTTGCCGCCCGCGTGGGCGACCGCGAGGTGGCGATGGCGCGCCTTGGCCTCGCCGGCGGCGACGAGCCCGTTGAGGATCCCGTCGACGTCGTGGTGGATCTTCTCGCCGTCCAGCACGCCGATCACGGCGGTGTCGGCGTCGGTGTCCTGCGGCAGCTCGGTGGTGCTCTCGACGATCACGACGGGTCAGGCTACCCCGCGCCCTGATTAGACTGACCGCACCACTGAACCTTGGCGATCGATAGAGAGAGATGGCATGCCCAAGACCGTGATCCTCGGCTCCGCCCGCACCCCGATCGGGAAGATGGGCGGCGGCCTCTCGACGCTCGATGCCACCGAACTGGGCGGGATCGCCATCCAGGCGGCCCTGGAGCGCGCGGACGTCGGCGGCGACGAGGTCGGGCACGTGATCATGGGCCAGGTGCTGCAGGCCGGGCAGGGCCAGATCCCCTCGCGCCAGGCGCAGATCAAGGGCGGCATCCCCAAGGAGGTCTCCTCGGAGACGATCAACAAGGTCTGCGCCTCCAGCGTGCGCGCCGTCGGCCTGCTCGACGCGCAGATCCGCGCCGGTGACGTCGAGGTCGGCGTCGGCGGCGGCATGGAGTCGATGTCCTGCGCGCCGTACATGCTGCCCAAGGCCCGCTTCGGCTTTCGCATGGGC
>Ga0136633_1002180_pt1 | contig 13702 bp, 18 predicted proteins | sample AntDrymeUQ832206_2_FD_105494 | JGI IMG/M metagenome (GOLD analysis project Ga0136633, IMG submission 105494) | Polar desert sand microbial communities from Dry Valleys, Antarctica - metaG UQ83 (22.06) | ecosystem: Environmental > Terrestrial > Soil > Desert | place: Antarctica: Dry Valley... | reverse complement strand
TCACTCCGCCGACGCAGCACTCGCACTCGTCATGCTCGCCGCCGGGCCGATCGAGCTCAGGTTGCCTTACGAGCGGCGGGCCACGAAGGCCGTGGCGTGATCCACATCATCGTCAGGAGAGCCAGAAGTCCTTTCCCTGCATCGTGAAGAACGCCGGCAAGCAGCTCACCACCGCCAAGCAGGCCGAGTGCTATGCCAAGTACCAGATCGGCTACGGCCTTACCAAGATCGACAACGGGCGGGTCTACTCGGAGACCAGCAGCGAGGCGTTCCTCCTCCGCACACAGGCGGCCGCGGCGCAGAAGGCCGACCCGGACGACCCGGCCACCAAGGCCATCGTCCAGCGGTCGGCGGAGATGAACGGCAAGTCCAACTCCATGCTGGCCGGGGAAGCGATGAAAGGCCTGCTCCTCACCGCCTACGGGTTCGGCCTCCTTGGCGAGCGGGGCGGCCAGGCGGCGGTGGCGTGCTTCGGCATCGCCGGGGCGTCACTGGCGGCCATGGTGATCCTGTTCGCCGTCGCCGGCGTGCGCCGGCGACGGAACCAGGCCAGCATCGACCGGGAGATCGACGAGCTCACCGACGTCGCCAACCCGGTCACCGTCAGCTAGCTGCGATACCCCGCCACAGCATGTCGAGGACGCGTTCCGGCAGCTCGTCGTCGATGTCCATGCCGGTGATGAGGAACCGGTGCATGAGCAGGGCGACGACGGCGTCCGCCACCAGTTCGGGGTCGACATCGGGGCGGACCTCGCCCCGGTCGACCCCGCGGCGGACGGCCTCGAGCACCCGGGCCCGCCGGGGCTGGACGAAGCCTTCCCGGAAGGCGACGGCCAGCTCCGGGCTACGGGACAGCTCGGTGACGAGGGCGGGCATGACCCGGCCGGCGTCGGACGTGCGCAGGTGGTGCATGAACCCGGCGACGAAGGCGAGAAGGTCATCGCGAGCCGACCCGGTGTCCGGCGGGAGCCAGCCCGTCTCCCGGCACGCGCTCACTGCGTCGACGACGAGCGCCGACTTGGTCGGCCATCGCCGATAGACGGTGGCCTTGCCCACGCCCGCCTTGGCCGCCACCCCTTCCATGGTCAGGCCGCCGTAGCCCTCGTCGGCCAGCAGGTCGACGGCGGCCCGGAGGATCGCCCGGTCGGCCTCGGCGCTGCGGGGCCGTCCCGGCGGGCGTTGGACCTCGATCCCGGTCAGGTTCATGCGGTCGCCACCTCCAGGTCGACGTCGTGACCGCTCGCATCTGCGGACGGCAGGTCTGGCTCCATTGTGGCCCGTGACGGGAGGAAGGCGAGGGCGACCAGCGACCCGATGAGGGCCACGGCGGCGGCCACGAGGACGCCGACGCCCATCCCGTCGACGTAGGCCGACCTCGCCGACGCAGTTAGCGCCGCCCCCTGCTCCCCGCCGAGCGAGCGGGCCAGGTCGAGGGCGGCCCCGACCGAGGTCCTTGCCACCGCCGGGACGCCGGATCCCAGCGACGAGGCAAACACCAGGGTGACCGCAGTGCTGGCCGCACTGAACCGGGGGTTGGCGAAGAATCCGACGTCGAGCATGGGGTGGTCGGAACGGCGTTCCCAGGCGATGAAAGCCCCGAGCAGCACGGCGGCGAAGGCGAAGGCGCCGATCGTGGTGCCGTCGGTCCAGCCCTGGACCGGCGCCTCGATGATCGCCCACACCAGCGTGATCAGACCGACGATCGACAGCACCGCGCCCACCGGGTCGAGGGCCGCGGGGCCGGATCCTTGGACTCGGGCACGAAGAGCCGGCCGCCGGTCAGAGCCAGGAGGACGATCGGGATGTTCACGATGAACACCGACCCCCACCAGAAATGCTCGAGAAGCCAGCCGCCGCTGAGCGGACCGATGGCGATCCCCATGGCCGAGAACCCGGCCCACACCGCGATGGCCCGGGCCCGCTCGGCGGGCACGGTGAAGACGTTGCTGATGATCGAAAGGGTGGCCGGCATGATCAGCGCCCCGCCGATGCCCATGAGGGCCCGGGTGCCGATGAGCTGGTCGGCCGAGCCGGCGACCGCCGACGCCACCGAGCCGGCGCCGAAGACGAGCAGGCCGATGGTGAGCGCCCGCCGGCGCCCGTAGCGGTCCCCCAGGCTGCCGGCGGTGAGCAGCAGGCCGGCGAAGACGAGGGTGTAGGAGTCGACGATCCACTGCAGTTGCGACGTGGTGGCGTCGAGGTCGCGCACCAGGGTGGGCAGGGCGACGTTGAGGATGGTGTTGTCGATGCCGATCACCATGAGGCTCAGGCACATCACCGCGAGGGTCCACCACCGCCGTGCGTGGATTGCCGCTGCGTCCATACGCGTCCACTGTCCGAAACGATCCCGTACCGTTTCGAAAGAACCTAGCGCAAGGGCTACAACTTGGTGAGCGCTTTTCTCATGTTGCGCACGGCCTGGCCGATGCGCTGCTCGTTCTCGATGAGGGCGAAGCGCACGAACCCGTCGCCCGTGGGGCCGAACCCGACGCCCGGCGACGTGGCCACCTTGGCCTCCTCGACCAGGAACGACGAGAACGCCAGCGACCCCATCTCCCGGTAGGGCTCCGGGATAGGCGCCCAGGTGAACATAGTGGCCTTCGGCCGCTCGATCTCCCAGCCGATGCGGTTCAGCCCGTCGCACAGGGCGTCGCGCCGGCTCCAGTAGATCTCGTTGACCTCCTTCGGATAGTCGGAGGCTTCGTTCATGGCCACGATGGCCGCGATCTGGACGGGCTGGAAGGTGCCGTAGTCGAGGTAGGACTTCAGCTTTCCGAGGGCGGCGACGATCTCGGGGTTGCCCACACAGAACCCGACCCGCCAGCCGGCCATGGAGAACGACTTGGTCAGGGTGTACAGCTCGACAGCCACGTCCTTGGCCCCCGGCACCTGCAGGATCGACGGCGGCTGGTAGCCGTCGAAGGCGGTGTCGGAGTAGGCGAAGTCGTGGACGAGGATCACGTCGTGCTCTTTGGCGAACGCCACGAGGCGCTCGAACCACGGCAGGTCGACGCAGGTGGTCGTGGGGTTGTGGGGGAACGACAGCACGATCACCCGGGGGCGGGGCCAGGCGTTCTCCCAGTCCTCGAGGAGGTTGGCGAAGAAGTCCTCGTCCGGCCCGAGCGGGATCCGCCGCACGTCGGCGCCTGCGAAGAGCGGCGCGTAGATGTGGATGGGGTAGGACGGCGTGGGCACCATGGCCGTGTCGCCCGGGCCGAGGAGCACCCACATGAGGTGGGTCAGACCCTCCTTGGCGCCGATCACGTTGATGACCTCGGTGTCGGGGTCGAGCTCGACGCCGAACTTCCGCAGGTACAGGGCCGAGGCCGCGGCCCGCAGCTTGGGGATGCCGCGGCTGGCCGAATACCGGTGGTTCTTCGAATTCCGGGCCGCCTCGGCCAACTTCTCGACCGCGATGTCGGGCGACGGGATGTCGGGGTTGCCGAACCCCAGGTCGATCACGTCGTCGCCTGCCCGCCGGGCCGCCATCTTCAATCCGTCGATGATGGTGAAGACATAGGGCGGCAGGGCGTTGATCCGGCGGAACTCCATGGAAAGCGAGGCTACCGGCAGGCAGCCGCGGCCTCGGCGAGGATTTCGATCGCCCCAGGGTCGGTGCCGATGTCGAGGGGGGCGCAGATGGCCCACGACGCCCCGGCGGCGGCCAGTGCCCAGAAGTGTTCGAGCAGGTCGTCGGGGGTGCCCCACACCAGCCCGGGCCGGGTGCCGTGGGCCCGCAGCTTGGCGTCGGCGTCCTTCCTGGTCCTGCCGATCAGAATCTGGCCACCCCACGTCAACGCCCGTCCCGGCGCCACTTCGGCGGTGTCGGACGCGAACGTGGCGGCATCGGTGCCCCACCCGTTCCACCCGTCGGCCTCCGCCGCCGCCTCCCGTACCGCTTTCGACCTGCCCCCCACCCAGGTCGTAACGCCGGCCTCCCGGAGGGCGCGGCAACAGCCGACCAGCGACGACAGGCGGTCGGCGACGGGTAGGAACGGGACGCCGTAGGCCTCGTTCTCCTCCCGATTCAGCGAGTCGCCCGTGCCCAGTGCCGCAATCAGCCGGTCGCCGAGGATCCGGTGCAGCGAGACCAAGCTGTGGAGGAGCACGGCATCGGGCACCAGGCCGACCCGGGCCACCAGGGGACCCAGCACCACCCTCTCCGTCTCGCCCGCCAGCGCGCCCAGGAGGGTGAGGCAGTGCAGGGCCGGCCGCATGCGCTGGCCCAATGGCCAGAGGTGGTCGAACACGAACACGCCGGCGAGGCCGGCCGCTTCCGCCCGCTTGGCCGTCTCGAGCGCCGCCTCGGCGTCGTGACGGAACTGCGGGAGGGTGACGCCGGTCAGCAAGGAGCGTTGATCTCGGGGCCCTGGTTGGCGTACAGGCGCACGAAGTTCATGAGCCGGGGGTCGCCGACCGCTTGCAGCCGGAGCTGGCGGCCCCACCCGGTGACGACCACGGGCGACGGCAGGCCGCTCTCCCACCGGGACACGAGCACGTCCTTGCGACTGCGGGCCAGATTGCCGAGGATCTCGATGTCACCCGCCGGAACGTCGGGCTGGAAGGTGATCCAGATGGCGCCGTGCTCGAGGGAGTGCACCGCCTTCTCGTTGGGGATCGGCTGGTCGTAGAACCCGCACTGCTGCCAGACCGGGTTGTGGATCCCACCCACCGGGGGTGTCTGCGGGTAGAAGACCGGCGCTTCGGAGTGCCCGGCCTCGACCGCGAACGTCTGCACCCCTTCGATCAGCGTGGTGCTCGTGGTCGTGGCCCGAGGGGCGGTGGTGGCCACCGACGTCGGGGCCGACTGGCCTGCCGAGGCGGGCTCGTCGTCATCACCACCTCCGCACCCGACGAGCGTCAACGCGATGACGACAGCGGCAACTGCGGACAACCGTCGGGAGGACACGCCGGCGATGGTAGGCCGTAGCGAGAGGCGCCGGCCCCCGGGGGCTGGGGAGCCCCGGGGACCAGCAGCCTTCTCCAAGCTACAACGCTCAGGTCGCGCCGATCTCGCGCACGATGTCGAACAGGCAGGCGGCGCCGATCGCCCCGGCGTGCTCGCCGAGGGTGGCGGGCACGATCGTGATGGGGGGACGGTACGAGCCGCCGGTGAGCAAGCCCTCGAACGCAGCCCGCACGGGGCCCAGCAGGAGCTCCCCCGCCTCGACCAGCCCTCCGCCGAGGACGAACGCCTGTGGATCGAAGGCGTTGGACAGGTTGACCAGGCCGAGCGCCACCCACCAGCCGAGCTCGGCCAGCACCGCCTGGGCCTCGGCGTCCCCTCCGGCGGCCGCCACAGTGACGTGTTCCCCCCGCACGAGTGCGGCGTCGCCCCCGGCGAGGGCGAGCACCTGCGGGGCCCGACCCTGGGAGACCGCGTGCTGCGCAAGGCGGCCGAGACCGCCTCCGGACGCGTACCGCTCCCAACAACCTCGCTGGCCGCACGGGCACGGCGGGCCCTTGGGATCGACGACCATGTGCCCGACCTCGCCGGCGAACCCGTTCGCCCCCCGCATGAGGGCGCCGCCGGCCACGATGCCGCCGCCGATCCCCGTCCCCAGGGTGACCAGGATGACGTCGTCGTACCCCTGGGCCGCGCCGACCTGGCGCTCGCCCCAGGCTGCGCAGGTGGCGTCGTTGTCGACCCGTACCGGCACGCCGAGCCGCTGCTCCAGCTCCGCCTTGATGGCGAGGTCGACCACGCCGGGGAGGTTCGGGGCGAACCGGAGCACACCACCCCTGTCGACCAGGCCGGGCACCCCGACACCGACGCCGGCCACGTCGGCGCCATCGGTCACCGAGAGGGCCACGCCGGCCAGGGCGTCGAGCACGGCGGCCTCCCCGGCCGGTGTCGGCACCCGTTGCTCGTCGACGACCTCGCCCGCCTCGAAGGCCACGGCCAGGCATTTCGTGCCCCCGAGATCGATGCCGACGGTGCGCATACGGCTCAGTAGCGCAGCAGGGCGCCGACGCGACCCATGACGTCGAGGTCGGCGTTGTCTCGGCAGACGGCCACCCGGCAGGCCTGGGCGAGGGCGTCCTCGACCGCCTCCTCGACCACGTCGTCCACCTGGTTCATCTCGCTGTCGCACAGCGGGCAGCGCCTGCCCATCGTGCCCACCCAGGCGCAGCTCCGGCACCGCCATCCGGGGGCCTCGAACCCCTCAGACACCAACAGCGTGTCCACCCGGCGAGCCACCAGGGCGTCGAGCACCGCGTCCAGGCCGCCCACCCCGCCGCTGCCCGAGCCCACGGCCTGGCGCAGACGGTCGACGACGGCCGCCTCCCGGGCCCGCTCGACCGACGCTTCGACATCCTCGGCCGCATGGCGGATCTCGTCGTCGCCGGCCGAGACGGCCAGGTGCACCCGGGCGGCGATGCGCTCACGCAAATAGGCGTGCAGGTCCCGCTCCACCTCGGCGGTGATCTCCTCCGGGCCGCCCAGGACGAGATGGTCGAAGCCCTGGGCCTGGAACAGGGCGAAGGCGGCGGCCGCCGCGCTCCGTAGATGGCGGTGGGCCGCGGCCGCGGTGTGGCCGGCGACCTGGTCCTTGCCCATCTGGCCGCCGTCGTCGTCGTGGCGGGGCAGGAGGTCGACCTGCTCCTGCTTCTCGAGCAGCTCGCCCTGGTGGAACAGGAACAACCGGGACCGCTGGCGGTCGACGAGGAGGACGGCGAACCGCTCGTGCCGGGCCACCACCGCCTCCAGCTCTCTCACGTACGGCGTGTGGTTGACCACCACCCGGTCGCGCACCGGAACGGCGAGCTCCACGACCTCCCAGAAGTCGTGCGCCGCGCAGGCGAAGAAGGCCAGACCCCGCACGTGCGACCGGTCGATGCCGCCCCGCACGTGCTCCTCGATACGGTCGAGGTCGGCCCGCACGGAGTCCTGCCCGTCCTGCTGTCGCTCCCGGAGCGGCCGGGTCATGCGCTCCAGGGCCATCTCCACGTCCCGGGCCCTGATGCGGCGCCGGCCGTCGACGTCGAGGTACAGCGACGTGACAGGGGCCTCCTCGCCCTTGAAGCCGGCCAAATCACGGATCCTGCTCTCGTCGATCGGCATTGGGCGATCGTAGGCCGGTGTTGGGCCGCCTCGTGTCAGCCGGGCGGGGCGGAAACGTCGCGTGGCGTGCGGCCCACAGCCCGCACAGAGCGAGCCCCCACATCGGCACGAGGGCACCGGCCGCCAGGCTGGTGTAAGGCCGGACGCCGGCCGTTGCCAGCCCCACGACCACCTGGACGGCGAGGGCGCCGCGCAGGCTGCGACGCACGGTTCGAGGCGTGGGAGGCCCTGTGAGGAACCAGATCTGGGCCAGCTCCATCCTGTCGGTCCGACTCCGGCCGGCGACGATCACGAAGGCCCAGAGGAACACGGCACAGCCTCCGGCGAAGAGGGCGCCGGCAATGGCCAACGCCGCCGGCTTCAACGTCGACGGGGCGACAGTGGCGGCGACGGCGCTGAGAGCGAACACGGCGGTCCCCGCCCACGACGCCCGCCGGATGCCGGCGCCCGGGGCTTGCTCGCTCACCCGATACCGGCCAGGTGGCGGGCCAGGTCGGCGGCCAGGCGGTCGTAGGAGAAGCGCTGTTCGGCCCGGGTGCGGGCGGCGGCGCCCATGCGCCGGCACAGGTCGGGATCGTCGAGGAGGCGGGCCAGTGCAGCGGCGACCGCGACCGGATCCTTGGGTCGGCCGACCACGAACCCCGTCTCCCCGGACACCACTGCCTCATGCGAGCCACCGCTTGCGCCAGCCACCCCGGCCACGCCGCAGGCCGCTGCTTCCAGGAATACGATCCCGAACCCCTCCTGCTCCAGGCCGGCCCAGCGGCTCCGGCACGGCATGGCGAAGACGTCCGCACTGGCCAGTAGCGCAGGCATGTCTGCGTCGGGCACGAAGCCGAGCAGCCGCACCGGGGCGCCGGTGGCGGCGACCAGTCGCTCGAGGCGGGCCCGGTCCCGGCCGGCGCCGGCGAGGGCGACGGTGAGGTCCGGACGGGTCGTCGCCAGCAGCGTCGCCGCCGCGATCAGGACGTCGAACCCCTTGCGGGGCACCAGGCGGCTCATGCCCACGACCAGCCGCCCGTCCACCGGGAGGCCGGCCTCGGCCCGGGCCCGCCCCTTCTCGTCGGGCGTGAGCGGGTGGAAGCGGTCGACGTCGACACCGGGCGGGACGACCTCGATCGGCAGTCCCGGCCCGGCCAGGCGGACGGCCTCCTCCGCCGGGTAGCCGCCCGCGGCGACCACCGACGCCGCACCCTGCAGGACCCGCCGGAGCATCGGCCGGGTCCCCGGCATCCTGGCGGGGACGGTGATTTCGGCCCCGTGGATCACCACGCCGTAGGGCAGGCCCAGCTGCGGGCCCAGCCACCCGACCGGCAGGGCAGGGTCGAGCACCACGAGCTCCGCCCCCGCCGCCGCCGCCACCCGCCGGATCTCGTGGGCGACCGGTGGGCTCGGCAGCAGCACCCCGCCCCGCCAGCGGTGCACCCGGAAAGCCTGGGCGGCGTCGAACTCCGCAGCGCCGGGATGGGCGGTGGTCAGCACCGTCACCCGCTCGGGCGGAAGGCGACGCCACAGCTCCCAGAGGTAGGACTGGATGCCGCCCACCTTCGGCGGGAAGTCGTTGGTGACCAGCACGTGGGCCACCGGGTCGGCGCCGGTCAGCGCGACCGCAACCGCCGCAGTTTGCCCCGCTCGACGGGCATGGGCTCCTGAGGCGCCGGACGGTGGGGGGCGGGGAGGCTCATAGCGGCCGTGCCGTCGGGGGAGACCGGCGGTCGGGGGATGGTGACCTTCCGGACGCGTGGCGCCCTGGGCTCCTGGCCGGGCGCCGGCAGCGGGCGCGGCTGGAACGACCGGGGAGGCGCCGGCTCGGCGCGCGCTGACGCCCGGACCGGCTCGACGACGACCCGCCGGGGGCTGGGCGCTCCTGCTCCGTCGTCGTTGCGGGCCCGGGACGGCGGGGACCGCCGGACCACAGCCGCCCACGGCTCACGGTCGGCGGACGCCATGCTCGCCGCCACCCGTGCCGTGGACACCCGGGCCACGGCGAGGCGGACGCCGCCGGAGCCCGCCGTTGAGCCCGCCGTTGAGCCCGCCGTTGGTCCCGCCTCGGCGGCGGGCACCGCCTTGGCCGGTCGCTTCCTCGCCGGCGTCCTGCCCGATGCCGTCCGGGGTGAGCCCTTGGCGGCGGCTGGCGCCTTGGCCGCCTTCGTCACCTTCGTCACCTTCGCGGCCGTCGACGTCTTGGCGGCCTTCGACGTCTTGGCGGCTTTCGCCGCCGTCTTGGCGACCACCGGCTTGCGGGCCGCCGTCCGCCGCTTGGCTGCGACCACCGCCTTTGCCATGGGCTGGGCCTTGGGCTGCTTCCGGGGGACCCGCCGCGGGACCACGGGGATGTCGTCGTCCTCCTCCACTGCCTCGTCGGTGCCCAGCGGCTGACGCCAGCGGTCGGGGTCGACGTGGCCAAGGACCGACGCCTGACGGTTGCGGGCGCGGAGACGGCCAGTGGGGACGTCGATCTCCCATTGCGCCTCCTGGTCGCGCCCTCGCGAGCGGTACCGGAAGCGGACCATCCACACCGAATCGTGGATCTGGAAGGCGCTCCATCCCGAATTGGCCACGTCGTCGGGAAGGAAGACGCCGCGATCGGCGAGGTTCTGCAGGACGGACGAGCCGAGGGGCTCGCTCGACTCTCCCAGCCTCGGCTTGGCGTAGACCAGGCCCCGCGCCAGCTCCACCACCTGGGCCTGCTCGGCCAGGATCGGCACCGCGAACCGGGCCACCCATTCGTTGTCGACGCCGGCCTCGGACGCGACCTCCTCGATCGAGCGACCGCCGCGCAATCGGGCCTGCATCTCCCGAGGCGTGAGCGCGCTCTGGCTCCGCAGCCGCTTGGGCACCGCCTCGTCGGCCGTTCCCGCCGCTCCCGCGTCGGGTTCGCCGCCGTTGACGGCAGCGCTCGCCTCGGCCACTGCGGCCAGCACCCTGTCGTCGAGGGGCACGATGAACCCGCCGGACTTCGAGCCCTTACGGGCGGTGAAGATAAGTCCGTCGCGGTCGGTGGTCAACCCCACGAGGTGGAGCTTTCGCAAGCTGGCTCCCGGTGGCCAAGCGGCCCGCAGACCGGGCCATTTCGTTGCGGACCGTACCACTTGGCCTCTTGTCCGTTCGGTGATGCCCTCCTCTCAGTAGGCCGCCCGCGCCTGCCGGCGCAGCGGTGGAACGAGGCCTGCCTCCCCGAGCAGACGCACCGCCCGCGCCTCGGCCACGTCGATCACCACCGCCTCTCCCGGCTGGCGGCCGCAGATGAAGGTGACCACACAGTCCTTGCACGCCGGGGTGTCCTGCATCACACAGTCGTCACAGGAGATCTCCATGTCCACGATCGTAGAGAGGGGGTGAGACATTGTTGCTTTCCCGGCGGGGGCCCCCATCCCCGCCTCCTCGCCGAAGCGGGGGCCCCTTGCCCCGCCGGCGCCGTGTTGTCGCGTGCCGTCACCGGGCTCCCGGCCCGTTCCGCCGGCGCCCCGCCGGCGCCCTGTCGTCACTCCCCTACGATCGAGTGATGCCCCGCTGGCCGCTTGCCCTGGTCACCGGTGCGTCGAGTGGGATCGGGCGGGCGATCGCCGTGCAACTGGCGGAGGACGGGTCGGACCTCATCGTCGTCGCCCGCCGGCGTGACCGGCTCGAGGCCCTGGCTGAGGAGCTGCGGGCCGCCCACGGGGTGACGGTCGACGTGGTGGTCGCCGACGTCACCGATCCCGATCAGCTCGCCGCCCTCGAGGAGCGGCTGCGCACCGGCACTCCCTCGGTCGACCTCCTGGTCAACAACGCCGGCGCCGGCGGCCAGGGCGCCTTCGCCGAGCTCCCCATCGACGAGCAGGACGCCCGGATCCGGCTCAACGTGCTGGCGCCCGTGCGCCTCACCCACGCTGCGCTCGGGCCGATGTTGGCCAGGGGCGCCGGCGGCGTCCTCAACGTGTCGTCGATCGCCGGCCGCCAGCCCATGCCCCGCGTCGCCACCTACGCAGCCACCAAGGCCTACCTGTCGAGCTTCAGCCACGCCCTGCACGAGGAGGTGCGCGGCCAAGGGGTGACGGTGACGAACCTCCTCCCCGGCTTCACCCGCACGGAGTTCCACGAGGCCGCCGACATCAGCCGCTCTGTCGTCCCGAGCCTGGCGTGGATGAAGGCCGAGACGGTAGCGAGGAAGGGGCTGCGGGCGGTGGCCCAAGGCCGGGCCGAGTGCGTCCCCGGTCTCGGCTACCGCGTGCTGGCGGGCATCTCCACACACACGCCGTGGTCGGTGAGCCGGAGGATGCTCGGAGCGGTCCTCACCCCGTGAAGCAGGTCGGCGTCCGCCGGGCCACGCCCGGTGACGTGGACGCCATCGTCGATCTCTTCATAACAGTGGTGGACGAGGGCCGGTGGCTCGGCACCCAGTCGCCGGTCGACCGGGCGGAACGGCGGGACCGGTTCCTCGACGAGATCGAGGCTACGGAACGGAACGCGTCGCTGGTGGCGGTCGTGGACGACTCGATCGTCGGGCATGCCAGGGTCGACCTCGCTCCCTACAACGTCGCCGGGCTGGGGATGATGGTCGACACCGACTGGCGGGGTCTGGGCGTGGGCGGCGCGCTCGTCCGGGGGGCCATCGACGCCGCCCGCCTGCTCGGCGCCCACAAACTGGCTCTGCAGGTGTGGCCGCACAACGACATCGCCCGCCGGCTGTACCTTCGCCACGGCTTCGTGGAGGAGGGCCTCCTGCGGCGCCACTACCCGAGGCGCAACGGCGAGCTCTGGGACTCGGTGATCATGGGCCTGGTCCTCGACGAGACGTCGCCGGGATGCAGCCTCTGACCGTTACTTCTTGCCGCCGACCTTCTTCTTGACCTTGTCCACGACGGCGGCGGTCGGGCCGGCCACCAGGTTGCCGGGAGGCGTGTCGGGCGCCCGGGGGTGGGGGCTGGTCGGCGCCGTCTTCTTGGCCTTCTCCAAGGCGGCTCCGAGCTCGGCCAACTCCTTGCGCTTGATCCCCTTGCGGACCTCGGGGAAGAGCTCCGACTCCTCCTCCTTCACATGGTGGCGGACGCTCTCCATGAGCACGGCCATCTTGGCCGTGAACCGCTCGTGGTCGGGCTTCATGTCCTCCAGTTCGGACAGCACCCATTTCACGACATGGTGCTCCTCGAGCGCCTCGAGCACCGTCTCCTCCTCCTTCGGCACCCGGTCACGGACGGCCGGATAGAACACCATCTCTTCGATGGCGGCGTGGACCGACAGCTGCTCGATCACCTTCCGGGCCAGCTTGCGCTGCTGCGCAGGCTGCGTGGTCTTCTCGAACTGCTTGAAAAGCTTCTCCACGGCCCTGTGGTCCTGCTTCAAAAGCGCAATGGCGTCCATCCAGCGGCATCTGCCCACTAGCAACAGTCCCCAAACGCACTTTCGTGTCGTTATGATTCACGTCATCGAAGTCCGGACGACGCTGAATCCGCACCCCATGAGCGCCGGTGCGGCGCGTCGCTTTGTCCGTGACGTGCTCATGAGTAGACAGGTCCCAGACCGCGTGGTGGACACCGTCGAGCTGCTCACCAGCGAGGTCGTCACCAACGCGATCATCCACGGCCGGTCGGGCCCGCAGCTGGCGGTGGAGGTCGACGGCGACATCGTGCGCGTGGCCGTTCGCGACCTGAGCCCCGAGCTGCCGGTCCGCCGTCTGGGCCACCTCGACGATGTGTCCGGGCGCGGCGTGGTCATCGTCGAGGAGCTGGCCTCCGCGTGGGGCGTCGACCGGGAGCAGGGCGGCGCCAAGCGGGTGTGGTTCGAGGTCGCCTGCTGATCATCTGAGGCTAGAGGCGGATACGAGGGTCCACCGATCCATGTCTCGTCGGTCGAGGATGATCCCGGTCATCGACCCGGGCAATCTATGGCCCCCGCTCGTTCTCTCGTGGGCTCTCCCGAAGCCTCGTATGGCGCCGCAGCGGCCCTCGGTGACCAGCCGTTCGTGAGGGAGTCAGAGCTCAACCGGCCCTGCGGAGAGCCGAATGAGGGGCCGGAGCGACCCCTGTGCGTCCGCCGCAATCGGAGCCACTTCTAGAAAGAAGAAGCGGACATTGGGGTCCAGCTGCACGGTGCGCCAGTCGCTCGCTCGGCCGCAATGGAGCCGTTTCTACAAAGAAACGGAAAGTCATGCGTCCAGCCTCAGGCGCTCGGCGGCGATCTCGCCGCAATGGAGCCGTTTCTAGAAAGAAACGGAAAGGTGAACGAGGAGTCGGGGACCGCTGGGGACGCCGAGCCGCAATGGAGCCGTTTCTAGAAAGAAACGGAAAGTCGTGGTCGACGAGGAGGAGGCGCTGGCGTGGGCACTGCCGCAATGGAGCCGTTTCTACAAAGAAACGGAAAGTGACCAAGCCTCCGGGGCATACCTGGCAGTCCTTCGCGCCGCAATGGAGCCGTTTCTAGAAAGAAACGGAAAGGCGGGGTCGCCGGCGTACGGCTTCTCGGCCCAGGAGTCGCCGCAATGGAGCCGTTTCTAGAAAGAAACGGAAAGGTCAACGCCACCGGGTGTGGTGGGCGGGGGTGCTACGGGCCGCAATGGAGCCGTTTCTAGAAAGAAACGGAAAGTTGGACCAGTCCCCGGCCACGGCGGCGGTGACGTCGCCGCAATGGAGCCGTTTCTAGAAAGAAACGGAAAGG
>Ga0136633_1002179_pt1 | contig 13704 bp, 14 predicted proteins | sample AntDrymeUQ832206_2_FD_105494 | JGI IMG/M metagenome (GOLD analysis project Ga0136633, IMG submission 105494) | Polar desert sand microbial communities from Dry Valleys, Antarctica - metaG UQ83 (22.06) | ecosystem: Environmental > Terrestrial > Soil > Desert | place: Antarctica: Dry Valley... | reverse complement strand
GAGGCCGTGCCCGTCGCTGACGCCCCGACTGTCGCCGAGGCCGTGCCCGTCGCTGACGCCCCGACTGTCGCCGAGGCCGTGCCCGTCGCTGACGCCCCGACGGTCGCCGAGGCCGTGCCCGCCGCTGACGCCCCGACTGTCGCCGAGGCCGTGCCCGTCGCTGACGCCCCGACTGTCGCCGAGGCCGCGCCCACCGCCGACGCCCCGTCGGAGGCGGCCGACGAGGCGCCCGCCGCGGCAGCGGACATCGAGGGCCCGGCGCCGGCGGCGATGACGGCGCCGGTCACCCCCTCGGCGCAGGACGAGGCCGGCGGCGAGCCGGCGCGCCCGCTGGAGCCCAGCACCGACGACGCTTCCTGACGCCGGCACCGGCTCCCGCCGGGCACAGCGCGCGACCGTCAAGGTTGATCACAGCCGGCATGAGGCCTGATCAGCACGCCCCATCAGCGGGCTCGTGGCCACACATGTCGGGGCATGCACACCCGAGTCAGGCCAGCACGCCGCTCAGTTGGCCGAGCCGAGCGGGGACGGCCCGGTACCAGACCCAGCGGCCTCGCTTCTCCCCGACGATCAACCCCGCCTCGGCGAGGATCTTGAGGTGGTGCGACACGGTGGGCTGCGAGCGCGCCAGCGGCTCGACCAGCTCGCACACGCACGCCTCACCGGCCGGGGCCGAAACCAGCAGGCTGAGCAGCCGCAGACGGACGGGGTCGGCCAGCACGGCAAAGTCCCGGGCCAGTTCGGCGGCCCTGGCTTCCGACAGCGCCGCGGCCAGCACGGCCGGGCAGCACTCATCCCCGACCACCATCGTCGGTCGCGCTGCCTTCGTCGCCATTGCCCACCACCCATTGACACTGATCGATGGTTCAGGTTTACTGATCGATAACAGTCTATCAATGCAGGAGACCCTGATGTCGCTTCGAGCGACCCGAGACCGTCTCGACCCGATGCTGCTGAGGGTGCGCAGCGTTCCAAGGCAACGACCATGACGCCGTTGGGGCGGCGGGCGTTGGGCGAGTTCGTCGGTACGGCTCTGCTGCTGGCGGCCGTCATCGGCTCGGGAGTCACCGCCGAGCAACTGACGAGCGACGTCGGCCTCCAGCTGTTCGAGAACGCAGCGGCCACCGCGGCAGCCCTGGTGGCCATCATCCTGGCCATCGGCCCGGTCTCGGGAGCCCATCTCAATCCGGCGGTCACGCTGGCGGACCGGTTCTTCGGGGGGATCAGCACCCGAGAGGCCGGCGTCTACGTCGGCGCGCAGCTCGCCGGTGGGGCATTCGGGGCCGTCGTGGCCAACCTTATGTTCTCCCTGCCCGCCGTCGAGCTGTCGACCAAGGTCCGCAGCTCCGGGGGCCTGTGGCTCGGAGAGGTCGTTGCCACCTTCGGACTGCTCCTCGTCATCTTCGCTGTGGTGCGGTCCGGGCGCACCTCCGCCGCCCCCTTCGCCGTCGGGGCCTACATCGGCGGCGCCTACTTCTTCACGTCGTCGACGAGCGTGGCCAACCCGGCGGCGACCCTCGCCCGCGGATTGAGCGACAGCTTCGCCGGCATCGCCCCGAGCTCCGCCCCGGCGTTCGTCCTGGCCCAGCTGCTCGGCGCCGCCCTGGCCGTCGTCGTTGCCAAAGCCTTGTATCCCACCGTCGCCGGGGCGGCCGCCGACGTGGTCCTGCCGCACCCCACAGCCGGCGACGGCCAGGCGCCGGGCCGGCAGCCGCTAGCGGCCAAGGTCGCCACCTCCTCTCATCCAGAGGTTCGCCCGTGAGCGCCTCCGCGCCCTCGCCAAGTCCAAGGAGCTTTCGTGTCCGATGTGCCCGAGGTCCTCTTCGTCTGCGTCCACAACGCCGGGCGGTCCCAGATGGCCGCCGGCCTGCTCGACCACTACGCGCAGGGCCGGGTCCACGTCCGCTCCGCCGGCAGCGCTCCCGTCGACCAGATCAACCCGGCCGTGGTGACGGTGATGGAGGAGGTGGGCGTCGACCTGACCAAGGAGTTCCCGAAGCCCCTGACCGACGAGGTGGCCCGGGCCGCTGACGTCATCGTCACCATGGGCTGCGGCGACGCCTGCCCCGTCTATCCGGGCAAGCGCTACCTCGACTGGGTGCTGGTGGACCCAGCGGGCCGCGACGTCGAGGACGTGCGCACCATCCGTGACGACATCGACCGGCGGGTGCGTGAGCTGCTCGACGAGCTCGTGCCGGCCGGCGCCTGCGCCGATGAGTTGTAGAACGGGCACTGGAGGCGGTCCGAGGCCACCTCTTCCCGTGTGCCCGATCAGGTGATGACGTCGAGGATGCCGTGCTCGTGGAGGAACTCGGCCAGGCCGTCCACCAGGTTGAGGTCAGCCACGTCGGCCAGCGGCACCCACGCCGCCTCGGCCGCGTCCGACCCCGCAACCGGCTCGGCCGGGTCGAGCACGCTGACCCGGAAGTCCAGGATCACGAAGTGGTGGTCGTCGCCGATGCGCTCGACCCACCCGATGAGCTCGTCGCACATGGCTTCGAGGCCCGTCTCCTCGGCCACCTCGCGCAGTACCGCCTCGGCCAGCGTCTCGCCCCGCTCGACCCGCCCGCCCGGTACCGACCACTCGCCGGCCGCCGGGCCGTGGCCGCGACGGACGAGGAGCAGGCGCTCGGCCTCGACCGTCACCGCCCCGACGCACACCTCCGGGCGGGACGAGGCCGTGGGATGCACCGGGAGCGTCATGTGATGCGGTGGTGCATGACGAGCAACCGTGCCGTGAACCCCGACTCCTCGAAGAAGTTCTTGGTCTCGCGTGCGCCCGGCAACGCGGTGGAGTCGACGCCTGCGCACCCCCGCAGCCGGAACCACTCGAGCAGCTGTTCCATCATCGCCTCACCCACACCGACCGCCCGGGCGTCGGGCTCCACGAACAACTCGTCGATGATGCCGAGCGTGGTGCCGTCCCGCAGGGCCTCCACCCGGCCGGTGGCATAGCCGAGCACCACGTCGTCGAACGTGCCGACGAGCACGAGCACGTCGGGGTCGGCGACATCCACCAGCAGCCCGGCGTCGACCGGCTCGGCCCGGGCCTCGCGGGCCACGAACACCGGGCCGCCGCGCTCCCTCGACCCGAGCTCGGCCAGGGCCATCCGGCACAGTTCGCTCAGCCGGGCCACGTCGGCCTCGCCGGCCGGCCGGGCCGCGTCCATCGCTATCCCGCGGTCTGAATCTGGGCGATCCGGCTCAGGATCGTCTTTCGGCCCCGGGTGTCCGCCTCGTAGGCCCGGACGGCTTCGAGCTCGTCCCCCGACAGGCCGTCGAGGCGTTGGACCACCTGGGGGGCCGACAGCGAGTCGTAGCCGGGGATGGCCAGTGCATCGGCGTCGTCGGCGCTGGAAGCCGGCGTGGCCGCGCTGTCCGGATCCGGGGATGGCGGCGGCGGCGGGGCCGGCGTGGCGGTCTTGTCGGCCACCGGCTCGCCGGCGGCCGGAGGCTCCTCAGGGGTGGAGCGGCGGGGGTCGGGCACGAGTCCGAGGTCGGCCAGGCGCTCGGCGGCCTGGCGGACGAGCTTGCCCGCCTCCCGCTGGCCCATGTCGACCGCCATCTTGCCGATGAAGCGGGCGCCGGTGGCCTCCTGGCGGCCTTTGGCGATGAGGCGCGGCAGCTCGTCGCGCGCCGTGACCAGCACCCCGAGCGGGGCATGGACCAGCAGGTCGACGGCCCGTTCGACCGCGGAGCGCTCGCCTGTCACACGCAGTCCCGGCACAGCTGGCGTGCGGCGTCGGCCAGCTGGCTCGGATGCTTGACGAGGAAGCACGACTGGCAGGAGAACTCGTCGGGCTGCTTGGGCAGCACCTTGGTGGTGGTCTCGACCCGGTCCTCTCCTTCGGCCGCCTCCTCGGTGTCCTCGTCGTCGGCGACGACCAGCTTCTCCTTGAGGATCACGTCGAGGCTGGCCTCCACGTCGTCCTCGTCGGCCTCGTCGTCCTCCTCTTCCTCGTCGTCGTCGTCAGAGGAGGCGGCGGCGGCGGGCACCACCGGCGCCACCGGCACGACCACGTCGTCGATCTCGGGAAGTTCGACCTCGTCGACTGCCACATCCAAGGTGTCGTCGAGGAGGTCGTCGTCGGGCATGTCGTCGAGGTCGGCCTCCTCGAGGTCCTCGGGTCCTTCTACGTCTTCGTCGAGGAGTTCCTCGTCGACGTTGTCTTCAGCCATGACGTCCCCTGCGAGCGGTTCGGGCGGGCGGAACGATACACCCGGGGCGGAACCTATCCGGGAAGGTGCTGGAGGTCCCAGGAAGCCGTTGGTGCCGTCCGGTGGCTCGACCGTTCGCAGTTGCGACGATGAGTTATCGGGACGTTCTCTACTTGGCTTCCTGGTACCCCCGCATGCCCGATGACTACCCCCTCCGCTTCCCCGAGAGGAACCGGAGGCCCACGACCTTGGCGTCTGGGGCGTCTAGGGACGGCGCACAGTCTTGCACGCCGGCAGAAGCCGTCAAGGGTGCCCTGACCTGCGGCTTCGCGCGTCATCGCAGGTCAGAGGGGTTGCTCGTCCCCCGACTTTTCTCCTCAGAATTTTGCGCGCAGGGCGAGCACGTTGGCCACGTAGCGCCTGGTCTCGGAGAACGGGCCCTGGCGGCGCACCGACGCCAGCCCCTGGTAGTACGACGACAGGGCCAGCGACACGTCGCCGTTGTTCTGGCGCAGCAGGTAGGCGAGGAAGCGGGCCGACATGCGGATGTTGTGCTCCGGCTCCTTTGGGTCGAGCCTGGCCCGCAGGAGCACGCCGTTCACGAAGGCGACGGTGTCGGGCATGAGCTGGCCGATGCCGACGGCCCTGGTGGACGAGATCTTGTCGTTCTGCCAGCCGGATTCCAGCCACGTCATGGCCTTGAACAGGTCGGCCGGCACGCCGAACTCGGCGGCGGCGGCGTTGAAGGTCGGCAGGAGGGCGAGGCGGTCGGGCTGCGCCTTCAGGCGCTCGGGCAGCGACGCCGCCACCTTCACGGCGGCCGGCTTGGCGGCCGGTTTGGCGGCCGGCTTGGCCGTCGGAGCAGCGGCGCTCGGGACGACGAGGCGGACCCCGGCCCGTACCATGTGGACGTCGTCGATGCCGTTGGCCTTGGCCAGGCTCGCCACGGTGACCCCGAGTGCCTTGGCCAGGCCCGAGAGGGTGTCGCCCTCGGCGATGGTGCGCGTCCCCGGCGGGTCGGCGGCGCGCCTGGGCGCGGCGGCAGCCTGGCCCCCCACGGCCACGCCGAGGACCCCGGCCAGCGCCAGCGCCGCCTGCGCCCGGCGGCACAACACCACAGGTCTCAGCACCATTCGTGCAGGGTCGGGTAGGGATTCACGGAAGGTCCGCCTCCTGGTTTGAGTTCGAAATGCAGGTGGGGGGTGGAGCCCTTGGCGTTGCCGGTGGTGCCCACGGTGCCGAGGACGGCGCCCCGCTCCACCCGGCCGGGCGGGGCCAGGGTGTCGAGATGGGCCCCGTAGTAGGTGTTGCCGTCGTCCCCGTCGAGGTAATAGGCGTTGCCGGCGACCGCGCCGACGCTGTGCCGGATGACGCCACCCACGTTGGCCACCACCTCGGCGCCACGGGCGGCGAAGATGTCGACCCCGAGGTGGCGCCGGCCGCCGCCGCGGGCCTGGCCCCAGCCGTCGGAGAACTGGCGGGCGCCCCGCACGGGGCACAGCCACGGCGGCCCCGGCACCACCAGCTCAGCGCCCGCCCGGATGAGGTTGGCGTTCCTCAGGCTGTTGGCCTGGACCAGGTCGGCCACCGTCGTGTCGTAGAGCCGGGCGATGACGGCCAGGTTCTGGCCCGACGCCACGTGGTGGGTGCGCCCGCCGCCGGCCACCACGACCGGTGAGGGCAGCGGTGCCAGCGGGGCCTTTTCGGCCGCCGGCGCCGCCTCCCCCACTTTGGGGATGGTGAGCACCCGGCCGGCTCGGACGTAGTTGACGTCGGCGATGCTGTTGGCCTTGGCCAGGGCGTCGATCGCCACGCCCGTCTTTTTGGCCACCCGTGACAGGGTGTCGCCCTCGCGCACTTTGTAGGTGCCTGTCGCCGGCGCCGGCCCGGCGGCGGCCGACCCGGCGAGGGCCAACAGCACCAGCCCCGCCACGCCCTGCAGTCGTCGCACGCGCACTCCTCCACCCAGTCAGCCGTGAAGGCTACTCCTCCCCCATCCTCAACAGCAACCCCATGTTCAACATCAACCACAGGTTGTCCGGGCACGGCTGTCCGACCGCAGGCCGCCGGGCGTCCGGTAACGTCCCCCCACCGTGGCTGACGTGCGTGGCGACGCCTGGCGGGCCTCGTGGGCGGAGATCGACCTCGCCGCCATCCGCCACAACGTCCGGACCCTCGTCGAGCGGTGCACGCCGGCCGACGTCTGCGCCGTGGTCAAAGCCGACGGCTACGGGCACGGCGCCGTCGCCGTGGCCCGGGCGGCACTCAAGGGCGGGGCCGCGTGGCTGGCCGTGGCCCTGGTGGAGGAGGGCATCGCCCTGCGCCACGCCGGGGTCGACGCGCCGGTCCTCCTGCTGGCCGAGCCGCCCGCCGCCGCCATGGGCGCCGTGCGGGCCGCCGCGCTGACACCCACGCTCTACACAACCGCCGGCGTGGCCGCCGCAGCCGCCGCTGCATCCGGTCAGGCCCCGTTGACCGTGCATCTGAAGGTGGACACGGGGATGCACCGGGTGGGCGCCGACCCGGCCGACGCCGTGGCGCTGGCGCAAGCGATCGGGGAGGCGCCCGGCCTGCGCCTGGGCGGCACCTGGACGCACCTGGCGGTGGCCGACGAGGCCGGCCAGGCGTCGTACACGGCGACGCAGCTGGGCCGCTTCGACGCCGTCGTCGGCGATCTGCGGGCCGCCGGCGTCGACCCGGGCCTGCTGCACGCGGCCAACTCCGCCGCCGCCCTCACCGTCGCCTCCTCGCGGTTCGACCTGGTGCGCTGCGGCATCGCCGTTTACGGCTACTCCCCTGTCGCCCTTCCCGACGGGTGGCCCCCGCTGCAACCGGCATTGTCCCTTCGGTCGAGGGTGAGCCTGGCCCGCTCGCTGGCCGCCGGTGAGCGGGTGTCCTACGGCCTGCGCTACGCGCTGAAGACGGACTCGGTGGTGGCGACGGTGCCCCTCGGGTACGCCGACGGCGTGCCCCGGAGGCTGTCGGCGGTGGGCGGCGAGGTCCTGATCGGCGGCAGGCGGCGGCCGATCGCCGGCACCGTCACCATGGACCAGCTGATGGCCGACTGCGGACCCGAGGCGGACGTGGCCGCCGGTGACGAGGTGGTGCTGCTCGGGCGTCAGGGCGACAAGGAGATCACCGCCGACGACTGGGCCGGACGCCTCGACACCATCGCCTACGAGATCCTGTGCGGCATCTCCAAGCGGGTGCCCAGAGTGGTCCGGGACAGGGCCTGAACCCGGGCCGACGCCCGTGTCGTCCGGGGCCGCCGTGGTTCAGCCGGTCGGCGAAATCTGCCGGCTGACCGTCACACCGGTTCCCGGAGCAGTTCGACCTCGACACCCACCAGCTCGTAGACCGGCTGGGCCCGCCGGTCGAGGCCAGGACGCCAAGAGCGGGACAGCAACGCTGGTGTCCACGGTATCGACCGTCGTCACCGCCGGGAGCGTTCGACGAGGTGCCGTACGTCGTCAGTGGTCAGCGGCGGCACCGGGTCCTCCGTGACTGCGACGAGCGCCCCGTCGCGCTCCTCGATCCAAACCCGCTGCCCGACCGGGCGCAGCTCGGCCAGGCCGTCGCGCTCGACGATCTCCAGCGGTTGACCAGCCGTGAGCCCGAGACTGTCGCGTATCTAGGAGCGGGACGAGCGCCGAGCCTCGGCCCTGCGCTCCGACTCCAGGCGCTCGAGGTCGTAGGTGCCGTGGTCGACGAAGGTCATCATCTCGGCCACCACCCGGTGGCCGGCCTGCTCGGCGACGAGGCGGTGCATCTCCTGGCACACCCGCCGGTACTCGGGGTGGCCCTGGGGGCCGGTGCGCAGCTCGAGCATGTGCATGGCCGAGCGGGCGTTGAGCTGCATGGCGTAGCGCACCTTGTAGGCCAGGGCCACGGCGTAGCCGGCCTGGGCCGGGAAGGGCCCCGCCATGTCGCCGTACAGCTCGGCCGAGCGCTCCATGGCCTCGTCGAACGGCTCCTGTTTGCCCGCCTCGTCGACCGCCTCGGGGCGCACGAACCCGTGGTGGGGCGTGAGCGCCTGCCACTCGATGGTGAGCATGCGGTGGCGCTGGAGGTCCCGGAACGCCCCGTAGTCCGACACCACGTCGAAGCGGTAGCCGATCCGCTCCAGAGCCCGCCCCGGTCGCTGTCGCCGGTTGGTCCGCTCCCCCGCGTAGGCCCGGGCCACGGCCAGCTTCTCGTCGGCGCCGAGAGCCCGTACCTTGGCCAGGATCTGGTCGTCGGGGAGGTCGGTGTACGGGTAGAGCATGGCAGCGACGAGCTTGTCCTCGGCGTCGGGGTCGAAGTCGGCCAGGGTGACGGCGGGCCGCTCCTCGGGCTCCTCGTCGCCCAGCAGGCGGGCGGCGACCTCGTGCATGGCGCCGCTGTTCGTCTCCAGGTAGGCCGACCAGGCGCCCCCCCGGTCGGGCATGTCGACCCGCTTGAGGAACGACGGGATCACCTTGCGGAGCTCCTCGAGCATCATCGCCGCGTAGGCCCGCGCCTCGGGCAGGGCCGACGCCCGCATGCGCAGCAGCAGCATCTCGTAGGACTGGCCGGTGCCGTAGATGCCCACGTTCGACAGGGCGGCGGCGGGCAGGATGCCCCGCAGGGCGTCGAAGGCCTTGGCCCGTATCGACTGGCGGTAGACGAAGTCGGAGTCCCCCGCCTCCTTCGGGTAGCGCCCGGCGAACCACTCCTGCATCTGGGGCACGAGGGAGGCGTAGGTGTCGAACAGGCGGTCCATGGCGCCCACGTAGCGGGCGCCGAGGGGCGAGTCCACCACCGCAGGGTCCCGGACGTAGCGGTAGCGGCCGTTGTCTCGCACGTCGTAGGCGACGTAGCGGGTCGACTGCTCCAGGTAGGCCATGAGGCGGCCCCACTCGAGGACCTTGGTGAGCAGGTTCGACGCCTGCTCGCACGCCAGGTGCACGCCGCCCAGCTGGGCGACCGAGTCGTCGCCGTACTCCAGGAACACCCGGTCGTAGAGCTTCTCGGCCCTCGCCACACCCATGGTGGCATCGACGGTGAGGTCGCCGGCCATGTCGAGGTCGACGACGAACTCGTCGAGGAACAGGCGCCGCAGGCTCTTGGCCGACCGGGAGTACCGGGCGAACAGGGCGCCCTTCACCACCTCCGGCAGGTTCACCAGGGCGAACACGGGCCGGTCGAGGTTGGTGAAGTAACGGCGCAGGACCGCCTGCTCGTCCTCGGTGAACATCTCCGGTGGGAGGAGGGCCATGGGGATCGCCAGCGTACGACCCGATCCCGGCCAGGGCGTGGACCGCCGTCAGCGCGCCCGGAGCCACGCTGCGCGCGGACGGCGGAGATGTCGCAGGGACGCCGGTCGCCGGAACCATGCGTCCCGGGCCCTGCGTTCGAGATGGCCGGCGCCGGGTGTCCACGAGCCTGATCCGGCAGCGCCAGGGATAGCCTGAAGGTGTGACATCCCGGCACCAGGAGCGAGGCCGGTACCGAGCGGGCGTGACCCGGTGACCGACACCGACACCGGGCTCACCGTCGAGGATCTCGAAGCCATGCCCGACGACGGGCGCCGATACGAGCTGATCGGAGGCGCCATCGTGATGACCCCGGCCCCTGAGGTGGGCCACCAACGGGTGTCTCGCCGCCTCCAGTCCCTCCTCGAAGCGGCCTGGCCGGGCATGGAGGTCTTCAACGCCCCGATCGACGTCGACCTGCCCGACGGCCAACGGGTGCAACCGGACCTGGTGGTGGTGGAGCGGGGCCGGACCGGCAAACGCCTGGTGCTCCCCGTGGCGCTGGTCGTCGAGATCGTCTCGCCCGGGTCGACCGTCAACGACCGCGTGACCAAGCTCGGCGTCTACGCCGGCGCCGGCATCAGCCACTACTGGCTCGTCGACCCACGCGCCGGCCTGGCTACCTGCTACGTGCTCGACGGTGGCACCTACCGGGTGGCGGCCGACGGGCCTGTCGTGGAGGCCACCGAGCCGGTGGCCGTCAGGATCGACATCGCCGACCTCACGGACCCGACCTGAGGGCGGTTCGGCGTGTGCTGCTCCGGATGGGGGCCATCTGGGTGACGGCGCCAAAGGTGGAGGCTGAGACTGAGCCTGGCGGCGGCGGGCCGAGGATTTTCCCCACCTTTTCCTGAAGTGGCGACGCCGGCCTGCCGATAGGCAAGGCGTGGGCGCTGGCGAGGACGGTCATGCGCACCTCGTTGAGTTCTACGAGACCGAGGAGTTCCTGGTCGGACGGTCAGCGGGTTCGTCGGGCCGGCCCTGCACGACGGCGATGCGGCGATCGTCGTCGCGACGGCCGCCCACCGAGCCGCCTTCGACGACGCCATCCGATCGTCAGGCGTCGACCTGGTTGTGGCGGTCAGCTCGCGGCGCAGCTCCAACAAGATATGACCACGCTGCGGGCCGACGTCGCCCGCCCCCGCGGCGAGTACGAAATCCTGGCCGACCTCGCCTACGTCGACGCCCTGACCGGTCTGGCCAACCGCGTCACGACCTCGTGCGACCGCTCACCGCGCAGCGCCGACGTGACGACGTGACGCTGTGCCGCTGATCCCGGAGAGCCAGCGGCTGGCCGAGCTCGTGGCCTACGGCGTGCTCGACACGCCTGCCGAGCAGGCTTTTGACGACATTGTGCGTGTCGCCGCCGAGGCGGCAGGTTGCCCTACGGCGCTCGTCAGCCTGCTCGACGGACCGCCAGTGGTTCAAGGCCCGCCATCGGATGGACGTCGGGCAGACGCCGCGAAACCAGGCCTTCTGCGAGCACGCCCTGCGTGCCGACGCGCCGCTGGTCGTACCCGACGCGACCGCTGACCCACGCTTCGCCGACAACCCCTTGGTCACTGGCGCGCCCGGGATCCGGTTCTATGCCGGCTTCCCCCTGCGCACCGCAACAGGAGCGGTCCTCGGCACGCTCTGCGTCCTCGGATACGAGCCGCGCCCGGGTGGGCTCACCTGTGCGCAGGAGCGGCTGCTCACGGTTCTCGCCGCGCAGGTCATGACCCAGCTGGAGTTTCGGCGCACGCTCGCCCAGCAGGCCAAAGCCTTGGGCGAGCTCGACGTCGCGCTTTCGTCCTACCGGGCTCTCGCCGATCACGCCACCGACCTCATCAGCCGACACGCGCCCGACGGGACGACCCTGTACGCGTCGCCGTCGATGCGCCACGTGCTCGGCTACGACCCGGAGCAGGAAGTCGGCCGGTCGGCCCCGGAGCGAGTCCACGCGGACGACGCCGCCGACATGTTCCGGGCCCTGGGCGAGGTGCTCGGCGGTGCTCCCTCAACCGCGAGTGTCCGGACGCGCCACGCGGACGGGACCTGGCGGCACCTGGAGATCCGGCTGTCACCAGTGTGTGATGAGTCCGGGGCCGTCGTGCAGGTCCACTCCGTCGCCCGCAACGTCACCGACCGCCACGACGTACAGGAGCGACTGCGCCTTTCCGAGGAACGGTTCCGCGTCCTGTTCGAGGCGAACCCCGTCGGGCAGGTCGAGCTCTCGCCGGCCGGCGTCGTCCAGCGGGTGAACGCGGCGTTCGCCGACCTCGTTGGCGTCGCTCCCGCCGACCTCCTGGGCCGGACGCCGGAATGGGCTGCGGTCGACTTCGACGCCGCTGCTCAGCAACAGGCGCTGCTGAACGCAGCGGAGCAGCCCGGCACGGTCCTGCATAGCGAGCGGACGCTCCAGCGACCCGACGGTACGCAGGTCGAGATCTTGGGGACGGTCGTCGGTGTGCCCGGCGACGGCGGGCGGACCGCCATGATGATCGGCAGTGTGGTCGACGTGACCGAGCGGAATCGGGCGCACCGACGGCTGGCCGAGCTCACGGCGGCGCTGCAGGCCGAGCACGACGAGGCCGTCCGGCGCCAGGCCCTGACCGAGGCGGTACTGCAAACTGTCAGCGTCGGCATCGTGGCGTGCGACGCCGAAGGCCATCTGACGAGTTTCAACCGGGCGGCCCGCGACTTCCACGGGATGCCGGCCGACCCCGCGCTCGACCCCGCCGACTGGGCAGACCGGTATGCCCTGTTCGCCGAGGACGGGAAGACCCCGCTGACCCGTGAACAGGTCCCGCTGTTCAGCGCCCTCACCGAAGGCGTGGTCCAGGGCGCCCTGATCGTCATCGCGCCGCAAAGGCGACCCGCCCGCGTTGTGCGCTGCGACGGGCGGGCGATGCGCGACCCTCAAGGGCGTCTGCTCGGCGCGGTCGTCGCGATGAGCGACGTCACGCAGGCCCGAGCCGCCGCACGTACGCTCGCCGAGCAGTCCGAGTACACCCACGCCCTGCTCGAGACGGCGCATGCCGCGATCTGGTCGTACGACGCGACCGGGCGGCCCACCTACGTCAACGCGTCGGCCCGCGACATCCTCGGTTGGCCAGACCTGCAGACCCTGCAGTCCCTGTTCGATCGGGGTGAGCGGGCTCAGCACGTGAGCGCGGTGCAGATCGTGAGCCCCGACGATTCGCCGCTGCAACCCTCGGAACGACCGCTCGCGCGGGCGCTGGCCGGTCATCACACCGGCGAGGTCGAGCTGTTCCTCGTCGCGCCGGGACGACCCGATCGCAACGTCCTCGTGCAGGCAAGCCCCCTGCGCGACGGCGAAGGCACCGTCAGCGGAGCGATCGTGACAGCCCACGACGTGACGGCCCTGCGCGCGTCGGAGGCGCGCTTCCGCGCGGCCTTCCATGACGGTCCGACGCCCATCGCCAGGCTCGACGGGGACGGCGTCGTCCTGGAGACGAACCCGGCGCTGCGCCGCCTCACCAGCCTGCGCCAACAGGCGCTCATAGGACGGCCGCTGACAGACCACGTCCCGCTCGAAGACCGGCCTCGCCTTCTCCGGGCCCTCGGCGCCCAGGGCACCGGGGCGGAGCCCGTAGAGCTACGGGTGCTGCGTGTCGACGGCAGGCCGGTGTGGTGCGAGTTGGCGACGACGCTCAGCATTGACCCCGACGGAGACGTGTCGGTGCTCGCGCAGTTCCTCGACGTCGACGCGCGCAAGCTGCAGGAGCTAGCGCTGGAAGCTGCTGCAGGTCGGGACCCGCTGACCGGTCTGGCGAACCGGTCGCAGCTGGGTCCGCTGGTCCAGGCGCACCTGGACAGACCGTCGCCCACGACCGCGGGGATGCTGTTCCTCGACCTCGACGGCTTCAAGGCGGTGAACGACCGGCACGGCCACGACGCCGGCGACGCCGTTCTCGTCGAGGTGGCCCGGCGGCTGGCGGCCACCGTCCGGCCCGGCGACGCCGTCGTGCGCCTCGGTGGTGACGAGTTCCTCGTCGTCTGCGAGGTCACGAACCACCAGGCGCAGGAGGTCCTCGTACGCCTCGCCGATCGGCTCGAGCGTGAAGTGGCCCGGCCGATCGCCTTCCGCGATGGGCAGCTCGTCGTCGGGAGCAGTGTCGGCCTCGCCGTCGGGCAGCCGGGCCAGTCGATCGAGGACCTCGTGGATGCGGCGGACCGCGCCATGTATCAGCGAAAGCGCACCCCGCCCGGCAGACGACGCGCCGACCGTCGCCGCGGCGCCGGCACCTCGGAGGCAGCCCGGACCTAG
>Ga0136633_1002178_pt1 | contig 13706 bp, 14 predicted proteins | sample AntDrymeUQ832206_2_FD_105494 | JGI IMG/M metagenome (GOLD analysis project Ga0136633, IMG submission 105494) | Polar desert sand microbial communities from Dry Valleys, Antarctica - metaG UQ83 (22.06) | ecosystem: Environmental > Terrestrial > Soil > Desert | place: Antarctica: Dry Valley... | reverse complement strand
TTCATGGCCGGCGATTGTCGCGACAAAGGCGTCAGCGGATGCCGGCGCGCATGAAGGACTGGACGAACTGGCGCTGGAACAGCAGGAAGCCGATCAGCAGCGGCGCCGAGGTCATGAGCGTGGCGGCGGTGATGATCGACCAGTCGACGCCCTGGTCGGTCGACGAGAACACCTGCAGGCCGACGGTCAGCGGCCGCGTCTCGACCGAGTTGGTGATGATCAGCGGCCAGAGGAAGTTGTTCCAGTGGTAGCTGACCGAGACCAGCGCATAGGCCAGGTAGACCGGCCGGGCCAGCGGCACGTAGACCTTGAGCAGGATCTGCAGGGCGCTCGCGCCCTCGACGCGCGCCGCGTCGTCGAGCTCGCGCGGCACGGTCTTGAAGGTCTGGCGCAGCAGGAAGATGCCGAACGCCGAGGCGAAGTAAGGCAGGCCGATCGCGAGGATGGTGTCGCGCAAGCCCAGCGCGTTCATGGTCCGGTAGTTCTCGACGATGAGGACGTCGGGCATCACCATGAGCTGCAGCAGCACCAGCGCGAACACCAGCTCGCGGCCGCGGAACTCGAAGCGGGCCAGCGCATAGGCGGCGAGGGTGCCGAGGACGAGCTGCGCCGCCAGCACCATGGCGACGAGCAGGGTCGTGTTGAGGAAATAACGGGCGAACGGCGCGGCGTTCCAGGCATTGACGAAGTTCTGCAGGGTCAGCGGCGCACCGAGCTCGAAGCGCGTCGAGTAGGCGGCCGGGTGAAAGGCGGTCCAGACGGCATAGGCGAGCGGGAGGACCCAGAGGAGGGCGAGCAGCCAGGCGCCCGCCGTCTCGAGGGCGCGCGACGCCGGCGCAACGCGGAAGGCGGTGCTCATTGCGGATTCATGGCGAACTCGTCGCGGCTCGTCGCGGGGGTCATTGGTAGTGCGTCCGCCGCTCGAGAAAGCCGAACTGCAGGACCGCAACCAGGCCGAGGGCGACCAGGACGACGACGGTCAGCGCCGCCGCGTAGCCCGAGTCCCAGAAGCTGAAGCCGACCTGGTAGATGTAGTAGAGCAGCAGCGTGCTGGCGCTGTCGGGACCGCCGCGTGTCATCACGAAGATGTGGTCGACCATGCGCACCGAATTGATGAGTGCGTTGATCAGCACGAACAAGGTCGTCGGCATGAGCAGCGGGAACAGGACGCGCCGGAAGTACTGCCAGCGCGACGCGCCTTCGAGAGCCGCCGCCTCGGCCAGCGACGGCGAGACCTGCTGCAGCGCCGCCAGGTAGAAGATCATGAAGAAGCCGGCTTCCTTCCAGATCGCGACGATGATCAGCGCGCCGAGCACCGTGCTCTTGTCGCCCAGCCAGTTGTGGCTGGGCAGGCCCAGGCTCTGCGTGATCTGCTCGAGCAGGCCGTACTGCGGCGTGTAGAAGAAGAGCCAGATGTTGGCCACCGCGATCATCGGCAGCACGGTCGGCGTGAAGTAGGCCAGGCGCAGGAAGCCTCGCCCCTGGATCCGGCTGTTGACCCACAGGGCCATGACGATCGCCAGGCCGATCGACAGCGGGATCGTGCCGACCGCGAAGGCGATGTTGTTCCAGAGGGCCCGCCAGAAGACCTCGTCGGCGACCATCTCGCGAAAGTTGTCGAGGCCGGCGAAGCGTGACGGACGGTTCTTCTTCGGCGTCGACATGACGCTGTGGAACAGCGTCGCCACGGCCGGCCAGTGCGTGAAGGCGGCGAGCAGCACCAGCGCCGGCAGCAGCAGCAGCCAGGCGGTGACGCGGTCGGGCAGGCGGAACACGCGGGCGAGAAGCGGTCAGGGCGCGCGGGTGGGGAGCGCGCGCCTGCTCGGGATGGGCCGTCGTCGAGGGGCAGCGGCGGCTAGCGCTTGTAGTCCTTCAGCAGGCGCGTCGCCTCGCGCTGGGCGTCGCGCATCGCCTCGGCCGGCGGCTTGGCGCCGGTGAGCGCCGCCTGCAGGCCGTTGTTCAATGCCGTCGTGACGCGCTGGTTGTCGTGCGTCGAGAGCTCGGCCACCGAGTGCTGCAGCTGGTCGCGAGCGATCATCGCCTGCGGCACCTCCTGGGCGTACTTCTTCATCTCCGCCGTCTCCCAGGCGGCCGGCGTCACCGCCACGTAGCCGGTCGAGATGCTCCATTCGGCGGCCCGCTGCGGCGCCGTCGCCCACTTGATGAACTTCAGCGAAGCCGCCTGCTCGGCCGGCGTCGTCTTCGCGAAGACGTAGAAGTTGCCGCCGCCGGTCGGGCTGCCCGGGTGCTTCTTCGCCGGCAGCATGGCGACGCCGAACGGAAAGCCGGCGTTCTTGCGGATGTTGGTGAGGTTGCCGGTGGTCGTCCAGATCATCGCCGCCTTCTTCTCGAAGAAGTCCTTGGGCGTGGTGCCCCACTCGATGACGCCGGACGGCATGACCTTGTGCTTGGCCGACAGGTCGACCCAGTACTGCAGCGCCTCGACGACCGCCGGCTTGTCGAAGTAGGTTTCGGTGCCGGCCTCGTTCATGAGGACGGCATCGTTGGGCGTCGTCAGGCCCTGGAACAGCCAGTACGGAAAGCCCGAGGACGGAATCTTCAGGCCCCATTGCGCCACGTTGCCGCTGGCGTCGGTCTTGGTCAGCTTCTTCGCGTACTCGACCATCTGGTCCCAGTTGGCCGGACCCTTCTCGGGATCGAGGCCCGCCTCCTTGAACAGGTCCTTGTTCCAGTAGAGGACGATGGTCGAGCGCTGGAAGGGGACGCCCCAGGTCTTGCCGCCGGTGCGGCTGTTGAGCATGAAGCTCTTGTAGAAGCCGTCCAGCCACTTCTTGTCGTCGGCGCCCTTCGCGAGGTCGCTGATCGGCACGATCGCGTCCTCGTCGATCAGGGTGAACATGTCGGTCGACAGCAGCACCGCCAGTTGCGGCGGGTTGCCGCTCTTGGTCGCGGTCAGTGCCTTGACGATGCTCTCCTGGTAGGTCCCGGCGTAGATCGGGTTGACCTTGATGTCGGGGTTCTCCCGCGAGAAGTCCGCGGCCATCTGGTCGATCGTCTTCGTCACCGGGCCGCCGACGGCGACCGGGTAGTAGAAGTTGATCTCGGTGACCTTCTGGGCGGCGGCGGGCAGGGTCGCGGCGAGGGCCGACACCGCCAGCACGGCGGTCCACAGGGTGCGCTTCATGGTTGTCTCCTGATTCGGTTCAGACGGGAACGGGAAGGGTGTCGTCACGGCGACGATTCGTCGTGGCGTCGAAATAATGGCTGTCCGCGGCCGACCAGTCGAGCCGGACGGCGCTGCCGTCGGCCAGCTCGCGACGGCCGGGCAGACGGGCCGCCAGCGTGTCGCCGAGCGTGCCGCCGGCCGATGTCGAGCAGGTGACCACGGTGTCGGCGCCGAGGTACTCGGCGCGCTGCACGACGGCGTCGACGCCACCCCGCTCGACGAGGCGGACGTGCTCGGGGCGGACGCCGAGCTTGAGATCGGGGCGGCCCGGCGCGGCGATGATGTTCATCGGCGGCGTGCCGATGAAGCGGGCGGCGAAGATCGAGGCCGGCCGGGCGTAGAGCGCCTCGGGCGCGGCGTCCTGCTCGATCCGGCCGGCATTGAGGAGAACGACCTGGTCGGCCATGCTCATCGCCTCGGTCTGGTCGTGGGTGACGTAGACCAGGGTGATGCCCAGCTTCTTCTGCAGGGTACGGATCTCGTGGCGCATCTCCTGGCGCAACTGGGCGTCGAGGTTGGACAGCGGCTCGTCCATCAGGCAGACCTTCGTCTCGGCGATGATCGCGCGGCCGAGCGCCACCCGCTGCTGCTGGCCGCCCGAAAGCTGCGAGGGCTTGCGATCGAGCAGGGCGCCGAGCCCGAGCAGGTCGGCCACCCGCTCGAGGCGGCGACCGTGGTCGGCGGCGGGCTCCTTGCGCACCTTGACGCCGAACAGGATGTTCTCGCGCACGCTCAGGTGCGGGAACAGCGCGTACGACTGGAAGACCATCGACAGGCGCCGCTCGGCGGGCGGCACGCCGGTGACGTCGCGACCGTCGATCAGGATGCGGCCTTCGGACGGCGTGTCGAGTCCGGCGATCAGGCGCAGCGTCGTCGACTTGCCGCAGCCCGAGGGACCGAGCAGGACGACCAGCTGACCCGACGCCGTGCTGAAGCTGGCCGCGTCGACCGCCTTGGCGGGACCCCAGTGCTTGCTGACGCCTTCGAGCTGCAGCGCGCTCATCGTCGTCTGGAAGCCACGCGGCGGGCGCCGGCGAGCGGAAGCGGGAACGCGTGGGGCATGCGGCATTCTCGGCGACCTGCGCACGGCCGAAGCCCGGACAAGCCCGAGGGATCGCAACCGATGCGATGATCGTTGTTGCCCGGGTCCGTCGCGGACGGGCCGATCGAAAGGTGGACCGTGAAGACCCTCGACGAGATGCGGCATCGGCACCTGCTGACGCCCGAGCAGCACGCGGAAATCGGCGCCTGGGTGGCGCGCAGTCGCTCGCCGGAGGCGATCCTGTCGATGCCGACACACCTCTGGAAGACGCTGGCGCTGGCCAGCGTGCTGATGGACGTCGACGCCGACCTCACGCGGCCGCCGCTCTGGGAAGGCGGCGGCGCCGTCTTCTAGGGACGGTTCTTCTCGCTATCAACGTTCTGGCTGGCGCGGCCGCGACCGATAGTCCGATGGCCGGAAGCCGGTCAGGCGCTTGAAGGTGTTGGAGAAGGCGAACGGGTTGGCATAGCCCACCGCGCGAGCCACCGCATTGATCTTGTCGCCGGTCGTCGCCAGCCGGTGCGCCGCCTGGGCGATGCGCATCGACGCCAGTTGCTTTCCTGGGCTGCGGCCCAGGCTTTTCTGGCACAGCCGCCGTAGGTGCTCTTCACTGGTGTTGGCATGGCGCGCCATCTCGTGCAGCGTCCAGTCGCCGGCCAGGTCCTGCCGCACGGCGTTCCACAGGCCCACCAGACGCGGCTCACGCAGCCAGGGTTCGATCACGCTGCCGACGTAGCGCTCGATCACGTCGACCCAGACCGCGGCGCTGCCGGGGTCGGCCGCACCCTGCATCTCCGCGGCCAGGCCGAGGATCGCGTGCTCCAGGGCACGCCCGTCGAACTGCGTCATCGCCGGCGAGATGGCGTTCTCCACGGAGCGTATCGAGGCCGGCATGAAGCGCACCCAACACACCTGCCAGCGCTTGTTCGGCAGGCAGTGAAAGGCATGCAGCACATGCGCCGGGGCGAAACTGGTCATGCCGGCCTTGTGGGCGTACCAGCGGCCGTCGAGCAGCGTGCGCCCCTCGCCGCCCAGGCACACCTGCAGGTAGGCGCCCGCGAGATGGGTGCGCACCACCGTGTACGGCGCGGCGGCGTCCATCACCGCGACGTGAGCGATGTGCCGTGCGGCCAGCGCTTCGCAGCGTTCGGCACGCACCAGCGTGTAGTGGCTGTCGTCGCCCCAGATGTGGGTTTCCTTTAGTTCGATGGGCTCGACTGTCATCGTGACGATGCGGCGTGGCGCGCGGGAATCGGTGGGGCCGGCGAATTCTGACGTCCGTGGCATAGAAGCCGGTCACTGGTTTGTACCGATCGTTGCCGTCGAGCCGGGTGCCTTTCGAGTAGGCCGGGCGCAGCAGCCTGGGTTCGCTACAAATCTCTCCAAGAGGTGGTTTTCGAGTATCTCCTTGTGCTGCCGCGATATGGTCTCGCGCCGCTGGGGTTCATAGCATCGTCCGATCGCGCAGCCCGGCTCCCCGGGCGCATATTCAGCCCACGACAGGAGACACCATGAAACAGGTTCTGAAGCAAATCGCCGCCGCATCGCTGCTGTCGTGCGCAGCCGTGGGCAGCGCGTCGGCGCAGACCGGCAAGTTGTCGGGCGACGTCGTCCGCATCGGCGTGCTCACCGACATGTCGGGGATCTATGCCGACCTGTCGGGCAAGGGCGCTGTCGAGGCGGTGAAGATGGCGGTCGAGGATTTCGGCGGCAAGATGTTCGGCAAGCCGATCGAGGTGATCTTCGCCGATCACACCAACAAGGCCGACGTCGGCGCGGCCAAGGCCCGCGAGTGGTTCGACACCGGCGGCGTGGACCTGATCGCCGACCTGTCGAACTCCGGCGTCGCGCTGGCCGTGGCCGCGGTGGCGAAGGAGAAGAAGCGCAACATCATCGTCAACGGCGCGTCCAACGTGGGGCTGACCAACCAGGCCTGCTCGCCTTACACCGTGCACTACGCCTACGACGCGCATTCTCTGGCGCACGGCACCGGCCGCAGCATCGTCGAGAACGGCGGCGACACCTGGTTTTTCGTCACCGTCGATTTCGCCTTCGGCATCGGACTGGAGCAGCAGGTCGGCGACGTGGTGCGCGCGGCCAAGGGCCGGGTCGTCGGCGCCGCGCGGCACCCGCTGGGCACGTCGGACTATTCTTCCTACATGCTGCAGGCGCAGGCCTCGAAGGCGAAGATCATCGGCCTGGCATCGACCGGCGCCGACACTGTCAACGCCATCAAGGCAGCCAAGGAGTTCGGTGTCACCAAGAACCAGAAGCTGGCCGCGCTGCTGCTGTGGATCAACGACATCCATGCGCTCGGCCTGGAGAACGCACAGGGTCTGACGCTGACCAACGCCTGGTACTGGGACATGAACGACGAATCGCGCAAGTTCGCGAGGCGCTACGAGCAGCGAACCAAGCTGATGCCGAACATGAGCCAGGCCGCCGACTACTCGTCGACGATGCACTTCCTGAAGGCGGTGCAGGCCGCCGGCACCGACGATGCCGACGCGGTGTCGGCGAAGATGCGCGAGATGCCGATCAACGACTTCTTCGCCACGAAGGGGACCATTCGCGCCGACGGACGCATGATGCACGAGATGTATCTGTGGGAGGTCAAGTCGCCGGCCGAGTCGAAGGGACCGTGGGACTACCTGAAGCCGGTCAAGACGATTCCCGCAGACGTGGCCTTCGCGCCGCTGTCGGCCAGTACCTGCTACCTGGTCAAGAAGTAGGCCGACCCCCGCGCGCCATGCAGCAGGAGGCTGATGCGCTGCAGGCGCAGGGACTGGTTCGCGACTTCAACGGCTTTCGGGCCGTCGGCGGGGCGAACGGCATTGATCTGCGCGTGCGGCGCGGCAGCATCCACGCGCTGATCGGCCCCAACGGCGCCGGCAAGACCACCTGCTTCAATCTCCTGACGCGCTTCATCGAACCCACCGCCGGGCGCATCCACTTCGAAGGCCGCGACATCACACGGCTTCCGGCTGACGCGGTGGCGCGGCTCGGGCTGGTCCGCTCGTTCCAGATCTCGGCGGTGTTCGCGCAGCTCTCGGTGTTCGAGAACGTGCGCCTGGCGCTGCAGCGAAAACGCGGCCACAGCTTCGACTGGTGGCGCAGCGACAAGGTGCTGCGCATACACGATGCGCGTACGCACGAGCTGTTGGCCGAAGTCGGCCTCGATGCCTGGGCCGGTCACCTGGCCGGCGAGCTGCCGTACGGACGCAAGCGCGCGCTGGAACTGGCCACCACGCTTGCGCTCGATCCGCGCATGCTGCTGCTCGACGAGCCGATGGCTGGCATGGGGGCGGAAGACATCGCGCAGGCCAGCCAGCTGATCCGCATCGCCGCACGCGGTCGGACGGTGCTGATGGTCGAGCACAACCTGTCGGTGGTGGCCGACCTGTGCGACCGAATCACCGTGCTTGCGCAGGGAGAAGTGCTCGCCGAAGGCGACTACGCGACCATCGCCGCCGACCAACAGGTCGCGCAGGCCTACCTGGGCCGCTCCGCGCATCGCATCCATGGCTGAAGCGTTGCTCCAGATCCGCGGGCTTCGCGCCTGGTACGGGCCGAGCCAGGCGCTGCACGGCATCGACCTCGACGTGGTGCGCGGCGAGATCGTCACGCTGCTCGGGCGAAACGGCGCCGGCAAGTCGACGCTGCTGAAGTCGGTGATGGGCATCGTGCCCCGGCGCAGCGGCTCGATCCAGCTGGACGGGCGCGAGCTGATCGAACTGCCGCCGCACCGCATCGGCCAGGCCGGCGTCGCCTACTGCCCCGACGACCGCGGCATCTACGCCACGCTGACAGTGCGCGAGAACCTTCTGCTGCCGCCGGTGGTCGCCGAAGGTGGCCTGAGCGAAGCCGAGTTGACGGCGCTGTTCCCGAATCTCGCGGCGCGCGCGCGCTCGGCCGGTACGCAGCTGTCGGGCGGCGAGCAGCAGATGCTGGCGATCGCGCGCATCCTGCGCACCGGAGCCCGGGTGCTGCTGCTCGACGAGCCGACCGAAGGGCTGGCGCCGGTGATCGTCGAGCGCATCGGCACGCTGCTCGTGGAACTGAAAAAACGCGGCTACACCATCGTGCTGGTCGAGCAGAACCTGCACTTTGCCGCCGAACTGGCCGACCGGCACTACCTGATCGAGACCGGCCGCGTCGTCGAGCGAATCGACCGCGCGGCACTGACGACGGACATGGACCGGGTCTCGACGCGGCTGGGGGTGTGACGCCATGAAACGAATCGAAAGAGCGCGCGCATGACCGAGATCTTCGGCTTGCCGCTGTCGGTGATCGCCGGCCAGACCATGCTCGGCCTGGTCAACGGCTGCTTCTACGCGGTGTTGAGCCTGGGGCTGGCACTGATCTTCGGCCTGCTGCGCATCGTCAACTTCGCGCATGGGGCGTTCTTCATGGCCGGTGCGTTCGGCGCGTGGATGCTGATGCGCTTTCTGGGCGTCGGCTACTGGTGGTCGCTGCTGCTGGTGCCGCTGCTGGTCGGCGCGGTCGGCGCGCTGTTCGAGCGCACGCTGCTCAGCCGGCTGCGCGGACTGGACCCGATCTACGGCCTGTTGCTGACCTTCGGGCTCGTGCTGGCGCTCGAAGGCGGCTTCAGGCTGCTGTTCGGCTCGTCCGGCCACCCCTATCCGGTGCCCGCGGCGCTGAAGGGCACGCTCCAACTGGGCTTCATGGTGCTGCCGATGTATCGGGCCTGGGTCATCGCCGCTGCGCTTGCGGCCTGCACGTTGAGCTGGTGGCTGATCGAGCGCACATCTCTGGGCGCGCAGCTGCGCGCCGCGACCGAGAAGGACGTGCTGACCCAGTCCTTCGGCATCGACGTGCCGCGCTTGCTGACGCTGAGCTACGGTGCCGGCATCGCGCTGGCCGCGTTCACCGGTGTGCTCGCGGCGCCGATCCTGCACGTCAACCCGTCGATGGGGTCGGACCTTGTGATCGTCGTTTTCGCCATCGTCGTCATAGGCGGCATGGGCTCGATATTCGGCTCGATCGTCACCGCGCTGGCCATCGGCGTGATCGAGGGCTGGACCAAGGTGTTGTATTCCGAAGCTTCGAGCACGATCATCTTCGTGCTGATGGCGCTGGTGCTGCTGCTGCGCCCGCGCGGGCTGTTCGGACGGGAGGGCACGGCTTGAACGCGACGGTCGTTCCTGCCGGCGCGCTGCGCGCCTTGCTCGTGGCCTTGCTCGTCGCACTGCTGCTGGTGCCCTGGGTGCCGCAGCTCGTATACCCGGTGTTCGTGATGAAGCTGATGTGCCTGGCGCTGTTCGCCTGCGCCTACAACCTGCTGCTGGGCTTCGGCGGCATCATGTCCTTTGGCCATGCGGCATTCTTCGGCTCGGCCGCCTACCTGACCGGCCTGGCTGTCAAGCACGCCGGTCTGACGCCTGAGCTCGGCATCCTCTGCGGCACGCTCGGTGCGGCGCTGCTGGGCGCGATCATCGGCTCGCTGGCGATCCGACGTCAGGGCATCTACCTGGCGATGATCACGCTGGCGCTGGCGCAGATGGTGTACTTCATCTTCCTGCAGCTGCCCTTCACCGGCGCCGAGGACGGTATGCAGCAGATCCGGCGCGGCCGGCTCTTCGGCCTGGTTGATCTGCGCAACGACACGACGATGTACTACCTGGTGCTGGCGCTGACGCTGGGCGGCATCGCGCTGATCCACCGCGTCGTGCATTCGCCTTTTGGTCATGTGGTGATGGCGATCCGCGAACACGAGCCGCGCGCCCGCTCGCTCGGCTACCCGGTCGAGCGCTACAAGCTGATGCTGTTCGTGCTTTCGGCCGCGCTGTCGGGGCTGGCCGGCTCGCTGAAGGCGCTGGTCTTCCAGCTGGCGGCGCTGAGCGACGCGCACTGGCACCTGTCGGGCGACGTCGTGCTGATGGCCCTGCTCGGCGGCATGCACAGCGTGCTCGGCCCGGCCATCGGAGCGGCCATCGTCACCGGGCTGCAGCACTACCTCGACGCTTTCGGCGCCTGGGTCACGCTGATCACCGGCGTGATCTTCATGGTCTGCGTGATGAGCTTCCGCGGCGGCGTGGCCGGCGCGCTGGCCTCTCATTTCAAGCGCGCCACACCCGGGGCACCCACCGACAACCCCCAGAAACCCGACAAGGAGAAATGAAGATGCCACGTTTCGAACGCAGCGCGCTGATGGCGAAGTTCAACGACATGGTCAAGCGCCGCCAGCCGATCATCGGCGGCGGCGCCGGCACCGGCATCTCGGCCAAGTGCGAGGAGGCTGCCGGCATCGACCTGATCGTGATCTACAACTCCGGTCGCTATCGCATGGCCGGGCGCGCCTCTTCGGCCGGGCTGCTGGCCTACGGAAACGCCAACGACATCGTCGTCGAGATGGCTGGCGAGGTGCTGCCGGTGTGCAAGACCACACCGGTGATCGCCGGGGTCAACGGCACCGACCCGTTCGTCATCATGCCCGTGTTCCTGAAGCGGCTGAAGGAACTTGGCTTCTCGGGCGTGCAGAACTTTCCCACCGTCGGCATCATCGACGGCACCTTCCGGCAGAGCCTGGAAGAGACCGGCATCAACTTCGCCACCGAGATCGACATGATCCGCCAGGCGCACGAACTCGACCTGCTGACGACGCCCTATGTCTTCAGCGCCGACGAGGCGGTGGAAATGACCAAGGCCGGCGCCGACTTCATCGTGCCGCACATGGGCGTGACCACTGGCGGCACGATCGGCGCGACCAGTGCCAAGTCGCTGGATGAATCGGTGAAGCTGATCGACGAATGGGCCGAGGCCGCGCGCAAGGTGCGAAAGGACGTGATCGTCATCGCGCACGGCGGGGCGATCTCGTCACCCGAGGACGTGGCCTACGTGCTGAAGCACAGCCGTCAATGCAACGGCTTCTACGGCGCGAGCAGCATGGAGCGGCTACCTACGGAGGTGGCGATGACCGCTCATGTCAAGCGGTACAAGGACCTCGGCGCTTGAGGCATCTACCGGTCAAACAAGGAGACGATCATGGCCAGGGTTTATGTCAGCGCGGTGATGAACGCCACGCTGGAACAGGCGTGGAGCCTGCTGCGCGATTTCGGTGATCTGGGCAACTACCACCCCTTCTTCGAGAAGTCTTTCATCGAGGAGGGCCGATCGGCCGACCAGGTGGGCTGCGTGCGCAACTTCAGCGGGCGCGACGGCGGCGGCGTGATCCGCGAGCGGCTGTTGGCCTTGTCCGACGACGAGCACCGCTGTCGCTATTCGATCATCCAGGTCGATGCCGACTGGAAGAACTACGTCGCCGAGCTGCACCTGCTGCCCGTCACTGAAGGCAACCGCTGCTTCGGCGAATGGTGGGCCGAGTGGCAGGTGCCGGTAGATCAGGAAGCAGAGGCGGTGGAACGCGTGGCGGGCACCTTCCGCGGCTTCTTCGCGTGCGTCGATCAGCGCTTCGGTAGCGGGAAGTGAAGCCGGGCGCGGCCTGGGTCATCGGCACCTTCGACACGAAGGGCGAGGAACTGCATTTCATCGCGCAGCGGCTGCGCGAGCAGGGCGTGACGGTGATGACCGCGGACGTCGCGACCTCAGGACGGTCCGTCGAGGGCGTCGACTTCGACGCTCGTGCCATTGCAGCCCATCACCCGGCAGGCGCGGACGGCGTGTTCACCGACGAGCGCGCATCGGCCGTGGCGGCGATGTCGCTGGCGCTGAGCAACTTCCTGTGCGCGCGCGACGACGTCGCCGGCGTCATCGCTGCCGGCGGTTCGGGTGCCGCAGCGCTGGTCTCGCCGGCGATGCAGCGGCTGCCCATCGGTGTGCCCAAGCTGATCGTCACCACACTCGCCAGCGGCGACGTGAGTCTGTTCGTCGGCAGCTCGGACATCGCCACGCTGTACCCCGTGGTCGATGTCTCCGGGCTGAACGGCATCTCGCGCCAGGTGCTGGCCAATGCCGCGCACGCGATGGCCGGCATGGTGCGCGCTTGGTCGCCGCCGCCCGCCGACGCGCGACCGGCGATCGGGCTGTCGATGTTCGGCCTCACCACGCCGTGCGTGCAGGGAGTGACGCGGATACTGCAGCGCGACTACGAGTGCCTGGTCTTCCACGCCACCGGCACCGGAGGGCGCAGCCTTGAGAAACTCGCCGACGACGGAAGGCTGATCGCGCTGGTGGACCTGACGACCACGGAAATCGCCGACCTGCTGTGCGGCGGCGTGCTCAGCGCCGGCGACGACCGGCTGGGCGCGGCCGCGCGCCGCCCCCTGCCTTTTGTCGGCTCGTGCGGCGCCCTCGACATGGTCAACTTCTGGGGGCGCGAGACGGTGCCGGCGCGCTTCGACGATCGCCGCTTCCACGTGCACAACGCCAACGTCACGCTGATGCGCACCACGCCCGACGACAACCGCCGTATCGGCGAGTGGATCGCCGACAAGCTCAACCGCATGGACGGCCCGGTGCGCTTTCTGCTCCCCGAAGGCGGCGTGTCGGCGCTCGACGCACCCGGCCTACCCTTCTGGTGGCCCGAGGCCGACGCCGCGCTCTTCGACGCCCTGCAGGCCCACACCCAGCAGACCGCGCAGCGCCGGCTGGTGCGCGTGCCGGCGCATATCAACGATGCCGCCTTCATCGACACGGTTGTGCACAACCTTCACGACGCTCTCGCCGCCACGACATCGCGATGATTCGCGGTCCCGTCAGCGCTGGGGCGATCCTGAGCGTCGATGCGTCTATTTCGACAGCGCGCCGAACACGGACCCGGCCACGTCGAGCAGACGGTCCGGACCGTCACTGACAAGCGGTCTCGCCAGGTTGCGGGCCTGGCTGCGCTGCGGCTCCGACAGGTACTCGACCGGCGACTTGCCGTCGATTCGCGCCAGCAGCAGGGCCGGCAGCAGTCGCGCCGCGCGCGCTTCGAACGTGTCGAGAGGCTCCCACTGCACATGTCGGCTGTAGTGCGCTGTCGTCGAGTCGAACAGCGCCGCCAGCGCCGCGGCTCGATCCGGCCTGTGGATGGCCTTGAGCAGCAGGTGGTTCAGCAGAAACGCCAGATCGAAGGCCGGATCGCCATGGCAGGCGCACTCCGCATCGATCAGGATGGGACCCGCAGCCCCCAGCAGGATGTTCTTCGGACTCACGTCGCCGTGCACGAGTGCCAGCTTGTGCGACTGGGTCTCGCGCACGATATCGTGGAGCCGATCATGAAGGTCCGGATGCCGTCCTGCGGTCTCCAGCAGGTAGGGTTCCAGGCGCAGCGCATGGAAGTTTCGATCGTTGTCGAACCGGGCGGCGATGCCTGGGTCTCGGGCCGTGCGTGCGTGAATCGTGCCCAGGATGTCCCCCATCGTCGCGCCCGCCTCGGCGTGGAGCCGGCCGGCCAGCATTTCGGTCTTCCAGTTGGGGTGGTCCTGAGGGGCCAGGTAGGTCATGACCAGGGCGCCGCGCGCCTTGTCGCGCGCCAGAACGTGCGGCACGTTGCCGGGCAGGATGGCCCCGACG
>Ga0136633_1002177_pt1 | contig 13707 bp, 11 predicted proteins | sample AntDrymeUQ832206_2_FD_105494 | JGI IMG/M metagenome (GOLD analysis project Ga0136633, IMG submission 105494) | Polar desert sand microbial communities from Dry Valleys, Antarctica - metaG UQ83 (22.06) | ecosystem: Environmental > Terrestrial > Soil > Desert | place: Antarctica: Dry Valley... | reverse complement strand
GCGTTGTCGGGATCGAGTTCCAGGGCCCGCTGCGCGGCCTTCTGTGCGTCGCCGGACCGGTCGTGGCGGGCGTAGAGCTGCGCCAACTCGGTCAGGATGCCCGGCGAGGCATCGAGTGCCGATGCTTTCTCGAGGGCGGCCATGGCTGCGGGGGCGTCACCGGCCGCCTCCAGGCGTCGAGCCTCGAGGAAGGCCTGATAGGCCTCGGCACGCGCGGCAGGGCGAGGCGCGGCCCCGGCCGGGGGGCCAGGCTGGACGGCCAGCGTCAGGGCCAGCAGGGCGAAGGAGAGCATAGGGAAGATTATCGGGTGCCTTGTGATTGTGGTCTATAGTCGCCGCCGTGCGCGTCTTGCTCGTGCGGCTGCGCCTGATCGGCGACGTGGTGTTCACGACGCCTGTCATCGGAGCGCTCCGGCGGGCCTGGCCCGACGCGCATCTTGCCTATCTGGTCGAGCCGGCGGCCGCCCCCATCGTCGGTCACCATCCGGCTCTCGACGAGGTCAACCTGGCGCCTCGCTCGCGCGGCTGGCGACGCGTGCGTGACGACGTCCAGCTGGGCCTGCGGTTGCGCCGCAACCGTTATGACCTCGTCCTCGACCTCCATAGTGGGCCCCGCGCCTCATGGCTGACCTGGCTGAGCGGTGCGCCCAGGCGGGTCGGCTTCGCCGTGCAGGGCCGTCACTGGCCCTACACCGACGTGGTCCCGCGCCCCCGCGAGCTTCGGGCCCGGCATTCGGTCGAGAACCAGTGGGACCTCCTGTTGCCGGTGCTGCCGGAGCTCGGCCCCCCCGACCCGGCCACCGACCCGGTCACCATGACGCATGCCCCCGGCGCCGACGCCAGCGTCGAGGCGTGGATGCAGCGCGAGCGCCTCGATTGCACCCACGCGCTGGTCGTGGTCCACGTCAGCGCCGGCAATGCCTTCCGACGATGGCCGCTGGCCTCTTTTGTCGAGCTGGCAGCCAGGCTCGCCGCAGGCGACCCCAAACGTCGTATCATCCTGACGTCTGGACCCTCAGAGGCGGCTGCGGCCGCCGACGTAGTCCGCCTGGCGCGCGCGCGCCGGCCGTCCTCGCCCGAGGCTGTTCGCACCTGCGGGGATATGACGTTGGACGAGTTGCATGCCCTGGTCGGTCGGGCGCGGCTGTACATCGGCGGAGATAGCGGGCCGTTGCACGTGGCTGCGACCACCAGGACGCCAATCGTGGGGCTGTACGGGCCGACCCTGCCGGTAAGGTCGGCGCCGTGGCGTGACCCGCAGCTCTGGAGCGCGGCCGTGGACGTAGGGGAGCTGCCCTGCCGGCCGTGCGAACAACGCGTTTGTGCGCCCGGAGATTTCCGGTGCCTGACGCACATCACCGTCGACGCGGTCGTCGCGGCAGCCGAACGAGCGCTTGCGCTCCCGGCGCCGTCCCGGCCGGTCGCCTGAGAAGGATGTCGAGCACGACGTGACCGCGCCGGCACTGCGAACTGCACGTATGGACCGCCTCGAGACGCTCTCGCTGTCGGTGCTCCTGTGCTTTGTCGCCGCGCTGCAGTTGTCGGTGGCGGCGTCAGGAGTGCTGCTCGCCCTCACGCTCCTCTGCTGGGGCGCGCTTCTGGTGATGCGCGAGGAGCAGCTGGAGGTGCCGGGTTTCTTCTGGCCCCTTGCCGCGTATGCAGCGGTGACCCTCATCTCGACAACCGCCTCGGTCGATCCGGGCGTCAGCCTTGTCGACTCCAAGCAGCTGGTGCTCTTCCTGATCGTGCCGCTGGTCTACCGCCTGGCGCGCGGCCATCGGGCGCACCTGTTCGCGTCGGTCATCATCGCCGTCGGCGCGGCAAGCGCGTTGGTGGGCCTGTTCCAGTACGGCTTCCTGCACTTCGACAACCTGGGACGGCGACCGCAGGGTGCGCTCACCCACTACATGACGTATTCGGGCGCGCTGATGCTGGTGGCGTGCGTGGCTGCGGCGCGCCTGCTCTTTGGCAGCCGCGATCGTGTCTGGCCCCTGCTGGTCCTGCCGGCCGTGCTCGTGGCGCTCGGCCTGACGTTCACCCGGAGCGCCTGGGTCGGGGTCTGCATCGGCATGGCCGTACTGCTGGCCCTGCGTGACCGCCGGCTCGTGTCGGCGGTGCCCCTGGTGCTGGCTGTCGCCGTGGTCCTGGCACCGAGCACCATCACCGACCGCGTCTACTCGATCTTCGACCTGAAGGACCCCACAAATCGCGACCGCTTCGCGATGCTGAAGTCGGGAGCGGCGATGGTCGAAGATCACCCGCTGACCGGCGTCGGCCCCGACCAGGTGAAGGCCGTGTACCAGCAGTACCGCGTGCCCGAATCGGTGCAGCCGCTGAACGTGCACCTGCACAACGTGCCGATGCACATCGCCGCCGAACGTGGCCTGCCCGCGCTGGCCGTGTGGCTGTGGTTTGTGGTCGTCGTCGCGCGCGACCTGTTCCGCCGCGTGCAGCATCGGACCGGCGTGACCCGGGCGCTGGCCGCCGGCGCGCTGGCGTCGCTGGCCGCGATGCTCGGCGCCGGACTGTTCGAGTACAACTTCGGCGATTCCGAGTTCCTGATGCTCCTGCTCGTGGTGCTCACGCTGCCCTTCGCGTCAGAGCGCCCCGAGTCGGTCCCCCGGCATCTCTCGTGACCCACGCCATCGGTGAGGCGCGTGCTCGCGCGCTGATCCAGGGATTCCCGGGACGCCGCGTCGTCGTCGTCGGCGACGTGATGCTGGACCACTTCCTGTTCGGCCGCGTCCAGCGGCTGTCGCCGGAAGCCCCCGTGCCCATCGTCGAGTACGACCACGATGACTTCCGGCCCGGCGGCGCCGCCAACGTGGCCATGAACCTCGCGACGCTCGGCGCCACCGTGTCGCTGATTGGCGTGGTCGGGGCCGACGATTCGGGGGGACGCCTTCGACAACTCCTGACCGACGGCGGCGTGGACACGACCCACCTCGTGACTGATGACCACCGGCGCACGACGCGAAAGTTGCGGGTCGTGACGCAGCGGCAGCAGCAGGTCGCGCGTGTGGATTTCGAAAACGACGCCGATATCGCCGGCACGGTCGCCGCCCGGGTGGAGGCCGCCGTCAGGTCCACGTGCGCCGACGCCGACGTCGTGCTCGTGTCCGATTACCTGAAGGGCGTCATCACGAGCGGCACGATGGCGGCGGTGCTCGCTGCGGCCACGCCGAGAGGCGTCGCCGTACTCGTGGACCCGAAGATCCCCCACCTCGATCTGTATCGCGGCGTCACGCTGGTCACGCCGAACCAGGTCGAAGCCGAGACCGCGACGCACGCGCGCATCCGCACCGACGACGAGGCCCGCGACGCGGCCCGACGGTTGCGCGATCGCCTGCACTGCACGTCGGTCGTGATCACGCGAGGCGAACACGGGATGTGGGTGCTCGATGGCACGACCACGCCGGCCACCGAAGCCAACTTCACCGCGACGGCCATCGAGGTATCGGACGTGACCGGCGCGGGCGACACGGTGATCAGCACGATCGCCCTCGCGCTCGCCGCGCAGGCCTCGCTGGTCGAGGCGGCCCAGCTGTCGACCGTGGCGGCAGGCGTCGCGGTCAGCCGCTTCGGGGCGGTGGCCGTGACGCACGACGAGTTGCTCTCACGCCTGGCTACCTCGTAGGTAGGGGCGCCTCCCCGAGGAGACGCCCGGCGGTAGGGGCGCCTCCCCGAGGCGCCCTTGTCATGGACGGCGCCACGCTAGTGCCGGAAGTGCCGCCGGCCCGTGAAGACCATCGTCAGGCCGTGCTCATTGGCCGCATCGATCACTTCCTGATCGCGCATCGAGCCGCCAGGCTGCACAATCGCCGTCGCCCCAGTGGCCGCTATGGCGTCCAAGCCGTCGCGGAACGGGAAGAAGGCATCGGAGGCCACCACCGACCCCTCGAGCGCGCCCTCCCCGGCCTTCATGATCGCCACCTTCACCGAGTCCACGCGGCTCATCTGGCCAGCACCGACGCCGAGGGTGCGGTCGGCCGACGCAAACAGGATCGTGTTGGACTTGACGTGCGCGCACACGCGCCACGCGAAGCGCAGGGCCTGCCACTCCTCCGCAGTCGGCTGGCGACTCGTGACCACCTTGAGCTCGCTGTCGGTGCCCCACGGCGCACTGGCTTCGATCACGCGGTCGCGCAGCTGCACCAGTGACGCGCCCAGGATCGATCGCCACTCGAAGGATGCCTCCGCCGCCAGCGCGGCGAAATCAGCCGTGACCACGCGCAGGTTCGCCTTTTTCGCCAGAATGGTCAGAGCCGCCTCATCGACGGCCGGGGCCACGACGGCCTCGATGAACGTCGCGACGATCGCCTCGGCCGTGGCCACGTCGAGGGGGCGGTTCAGGCCGACGATGCCGCCGAAGGCCGACAGGGGATCGGCGTCTCGCGCGCGGACATACGCGTCGGCGGCGGCGGCACCAGTGGCCACACCGCAGGGATTGGTGTGCTTGATGACGCTGGCCGCCGGCTCGCTGAACTCGAGGACGATGCGGGCGGCCGCATCGAGGTCGAGAAGGTTGGTGAAGCTCAACTCCTTGCCCTGGTGGATCGTCACGCCGCCGAAGCCGGTCGGGCCATCGGCGTACCAGGCTGCTGGCTGGTGCGGATTCTCACCGTACCGGAGCGTCCGGATCCGGGCGTGGCTGCGCGTCACCGTCGCCGGGAACGGGTCACGTTCCGCGACCGGAGTTCGCCTCCCGCCATCGTCAGACATCGTCACGTAAGCAAGTTCGGACGCGATAGTCTGGTCGTAGGCGCCGGTGTGCGCAAAGGCCTTGCGGGCCAGCTCCAGGCGCAGCGACTGCGGGACGGCGTCGGTGCCGGCGGCAAGCGCCGCCAGGACGCGTGGATAGTCGGACGGATCGACGAGCACGAGCACGTCGCGGAAGTTCTTGGCGGCGGCACGCACCATGCCGGGACCACCGATGTCGATCTGCTCGATCAGCCCGGGGACGGTCGTGGCAGGATCGCCCGCGGCCCTGGCAAAGGGATAGAGATTGACGACGACCAGGTCGATCAGCGGGATGCCGTGCTCGACCAGCGAAGCGAGGTGGTCGGGCTTGTCGCGGCGCGCGAGGATGCCGCCGTGCACGCGCGGGTGCAGGGTCTTGACGCGGCCATCGAGCATCTCCGGGACGCCGGTGAGTTCAGACACCTGCGTCACGGCCAGGCCGTCTGCCTCGAGCGATTTCGCGGTGCCGCCGGTGGAGAGCAGGTGATAACCGAGGTCCGAGAGGCCGCGCGCCAGGGGCGCCAGGCCAGTCTTGTCGGACACGCTGATCAGGGCATAAGAAGGCATAGGTCTCGAAAGTGGATGTTTACGTGGCTTGACACTGCTGAGCCGGCGTCGCTATTCTTGCCGGCGCCGGATTCCAGATGAGCAAAAGATGTGCGGGTTGTCCGGCGTCACCGTACGCCCGTGCCTGACGGTCGAGCGTACTTTCTGCCGGCGCGGCCGGCGGTCCACTCAGGCAGGTCAGCACCATGGAACGCATTTCGGGCAAGGTCAAGTGGTTCAACAACGCCAAGGGCTACGGGTTCATCGAGCGCGACGCTGGCACTGACGTCTTCGTGCACTTCTCCGCGATTCAGGGCGCCGGCTTTCGCACGCTGGAGGAAGGACAGCCGGTCGAGTTCGAGATCGTCGACGGTCCGAAGGGACCGCAGGCCGGCAACGTGACCAAGCCAAGCTGAATGCGATGTGCCGGTGGGCGGGCCAGCCACCGCCCACCGATCGCACCGGCGCGGACCGCTGGCTGTGAGGCGCTGGTCACACGTCGGAATCCTCCTTGGTCGGTGCCTTCATGGCCCTGGCCGAGAGATGCAGCTTGCCCGCCTGCCGCGTCACGCGAAACCACACCTCATCGTCAGGATGGCGTTCGTGCAGCGACGTCACCTGGTCCCGGACCAGCGTCGCGAACTTGTGGAACGGCACCACGTCCTGCCCATCCTCACGCCGCGCCTGCATGAGCGCGTCGTACAGATCGCGCAGCTTGTCCATCTCCTGCACCGGGTCGCGCAGGGCCGTGGCGTGCACCACGGCTTCGGGCAGCGGTGCCGGGACAGGCTCGGGCGGGGTCCGAACAAAGGGACCACCACGGCCCTCCTCGCGCGCCCGCACACCGCGGTCCCACAGATCGCCGAACGACGAGTAACGCGCCTGCAGGTTGGTGAACTGGAAGCGGGTGACCGGGCTGTCCATGTGCACCCGGTCGAACCGCTTGAAGGCGCGGTCGAGTGCCGCGCGGCTCTCGACCGGCGGTCGCGCCGAACGGCCGGCAAAGTACATGGTGTACTCGGCTTCGACTTTCTTCAGCTGCGCGGCCAGGGTCTGCAGGTCGCGTTCGAGAGGGCTCGGCAGTGGCACGGTGTCAGTCCTCGGATCGACCGCGGTCCATCGTCGTCAGCGCGGCAGGAGGAACCACGTGAGGGGCAGCCACAACTCCCGCGCGAAGGGCACTGGCCGGTCGTCTACCAGGACATCGCAGCCGGGATGCCGACTGGCGATGACAAACAGGTCGCGCATGCGCCCGACATCATCGGCGTAGAAACGCGCCCGCACCCGGAACGCCTCGCCGACGCCGACCTCACGGTACTCAGCCGCGCCCTTGGCGATGTCGATGGCCTGCTGGAAGTCCGGACCTTCGAAGCGGGGAAAGACGAGGGTGAACGAGAACGGAATGTCGGCGCCGCCGTACAGGGCGACTCGCAGATCCGGATCGAGCGCCGCGAGTTCTTCCGGCGTCGGCTGCTCGGTGAGCTCGACGTACGGCCAGAACCGCTCCTCCGGCTGGTAATCCGGGAGTGCCTCAGGGCGGTCGGCGGGGGCGGTCGGCTTGGCTGGCGTATCGGTCATGCGCAGGGGTGCACGGGCGGTCGGGCGGCGCCGCGCAGGCGGGCGCAGGCGGCGGACCCGCGGTGGAATGGTAGCATCGCGCCGTGTCCCGAGCGCGCGTGATCCCCGCGGTCGATCACCTGCTGGGGATGCCGGCCGTGCAGGCGATGACCACCGCACATGGCGCCCGTCGCGTACGCCAGGTGCTCGACGCCGAGTTGGCTCGACTGCGGTCGGCACTGGTCGCGGGAGGCGACGAGGCCGGCTCCCGCGAGGTGGCGAGCGCTCTGATCATCGAGCGCCTCGACGCGGCGCTTGCACGCGCACGGCAGCCGTCGCTGCGTCCATTGATCAACGCCACCGGCGTGGTGATCCACACCAACCTCGGGCGTGCGCCGTTGTCGAGCGAGGCACTCGAGGCGATGCGTATCGTCGGCGCCGGTTACAGCAACCTCGAAGTCGATCTGCAGACAGGCCAGCGTGGCTCACGCCACGATCACCTCGACGCGGCGCTGCGCGAGGCCACCGGGGCCGAGTCCGGCGTCGCGACCAACAACACCGCCGCCGGGCTGACCCTGGCGCTCGCCGCACTGGCCGCCGGACGCGAAGTCGTCATCAGCCGCGGCGAGCTGGTGGAGATTGGCGGCGGCTTCCGGGTGCCCGACATCCTGAAGGGCTCCGGAGCCCTGTTGCGGGAGGTGGGCACGACAAATCGGACACGGGTTGCCGACTATGCCGCCGCGATGTCCGACCGCACGGCTGCCCTGCTGCGCGTGCACCCCTCCAACTTCCGTGTCGAGGGCTTCACGGCGCGTCCCGCACTTCGCGATCTGGCGGAGCTGGCGCGGCGGTTCAACCTGCCGCTCATCGAAGACCTGGGCTCGGGTTGGCTTGGTCCGGATCTATTCGATGCCGACGCCTTTCCGCCCGACGCGCGTGTGGCACTGGGGCGGGAGCCCGCCGTGCGGGACAGCGTGCGGGAGGGCGCCGACCTCGTGGCCTTCAGCGCCGACAAGCTGCTTGGGGGGCCCCAGGCAGGGCTGGTCGTCGGCCGCGCCGCGTTGGTGGCGCAGATGCGCCAGCACCCCCTGATGCGCGCGGTGCGCGTCGACAAAGTGACCTATGCCGGGCTCGAAGCCACGTTGCGGGCGTTCACCTGCGGGCGCGCCGCGACCGTGGTCCCGGTGATGCGCATGCTGGCCATACCGCTCGCCACCATTGAGGCGCGCGCACAGGCGCTGGCCACCCTGCTGCGGACCAACGGCGTGCCGTGCGACACGGCGCCCGGCCTGTCGACCATTGGTGGGGGCAGCCTCCCTGGCGAAACGCTGACCACCAGCCTCGTACGTCTCGAGACGGCGTCGCCGGATGCGCTGCTCGGCTCGCTCCGCGGTGGCGACCCTGCGGTGATCGCGCGTATCTCCGACGACCGGGTGTGCCTCGACCCCAGGACGGTGATGGAAGGTGACGATCAGGCGTTGGCGCGGGCCGTGATGGACGCGTGCCGAGCCTAGCCCCGCTAGCAGGGACGGCGACACACACGATTCAGAATGGTCAACTGCCGAATGCAGCGCCTGGTCGAGCGTGCGCGCCAGACGCGAACCGTCCGGCGATCCCCATTCGGGGTCTGGCGTTCGACATCCGCCGCGCGCCGTTGGCTATTCCCCGTACTGTGCAGTGACCCACTCGCGGTAGGCGCCGCTTGTCACTCGCTGTACCCAGTCCTGATGGTCGAGGTACCAGCGCACCGTCTCGCGCATGCCCGCCTCGAACGAGTGCGTCGGCTCCCACGCCAGTTCGGTACGGATCTTTGTCGGGTCGATCGCGTAGCGGCGGTCGTGGCCGGGGCGGTCACGGACAAAGGTAATCAGATCCTTGTAGCTGACGCCACGCTCCGTCGGCGCGAGTTGGTCGAGGATGTCGCAGAGTGTGTGGACGACCGCGATGTTCTGCCGCTCGCTGTTGCCACCGACGTTGTAGGTCTCGCCGGGGCGCCCCGCGTCGAGCACGCGCATGATTGCCGAGCAATGGTCGGCCACAAACAGCCAGTCCCGGACGTTCAGCCCGTCGCCGTAGATCGGCAGGGGCCTGCCGGCCAGGGCGTTGTGGATGATCAGCGGAATCAACTTCTCGGGGAACTGGAACGGGCCGTAGTTGTTCGAGCAGTTGGTCGTCAGGACCGGCAGACCATAGGTGTGATGATAGGCACGCACCAGTTGATCCGACCCCGCTTTGGAGGCCGAGGAGTGGCTGTTGGGTGCGTACGGCGTCACCTCCGAGAAGCCCGGTGCGTCGGCGCCGAGCGAGCCGTAGACCTCGTCGGTCGAGACGTGCAGGAACCGGAACGCCGCGCGGGCCTCACCCTCGAGGGAACTCCAATAGGCCTTCACCTCGTCCAGCAGCGCGAAGGTCCCGACCAGGTTGGTCTCGACAAAGGCGGCCGGCCCGGTGATCGATCGATCGACGTGACTTTCGGCCGCGAAGTTGATCACGGCAACGGGATGGCGCGCGCGCAGCAGATCGCCGACCAGGCGGCGATCGCCGATGTCGCCGCGCACCAGGTCGTGCCGGTCGTCGGCGCGGAAGGCCGCGAGGTTCTCCGGGTTGCCGGCATACGTCAACTTGTCCAGGTTGACGATCCGTCCCTGACGATGCGACAGCCAGTAGTGGATGAAGTTGGCGCCGATGAAGCCGGCGCCGCCGGTCACGAGAATTGTCGCCATCAGTGACTACCTGGCCTAGAACAGCCCCTGCACGCTCTGCACGGCCAGGTTGATCACCCGGGTGGGCAGGAGGCCGAGATAGAAGATGGCCAGCGTGGCCAGTGCCAGGCCGGCAACGGCGGTCGGCGGCACCACCGGCGCGGGATCGACGGCCACGTCGTCGGACATGTACATCAGCACCACGATGCGCAGGTAGAAGAACACCGAGACCACACTGGTCAGCATGCCGATGATGGCCAGGCTGTAGTAGCCCTCCTGCACCGCTGCGGCCATCACGTACCACTTGGCGACAAAGCCTGCCGTCGGTGGCAACCCGCCGAGCGAGAGCAGGAACACCGTCATCGCCGCGGCCATCCCGGGGCGGCGATGCCACAGGCCGGCGAAGTCGCGCACGTTGTCGTGCGGATGGTCTTCAGTGGAGAGGAGCGCCATCAGGCCGAACGCGGCGACGTTGGTGACCGCATAGGCCGCCAGGTAGAACAGCATGCCGGCCTTGCCGACCGAGTTGGCGGCCACCAACCCCACCAGCAGGAAGCCGCCGTGGGCGATGCTCGAGTACGCGAGCATGCGCTTGACGTTGTTCTGGGCTACGCCCACCGTCGTGCCGAGCACCATCGTCGCCACGGCGAGTGCCGAGACGATGGGCGCCCACTCGGCGTGCATCGGCTCGAAGGCGGAGAGGAAGACGCGGATGAACGCGGCAAACGCCGCGGCCTTCACACCCGTGGACATGAACCCTGTCACCAGGGTTGGCGCGCCTTCGTAGGCATCCGGTGTCCACATGTGGAACGGCACCGCCGAGACCTTGAAGGCAAAGCCCACCAGCAGCAGCGCGAGTGCCAGGATGACCATCACGCTCGGGCCATTGACCTGGCTGGCCAGGGTGGCCGCGACCTGGTCGAGTCGCGTGCTGCCCACCACGCCGTACGTGAAGGCGACGCCGTAGAGGAAGAAGGCGCTGGAGAACGCGCCGAGCAGGAAGTACTTGAACGCGGCCTCGGCACCGGCCTCGCTGCTGCGGCGGATCCCGGTCAGCACGTACACCGACAGCGACATCACCTCGAGGGCCAGGAAAATCACCAGCAGGTCGCTGGCGCCTGCCATCAGCATCATCCCCGTGATCGCGAACAAGGTCAGCGCGAAGTACTCGCCCGACGGGATGCGCTCGCGGACGACGACGGCTCCGGAGAACATGATCGTCAGGATGCCGATCACGCACAGCGTCACGTTGACGAACAACGCGAAGTTGTCGGCGCGCATGACACCGAAGCCGGTGAGGTCGCGGCCCCACAACAGCATCGAGGCCACGGCGGCGCCGATCAGGCCAATCAGGCCCAGGCCCCCGAGGGGCACACGCTCGCCCTTGGGCTGGAACGACTCGGCCACCATCGTCACGATCGCCGTCAGCGCGACGATCAGGATCGGCATGATCGCTTGCAGGTCGGTCATCATCGGGCTGCCTGCTCGGGAATCAGGGACACGGCGGGGGGCACGGGCCGCGGCGTGGTGGTGGGGATGGCTCTGGCTGACGCGGGCGTGCCCGCCGGAGCCTGGGCGACGGTTGCGGGCGTGCCCGCCGGAGCCTGGGCGACGACCGCGGGCGTGCCCGCCGTAGCCTGGGCGAAGGCGGGGCGCTGCGCATGCAGTCGCTCCACCAACCGGTCGACCGCCGGCGCCATCGGCGCCAGGAAGAAGTTGGGCACCACACCCATGACCACGGCCAGCACCAGCGTCGGCCCGAGGGCCACCCATTCACGCGGCTCGAGGTCGTGCAGGTGTTTGTTCTTCGGGTTGCTCAACGGCCCGTAGTTGACCCGCTGGAACATCCACAGCATGTACACGGCCGAGAGGATGACTCCCGACGCGGCCACCGCCGCCAGTTCCGGCCGCCACCGGTAGGCCCCCATCAGCGTGAGGAACTCGCCGATGAAGCCATTCAGGCCGGGCATCGCGATCGAGGACAGCGTGAGAATCAGGAAGGCGGCCACCAGCTTGGGCGTGACGTGCTTCAGGCCGCCGTACTCGGCGATCTGGCGGGTGTGCCGACGATCCGACAGCATGCCGACGATGAGGAACAGACCGCCGGTGCTGATGCCGTGGTTGAGCATCTGGTAGATGGCGCCCTGCATCCCCTGGACGTTGGCGGCGCAGATGCCCAGGACGATGAAGCCCATGTGGCTCACCGAGGAATAGGCCACCAGCTTCTTCATGTCGGGCTGCACCATCGCCACCAGCGCACCGTAGACGATGCCGATGACGGCCAGCGTGCCGATGTAGGGCGCCGCCTGCAGCGCGGCATCGGGGAAGAGCGGGAACGCGAAGCGGACGAGCCCGTATGTGCCCATCTTCAGCAGCACACCGGCCAGGATCACCGAGCCGGCCGTGGGCGCCTGGACATGGGCATCGGGCAGCCACGTGTGGAACGGAAACAGCGGCACCTTGATGGCAAAGGCCAGCGCAAAGGCCAGGAACAACCAGAGCTGCGTGCGCGGGTCGAGGGTCAGCTCGTACAACTGCAACAGGTTGAAGCTGTACTGCCCGGTGGCCTGGGCGTGAATCACCGCCAGGCCGATGATCGCCACCAGCATCAGCACGCTGCCGGCCATCGTGTAGAGGATGAACTTGACGGCGGCGTAGACGCGCTGGTCGTAGCCCCAGACCCCGATGAGGAAATACATCGGGATCAGCATCGCGTCCCAGAAGATGTAGAACAGGAACAGGTCGAGCGAGACGAACACGCCGAGCATGCCGGTCTCGAGCGCCAGGATGAAGAAGCTGAACTCCTTCACCTTCTTGTCGACGCCGTGCCAGGAGGACAGCAGCGCCAAGGGCGTCAGCAGGCCGGTGAGTACCACCAGCCACAGGCTGATGCCATCGACGCCGAGGTGGTAGTCGATCCCGAAGGCCGGGATCCACGGCACCCGCTCGACCATCTGGAAGTCGGCCGAGGTGCCGTCGAAGACGGCCCACACGGCAACGGTCAACGCAAACGCCACCAGCGAGATGCCGAGGGCGGCGTAGCGCACGAGGCCATTGCGCTCACCGCTCTTGTTGGGAAGGGCGAGCAGCAGCAGCGCGCCCAGCAGCGGCGCAAACACGGTCAGGGTGAGGAGCGGCATGTTCATCGCGCGAGGAAGTACCCTAGGACCAGGAGAGCGCCCGTGAAGAGCGACGCCGCGTAGACGCGAACCGAGCCGGTCTGCAGCAGGCGCAGCGCGCCGGCCGACTCACGCACCAGCAGACCGGTGCCGTTGACGGCGCCGTCGATGATCCGGACGTCCACCGTCTTCCACAGCACCGACGATGAACCATCGCGCAGGGGATGGACGATCGCCGCGTCGTAGATCTCGTCCACGTAGTACTTGTTGAAGAGCAGGCGGTGCACGGGCGCGAGCCTGACCGCGGCAGCCTCGGCGGCCTCGGGTCGCGCGAGGAAGAAGAAGGCCGCGAGCCCGATGCCGACAAACGCGAGTACGGTCGACACGCCCATCAGCGTCAGCTCAATCCGCGTCTTGTCCGGGTCGTCATGTCCTGCGGCGACGCCGTGTTCGGACACCGGCGCGTCGTGCTCGTTCAGGGGAGCGGCGTGGCCGGCAGCGGCCGGCGCGGCCTGGTCGGCACCGCCGACTGCCGGTCCGTGCACCGACGCCGGATGGAAGCTCGGATGCAGGAACGTCTCGATGGCATTGCTGCCACCGAGCGCGTGCGGCACCCCGACATAGCCGGCGCCCACCGACCCGACCGCCAGGATCAGCAGCGGCAGCGCCATCGCCCACGGCGACTCGTGCGGCGCGCCGTGGTGACCGTGCCCGTGGCTGTCGTGCGCATCGGCAGGCGCATGGCCGTGGTCGGCCACCGCATGCCCGACGGCGGCCTGATCGCTGTGGCCGGTCACGGCGGGCGCGGGCGCACCACCGACGGCGAACCGCTCCTGGCCATGGAAGGTCATGAAGATGAGCCGGAACATGTAGCAGGCGGTCAGCAGGCCGGTCAGCGCACCGATCGCCCAGAGCCCGGTGTGGCCGGTGTAGAACGTCTGGAAGAGGATTTCGTCCTTGCTGAAAAATCCTGCCAGGCCAGGCACGCCGGCGATGGCGGCCGCGCCGATCACGAACGTCCAGTAGGTGATGGGCATGTACTT
>Ga0136633_1002176_pt1 | contig 13708 bp, 10 predicted proteins | sample AntDrymeUQ832206_2_FD_105494 | JGI IMG/M metagenome (GOLD analysis project Ga0136633, IMG submission 105494) | Polar desert sand microbial communities from Dry Valleys, Antarctica - metaG UQ83 (22.06) | ecosystem: Environmental > Terrestrial > Soil > Desert | place: Antarctica: Dry Valley... | reverse complement strand
GCCACGGCTCAGGCGGGCCGGGCCGACCGAGCGCCGTCGACGTCGGGGCCGCCACGGGCCGCGCGAGCGAAGTGGCCGCGGCCGAGATCCATCAGCAAGGCACCGAGCCACACCGAACCGCTGCCGGTCGGATACATCCGCTCTTCCCCGGTCGAGCAGCAGCGCACCCGCAGCAGACCCCCGGCGAGTCCGAAGAGGTCGTCCAGGACGGCCCCGTGTTCTTCCTCGACCTCGAAGTCCTCGACCCGGAATCCACGCGAGCGCAGGGCGCCGCTCGCCGCGAGGGAGGTCTTGCGTGCGGCGGTGAAGTCGAGGGACTGCATGACAGGCATTGGCGCACATCGTTCGGTGCCGGTGTGTCAGACATCGCCTGACCATCGCGTCAGCGTGATGCAGTGGCGTGAGCTTGTCGACACTTTCGGTCGCTCCGCAGCGCAGGCTGGCGAGCGGTCGATCCGCCATCGATCAGACAAACGATCAGCCGGCCGGTTCGGTCTTGGCTGCACCACGGATGTTGAGGCCGGCCAGACACACCTGGAGCACGATCAGCGCCCAGGCCTGAGCGGACAGGCCCCAGGCGACCCACAGCACATTGCTGAGAAGGAAGGCCCAGAAGCCGAGCCGCCGGCGCGTCTTGTGGGTCGAGGCGACGAACCATGCGGCGAACACCGTGACGGCCATCGCCGGCCACTGAACGAGATCGAGCCAATCCATCGACAACTTCCGAGCCAGGATCGCGGAATGATGGCTGAACGCGCCGCCCGTTGCCGCGCCGGGGTCGTCGGCGCTACAGTGACCCATGCAAAGCGTGCCCGACGCCGCTCCGGTCCGGTCCTTTCGCCGCCACCGATGGGCAGGGATCGCCGTCATCGTCGGCCTGCTCGCCGCCTGCGCCTCGGGGCCGTCCCGGGTCGACGACCCGCAGCGCGACGGCCCGCCCGCCCGGCCGCCCGCGGGACTGGCCGGGATCGCCGATGCCGACCCGCGCGTCGAGCCGATCCGCGTCGGTGGCCCCAACAAGCCCTATGAGATTTTCGGCCGCAGCTATGTGCCGACCACGCGTGATCTCGCCTATCCCGAGCGCGGCCTGGCCTCGTGGTACGGCCGCAAGTTCCACGGCCGACCGACGGCCAGCGGCGAGCCGTACGACATGTATGCGATGACGGCGGCGCACCCGACCCTGCCGATCCCCAGCTACGCCCGCATCCGCAACCCGGCGAACGGGCGCGAGGTCGTGGTGCGCATCAACGACCGCGGCCCGTTCCACCGCGGTCGCATCGTCGATCTCAGCTACGCGGCCGCGCTCAGGCTCGATCTGCTGCGCGGCGTCGCGCCGGTGGAACTGGAGCGGCTCACCTTCGACGACATCCGGGTCGGAACGTGGCGACGCGGCGGCGCGCTGCCCCCGGCGATCCCGATGCCGACCGAGACGCCGACCGAGGTGGCGCAGGGGTCGTCATCGAGAACGACCGTCGCTGCCCCGCTCGAACCGATCGCCGCGACGGCGGCCGAGATCGACGCGCCCGGCGCCGCGCTCCGGTCGACCGCCCGCGGCGAGGGGGAATCAGCAGCCGGGGCAGCGGCCGCGCTCAGCGCCGACCCGCAGGCGCCGGGCTTCTGGGTCCAGCTGGGCGCGTTTCGCGAACGCGACGGCGCCGACGCCTTCCAGCGCCGGGTCGCCGCCGACCAGCGATGGCTGACGCCGCTCCTCGCCACCGTCGGCGACGCCGACCTCTACCGGGTGCAGGCCGGTCCCTACGCCAGCCGTGCAGACGCGCAGGAGGCATTGCAGCGGCTGCGCGAGGCGCTGCTCCTGGTGCCGCTGATCGTCGAGCGTCGCTAGGCGTCCGGGCGGGGCACGATGGGCAACGCCGAGACCCTCCGTCCGTTCACCCCGGACATCCCGCCCCGCCGGGTCCTGCTCTTTTCCGGTCACCGGGTGGACGCGCCCGGCCGCACGCCGCCGCGATTCGGCGCCGACCTCGTCGACGCGGCGGCGGCGCGCATCGACGCGGCCATCGCCGGCCTCGACGCCGGTCCGCCGGACCTCGCCCTGACCCAGGGCGCCGCCGGCGGCGACATCCTCTTCGCCGAGGCCTGTCGGCACCGCGGCGTGCGGGTGCAGCTGCTGCTGCCGCTCGCCGAGCCGGCGTTCATCGCCGCGTCGATCCTGACGTCGGAGAACGGCGACCGCTGGCTCGAGCGCTACGGCGACCTGAAGCGGCGCCTCGCCGACCCGCCGCTCGCCGCGCCGGGCTGGCTCGGCGACCTCGAGCCCGGCGACGACCCCTTCGAGCGCGGCAATCGCTGGCTTCTCGCCAGCGCCCTCGCGGCGGCGAGCGGACCGCTGCATTTCATCTGTCTGTGGGACGGCGGCAGCGGTGACGGGCCGGGCGGCACCCGTCACATGGTCGAGGCGGTCCGGGCCAGCGGCGGCGACGTGATCCGCATCGATCCGCGCACGCTGCGGCCCGCGTCGCCGTGCTGACGGTCGGCCGGCGCCGTGCCGATGGGGCTCCGCAGCGGCCGCGGCTTGCGCTCGCCGGCCGGGGCGGGGATGATGAACGCAGCAGCGGCAGAGGCAGCGAGAAACAGCGCGGAGGCGGTTGATGGCCAGCAGTACGGTGACGACGAAGCCCGGCAAGGGCAAGGCGATGTCCCTTCACATCGGGCTCGACCGCGTCGACGCGGCCGCCTACGCCGGCTGGGACGGTCCGCTCGCGGCCTGCGAGTTCGACGCCAACGACATGGCGGCGATCGCTTCGGCCGCCGCGATGAAGCCGGTCGTCCTGTTGACGAAGAAGGCGACCCGGGCGGCCGTCCTCGCCCGCCTGCGGGCGGCGGCGAAGGCGCTGGCGGCGGGCGACTTCTTCTTCCTCAGCTTTTCCGGACACGGCGGCCAGGTGCCCGACGTCACCGGCGAGGAGCCCGACAAGAAGGACGAGACCTGGTGTCTCTTCGACGGCCAGCTGATCGACGACGAGCTGTACTTCGAGCTCAGCCGCTTCCGGGTCGGCGTTCGCATCCTGGTCCTGTCGGACAGTTGTCACAGCGGCACAGTGACGCGCGACGCCCGGATGCCGGTCGCGACCGAGCCGTCGCAGCGCCCCAAGCTGATGCCCGACGCGGTCGCCATGCGCACTTACCGGGATCACCAGGGGTTCTACGACAAGCTGCAGCGCGACGTCGCCACCGCCGCCGGCAAGCCGGTCGCCGACCCCGATACCGCCCTCGCCCAGGTGGCGCTGAGCGGCCGGCTGGCCGCCGTGGTCGAGAAGTTCGATCCGGCGGTGATCCTGATCTCGGGATGCCAGGACAACCAGACCTCGATGGACGGCGAGCACAACGGCGCCTTCACCGAGCAACTGCTCAGGGTCTGGAGCCAGGGCACGTTCCGCGGCAGTTACGCGCTGCTGCACGCCCGCATCCGCCAGCGCCTGCCGGCGACCCAGTCGCCCAACCTGTTCACGCTCGGCGACGTCGGCAGCTTCCTGTCGCAGCAGCCGTTCAGCGTCTGAGAAGGAGCCCGGGCATGCCCTCGCATTGCGATCCTGGTCGTCGAGCCCGATGAGTGCCGCCATCACCTTCGTCGTCCCCGGCCGGGCGACCGCGGCGCCCGCCACCACGACGGGGTCGCGTGGCCGCGTCAAGGCCGCCGTCCGCGTCGGGACGCAGCGCGACGGCAGCGCGCCGGAGCGGGTGACGGCGCAGCCGGGCGAGGATGTCGTCGTCCTGACCCTCGCCAACGGCCCCACCCTGGTCCTGCATCCGGAGGCGGCGCGCGACCTGATGCGGGCGCAGCATGCCGCGGCAAGCCGCAGCGCGGCGCTGCCGGCGTCGGCCGACGTGGCGGTGCCGGCGCAACTCGGTTGGCCGGGGCTCGAGGCCGAAGCGACGCGCGGCGCGACGAGAGGCTGGATGGGCCAGGCGCTGCTCAGCGGCTTCGACGTGCTCACCGGCCTGGTCAAGGACCCGGCCGTCAAGCTGGCGACGGCGGCGATCACCCGCCGGCTCGACGGTGGCGTCGAGGCCGGGGTCTACCGGCTGTCGGCCGACCGGCTCGACCCGCTCAAGGGCAGCGGACGCCGGCTCGACGCGGTGCCCGCGGCGGCCGACGGCGGGCCCCTGCTGGTGCTGCTGCACGGCACCTTCGTCGACACGGCGAGCACCTTCGGCAAGCTGTGGACGATGCGCAACGCGACCGTTCGCCAGTTGTTCTCGGCCTACGCCGACCGGGTCTACGCGCTCGACCACCCGACTCTCGGCGAAAGCCCGATCGCCAACGCCCTGACCCTCGTTCGGGCCCTTCCCGCCGGGGCGCGGCTGCACCTGCTGACGCACTCGCGCGGCGGCCTGGTGGCCGAGATCGTGGCCCGCGCCTGCGGCCCCGACCCGCTCGCCGCCGAGGCTCTGGCGCTGTTCGCGGACCCGGCCTACGCGACGCACCGCAGCGACCTGCGCGCGCTCGTTCGCGAGGCGCAGGCCAAGGCGCTGCGCGTCGAGCGCGTCGTCCGGGTCGCCTGCCCGGCGCGCGGCACCCTGCTGGCCTCGAAGCGACTCGACGCCTACCTCTCCATCCTCGCCTGGACGCTGCAGCTCGCCGCTGTGCCGGTGGCGCCCGCCCTCGTCGATTTCCTTCACGAGGTGGCGCGGCGGCGCGCCGATCCGGCGGAACTGCCCGGCCTCGAAGCCATGATGCCGTCGAGTCCGGTCGTCGCCTGGCTCAACCAGGGGACGGCGCCGATTCCCGGCGAGCTGCACGTGGTCGCCGGCGACATGGAGGGCGACTCCATCGGCTCGTGGGTCAAGACGCTGCTGTCCGATGCCTTCTACTGGACCGACAACGACCTGGTCGTGCAGACGCGGTCGATGTACGGCGGGGCCCTGCGGGCGCCGACGGCTGCCGGCGCAGGCGCCACCTTCCTGCTCGATCGGGGCGGCCAGGTCTCGCACTTCAACTACTTCGCCAACGACCGGACGGTCGACGCGATTGCCCGCGCCCTGCTCGACGATCGCCCCGAAGGCTTCGCGACGATCGGCCCGCTCTCCTGGGCCGGCGAGGACGCCAGCGGCACGCGGGCGGCCCGCGCCGTCGTCCGCTCGCGCGGCGCCGGCGACGCGGCCGAGCGACCGGCGGTGTTCGTCATCCCGGGCATCCTCGGCTCGCACCTGAAGTTCGACGGCAAGCGGATCTGGCTCGGCTTTCGCTTCGTCAACGGCCTGCGCAAGCTCGCCTGGGATCCGGCGACCGCCGACCGGGTCGAGCCCGACGGGCCGATCGACAGCGTCTACGGCGAGCTCATCGAGCGACTCGCCGACAGCCACGAGGTCATCCCCTTCGCGTTCGACTGGCGCCGGCCGATCGAGGACGAGGGACGTCGCCTCGCCGACGCCGTCGACGCCGCGCTCACCGCACGTGCGGCCAGCCAGCAGCCGGTGCGCATCGTCGCCCACTCGATGGGCGGGCTGGTGGCGCGGGCCATGGCGCTCGAGAAGCCGGACACCTGGCAGCGCCTGCTGGCGCGCGACGGGGCACGCCTGCTCATGCTCGGCACGCCGAACGGCGGCTCGTGGTCGCCGATGCAGACGCTCTCCGGTGACGACACCTTCGGCAACGCCCTGGCGGCGTTCGGCTCGCTGTTCGACAACGGCGGCGCGCGCGCGGCGATGGCCGGCATGCCTGGCTTTCTGCAGATCCAGGCGGCGCTGCTCGACCCGGCCCTGGGCCTCGACCAGGCATCGCGCTGGCAGCAACTTGCCGACGACGACCTGGCCCGCCTGGCCGAGCGCAGCATCTGGCATCTCGAGGGCGTGCAGCGGACGATCTACCAGTGGGGCGCGCCGCCCCAATCGGTGCTCGACCGCTCGGTGGCGCTGCGCCGGCGCCTCGATGCGCAGGCGGCGGCACTCGGCGCCGATGCGGCGAAGATGCTGCTGGTGATCGGCCACGCGCCGTTCACGCCCGGCGGCTTCGTCTTCGGCGACGCCGGTCTCGAGTACCTCGGCACCGCCGGCGACGGCCGCGTGCCGCAGGCCTCGGCGCTTTTGCCCGGCGTCCGCACCTGGGAGCTCGACGCGTCGCACGGCGACCTGCCCGGCGTGGCGTCGGCATTCGCCGCCTACCTCGAGCTGCTGCGCGACGGCGACACCCGGCTGCTCGCCCGCGTCGACGGGCCGTCCGATGGCGCCGGCCGCGGCGCGGCGACGCCATCGCCCCTCGCGGCGCCCGTGCGCAGCCGGCCGGCGCACGGCCTGCTCGCCTCGCGACCGCCGTCGAGCACAGCCGACCTGTTCGGCCTGCCGAGGGCGCCGGCCGGTGCCGGCGGTCGGGCGGCGAACGCCAGCACGGCGCTGCACGTCTCGGTGCTCAACGCCGACCTCAAGTTCGTCCACCAGCCCCTCCTCGTCGGCCATTACCGGTCGCTGCTGCTCAGCGGCACCGAGGCGGTCGTCGACCGGCTGGTCGCCAAGGCGCTGAGCCGGTCGCTGGCGGCCGGCCTCTACCCAGGCTCGGCCGGCACGCACCAGACCTTCGGCAACATCCGTCGCGATCCGAACAACGTGCTGGCGATGGCCCGGCCGCTCGCCGTCGTCGTCGCTGGCCTCGGCGAGGAGGGCAAGCTGCGCGCCGTCGACCTCGTCTACACCGTGCGCCAGGCGACCATTGCCTACGCCCAGCGCCTGGCCGAGCAGCCCGGCGGCGCCCCCGCCGACTTCGAACTCGCGTCGACGCTGATGGGCAGCGGCGGCACCGGCATCAGCGCCGGCACCGCCGCGCAGCTCATCGCCCAGGGCGTTTTCGAGGCCAACCGCAAGCTGGCCGAGAACGGCTGGCCGCAGGTCGGCCGACTGATCCTCGTCGAGTTCTACCTCGACCGGGCCAGCGATGCCTGGCGTTCGCTCGAGGTGCAGGCGACCGCGACGCCGGGCCAGCTGAAGCTCGTCGGCGCGGTGCAGTCGGGGGCGGGCGCACTGAGGCGCTCGCTCGATTCCAGCTACCGGGGGTCGAGCTACGACCTCGTCAGCGTCGTCTCGGGCGCGCTCGACGACGGCGACGCGACGATCGCCTGGACGCTCGACACCCGCCGCGCGCGCGCCGAAGTGCGCGCCCAGCAGACGCAAGGCAGCCTGGTTCGCGAGCTGGTCGCCAAGGCCTCGAACGATGCCAGCCGCGACACCCAGATCGGCCGCACCCTGTTCGACCTGCTGGTACCGGTCGAGCTCGAGCCGTTTCTCGGTGGCACCAGCGAGATGGTCATCGAGCTCGATTCCAACACCGCCGGCATTCCCTGGGAACTGCTCGACACGCCGGTGGGCGAGGCCGCCGGTGCCGATCCGCGGCCGTGGGCGATCCGCAGCAAGTTGCTGCGCAAGCTCCGCACGCGCGAGTTCCGCGCCCAGCCGTCGGACGCCGATGCCGACTGCGGCGTCCTCGTCGTCGGCGAGCCGCTCGTCGACGAGACGCGCTATCCGCCGCTGCCCGGCGCGCGCGCCGAAGCGATGGCGGTGGTGGCCCGTCTGAGCAGCGGGGCGTCCGGGATCGATGCCAGCCACGTCAACGCGCTGACCAGCGGTGCCGACGATGCGCGCAGCATCATCAACGCGCTGTTCGAGCGGCCCTACCGGATCGTCCACGTCGCCGGCCACGGCGAGCCGGGAGCGCGCGGTGGCGTCGTCCTGTCCGGCGGCACCTTTCTCGGCCCGGCCGAGGTGCGGGCGATGCGCACCGTTCCCGAACTCGTCTTCCTCAACTGCTGCCACCTGGCGGCGCGCGACAGCCAGGGCGTGCTGCGGGCCTACGACCGCGCTGCCTTTGCCGCCAACATCGCCGAGGCGCTGATCGAGATCGGCGTGCGCTGCGTCATCGCCGCCGGCTGGGCCGTCGAGGACGGCCCGGCCGAGGTCTTCGCCACCCGCTTCTACGAGTCGCTGCTCGGCGGCGGGCGCTTCATCGACGCCGTCGCCGCGGCCCGTGCCGCCGCCTGGGCGGCCCATCGCGAGGGCAACACCTGGGCCGCCTACCAGTGCTATGGCGACCCGGACTGGCGCTGGCGGCGGGCCGGCGGCGACGCCCAGCGCGTCGCGCCCTCGCCCGGCGACGAATTCGCCGCCGTCTCGTCACCGGTCACCCTGACGCTGGCGCTGGAGACGATCTCGGTGCGCCTGCGCTTCGGCGGCGAGGAGGCCGACCGCGAGGTGCTCGAGCAGACGCAGGGCGACAAGATCCGCTTCCTCGAATCGAAATTCGCCGACCTGTGGGGCACGATGGGCGCCGTCGCCGAGGCGTTCGGCCTGGCCTGGGGCGACGCCCACGACGTCGACAAGTCGATCGCCTGGTACCGCGCTGCCGTCGCGGCGGGCGACGCCAGTGCCTCGTTCCGGGCCGCCGAGCAGCTCGGCAACCAGCTGGCCCGGCGCGGCGAGAAGCACGCCGATGCCGCCGAGGGTCGGCGCGACATCGAGGAAGGGGTCGACCGCCTGCAGAAGCTGGTCGCGGTGCAGCCGACGGCCGAGCGCGAAGCCCTGCTCGGCTCCGCCTACAAGCGTCTCGTGATGCTCGAACGGCGCGTCGCCGAAGACGCCGCCGCGACGGCGACCGGCCGCGGCCGCCGCCGGCGCGCCGTCGCAGCGCGCCACGACGCCTTGCGGGCGATGGCGCAGCACTACCGCCGGGCCGAGGAGCTGGCCCACGCGGCGCACGCCGACAACCTGTTCTACCCGGCCAAGAACGGCATCAGCGCCGAACTGCGCCTGGCTTTCCTCGAGCGTCGACCGGCCGAGCTGGCCGCCGACCGCGCCGACGCGGTGCGCCAATCGCTCGAACGCGCCGCCCTCGAGCGGCCCGACTTCTGGTCGGTGGTCGGGCAGACCGAGCTGCGCCTGCTGACCTCGCTGGCGGCGCAGCAGCTCGCCGGCGTCGCGCCGGCCCTCATCAGCGAATTCCGCGAGCTGAAGGAGCGGGTCCCCGCGCGCCACATGTGGGACTCGGTGCACGCCGAAGCGCGCTTCACGCTCGAGCCCTACGAGGGCATGGCCAGCGTTGCCGAGCGGCGCGCCGCCCGGGCCCTGCTCGACGCCCTCGCCGAGATGGCCGGCGGCGCCTAGGAGCCCGAGGGCGCTTGTCAGCGACCGCCGGTGACCTCGACGACCGAGCCGGTCGTGTAGCTGGCGCCGTCGCCGAGCAGCCAGACGATGGCCTCGGCCACCTCCTCGGCCGAGCCGGCGCGCTGCATCGGCACCTGCGGCGCCATCTGCCTGACCCGATCGGGTGCGCCGCCGGAGGCATGGATCTCGGTCTCGATGATGCCCGGGCGCACCGCGTTGACGCGGATGCCCTCGCCGGCCACTTCCTTGGCGAGACCGAGGGTGAAGGAATCGATGGCGCCCTTGGCCGCGGCGTAGTCGACGTACTGGCCGGCACCACCCAGCTTGGCGGCCGCCGACGAGAGGTTGACGATGGCGCCGCCGCGGTTGCCGCCGCGCGCCTGCCAGCGCGCGTCGGTCGGCCGGGTCGTCATGCGCAGCACCGCTGCGCGGGCGCAGTAGAAGCTGCCGAAGACGTTGATCGCGAACATGCGCTGCAGCCGCTCGGGGGTCATCGCGTCGACGCGGGCGCCGCGGTCGACGACGCCGGCGTTGTTGACGAGCCCGGCGAGCGGCGGCAGCTCGCCGTCGATCGTCTCGAACATCGCCGCCACGTCGGCGGCGACAGCGACGTCGGCCTGGATCGCCAGGGCGTGGCCGCCGGCCTCTCGGATCGATGCCACCACCTGCTCGGCGGCCGCGGCGTCGCGCGTGAAGTTCACGGCGACGGCGTAGCCGAGGGCGGCGCAGCGCAGGCTGGTCGCCGCGCCGATACCGCGCCCGCCGCCGGTGACCAGCACCGTCCGGCGGGTCGTGTCGCCCGGGCTCGCCCCGGGGGTCGTCGCTTCCCTGCTCATTGCTTCACTTCCCATCGTTTCGCTCCTCGTCGTCGTCGGCTGGAAGGGGGTCGCCGCCGTCGGCGCCCGAGCGCTCCTTGGCCTGGCGGTCGAGGATGGCCTGCATCGGCGTCAGGCTGTCGACCAGCGGCTCGACCGCGATCGGCCGGGCGAGCCGAAGCGACGGCGGAAAGAGGTGACTCATGTAGAGCTCCTCGCCGAGACGGCCGGTGCGCTGGACGTTGAGCCACATCGTCAGCGCGACGCCGACCACGAAGCCGCTCACCGCCACGACGCGCATCATGTGCGCCCGCGCCGGCTCGACCGCCAGGAGGTGGAAGTAGAGGCCGGCGGCCGCCGTCGCGTAGACGGCGACGAAGCTGAAGTCGGTGAGCCACGGCCACGAGAAGGCGAAAGCAAGCAGGGCGGGCACGACCGAGAGCGTGAGCAGGCCGGTCGCCGTCAGCAGCGCGACGCGGACGTGCCAGCCGAAGAAGCCCTGGCGCGCGAAGATCTTCGACAGCAGCGCCCACAGGCCGCACCAGAGCATGCCGACGAGCAGCGTCGACAGCAGGGCGGCGCCGGCGGCGCGGCCCAGGGTGTCGGGGTCTGCCTCCAGCCAGGTGCCGAAAAGGACGCCGGCCAGGACGACGACGGCCAGGCCGAGGGTCGACAGCCAGCGCAACTCGCGTCCGACCAGCGGCGCCATGAGCTGCTCGGCAGCCAGGGCATGACCGGGCAGGCGCAGGCGCAGGTGATGGCGGCCGATCGTCAGCTCGAGGTCGTGCCCGGTGTCGGCGAAGGTCCGCTCGGCGCCGCCTTCGACCCGCTCGCGCCCGACGCCGAGGCCGTTTCGGGTGTCGCCTGCCGTCACCTGCAGCGACCCCGCGTCGTCCGGCCCGCGGGTCAGACGGGCGTGGTGCGGCGCCACGTGCAGGTCGCTCAGCACGACGTCGTTGTCGAGGGCGCGGCCGATCGTCAGCGGCCAGCGCTCGACGCGCCAGGCCTGGCGGACGAGGCCGTCGCGGTCGATCGCCTCGAGCAGGGCGAGCGGCCCGGTGCGGTCGGGCGAGGCGGGCACCACCGGCGCCGGCGTCTCCGGTAGCGGCGGCAGCGGCGGCAGCGGCAGCGGCAGCTCGGAGGCGTCGGCCGGGTCGGTCCGGGGCTCGTTCAACGGGCCCACCGGAAGGCGTCGAGATAGTGGCGGGCGAGGCGCTGCGCGTTGGCGAAGCTCACGCCCTGGGCGTCGAAGCGTCCCTGCACGCCGGAGGTCGGCTGGTCGAGCGTGGCGACCAGCACCGAGACGTCGTAGAGACCGGCGAGCTTGCGGTAGGCGCGCAGGCAGACGACGGCGCGCAGCGGCAGCCCGGCGCGGTCGATGTAGGCCTCGTTGCAGCGCGGCTTGGTCTGGTGCTGGGTCGGCAGGCGGACGAACCCCTCGTTGCGAAAGCTCTGCGCGTAGCGCGAAGCGAAGCGCAGCGGACCGAGGTTGCTGCCGTCGTAGCTTTCGTGGCGCAGCGCGATCGTCCCGGTGTTGAAGTCGCCGACGAAGATGCGCGTGTCCATCACGCAGTCGGAGCGCTCGAAGTCGAGCCCGCCGGTGCGCGACTGCTCGCTCGTCCCCCAGCAGCGCATGAACACGTCGGGCGGCACCGGCACCTGGTAGCGCGGATGGGTCGCCGCCTTCCAGCCCTGGGCGATGAAGCGGTCGACGAGCGCCGCCTGGTGCCGCTGCAACTGCTCATCGACGATGGCGTAGGCCGCACCGCTCAGCGGCGGCGCGTCGCGGCCGCGCGCGAGCAGGGCCGACGCGAAGGCGGCAGGGACCAGGAAGCTGACCTGCTCGCCGTCGACCCGGCGGGCGACGTTGACGCCGACGACATGCCCCTGCTCGTCGAGCGCGGGCCCGCCGCTCATGCCGCCCGACAGGGCGCCGCCGAAGAAGATCTGCGGGTAGAAGCTGCGTCGCACCAGGCCGTTGTAGGTGCCCTGGGTGACGGCGAAGCCGACATCGAGCGGATTGCCGAGCGAGTAGATCCGCTCGCCCTGCGAGAGCGGGTCCGACTCGGCACGAAAGGCCAGGGCGTCGAACGTCCGTCCGGCCGCATCGCCCGCCTTCAGCAAAGCGAGGTCGTGCAGGACGTCGATCTGCAGGATCCGCAGCGGTGCCTCACGGCCGTCGGCGGTGACGTAGACGAGGTCGTGGTGCTCGGGCTTGAGCGCCGCCTGGCTGACGACGTGGAAGTTGGTGACGATGAGACCGTCGGTCGACACGAAGAAGCCGGAGCCGACCGAAGTCTGGCTGGCGCGTCCCTTCAGGACGGTGCGGATCTGAACCAGCTGCGAACGGGCCTGCTCGTAGACCTTGCGCGCCGAGAGCGACACCGGCGCGGCCGGCACGGCCGACGCCGTGGCGGACGCTGCTGCGGCCGGTGCCGACGCGGCGTCCTCGGGCGGCGCCGTCAGCAGCTGCGGCTGGCCCCATGCCGAGGCCGCGGCGAGCGCCAACGTCGCCTGGGCGGCCCGGCGCAAGACGCGAGTCATCATCGGCGGCGATTCTACGGGCCGGGCCCCCGCCGTCGGCGCCGCGCCGGGCCGCTGCTAAAGTCAGCCGCCTCGAAGAACCCTCTCCGGAGACTGTCCATGCAACGCCGCCGCCTCCTGCAGGCCACCTTCGCCGGCCTCGCCGGCGCCTCGGGCCTCGCCCTGCATCCCGCAGCCCGTGCGCAGGCGCTCGAGAAATCCAAGATCACGCTCGCCGTCGGTGGCAAAAACCTGCTCTATTACCTGCCGCTGACGATCGCCGAGACGCAGGGCTACTTCAAGGACGAGGGCCTCGACGTCACCATCGCCGACTTCGCCGGTGGCTCGCGCGCCTTGCAGGCGCTCGTCGGCGGCAGCGCCGACGTGGTCTCCGGCGCCTTCGAGCACACGATCAACATGCAGGTGAAGGGGCAGCGTCTGCGCGCCTTCGTCCTGCAGGGCCGGGCGCCGCAGATCGTCCTCGGCGTCAACCCGAAGACCATGCCCGACTTCAAGTCGGTCGCCGATCTGCGCGGCAAGAAGATCGGCGTCACCGCGCCGGGCTCGTCGACCAACGTCCTTGCCAACTTCGTCCTCGCCAAGGCCGGACTGAAGCCGACCGACGTCTCGTTCGTCGGCGTCGGCGCCGGCAGCGGCGCGGTGGCGGCGATGCGCTCCGGCCAGATCGACGCCCTCTCCAACCTCGATCCGGTGATCACCCTGCTGGTGCGTTCCGGCGACCTGAAGATCGTCACCGACACGCGCAAGGTGAGCGAGGCCGACGCCGTGTTCGGCGGGCCGATGCCGGCCGGCTGCCTCTACACGCAGCAGACCTTCATCGACAAGAACCCGGCCACCGTGCAGGCGCTCGCCAACGCCATCGTCCGCGCCGACAAATGGATCCAGAACGCCGGCGCCGGCGACATCATCAAGGCCGTTCCCGAGAGCTATCTGCTCGGCGATCGGGCGGTGTACGTCGACGCCTTCCTGGCCGCCAAGGGAGCGCTGTCGAAGGACGGCATGTTCCCGGAGGCCGGCCCGGCAACGGCCCGGCGTGCCCTGGCCAGCATCGACAAGGACATCGCGGCGGCGCAGGTCGACCTCGGCGCCATCTACACCAACGATTTCGTCAAGCGGGCCAACGCGAAGTACCCCAAGGGGTGAGCGGGCGCACCGTGCGAGTGAGCGTCCCGGCGTGTGCGGCGTCGACCCTCTGAATCGCGATGGAGCGGTTCCGGGTCGATGAAACCTGACGTGTCCGCCCT
>Ga0136633_1002175_pt1 | contig 13713 bp, 11 predicted proteins | sample AntDrymeUQ832206_2_FD_105494 | JGI IMG/M metagenome (GOLD analysis project Ga0136633, IMG submission 105494) | Polar desert sand microbial communities from Dry Valleys, Antarctica - metaG UQ83 (22.06) | ecosystem: Environmental > Terrestrial > Soil > Desert | place: Antarctica: Dry Valley... | reverse complement strand
TGGGCATCAGCCTGCGCGACCTGCCGGTCCTGCACACCGCGATCGAAGGTGCTCGGGTGTCACTGGCAGCCGCCGGTCAGGTGATCAAGGCAGTGCGGTCGTGCGAGGCCGAGCTCGACCACACCGACGCCCTGATCGACGGTGAGCCCGCCGATGAAGTGATGACCGCACTGGTCGGCAACGTCCTGACCCTGATCTGCCGACAGCTCAACGGGCTTGCCGATGACGACCCCAGGCTGGCCGTTCTGATCGAACGGGGCCGGCAGATCCTCGACACCGGCGGGACACATCGGGTGATGGTGGAGGCGGCGATGACGCTGCTGGCTGAGCACCTGCCCCCGAACCGGTTGCATGCCGGGTTGGAGCAGCTGGTCCTGGCCTTGCTCCCCAGCCGCCTCGAAGACCGCGCCGCGCAAGGCCGGGACCGCGCCGGTGTGGTGCTCAAGCGCAAGCACGACGGCACCGGCTGGCACCTGTCGGCCGACCTGGACCTCGAATGCGGTGAGCGGCTGTTCACCGCCCTACGGGCCGAAGCCAGACGCGACCCTGACAACCCAGCAGACACCGCCGCGTGGCAACGGCTGCGCGAGGCCGACTCAGACCCGGTGAACCTGCTGACCGGACAGCCCCGGGACATCACCCCGCCCCCACAAGCCACCGACCCGGCCGATCCGGTCTGGCTGGACCTGCCGCACCAGCACCGCACCGGCCCGCGCAGCAAGCAGCGCCGGCTGCACGACGCGCTGAACCGGCTGCTCGGCCGCTACCTGGATCAAGGCCTGGGCGGGGTCAGCGGCAAGAACCCGGTGCAGGTCGCCGTAACCCTGCCCGACACCACCATCACGGGCAGCGGCGGGCTGCCAGCGCAGGCCGACAGCGGCGCGCTGATCCCACGCAGCCTCATCCGCAGGTGGTGGTGCGACGCCAGCGTGACCGCATTCGTGATGAGCCTCGGCGGAAAGGCCCTACGGGTCGTGCATGGTCAACGCACCCTCACCGCGCTCGAACGCAAGGCCCTCACCCTCGAAACCGGCGGGTCCTGCGCGATCGACAGCTGCCTGCACCCACCCGATCTGCTGCAACAACTCGTGCCGCATCACGTCAGACGCTTCGCCGACGACGGCGTCACCAGCATCGACGAGACCCTGTGGGTCTGCGAGCAAGACCATCACCACCTACACGAAGGCAGACGCACCCTGCTGCTCCGCGACGGCCGCTACCTCAACGAACAAGGCTTCACCCACACCCCACCCTGGATGCAAGCACCGCCGTTCTAGAGCCAGCAAAACGACTGGGCAGCGGTCGATAGGCTGAGCGTTCCGACCAGCCCTTGGAGGGCCCGTGCTCCGCATGTCCACGCTGTTCCTGCGCACCCTGCGTGAGGACCCTGCGGACGCGGAGGTCCCGAGCCACCGGCTGCTAGTGCGAGCCGGTTACGTCCGGCGGGTCGCCCCCGGTATCTACAGCTGGCTGCCGCTCGGCCTGAAGGTGCTCAACAACATCGCCACGATCATCCGCGAGGAGATGGAGGCGATGGGCGCGCAGGAGGTGCAGTTCCCGGCGCTGCTGCCCCGCGAGCCTTACGAGGCGACCAGCCGCTGGACGGAGTACGGCGCGAGCCTGTTCCGGCTCAAGGACCGCAAGGGAGGCGACTACCTGCTCGGACCGACCCACGAAGAGCTGTTCACCCTGATGGTCAAGGGTGAGTGCTCGTCGTACAAGGACCTGCCGCTGTCGCTGTTCCAGATCCAGAACAAGTACCGCGACGAGGCCCGGCCGCGCGCGGGCATCCTGCGCGGCCGCGAGTTCCTCATGAAGGACAGCTACTCCTTCGACCTCGACGACGAAGGACTCCAGGTCTCCTACGACGCGCACCGCGCTGCCTACGTGCGGATCTTCGAGCGGCTCGGGCTGGACTATCGCATCGTCAGCGCGGTCAGTGGCGCGATGGGCGGCAGTGCGAGCGAAGAGTTTCTTGCCGTCGCGCCGACGGGGGAGGACACCTACGTCGCGTGCACCTCCTGCGACTACGCCGCTAACGTCGAAGCCGCCGACATCGGAGCGCGTACGCCGGAAGTCGTCGACCACGGCCCGGTCGAGGTGCTCGACACCCCGGACACACCGACCATCGAGAGCCTGGCGGCCTTCCTCGGGGTCAGTGCCGGCGAGACCCTGAAGAACGTGGTCGTGAAGCTGCGGCACCCGGACGGGCGGGTCGAGCCGCTGATCGTGGGCCTTCCCGGCGACCGCGAGATCGACCTCAAGCGACTGGGGGCCAATGTCGAACCCGCGGAAGTGCTGGCTTTCGAGGCCGACGACTTCGCCAAGCACCCCGGTTTGGTGCGGGGCTACATCGGTCCGCAGGACCAGCTCGGCATGCGCTATGTCGTCGATCCCCTGGTGGCAAAGGGATCTGCGTGGGTGACTGGTGCCAACGCTGAAGGCAAGCACGCCCGCAACGTGGTGATGGGGCGTGACTTCACTCCTGACGGCACCTTGCCGGCAGCGGAGGTGCGGGCCGGCGACCCCTGCCCTCGATGCGGATCAGCGCTGTCCCTGGATCGGGGCATCGAGATCGGTCACGTCTTCCAACTCGGGCGCAAGTACGCCGATGCGTTCGGCCTGGATGTGCTCGGGCAGGAGGGCAAGCCGGTGAGGGTCACCATGGGGTCCTACGGAATCGGCGTCTCCCGTGCCGTGGCTGTGATCGCCGAGCAGTCCCTCGACGACAAGGGGCTGCTGTGGCCGCGGTCGGTTTCGCCCGTCGACGTACACGTGGTGATTGCCGGTCAGGGCGAGCAGAACACCGTCGGCGTCACCGTCGCCGAGGACTTGGAAACCGCCGGCCTGAAGGTGCTGCTCGACGACCGGCACAAGGTTTCGCCCGGTGTCGCCTTCAAGGACGCGGAGCTGATCGGCACACCCACGATCGTCGTCGTGGGCAAGTCGCTGGCCGAGGGAGTCGTCGAGATCCGCGACCGCAAGGGCGGCACCCAGCGCTCGGTGCCCCTCGCTGACGTGGTCGCCGAAGTGCTGGCGGAGATCAAGAAGGCCTGAGGGTCAGGCCTGCCCGGGGAACGGGTTGGTGAGCGGCGCGATCCGCCCGGTGCGCCGCCAGCCGGCATCGCGCACCGCCGTCTCCTGCAGTGCGGTGATGGCGAGTTTGCGCAGTGCGGGGTCGTCGGTCGCACCGACGAGGTCGCGCCAGCGCACCGCGAGCTCGCCCTCCAGCCGGACAGCCAGCCGCACCGCTTCCAGCCGGTCAGCGACCGTGACGTCGTACGTCGGAAGGGGTGCGGGGGTGGGAAGCTGCTTGGAGCGCAGGGTCACCGTGAGGGTGTTGCGCAGGACTCGGTGGGCGTCGAAGGCGCGCAGGGCGAGTTCGCGGGTCGGCTTGTCCAGGCGGGCCCCCAGGACGCCGTAGCCGTAGATGGCGGCGTGCTCGGCCTCGAGCAGGGAGGTCAAGGCGGTCGCCTCAGTCACCGCAGCACCGCCGCGTGTGAGGATTCGCAGGCCGCCAGCGAGGCGAGCACCTGGGCCACGGGCCGTGAGGCGGTGATGGCGGCTGCGGCATGGCCGGCAGCGGTTTCGCGTTCGAGGGCGGCCAGCCGCTGGAGGGCCGCGCGCGGTGTTGCGGCCACCAGGGGCGCTCCCGTGGGAACGGCCGCGGGCGCGCCCAGCGCGGCGCGGTGGCGGGCGTGGTCCTGGCTCAGCGGAGCGAGGCGTGCGGCCAGCTCCGGGAAGGCGGCTGCCGCAGCGGCGTACAACTGCAGCAAGGCATCCTCGCGGATCGCGGCCCGCTGCTTCAGCCGCTCGTCGGGGCTGACCACGGCGGGGGCCCGCTCCGGTGTGCAGGCCGCCGCGAGGCCCACGGCACCGCCGAGCAGGAGGGTTCGTCGGGTCGGCTGCACGCGATCACCCTGCCAGGTAGGTGCCACCGCACCTGACCGCTAGGGTCAACTCGACAACTGCACAACCGACCGGAGGGCTGCGCGATGTCCGCGACCGACGCCTCACGCGCCCGCCTGGTCCAGCTCCTGACCCCCGTCGTCGAGGCGACTGGCCACGAGCTCGAGGACGTGACCGTTTCGCCAGCCGGCAAGCGCCAAGTCGTCCGTATCGTCATCGACAAGGACGGCGGCAGCACCCTCGACGACATCGCCGAGGCGTCTCGCGTCGTGTCCGACCTGCTCGACGCGGCCGAGGGCGAGGAGCCCGAGCTGCTCGGCGGTGCCTACGTCCTCGAGGTCTCGAGCCCTGGCGTCGACCGGCGGCTGACGCTGCCGCGGCACTGGCGGCGCAACGTCGGGCGGTTGGTCACGGCGGGCCTAGCCGACGGCACCAGCGTCACCGGCCGGGTCGTGAGCGCCGACGACGCCGAGGTCGTCCTCGACGTCGACGGCCACCAGCAGCCCCTGTCCTTCGGCCAGCTCACCAGCGGAGCCGTGCAGGTCGAGTTCGCACGCAAGGGAGACGACGCATGAAGATCGACATGACGGTCCTGCGCAGCCTCGAGCGCGAGAAGGACATCAAGCTCGACCTGGTTGTCGAGGCGCTCGAGACCGCGCTGCTGTCTGCCTACCGACACACCGAGGGATCGGCCGCGCAAGCCCGCGTCGTCCTGGACCGCAAGACCGGGGAGATCGTGGTCATGGCTCAGGAGCTCGCCGAGGACGGCACCGTCCTTTCCGAGTACGACGACACTCCCGCCGACTTCGGGCGGATCGCCACCATGACGGCCAAGCAGGTCATCCTGCAGCGCCTGCGTGAGGCGGAGCACGACCTTTCCTACGGCGAGTACGCCGGAAGGGAGGGCGATGTCGTCAGCGGCATCATCCAGCAGGCACCGCAGCGCCCGGGTGGCCCACCCAACCGCAACGTGATGGTCCGGCTCGGCATTCGCGAGGACTCGCTCGAGGCCACGCTGCCGCCCACCGAGCAGGTGCCGGGTGAGATCTACGAGCACGGCAGCCGGCTCAAGTGCCGGGTCGTGGGGGTGAGCCGAGGCCACCGCGGTGCGATCATCACGGTGTCCCGCACCCACCCAGACCTGGTCCGTGGGCTGTTCACCCAGGAGGTCCCGGAGATCGCCCAGGGCGTCGTCGAGATCATGGCGCTCGCGCGGGAGGCAGGGCACCGCACCAAGATCGCCGTGCGCACCTCGGTCGCCGGGCTGAACGCCAAGGGTGCCTGCATCGGGCCGCAAGGCTCCCGCGTGCGGGCCGTCCAGAATGAGCTGCACGGCGAGAAGATCGACATCGTCGACTGGCACGAGGACCCGGCGCGGTTCGTGGCGGAGGCGCTGTCGCCGGCGACGGTCCTCAGCGTCGAGGTGGTCGACCTGGTCAACCGGGCCGCGCGGGTGGTGGTCCCGGACTACAAGCTGTCGCTGGCCATCGGCAAGGAGGGCCAGAATGCCCGCCTCGCCGCCCGCCTCACCGGCTGGCGGATCGACATCCACTCAGACACTGAAACTGACACCGAAACCGACACCGAAACCCCCAGCGACGCCGCCCCGGCCGATGGTCAGGGCTGAACGGCCCGCCAGAGCGGTAGACTCACCGGCGGCCCGCGTCGGGGCCCCGGTGCGCACCTGCGTGGGTTGCCGGGAACGCGATGCGAAGCCCGCCCTGCTGCGTGTCGTCGTGGTCGACGGTGTCCTCATCGTCGATCCCGCCGGTCGTCTGCCCGGCCGTGGAGCCTCCGTGCACCGCGACCTGGTCTGCGTCGACCTCGCCGAACGGCGCCGAGCGTTCCCACGGGCCCTCCGGGTCCCGGGTCTGCTCGACGTTTCCCCGGTGAGGGAGCACCTGCAGGCACAAGCCCGTCAGCCCACTGTCCGAGAGCAGGTCGAGAAGCCATGACCTCTTCATGAGACTCCTCATGAGCAGATGAGCACGCCCATGCAGTAACACCCAAGGCCAGGGAAAGACCCGGGCCGGACCTTCACAAGAAGGAGCACAGTGCCCGGCAAAGCCCGCGTTCACGAGCTTGCGAAAGAGCTCGGACTGGAGAGCAAGTCCCTCCTGAAGTGGCTGAACGAGAACGGCGAGTTCGTCAAGAGCCCGTCGTCGACGATCGAGCCCCCCGTAGCCCGCAAGGTCCGCGAAGCGTTCCCCGCCCAGCCCGCAGCGGCCGCGCCCGCGAAGAAGGCCCCGGCCAAGAAGGCCGCCGCCAAGCCGGCTGAGGCAGCACCTGCCGGATCGCCCGTCGACGAGCCACTGGCCCCGGCGGCCGCAGCCGCCCTGACCCAGGACGCGCCGGCGCCGGCCCGCCCGGCCCCCGGCCCGCGGCCCGGCAACAACCCCTTCACCTCCTCGCCCGACGACGGCACCCCGAGCATGCCGCCGCGCCCTGCCGCTCCCCGGCCGGCTGCGGCCGGGCCGATGACCGGCCTGCCGCCCCGTCCCGGCGGCTCCGTTCCCGGCATGCCGCCCCGTCCGGCCGCGCCGCGCCCCGTGCCCGGTGGTGCCCCCGGCGGGCCCCGCCCCGGCCCGGGTGCGTTCCCGCCCCGTCCGGGCGGCCCGGCCGGTCCCGGCGGCTTCGGCCCCGGTGGCCCGCGGCCCAGCCCCGGTGGCTTCCCGTCCCGCGCACCCGGCGCCCGACCGGGCATGCCCGGTGCCCGCCCAGCTGGTCCAGGTGGCGGGCCCGGTGGTCCCGGTGGCCGTCCGGGTGGCGGTCCTGGCGGACCTGGTGGCCCCGGCGGTTACGGCGCACGTCCAGGTGGCGGCGGCTTCGCCGGCCGTCCCGGTGGTGGCCCGCGCGGTGGTGCGGCTCGCGGCGGCGCAGCCCCTGGTGCCTTCGGGCGCGCGGGGGGTGGCCGACCGGTCCGTGGCCGCAAGAGCAAGAAGCAGCGGCGTCAGGAGTTCGACAACCTCGCTGCTCCGTCGATGGGCGGCGGTGTCGCCCACGGCAACGGGGAGCTGGTCCGGCTGGCCCGCGGTGCGTCGCTGGCCGACTTCGCCGACCGCATCAACGCCAACCCCGGCTCACTCGTGCAGGTGGTGTTCACCGAGCTCGGCGAGATGGTGACGGCGACCCAGTCCTGCACCGATGAGACCTTGCTGCTGCTCGGCACGCACCTGGGCTACGACGTCCAGATCGTCACGCCCGAAGAGGAGGACGCCGAGCTGTTGACCAGGTTCGACCTGTCCTTCGGGGCCGACTACCTCGAGGACGCCGAGCTCACCCCGCGCCCGCCGGTCGTCACGATCATGGGTCACGTCGACCACGGAAAGACCAAGCTGCTCGACGCGATCCGTCAGACCGACGTGGTCCAGGGCGAGGCAGGTGGCATCACCCAGCACATCGGTGCCTACCAGGTCCACCACCCTGTCGAGGGCGGCGTCCGCGAGATCACCTTCATCGACACCCCGGGTCACGAGGCCTTCACGGCCATGCGAGCCCGTGGTGCCAAGGTCACCGACATCGCGGTTCTGGTGGTTGCGGCTGACGACGGCGTGAAGCCGCAGACCATCGAGGCGCTCAACCACGCCCAGGCGGCCGACGTACCCATCGTGGTGGCGGTCAACAAGGTCGACAAGGAGGGCGCCGACCCAGCCAAGGTCCGCGGTCAGCTCACCGAGTACGGCCTGGTGGCTGAGGAGTACGGCGGCACCACGATGTTCGTGGACGTGTCCGCCAAGGCGGGCACTGGCCTGGAGGAGCTGCTCGACGCGATCCTGCTGACGGCCGACGCGGCGCTGGAGCTGTTCGCCGACTCCACCGTCGACGCACAGGGCGTGGCCATCGAGGCCAGGCTCGACAAGGGCCGCGGCCCGGTCGCCACCGTCCTCGTCCAGCGAGGCACCCTGCGGGTCGGCGACTCGATCGTCGCGGGTGATGCCTTTGGCCGCGTCCGCGCCATGCACAACGAGCGTGGCGAGAACGTCGAGTCCGCCGGTCCGGCCCAGCCGGTGCAGGTCCTTGGCTTCACCTCGGTGCCTGGCGCCGGCGACAACTTCCTTGTTGTCGGTGAGGACCGGATGGCGCGGCAGATCGCCGAGCAGCGGCAGGCGCGCGAGCGCAACGCCGCCCTCGCGCAAAGCCGTGGCCGCCCGACCCTCGAGTCGCTGTTCGACCGTCTCAAGGAGGGCGAGAACACCCAGCTCAACCTCATCCTCAAGGGCGACGTGTCGGGTTCGGTCGAGGCGGTCGAGGACGCATTGCTCAAGATCGATGTGGGCGAAGAGGTCTCGCTCCGCATCATCGGACGCGGAGTCGGCGCCATTACCGAGAACGACATCAACCTGGCCCGCGCCTCGGATGCGGTCATCCTCGGCTTCAACGTCCGACCCGAGGGCAACGCCCGCGAGCTGGCCGAGCGCGAGCACGTCGACATCCGCTACTACTCGGTCATCTACGCGGCGATCGAGGACATCGAGGCGGCTCTGCAGGGCATGCTCAAGCCGATCTACGAGGAGGCCCAGCTCGGCACCGCCGAGGTGCGCGAGGTCTTCCGTTCCAGCAAGCACGGCAACATCGCCGGTTCGCTGGTGCGCACCGGGACGATCGTCCGCAACTCCTCTGCGCGCCTGGTGCGTGACGGCGTGGTCGTGGCGGACAACCTTCGGATCGACTCGCTGCAGCGTTTCAAGGACGCGGCCACCGAGGTCCGAGAGGGCTTCGAGTGCGGTATCGGCCTGGGGTCCTACAACGACATCAAGTCCGGCGACGTCGTCGAGACCTTCGAGATGCGCGAGGTCCCCCGCAAGTAGCTCTCCCTCCCGGGTTGTCCGAACCCGGTGCGCCCTTGGCGCCACCACGATCGGGCAACTCGGGGGCGCAGGTCCCAGCGGCACGGAGTGGAAGGGGACGGACATGGTTGACGTGGCACGGGCCCGCAAGCTCGCCGTGCGCATCCGGGAGATCGTCGCGGCCACGCTCGAGACGCAGGTCAAGGACCCGCGGCTTGGCATGGTGACCATCACCGACGCCAAACTGACGCCCGATCTGCGGGAGGCAACGCTTTACTACACGGTGCTCGGCGACGACATCGCCCGGCAGGAGTCAACCCTGGCGCTGGAAAGCGCCAAGGGCGTCCTCCGCAGCACCGTGGGCAAGCAGACCGGCGTCCGCTACACGCCATCGCTGACCTTCGTCGCCGACGTCGTGCCGGAAACGGCCGGTCGGCTCGACGAGCTCCTGGCCCAGGCCCGCGAAGCCGATGCCAGGGTGCAGGAGCTGGCCAGCACCGCAGCGCCGGCGGGCGACGCCGACCCCTATCGGGCTCCTCGCGTGGTCCCCGACGCTGAAGAATCTGACGAGAGCGCGTGAGCGTCTCCGAGGCCGACTGGGCCGCGGCTATCAGCCTGCTCGACGCGCACGACGACGTCTGCCTGATCTGCCACGTCGGCCCTGACGGCGACGCCCTGGGCTCGATGCTCGCCTTGGGCATGGCGCTGCGTGACCGCGGCTGCCGGGTCAGGGCGTCGTGGGGGAGCCAGCCCTTTGTGGTGCCCACCTCCTACGCCGAGCTGCCCGGGCTCGACCTGCTCGTGCCGGCCCTGGAGATCCCCGCTGCGCCAGAGCTGCTGATCACGTTCGACACCGGCAGCACCGATCGCCTCGGCACCTTGGCTGACCGGGTGGCCACAGCCCATGCCGTCCTGGTGCTGGACCATCACGTGACCAACACCCGGTTCGGCACCGTCAACGTGGTCGACGAGCGGGCCGCCGCTACGGCCGTGGTAGTCGTCGAGCTGCTCGATCGGATGGGCCTCGAGCTGACCGCGCAGATCGCAGCGTCGGTCTACACCGGCCTGGTGACCGACACTGGCTCGTTCAAGTACGCCGCCACCACCCCCGAGGTGCACCAGCTCGCGGCCCGGCTGCTCGCCACCGGCATCCAGCACGAGCGGATCAGCCGCCACATCTGGGACACCGCCCCCTTCGCCTACGTCCAGTTGCTCGGCGCAGCCTGCGGTCGTGCGGTGATCGAGCCCGACGCCGTGGATGGCATTGGCCTGGTGTGGACCACCGTCACCGCGCACGACCTCGAGCAGTTCGGGCTGGCTCTGTCCGACGTCGAGGGCGTCATTGACGCGCTGCGCGTTGCCCAGGAGGCCGAGGTCGCCGTGGTGGTCAAAAGCGACCCGGCCGACGGACTGCTGAAGGTCTCGACGCGGTCCAAGGGACTGGTCGACGTCGGTGCCGTCTGCGAGAGCCTGGGTGGCGGGGGCCACCGCTTTGCCGCTGGCTTCACCTCGCGCGACGACATCGACGTCACCATGGAGCGGCTCCGCAACGCGCTGGCCGCTACTCCGCACCTGCTGCCTTGAGTGCCGACGACGTCCCTGGTCCAGCGCCCGCGGGGCTGGTCGTCGTGGACAAGCCCGGCGGCTGGACCAGTCACGACGTGGTCGGCCGGACCCGGCGGTTGGCCCGCACCCGCAAAGTGGGTCATGCCGGCACCCTCGACCCGATGGCCACCGGAGTCCTCCTGCTCGGCATCGGCAAGGCCACCAGGGTGCTCGGGCATCTCGCGCTAACCGACAAGACCTACGAAGCGACGATCAGGCTGGGCATCAGCACCATCACCGACGATGCCGATGGCGAGGTTGTCGAGACTCATCCCGCAGACGCCGTGACCGTAGCTGACCTGCAGGCCCAGATCGCCCTCCTCACCGGACAGATCGAGCAGGTGCCGTCGTCGGTATCCGCGATCAAGGTGGACGGCGTCCGGTCCTACGCGAGGGTCAGGTCGGGGGAGGACGTCGAGCTGACTGCCCGCACGGTCACGGTCAGCCGGTTCGAGATCCTGGACCGCCGCGGCGACGACCTCGACGTGATCATCGACTGCTCCAGTGGCACCTACGTCCGTGCCCTTGCCCGAGATCTGGGCCGGGCCCTCGGGGTCGGCGGCCACCTGACCGCCTTGCGGCGTACCAGGGTGGGGGTGTTCGGGCTGGACGTCGCCCGGTCGCTGGAGCAGCTGGAGGAGGGCTTCGACGAGGCCGTGATCCCGCTTGACCAGGTGGTGGCTTCGGCGTTCTCGCGGCGCGAGCTCACGGAGCAGGAGGCCGTCGACCTGTCCCACGGCAAGAAGCTCAGTCCCACCGGGCGCGGCGGGACGGTCGGCGCGTTTGCTCCCGATGGCGGCTGTGTCGCGCTGATCGCCGACCGCCACGAGGTCGCCCGGGCCAGCGTCGTCTTCCGGCCAGCCTGATCACGCTCCGCTGAGCGTAGAACCGGCGATCTGAAAAAAAAGTTACAAATGCCGCGTAAGCAAACGCGCCCTTGAGCGGTATTAGAGGTGAAAGCGGTGATCGTTTCAAGATGTCGGGTGTCACCCACGAACCGGAGGTGCTCATGAAGAAGCTCTTGGCCGTTGGGGTCGTCGTGGTCCTCGGGCAGCTCGGCACGCCGGCCGCGCAGGCCTCGAGCAGCTACACGACTCAGGGCGGCTGCTACTTCGAGAGCTACTCCCAGGAGGAACTCACGAACGGCGATCAGGTCGGGGTGATCGGCGTCAACGCAACGACGACCGTGCGGGGCTCAGGCATCCCCGGCACCCGGGTGCCGGCCACGGTGAGCTGCAAGATCACCGTCAACGGGATCGACGCGCCCGGCAGCACGTTCTCGTACAGCAGCAGCGCGGGCGACCCGACCGTGGGCGTGCTCGTGGGCCAGAACCAGATCTCCTACACCCGGGCCCAGGAGGACCAGGTGCGCCTGTGCCAGGAGGTGGTGTACGACGGCACGGGGGAGAGCGACGACTGGACGTGCATCTCCGCGTTTGCGGTGACCTTGCCGGGTGACGGGGGGACCCGAGACGGGGCCCGCTTCGCCGGTCTCGACGACGAGTTCGTCATGGCGTCTGACCGTTGCAAGCGTGAGCCCGGCTATACCCAGGTGTCCGACAACACCACCCAGGGTGTGCACAGCTGGGTGCACACTGCCAGCCCCTCCAGCAGCGAGATCCAGGTGTGCTTCCGGGCCGAGTCCGGCTCGGCAGGGGCCGGTGGCCGGCTGGACATCACACCCGTCATCCCCGGGCTGGGCTCGCCGGGGGTGCCGACCACCGATGCGTTCGCGACGTCCTGCTCCACGACCAGCCCCAATGCGGTGGTCGGCTCGCACCCCTTGAGCTCTGGTGTCGTGGCTGGCGTGCCCTACTCGTTTGATGCCTACAGCGACGGGTCCTCGACGGCCTGGCTCTGCTGGCAGGTGGGGTCAAGCGTGAGCGGTCGGCTGGTGGCGCCGCTGACGCAGCCCGGACTGGGGTCCCCTGGCTATGTCGTCACCTTCTATCCCGACAGTCTCTGACCGGTCATGCACAAGCACGTCAAGCGGCGGGGCGGATGGCTGCTGGTCGCCGCCTCGCTGCTGACAGGCGTGGTGGCAGGTCCGGACGCGAAAGCCACGGAGACCGCAGGCACAGTCACGGCTACGACGCCCCGGGTGGCCGGAGTCGTGCTGGTGGGATTCCATGCAGCGACCACCCCGTCCGACGTGGCAGCGACATTGCGACGCGTTGGGGGTCGGACGGTGCGGGTCGTCGGTCAGGGCACGCATGTGGTGCGCGTGCCGACGGCCAGCACGGATCGGGCGATCGGGGTTTTGCGGGGGTTGCCGGCGGTGCGTTATGCCGAGCCCAATGTGGTGGTGTCGCCGATGGGCGCTGCTGAGGGCACCCCTAATGATCCGCGGTTCGGCGATTACTGGTGGCTGCGTAACACCGGTCAGTTGGTGGCTGGCACCTATGGCACGCCTGGTCATGACATCAATGTGCTGCCGGTGTGGCGGGGCACGACGGGTTCGCGGGATGTGGTGGTGGGCTTGGTCGATGACTCGTTTGACTACACCACCCCTGAGCTGGCGGCGAACGCGTGGCGCAATCCCGGTGGCATCGGCGGCTGCCCAGCAGGCACCCACGGGTTTCACCTGTCCACTCGTGAGTGTGAGCCCATCACTCGTGGGGGGGGTCACGGCACGGTGATGGGCGTGCTTCTTGGTGCACTGGCGGACAACGGCCTCGGTGGCCTCGGGGTGTCACCGACCACGTCGATCATGGGCGTCAGCTTCGACGCCGACTGGGACATCGCGACGGTGGTCGCGGGCTTGGAGTGGATCCTCAGGGCCAAGCGTGAGGGCGTCAACGTCCGGGTGATCAATGCCTCCTGGGGCTGGTATGGCAGTCCCAGTCAGGCGATGGCCGATCAGCTCACCGCGCTTGCGCAGGCCGGGATCTTGTTCGTTGCCGCTGCCGGCAATGGGCAGTCGAGCGTGGGGTTGGGGATTGAGGGGTTTGACGCCGTCTTCGTGGAGGGCGTGAATGTGGATGAGACCTCGGTCTACCCGTGCAGTTATGTGGCGAGTAACAAGGTGTGTGTGGCGGCGGTGGACAACACCTCGACGTTGCATGAGTGGTCGAACTACGGCCCGCAGACGGTGGAGCTGGCCGCGCCGGCAGAGGGCGGCACCTCGGAGAGCACTGCGTTGGTGACGGGGGCTGCTGCGCTGTTGTTGGCTGTGCATCCTGAGTGGACTGTTGATCAGCTCAAGGCGGCGCTGCTTGATGATGTGCGTCCGGTCTCGTCGCTGGTGGGCAAGGTCAGAACCGGCGGGGTGCTTGATGTGCACTGCGCGATGATGCTGTGCCGGCAGCCGCCACCATCTGATGCCACCGCACCGGCGGTGTCGGTGACTCAAGCGCCGCCGGCGGTGAGTGCGAGCCGGAGCGCGAGCATCGAGTTCGTCGTGAGCGATCCC
>Ga0136633_1002174_pt1 | contig 13716 bp, 12 predicted proteins | sample AntDrymeUQ832206_2_FD_105494 | JGI IMG/M metagenome (GOLD analysis project Ga0136633, IMG submission 105494) | Polar desert sand microbial communities from Dry Valleys, Antarctica - metaG UQ83 (22.06) | ecosystem: Environmental > Terrestrial > Soil > Desert | place: Antarctica: Dry Valley... | reverse complement strand
GCCGACGTCGTACAGTGCGCAGATGTGCGCATGGTTCAGCGCGGAGATGGTCTTCGCTTCGCGCTGGAACCGGGCCAGGTGCGCCGCGTCGGCCGCGAGCGCGTCCGGCAGCACCTTGAGCGCGACGACGCGATCGAGGCGCGTGTCGCGGGCGCGATACACCTCGCCCATCCCCCCAACGCCGAGGAGGTGGTCGATGGCGTACGGCCCGAGCCGCGTCCCCGCCTTGATGTGCACGTGCCGGCATCGTCGTCCAAACGTCTCGACGTGTCCAGCGGTTAGTGCCGCGTGACAAATCCCGGCTAATCGTTCTCCGAGTTTAGCAACGCGATGAGGCTCGACGTGTCCCAGCGCTGGCCGCCGCGCGCCTGGACCTGCGCGTAGAACTGGTCCACGAGCGCGGCGATCGGCAGACGCGACCCGTTGCGGCGGGCTTCCTCCAGTACGATCGCGAGGTCTTTCCGCATCCAGTCCACCGCGAAGCCGAAGTCGAAGGTGCCCTCGACCATCGTCTGCCAGCGGTTCTCCATCTGCCACGACTGCGCGGCGCCCTTGGAAATCACCGACATCACCGCCGGTACGTCGAGGTCTGCCTTCTGGGCAAAATGCAACGCTTCGGCAAGTCCCTGGACCACGCCGGCGATGCACAGCTGATTGCACATCTTGCAGAGCTGCCCGGCGCCGCTGTCGCCGATGCGCGCGACCGTCTTGCCGTAGCTCTTCAGCACCGGTTCCACGCGGGAATAGGGCTCGACGTCGCCGCCGCACATGACGCTCAACTGCCCCTTCTGCGCGCCCGCCTGACCGCCAGAGACGGGCGCATCGATGAAGTGCAGGCCGCGGGCGCGCGCGGCGCCGTGCAGCTCTCGCGCCACCGCGGCCGAAGCCGTCGTGTGGTCGACGAAGACGGCGTCGGCCTTCATGCCGTCGAACGCGCCGTCGGCACCCACCGTCACCTCGCGAACGTCGTCGTCCGCGCCAACGCAGGCGCACACGAGATCGGCGCCGGCAGCGGCTTCGCGCGGCGTGCTGGCGGCGCGGCCACCGTACTCGCTCACCCATGCCTCGGCGCGACTGGCCGTCCGGTTGAAGACCACCACCTCGTGGCCGGCGCGCTGGAGGTGACCTGCCATGGGGCCGCCCATGATGCCGAGACCGATGAACCCGATTTGCATGGTGGGATCGTACCAAGAACAGAAAATTGCGAATTTGGAAATAAGAATTGGAATTGGGAATGAAGAATTGGGAATTCGCTGGGCGCGACTGGATCAGGGCGTAGGTAGAATGTGGCGCGATGCCACTACATCGCTCGGTGACGGTCGCGGTGCTGGCGTTGTCGGCGCTCGCGTTCGTGCCGCCGGCTCCGGCGTCAGGGCAGCCCTCGCCATCGGCGCCATCGGCCGCGGTGATGCCAAAGCGGCTGCGCATTGCGCTGGTTCCCCTCGACGACCGCCCCGTGTGCCTGCAGTACCCCGTGATGATGGGTGGGCTCGCCTACGCCGAGGTGCTCACCCCGCCCCGCGCCGCACTTGGGCGGTTCACCGCACCCGGCGACACCGACGCCATCACTCGCTGGCTCCGTGCCCAGGACTGGGGCAGCATCGACGCCCTCGTCGTGTCGATCGACATGCTCGCGTTCGGCGGACTCGTCGCTTCGCGCAGGCACGGCGTTGACGCCGACACGGCACTCGCGCGGCTGACGGTGCTTTCAGACATCCGCCAAGGGCACCCGTCGCTGCGTCTCTACGGCTCCAGCGTCATCATGCGGCTCGCTCCTACGGCCGATGGCACCAACGAGACGTGGCGTGAGCCACTGGCGCGCTACGCCGAGCTCGCGCATGGACCGACAACCGCGCTCGAGACCGCAGAGGTCGCGGCGCTGGTGGAGCAGATTCCCGCTGCGGCGCGGCAGGACTACCTGCGGGCGCGCACCCGCAATCTGCGACTCAATCTGGCCGCCGTGACTCTCGCGGCCGCCGAAGTCCTCGACTACCTCGTGGTGTCGCAGGACGATGCCAGGCCGAGGGGCATGCATCTGGCAGACCGCGCCGAGGTCACGGCGCGTGTGCGCGAAGGGCGACTGACGGCGCGCGTCGGCGTCCAGCCCGGTGCCGACGAAGTGGCGATGCTCCTGCTCGCGCGTGCCGTCCTCGAGCGGCGAGGGCTCGCCCCCACCGTCGGAGTCGACTACTCCAGCGAAGCGGTGCCGACGATGGTCGCGCCCTTCGAAGATCGGCAAGTGCAGGACACCGCGAGGTTCCAGCTGGCCGCTGCTGGGGCGTCAGCGATTGCAGAGACGGGACGCGTCGATCTGCGCCTGCTGGTGTTTGCGTCGCGGCACGACGCGGGTCGGGCCGCCGCCTTCGCACGCGCGGTCGAGGCGTCGGTGGGGCACGGTCCGCCGACGATCGTGGCCGACATCGACCCCAAAGGTGACGTGCAAGGGGCCTCGGCAGCATTCACCGAGGCGCTGCTTGCTGCCAAGGTCTTCCCGCGTCTCTACGGATACGCGTCGTGGAACACCGCAGGCAACACGCTCGGCACCGCCATTGCGCACGGCCTGCTGGCCTGGGCAGGCGCGCGTCTTGCCATGGCGTGCAGCAGTCCGGCCTTCCTCGCGATGGCCGAGGCACGCGTCACGTTCATGCTGCATCGGCTGATCAACGACTACGCCTACCAGGGCGTGCTGCGTCCCGTGCTCAATCGTGAGTTGCGCGACGCGGGCCGGGACGCCTCGTGGCTGCGCTCGCACGCTTCAGACATGGCGGGCCGCATCCAGCTCGAACTCGCACCGAAGCTGGCCGTGTACGCGCGACAGTTCGGCTCGACGTACGTGCCGCCGGCGCCGGGTCCGACCGATTGGGCCGTGCACGTACATGAGCCGCGCGACCTTCAGGTGCGCCTGCCCTGGGATCGCACCTTCGAGGCGGCGATCTCCTTCGAAGTACCCGTCACAGCGCAGATGCGCCCGTTCGGTCGCCTGCCTGCCTGCGCAACGCCCGCGCCGTGACTGCCTTCCTGCTGCTCGCGGTCTTTGCCCTCTTCGCGGCGCTGATGTTCCTGCGCCGCTTGCCTGCGCTGCTCGCGTTGCCCGCCATGGCGGCAGCCGTGGCCATCGTCGTGCGCGAGCCGGCCTCGCTGTGGCTGTCCACGGTGGTTGCCGATGGCGCGGTGCGCCTCGCCCCGGCCTACGTCGCCGTGTGTGCCGGAGCCATGCTCGGTCGCGTGATGATGGTCACGGGCATCGCCGAGGACCTCATCCGCCGCGCCGCGGAGTTCGGCGGCGATCGCCCGATGGTCGTGGCCGCCGGTCTGATGGTGGTGACCGCCGTGCTCTTCACGTCGCTGACCGGCCTTGGCGCCATCATCATGGTCGGTTCGCTGGTGCTGCCCATCATGATGAGCCTGGGCGTGCCTCGGCGGCTGACGGCGATCCTCTTCCTGCTGGCCTTCGCCACCGGCTTCATCTTCAACATCGCCCTGTGGCGGCTCTATCGCGAATTGCTGCAGTTGGCGCCGGGCGCGCCGCTGCCGAGCGGCATCGCGCAGTTTGCCAGTGCCCTGGCCGCGATCATGGTCGTCGTCGTGACCGGCTACGCGAGTTGGGCGGCCCGCCGCGCGCCGGAATTGCGCCTCTGGTCGGTCCCCGCGACGTCGACGCGAAAACCGGGCGTCCCGTGGCCAGCCCATTTCACGCCGCTGGTGCCGCTGCTGCTCTACGTCGGATTCGGCTGGCGGGAGGTACCGGCCTTTCTTGCCGGCGCACTCTACGGCATCCTGCTGACCCGACCTCGAGCCGTGGTGCAGACGTTGATGTCGTCGATGATCCGCGGCGTCGAGGACGCGGCGCCGGCGGCGATCCTCCTGGTTGGCATCGGCATGCTCCTCAACGCCCTGACCCTGCCGGAGGTGCGCACGGCGCTGGCGCCGCTGGTGGCCGGCCTGCCGGTGCACTCACCAACCGGCTATGTCCTGTTCTTCACCCTGCTGTCACCGCTGGCGCTCTACCGAGGCCCGCTCAATCCCTATGGCGTCGGCGTCGGTGTCTACAGCCTGATGCTCGTCTCCGGGGTCCTGCCGGCCCTGGCATTGCTGGCGGCGATCATGTCCATCGTCCAGGTGCAGAACGTGTGCGACCCGACCAACACCCACAACGTCTGGGTGGCCAACTACACCGGCGTCCGTGTCGAGGACATCTCCCGCGCGACGCTGCCGGCGATGATGCTCGTGTGTCTCGGCGGCCTGCTCGTGGGGGCGTGGTTGTTCCTGTGAGCCGATCCGGACGATGGCGCATCGGCATCGACGTCGGCGGCACCTTCACCGATGTCGTCGCGATCGACGCCGACTCCTTCGCACTCGTCGCACAACTCAAGGTGCCGACGACCCACCGCGCGGCAGAAGGCGTCGCTCGCGGCATCATCGACGGGCTGCAGCGGCTCCTGCGCGAGATCGACGCGCGGGCCGAGGATGTGGTCTTCATCGCCCACTCCACCACACAAGCGACAAACGCCCTGCTGGAAGGCGATGTGGCGCGCGTGGGCATCGTCGGTGCCGGCCGCCGAGGCGAGCGCTGGAAGGCGAGGGTCGACACGCGTGTCCCGCCGATACGGCTCGCACCAGGCAAGTCGCTGACGGCCATGCACGCCTTTGTCGCCATCGACGATCCCGCCGCTGCCGGCGCCGCTGCGCTGGCTGCGGTCACGGCCCTGCACGAACGCGGTGCCGAGGTGATCGTCGCCAGCGAGGCCTTTGCCGTCGACGACCCATCGGTCGAGAACGCCATCGTCGAGGTCGCGCGCAGCCGGGGGTTGTGGGCGACGTGCGGGCACGAGGTGAGCGCGTTGTACGGGTTGCGCACCCGCACCCGCACGGCGGTCATCAACGCCGCCATCCTGCCCAGGATGGTCGCCACGGCCGCGATGACCGCACGTGCGGTGGCCGAGGCCGGCATTCGAGCGCCGTTGATGATCATGCGCTCGGACGGCGGGGTCATGACGGTGGATGAAGTGGCGCGGCGACCGATCCAGACGATGCTCTCGGGACCGGCGGCCGGCATCGCCGGTGCCCTGATGCACGAGCAGGTCTCCGATGGCATCTTCATCGAGGTCGGCGGCACCAGCGCCGACCTCTCCGTCATCCGGGACGGACGACCGCAGATCCGGCCGGCGCGGGTCGGTGGCCACCGCACGTTCCTCAACACCCTGGACGTCCGGACCCTGGCCATTGCCGGCGGCAGCATGCTGCGCCTCGACGGCAGCGCGATCGTCGATGTCGGTCCCCGATCGGCGCACATCGCCGGGGTCGGCTACGCGTGCTTTGCGCCCGTCGGCGCGTTCGCGGGAGCGGTCGAAATCATCCACGTGCAGCCGCTGCCAGGGGATCCCGCTGACTATGTCGTCCTGCAGACGCCGGCGGGCAGGTTCGCGCTGACGCCGACCTGTGCCGCCAATGCGGTGGGGATCGTGCCCGAATCGGCATTCGCCAAAGCCGATCGCGAAACGGCCTGCAGCGGCTTTGCCGCCCTCGGGCGCGCCGTCGGACGGGACGGCGAGGCTCTTGCCGCCGCGCTGCTCGACGCGGCCTGCGCCAAGGTGGTGTCGCAGGTGCGCGCGCTGGTCGAGGAGTACCACCTGCAACCTGCCACGGTGGATCTGATCGGCGGCGGCGGGGGCGCCGCCGCCCTGGTGCCGCGGAGCGGCGAACTGCTGGGCATGTCGTGGCGGCTGGCCCGCCAGGCCGCAGTGATCTCGCCCGTGGGGGTGGCGCTGGCCATGGTCCGCGACACAGTCGAACGCAACATCGTGGACCCCACGCCTGCCGACGTGCTGCGGGTGCGCGCAGAAGCCCTGGAGGCAGCCGTGCGCAACGGTGCCCTGGCCGCGACAGTGGAGGTGCTGGTCGAGGTGGACACGAGGCGGAACCTGGTACGGGCCGTGGCCGCCGGCAGTGCGGAGATGCGTCGCGGTGCGGCAGTCGCGCGTGGGGTAGACCCGGACCACCGCCGTGCCGCGGCGGCGCGATCGATGCGACGCGATCCCGACAGCGCGCGGGTGATCGCGAGCACGAGCAGCCTGGAGGTGTTCGCGTGTGAGCCCAGACGGGCGCCGTGGTGGCAGCCGTGGCGGCGGGAGCGGCCGCAGATCCGCGTCGTGGATCGTGGCGGCGTGGTGCGACTGCAACGGGACGACGCTGTGGTCCGCACGTGCACGGTGGCGACACTCGAGGGCGACCTGCGGGCGCTGGTCGGCGGCCTGGTGGATTTCGGCGACGCCGGCCGCACGATCCCCGACGTCCATCTGCTGGTCGGCGGGCGACTGGTCAACCTCACGGGGCTTGCCGACCAGGGGCAACTGCTCGGGCTCGCCCTGGTCGAGGTCCGTGATCACGCTCCCGATCACCCCGTCGTGATGGTCCTGACGCGAAGGGGTTGACAGGGCCGGCGCCGCGCGCGAGGAGGCCGGCCACGAAATGGACGATCATGGAGGCCCAGTGGCGGCGTCAGGTGCATTCGACATCCTCGTGATTGGCGGCGGCAATGCCGGCTGCACGGCGGCGATTGCCGCAGCTCGGCTCGGCGCGCGCGTCTGCCTGGTGGAGCGCTACGGGTTTCTCGGAGGGACCGCTACGGCGGCCCTGGTGGCGCCTTGGATGACCTACCACGCCGGGACGGCTGGCGAAGCGGGTCGCGTCACCGGGGCGATCGCGCAGGAGTACGTCCAACGGCTGATGGGCATGGGCGGCTCCCCCGGGCATCTGCCCGATTCCTCAGACTACGTGCCGACCATCACGCCCTTCGATCCGGAGATCCACAAGTGGCTGCTGATGCTCATGTGCGAGGAGGCGGGCGTCCACCTCCTCCTGCACGCGACGTTTCTGGCGTCGGTGGTCCAAGGCCCTCGGATCGCGGGTGTGTGGGTGCAGACGGTGGCCGGACCGCGCGAGCTGACGGCGCACCGGGTCATCGACTGCAGCGCCGACGCGCTCGTGGCGCATGCCGCCGGCGTGCCGTGCCGGCAAGGCAACGCCGATGGTCTGGTCCAGCCGATGACCATGATGTTCAGGCTGAGCCATGTGGACCTCGACGCAACCGCCGCCTGGCTGCGCGAGCACCCTGATCAGATCCGCACCAGCCTTCGCCCGGAGCAGTTCTCGGGCGAGTCGCTGACCGCGATCGCCGGGCTGTGGGATCTGTGGAAGGCGGCCCGCGATGCCGGTGAGGTCGACATCCCGCGCGAGCTCGTCAGCCTGTTCCAGGGCGCTCACCGCGACGAGGTCACCGTCAACATGACCCGCGTGGTCGGCCTGGATCCGCTGGACCCCGACGACCTGACGCGGGCCGAGATCGAGACCCGCCGTCAGACGATGTCGCTGCTGCGGTTCTTCCAGCGGCACGTGCCAGGGTTTGACCGGTGCCGGCTCGCCGCCACCCCTGCCCAGGTGGGTGTCCGCGAGAGCCGGCGGATCGTCGGCGAATACGACCTGACGGGTGAGGATCTGCTGCACGCCCGCACGTTTGCCGATGCCGTGGCCCGCAGCGGCTATCCCATCGACATTCACAACCCGCGGGGCGCCGGCACCACCACCGTGCGCCTGCCCGAAGGCCGCACCTACGAGATCCCGTATCGCTGCCTCGTGCCGGTGCAGGTGGACGACCTCCTGGTGGCGGGTCGCTGCATTTCCGTGACGCACGAGGCGCTCGCGTCGACACGTCTGACCCCGACCATCATGACTCTCGGCCAGGCCGCCGCGACGGCGGCCGTGCAGAGCCTGCAGGCCGGCGTGCCGCCGCGCCGGATCGACACCGACGCCCTTCGTGGGTCGCTGATCGCGCAGGGGGTCGACCTGCGTCGTCCGGAGGCCGTGCCCTCGTGACCGATTTCGTTGTCCAGGAGGCGCGCTGGGCGCCCGTATCTGCCGGCGAGTACGACCGCCGCACCCGCCTGCTGTCGGTCAACCTCGCGGTGGTCGACGCCGTGCACGCCCGCTTCGGTCATCAGTCGGCGACGATCATCGCCGCGATCGTCGCTCACGAACGGGTCCACGCGTGGTCCACCGGTCGGGCCCTGACACACGAGGAAGAAGTGCGCGCACGCGAGGCGGCCACCGCCGCCGCCGGCGCGCACGTGGTCGCAGACATCGACACGGTGCTGGCGGAGGCCTGGGCATGAGTGCGCTGTATCTGGGCATCGACGGCGGCCAGACCGAGACCAACGCCGTGCTCGCCGACGCGTCGGGGCGCGTGCTCGGTCGTGGGCGTGGCGGGCCGTCCAACCACGTCGAGGCGCCGGGGGGGCGCGAGCGCCTCCGGCAGGCAGTGATCGACAGCGCGAGTGGTGCGCTTCACGCGGCTGGCCTCGGCAGCCTCGAGGCCGTGTCGTTCGAGGCGGTGTACTGCGGCATGACCGGTGAGGCCGACTTCAAGACCGAGATCATCACGGCGGTGTTTCGCGCGGCTCTCGTCCGGGTCGAGCACGATGCGCCGGCGGCGCTGGCTGGCGCAACGCTCGGCGCCCCCGGCATCATCGTCATTGCCGGAACCGGCTCGGTGGTCTTTGGCGAGAACGCCGACGGCGTGACGGCGCGCACCGGAGGTTGGGGGTACGTGTTCGGCGACGAGGGCAGCGGCTTTGGACTGGCCCGCGACGCCGTGCGCGCGTCGCTCGACGCGCTCGACGACGTGGGCGCGTCGACGGCGCTGGTATCAGTGCTGACGACGCGTTTCGACGTCCCAGACCTGCGCCTGATGCCGATGAAGATGTACAACGGGCACCTGACTCGCGACGCCGTGGCCGCTGCAGCGCGCGACGTCCTCGACACGTGGCAGGCAGGCGACGCGGTGGCTGCCCGGGTGGTGGCGCACGGCCTGGACGCTCTCGCCCGTCGGGTGGAGACGGTGGCGACGCGCCTGCAGCTTGCCGATCCCCTGGTCTGCGTGTCCGGCGGTGTCTTTCGATCTGCGCCGTACCTCGCGTCGTTCAGGGCGGCGGTGCAGTCCCGGATGACTGACGCGCGGGTGGAGCCTGCGCGACTCAGTCCTGCGGCCGGCGCCCTGCTGCTGGCCCTTCGCGCCGGAGGTGTTCCGGTGACCGACCAGCTACGCCGCACGCTCGCGGAATCCTGCCGCGAGGCGCATCGGTGACCATCGTCCATCCCACGCTGGCCTCGCTGCGCCATCGCCTCATCGTGTCCTGTCAGGCGCCTGCCGCATCGCCACTCCACGACCCGTACGTGATCGCCCGCATGGCCATGGCTGCAGAGCGGCAGGGCGCCGGGGGCGTCCGTATCGACTCGCCGGCGCATATCGCCGCCGTGCGTCACGCCGTGTCGGTGCCGGTCATCGGCCTGCACAAGCAGGTACATGACGGCTCCCCGGTGTACATCACGCCGACCTGCAGTGCTGCCCTCGGCGTCATCCAGGCAGGTGCGCACATCGTCGCCGTCGACGCCACCGACCGCCATCGCCCAGACGGCCAACAGCTGCTGGACATCATCGCCCTCGTGCGGTCACACCAGCGCCTGGTGATGGCTGACGTGGCCACCGAAGCGGAAGGTCTCGCGGCCGCCGCACACGGCGTGGACCTGCTGGCCACCACGCTATCGGGTTATACCGGGGACAGCCTGGCACAGCCGGGCCCGGACCTGGCACTGGTCGAGCGCCTTGCCACCGCCACGCACCTGCCCGTTGTTGCGGAGGGCCGCATCCGTTCGGCCAGCGACGTCCGCCGGGCGTTTGCTGCCGGCGCCTACGCGGTCGTCGTTGGCGGCGCGATCACAGGGATCGACGCCCTCGTGCGCAGCTTCGTCGAGGCGACGCTGCCAGAGGCCACCGAGACCCGTGATGCCTGAGCACATGCAAGACCGACCTACCGAGGGCCGCCGGCGGGGCATCCTGGACTGGACCGCCGCTGGCGGTGCGGGGCTGCTCAGAGCCCTGGCCCTGGCGGCCGCCACGACGCTCGGCGCGTGTGCACCGCAGCCGCAGCAGCCGCCGGCGCAGGCGACACCGCCGATTGTCAGCGCCCCCGCACCTTCCGCAGACGCTGATCACCGCCCCACACCGCCGCCGGCTCCCGGTCCGCGCGCCTCGACGCCGAACGCCTCGTGGGATGTCGATCTCGAGCGCGACGAAGGCCGCGGTGGGCACACGATCGCCAGGCATGTGGGCCGCACCGACGCGCAATTGCAGGCCCGCCTGCGTCGCGAGTCGATCTCGGCGGCCTCGACCTATCCCGATCTCGAGACGGCCGAGCGCGCCGTGCGACGCACCCTCGACGAGCACACCGGGCGTGTGCAGGTCTGGGTCAACCGCCGCGCACCGAAGGCCAATCTCGCCATCCGCCATCGAGCGAGGGACGGCCTGCCCACCGGACGCATCCTCGCGCGCGGCGCGCCGCAGTCCAGGGACGCCCACGGTGCCGTGGTCGTCCTGCGCTGGCGGGGCGAGGGCTGGTATGTGCTGACGTCGTATCCGGAGGAGGCGCGATGAGCCTGAAGGGTTCCTCGAGATGGGCGTGCCTGCAGTCGTTGGGCGACGGCTACCTGCACCAGGACTTCGTGGCCGAACACGGCTCGGCGGCCGGCGCCGTGCGGGCCTGGCTCTCGGACACGAGCGTCGGCGAGGCGCGGACGCTGTCGTCGGAATGGCGCACGTTCCTGAACCTCACGCACGGCATGACTCGCGACGAGCGGACACAGGCGCTGCGGCACGTGGCCGGTGGGTCGTGGTCGCCGGCCGACGACCAGGAATTCGAGGCGGTCTCGGCCCTCCTGGCAGACGCTTGGCGCGCCTGAAGGCGTGACCAGACCGTCGGCTACGGGACCTTCGGTGGCGCGGTGAAGGCGTCTGGGAAGGGCTGGGCGCGCGAGCCCGCCGGGTTGCGCAGACGCATCTGCCCGCCGCGAACCGGGTAGAGGGGAATCTTCAGCCCGCCGGTCTTCTCGAGTGTCGCAAACAGGTCCGTGCGCATTGCCGCCACGGTGGCGGCATGCGCGGGCTCGTCGATCAGATTGCGCGCCTCGTGCGGGTCGGCGTGCAGGTCGAAGAACATATCGACGTCCCACACGCCGTGCGTGAACACGTACTTGTAGCGCTCGCCCCGCAGCGCAAACTGCGTGGGCGTCTGCGGGAAACTCCATTCCCAGTAGTACTCGTACAGCAGCGTGTCGCGCCAGGGCGCGCTGGCGTCGCCGAGGATCGGCAGCATGCTCATGCCCTGCATGTGCGTCGGTGTCTTCGCACCGGCCAGGTCGAGCAACGTCGGGGCGATGTCGATGTTGGCCACCACGCGGTCGATCTGCTGACCAGGCTTCACGAGGCCGGGCGCGTAGATCAGCATCGGCACCCGCATCGACCAGTCAAACGCCGTGCGTTTGTCGATCAGACCATGCTCGCCGAATGCGAAGCCGTTGTCGCCCATGTAGACGATGAGGGTCGACTCGAGCAACTTCTCCTTCGTCAACCACTCGACGACGCGGCCGACGCTGTCGTCAACGGCTCGCAGGGTCTCCATGTACTGCCGGTAGTAATCGGCAACGTCGAGCGTGGAGTGGTAGGGATACTCCACGCCATGCCAGCTGTTGCGCTGGTTGCGTACCCAGGTGGGGTAGCGGCCGGCGTCGGCGGCCGACAGCGCCATCGTGGCGGGCGCCGGCACGGGCACACCCTTCAGCGAGCCCTTGTGCCGTTCGGCCGGCGCGAAGTTGGCGTGCACGCCCTTGTGCGAGAGGTACAGGAAGAACGGCTTGTCGCGCGACGTCTTGTCGAGCCAGCTGACCGCGTAGTCGGTCAGTTCATCGGTGATGTAGCCGGTCTGCGGCACGCGCCTGCCGTCGACGTTCAACATCGTGGCGCCGGCGCGCGGCAGATACTCGCCCTGGCCCCTGAAGCTCACCCAGTGGTCGAAACCAGGCTGCGGCGCATCGGTCGCGTCGCCGATGTGCCACTTGCCGATCAGCGCCGTCTGGTAACCGGATGCCTGCAGCAGCTGGCCGACATTGGGCAGGCTGGGGGGAATCGAGGTGAAGTTGTCCACCACGCCGTGCGTATGCGCGTAGGTGCCCGTCAGGATGGAGGCGCGCGAGGGCGAGCACAGGGCGGTGGTGACAAAGGCATTGCGCATGTGCGCACCGCCCCTGGCTAGCGCGTCCATGTTCGGCGTCCGGGCGAGAGGATGTCCCATCACCCCCAACGCGTCGAAGCGGTGGTCGTCTGTAAGGATGAAGACCACATTGCGGCGCGGCGCCGCTGCGTTCGGAGCGCCCGCCGCCTGCGCGGCGACGCGGGGCGGGATCGCTGCGCACAGCAGGAGGCACACCAGGGCCGGGATCAGCCGGGTCACGCCCGCGACTCCCTGGCTGGCCGCAGCCCGAGGCCGAGCGTGCTCTTGCAATACGCCAGGCTGCGTTCCAGTTCGCGGCGTTGCTCGACCGGGTCATTCGGCTTGGTCGTGGTGGGCGCCATCGGCGCCTTGCGTCGCATCACGCGCATGAACCGCGCCAGGCTCTGCGCCTCGAGCCGCGGCCAGGCCGACCAGAAGGCGTCCTCGAGGAACGGCACGTCGCGGCCAACGCCCGAGATCGTCTCGATGTGAATCGGGACGCCCGGGCACAGTTCGGCGAAACGCGGCATGAAGCGCACGAAGTCCACCTGGCCGTCGCCCATGGCCGTCCATTTGACCCGGCATCCGGTGGGGATCTCGGTGACCAGGCCATCGCGCAGGCTGGTGGTCACGATGTAGGGCGCGAGGGTCTCGAGTGCGTCCACCGGATTCTCGAGCGTCCAGAGTGAGTTGCCGGAGTCGTAGTTGACGCCAACGAAGTCACGGCCGGCCATCTCCACGAGCGCCGCCAGTTCGTCGGCCCGCATGTCGCCGGCGTGGTTCTCGACCGCGACTTTCACTCCGGCATCCAGGGCTTCGGAGCGTCCGCCTTTGAGCACCGAGACGAGGCTGTCGATGTGACGACCGATGCCGCCCGGTGTCAGTCGATCTTCCCAGGTACCGAGCACCACGCGAGCCACCGGCGAACCGACCAGTCGAGCGGTGCGGATGACCCTGGACAACTGCTCCGCGGCCGTGCCGTTGGCGGGGCGGAACGCCTTGCTGGTCGGACACACGCTCCACGTGCCGACGTGGATGGAGAGATTGCGCGCCGTGGCTTCCTCGCGCAGCTTGCGCAGCGCCGCTTCTTCCAGCGACTCGAAGGCGTCCAGGTCGCTCACCAGGACCGAATCCACGCCGGCCGTAGTCGCGTACTCGAGCAGGCGCATCGCCTTCCAATTGCTGGCGCGCAGGGAGAAGTTGTCGAAGCCGAGGGCCACCGGGCGCGGGAGGGTCACCGGCGGCGCCTTGCTCGCGCTGCCCTGGCCGCGCAGCGTGGCCGCGGCGACGACGACAGCCGACGATGACAGGAAGGCACGACGACTGGAAGATGAGGACACGCTGGAAGCTCCTGGAAAGAGGCGCAGGATGACAGTCTAGTTTCAAACGGGATTGGCCACCTGCGGGTCGCCGGGAACGTGTGGCCAGGCGTGCCCTGCCTTGTGAATTCCACATTCTGAATTCAGCGCGCCACATACCCCTCGCGCGCGTCGACGGTGCCCGCTCGGCTGCGCAACCGCACGTCGAGACGATGCCAGCCGGGCGAGGAGGCGCCCGACGGCGAGTACGTGAGCAGGTACCGCTGCCGATACTGCGCCAGGATGCCGCGGAATGTCTC
>Ga0136633_1002173_pt1 | contig 13718 bp, 12 predicted proteins | sample AntDrymeUQ832206_2_FD_105494 | JGI IMG/M metagenome (GOLD analysis project Ga0136633, IMG submission 105494) | Polar desert sand microbial communities from Dry Valleys, Antarctica - metaG UQ83 (22.06) | ecosystem: Environmental > Terrestrial > Soil > Desert | place: Antarctica: Dry Valley... | reverse complement strand
GGGATGTCTATCGCTCCTGACGCACGCCGGGCCGGGGGTCGTACTGACGATTGACCACGTCGGCGTGTCGGTAGCCCCGCTACGACCTGGAGCGATCAGCCGCCGGCGGTGACGCAGGCGGCGGCGATCTGCTCGACGTGGCGACGGTCGGTGCCGCAACACCCGCCGAGCACCGTGAGCTGAGGGGCTGCGGCGCGGAGCTCCCGGTACTCCCGGCCCAGCTCCTGCGGGTCGCCGTCGTCGAGGTCGGCGGCCTCGTCCAGCTCGGCGTGGCTCCGCCGGGAGGCATTGGCCCGCAGGCCGCGTAGCCGGAGCACCCAGTCGCCGCCGGCGTCGAGCACGGCGGCGACGTGGGTGGGGTGGGCGCAGTTGACCATGTAGTAGGCGGGGTACCCGTCCGTGGCCCGGTCGACGGCGACGATGGCGTCGGAGAGCGAGGAACCGTCCGGCAGCCGGCCGTCGGTCTCGACGGTGAAGGAGATGACGGCCGGAATGCCGGCCTCCTCGGCAGCCCGGAAGACGCCGATCGCCTCCGCCGCGTACGTGATCGTCATGGCGGTGACCAGGTCGGCGTCGGTCCCGGCGAAGGTGGTGATCTGGTTCGAGTGGTACCGCTGGGCGTCCTCCTCGGTCATCAGCTCCGCCGGCCGGTACCCGTCGCCCCGGGGACCGATGCAACCGCTGACGACGACCGGACCGACGCCGTCCTGGAGCTCGGAGCGGAGGTCGACGAGGAGGTCGATCGCCCGGCGGTTGACGTCGGCCAGCCGCTCCGGCGAATAGCCCAGCCGCTCACCCCAGTCAGGACTGGCCCGCCACGTCGGCGACTCCAGCACGAAACCGACACCAGCTTCGCGTGCGATGGCGGCATGCTCCCGGTAGTACTGGCGCAGCCGGGTCCTGCCAGACTCGTCCTCGAGCAGCACGAACGCAGCGAAGTACGGCAGGTCGTAGCCGTAATGGAAGATCAGATCCGTTTCGAGCCCGGAATCGGTGAGGAAGACCTCGTCTGCGAGCTGCGGCAGGCTGTCCATCAGCCCGAGAAACTACCGTTGCCAGCGTGGACGTGCGCATCGTCGGTTCGAACCTGCCGGGTCGCACGTGGGCGGGCTACCAGAACATCCACGTCGGCGTGCAACGCAAGGCCGAGGTCGTCGACCTCTTCCCGGGCGATGTCGACGAGGCGGTGTGGAGCCTCGACATGACCTATGACGGGGGCGACTTCCGGGGGCCCCACGTGCAAGGCCGGAAGGGTGACCGTTTCCTCTACCTCAGCTGGGGCACGGTCGGCGACCAGGGCGCCTTCCACATGTTCCGGCGGGCCAAGCTCATGCTCAGCGCCATCGACGGCGACGTCATCGAAGCCGCGGACCGGACCGGGCACCGGCTCGAGGCGGCCGTGGGCCTCACCGGCGGCGACGGCGGACCGCGGTGCGCCGCACTCCGCCCGCCGGCCATCAGCTGGACGGCAGCGCCGGCAGGCTGATCCCGGACCCGGTGTCGTCGAGCAGGGTGGCGAGGTTCTCCCGGCTCAAGGCTGCCCCGGCCTCCCATGCCGCAGGGAACCCGTTTCCCAGCGCCTGACGAACCTCCAGCAGCGTGGCGGCGTGTTCCTCGAGCAGGAACGGTTCCTCGGCCGGAGGGTCGAATGCATGGCGCAACGCCTCCGACGCCCCCAACAACTGTGCAGCGACGATGGCTTCACCCCGGGCGATCGACGCACCGGCCAACGACTCGCTGAGAAGCGAGAGCAACCAGATCCTGCTCCGAGCCTCCGGGTCGGCCAGGACTTGAGCGGCGCACCCGGCGACCTCGGCGAAGTCCCCCTCGGCCAGCGCCACGAGGCCGAGCCGGGACAACGCCCCGGCCACCATCGCCGGTTGGTCCATCCGACGGGCGTTCTCGACGAGCTCCTGGAGCGCCGAGCGGGCGGCGGCGAAGTCCCGCTGCTGCGTGGCGACCTCGCCCAGCGCGTGGAGGAGCCACGGCGGCGGGGGCACGTCGGCGCGTCGCCTGTGCAGCTCGATGCTCTGTTCGAGCAGCGCCCGGGCTTCGTCGTAGTCGCGCTCCACCATCGAGACCTGGGCGAGGAAGCCGAGGGCCTCGGCCTCGTCCCACGGCTTCCCGAGCTCCCGCTCGATAGCGAGGCACTCCTCCGAGAGGCCGCGGGCCGCCCCGCAGTCGCCGGTGCGGAGGGCGAGCCGGCTGAGATAGCGGGCCGAGGTGGCGATGCCGGGCTTGTCACCCAGCTCACGGCGCAGGGCGAGGCTCCGCTCCTGGTAGCGCACGGCGGCCGTCGGGTCACCCAGGATGGCGCTCGCCGTGCCCAGGTTCTCGAGCGCCAGCGCCATGCCGTGGCGGTCCCCGAGCTGCTCGTACTCCTCCAGGCTCTGGTGGAAATAGTCCATCGCTCGGGGCCCGGCCACGTCGTCGGCCACCTTCTTCTTCATGAACAGGGTGTGCTCGATGACCCCGAGATTGAGGAGAGAGGCGGCGACCATCGGGCGGCTCCCGATCGTGCGGGCGACATCGAGGTTCTCCTGGAACCGGGCCCTGGCCGAGTCGAGGTCGCCCTCGAGGTAGGCGACGTTGGCCAGGCCGTGCTGGGCGCTTGCCACTCCGAGCTGCTCGCCGAGCGAACGGCGGATGACCAGGCACTCCTGGTAGGAGGCCCGGGCTGCGTCGTAGTCACGCGAGCGCTGGGCCAGGACGCCGGCGGCGTTGAGCAGCCGGGCCCGCAGCGGAGCGGGGAGGTCGTCCCGGCCCAGCCAGGTCGACAGCGAGGCCTGACCCTCGCTCAGCCACCCGCGGATCTCCCAGAACCGCCACAGCGCGGCGGCCAGCCGGGCGCCGGTCTCGGCCAGACCGTCGATGGTCGCCGCCGCGTCGAGGGCGGCCCGGATGTTGTCGTGATGATTGTCGAGGGCGCGAAGCCACGGCTCCTGCTCGGCGCCCAGCATGGCGAGGTCGGCCGATTCGGCAAGCTCCGTCGCCCAGAGCAGGTGACGGCGCCGGCTCCCGGTCTCCTCGCCACCGTCGGCCAGGCGCTCGGCGGCGTACTGGCGAACCGTCTCCAGCTGGTGGTAGCGGGTGCCGTCCGGCCTGCGGTCGACCAGCACCAGCGACTTGTCGAACAGGCTCGACAGCGCGCCCAGCACGTCGACGTCCACGTCCTGGCACACGGCCTCGGCCGCCGCCAGATCCCAACCCCCTGCGAAGACGGAGAGTCGCCGGAGCACCGCCGCCTCGGAGTCGGGGAGTGACTCGTAGCTCCAGTCGAGCGCGGCGCGCAGCGTCTGGTGACGGGCGGGGGCGGTGCGCGGACCGCCGACGAGAAGACGGAACCGGTCGTCGAGCCGCTGGGCGATGTCGGCGACGGACAGGACCTTGGCCCACGCGGCAGCCAGTTCGATGGCGAGGGGGACGCCCTCGAGACGGTGGGCGATGGCAGCCACCTCCACGAGAGCCCGGTCGTCGAGGTGGAGGTCGGGCGCCACCGACTCCGCCCGTTCCACGAACAGGCGAACTGCCTCGTCGTCGAGCAGCGGCGGCACCGGCCAGACCGTCTCGCCGGGCACACCGAGAGACTCCCGGCTGGTGGCGAGGATCCGGAGGCTCGGGCAGCGGCGCAACGCCACGTTGGCCATGTCGGCGCATGCGTCGACGAGGTGCTCGCAGTTGTCGAGTACGAGCAGCACGCGGGACGCGCCAAGGTGGCGGGCCAGCGACTCGGCCGGCGGCTCGCCCCGGACCTCTGGTGCGCCCAAGGCCGACAGCACCTTGGGGGCTACAAGGCCGGGATCGGACAGGGCGGCCAGCTCGACGAGCCACACGCCCTCGGCGTAGTCGCCTGCCACCTCGCTGGCCACCTGGAACGCCAATCGGCTCTTGCCCACACCGCCCACGCCGACCAGGCTCAGCAGGCGGGTGCTGCGCAGGCACATCCGGACGTCGGTGATGGCCTGGCCGCGGCCCACGAAGCTGGTGATGGAGCTGGTTCTGGAATACAGCGGCCGCTCGACGACGGGTTCGGGCGTTGGGTCCGGTGGGCCGTCGTCGGCCAGGAGCCGGAGGTAGGCCGCCTCCGTGCTGGCCGACGGGTTCACCCCCAGCTCCTCTCCCAGGGTGCGCCGGCACCGCTCGTGCACACGCAGGGCCTCGGCCCGGTTCCCGGCCGCGTTGTGAGCGTCGGCCAGGCGGACGTAGGCCGACTCCCGCAGCGGCTGGAGCCCGATGGCCTCCTCGGCCGCGTCCACCGCCACCGCCACCTGCCCGCAGGCCGCGGCCGCCTCGGACAGCATCTCCAGGGCATCGAGGCGGAGCTCGTCGACGGTGCGCTGGCGGCGCTCGACCCACTCGCCGCCGGAGCCGGCGAGGAACTGTCCGGTGGTGAGCGACACCGCCAGCCGGGCCCCGTCGAGGGCCGAGGCGGCCTCCCGGGCCCCGCCGAGGGCGGCGACCGCCTGCTCGACATCGACCGTCGCGCCCGGTGGCAGGTGGAGCTGGTAGCAGCCCGAGGCGCTGGTCAGCGTCGTGGCTCCGGGCAGGCCGGCGGCGTCGAGGACGGCGCGCACCCGGGAGATGACGCCCCGCAGGGCGTGGGGCCAGGTGGGCGGCGGCAACTCGCCCCAGATCACGTCGGCCAGCTCGTCGCGGGAGACCGACCGGTGCCGTTCCGTGGCCAGGAACCCGAGCGCCACCTTGCCCAGCTGGCCCAGGCGGGCGGCGTCCGCCACCGTGCGGTCGACCTCGATGCCGAACCGGCCAATGAGCCGGATCCGGACCTGCTGCCCACTGGAACCGCCGGTCTCCGCCACGTTCCTCCCACGTTCGCGGCCGTCCGTATGGTCCCATAGGTGTGGACCTCGAGGCGATCCGTTTCCGTCGACGCAGGGCGATACTCGCAGTCGGCTTGCTCGTGCTCGCCGCCTGCGGGGGCGGATCAAGGGAGACAGTGGCCGACGAGCCCGCCCTGGCCCGGCGCACGGTCGAGGTCGACGGGGCCCAGCGGCTCTACCGCCTGTTCACGCCGCCCACGGTCGACGACGATCGCCCCCGGCCGCTGGTGATCGCCCTCCACGGCGCCAACAACACGCCCGACTCCTTCGCCCAGGCCTCCCAGCTCGACAAGGCGGCCGCCGCGGGCCGCTTCGTCGTCGCCTATCCGGAGGCGGAGCGGCTGCTGTGGAACGGCGGGTTCTGCTGCACGAGTGGCCGGGGCGTACCGGGCGCCGACGTGCGGTTCCTCGACCAGCTCATCACCGACGTGGCAGCCGTCCGAAGGATCGACGCCACCCGCGTGTACGCGGTGGGCATGTCGGCGGGAGGGATCATGGCCTACCGGCTGGCGTGCGAGCTGGCGGACCGGCTGGCGGGTGTCGGCGCGGTCGGTGCGAGCATGCAGACCGACGACTGCAAGCCCTCCCGGCCCGTCTCGGTCGTCGCCCTCCACGGGACCGGCGACCAGCTCGTGCCCTACGAGGGAGGTCGGGTGAACGGAGCGGCCATCCGCCCCGCGCCGCCGGCGATGGCCGTGGCCGAGCGGTGGGCGGCCCTCGACGGCTGCCCTGCGGGGCCAGAGGCCCATGTGGTCGGCATCGTCACCACCACCACCTGGGCCGGCTGTGCCGGAGGCAGCCAGGTCCGGCTGGTCGCCATCGACGGCGGTGGGCACAACTGGTTCGCCAAGGACTTCGGGATGCCGAACGGGGCGATCGACGCCACCGCTACCGTGCTGGAGTTCCTGGGGCTCGACAGGCCTTGAACCAGGGGAATACGGAGAGGCGCCCGCCGGCCTCCGCGATCGAGCTCCTGAAGATGGCCCGGTCCACGAGCCCTGGACTCACCACCGCACTGACGGCTGTCACCCTGCTCGGCGGGCTGCTGCCGCCGGCGTTCGCCCTGGCCTCGGGGGCGACGGTCGGCACCCTTCCGGCTGCGGCGGAGGCCGGTATGGACTCCTCCGACGGCTCCCGGCTCACCGTGTTCCTGGCTCTCGCGGTGGTGGCCTTCGTGGTCATGCAGGCCCTCGGCCCGGTCCGGGAGACGGTGGCCGACGCACTGATGGTCCGGGTCGACACCACCCTCGCCCGCCGGATCATGTCGCTCACCTCCGCCCCTCCCGGTATCGCCCACCTCGAGGACCCGGGCACCGTCGACCGTCTCCACCAGGCGCAGGGCGCCATCTCGGGGAACACGCCGGGCGGGGCGATCTACGCCTTGAGCATGGTGTGGTTCCGCCGGCTAATGGGCGTGGCCTCGGTGCTCGTGGTGGTGTCGTTCCGGTGGTGGCTGGCGGTCGGGCTGGTCCTCGTCCAGCTGGTGGTGGTCCGGTGGCGACGGCGGCTCTGGGAGGTCCAGGCCAGCGTGATCTTCCAGCGGTCGAGCGCGCTCCGGCGGTCGGCGTACTTCCGCCGTGTGGCCATGGACGCCTCCATGGCCAAGGAGACGCGGGTCTTCGGGCTCGACCGGTGGCTTGTCGACCGCTACCGCGGCGAGTTCCGGGAGAGCATGGGACCGGTCTGGGAGGCTCGGCGCAGGGGTGGGCCGGCTGCCCTGGGCGTGGCCCTGCTCGTGGCGGTCGCGCAGGGTGGCGCACTGCTGGTGATGGCGTGGACCGCGCTCGACGGCGGGCTCGGTGTCGGATCGGTCGTCGTCTACGCGCAGACCATCATCGCCACGGCAGGTCTGGGGTCCTTCGCCGAGGAGAACGGGCGGGTCACCGACGGGCTGGTGTCGCTGCGGGTGTTGACCGAGCTCGAGCAGGAGCTGCCGGCGCCGGCCCGCGCGGGGCCCGGCCTGCCCGTCGACGGTCTGCCCCGGCGGTCGATCCGCTTCGAGTCGGTGGGCTTCCGCTACCCCGGCCGGGACGACGACGTGTTCACCGCCCTGGACCTGGAGCTGGAGGTGGGCCGGTCGGTGGCCATCGTGGGCGACAACGGTGCCGGGAAGACGACGCTCGTCAAGCTCCTCGCCGGTCTGTACGAGCCGGGCACCGGGCGGGTCACCGTCGACGGCGTCGACCTCCGAGACCTGGACCGCCCGGCGTGGCAACGCCGGGTGGCGGCGATCTTCCAGGACTTCGTGCAGTACGGGTTCTCGGCCCACGACAACGTGGCGGTCGGCGCCCTGGACCGGACGGGCGACCGCGACGCGGTCGTGGCTGCGGCGAGACGGGCCGGTGCCGCGGAGATGGTGGAGCGGCTGCCAGACGGCTGGGACACCGTGCTCGACCGGCGGTTCACGGGCGGTGTCGACCTCTCGGGAGGAGAGTGGCAGCGCCTGGCCCTGGCCCGGGCCCTGTTCGCGGTCCGCGGCGGCGCCGGCGTGCTCGTGTTGGACGAGCCCACCGCCAGTCTCGACGTGCGGGCCGAGGCCGAGCTGTACGACCGGTTCCTGGAGCTGACCTCCGACGTCACGACCATCGTCATCTCCCACCGGTTCTCGACAGTTCGCCGGGCCGACCGCATCGTGGTCGTGGAGGACGGCCGGGTCGTCGAGGACGGGGACCACCAGTCCCTGGTGGGGGCCGGAGGGCGGTACGCCCGCATGTACGCCCTGCAGGCCAGCCGGTTCTCGGCGGAGGAGCCGGTCGATGGCTGACGGCGGGCTCCGCGGACTCCGCCGCAACGCGGCGACGATGGTGAGGCTTTCCTGCGGCGCCGACCGTTGGCGGTCGGCCGGCGCCCTGCTCACCGTGACGTTCCTGCCGCTCACGGGGTCGATGCGGGCTGTGGGCCTGGCCGTGGTGGCTGACGGCGTGGTCACCGGGCGTCAGTCCCGGGCCGTGACCGGCATCGTGGTGATCGCCGCCCTCACCTGCGCTCAGCACGTCCTGGAGTGGGCCAGCCTGGCGTTGCGCATGCGCCTGCGGGAGAACACCGTGCTGTACCTCGACGAGCGGGTCATGGAGCTCGTGGCCGGGATGCCCGGCCTGGAGCACCACGAGCGCCCTGACTACGCCGACCGTCTGGAGCTCCTCAAGCACCACCGGGGCACACTGGTCAACCCCTTCATGCCGATCCCCTGGACACTGGCCGCCCTGGTCCAGTTGGTGACCACCGTCGTGATCCTGGGGCGGCTGCACCCGGCGCTGTGGGCGCTGCCGCTGGCCGCCGTCCCGTCCCTTGTCGCCACGATCGTGAACGAACGCCGATGGCGTGAGATGTGGCGGCGTCACGCGGAGAACCACCGCATGCTGATGCACCTGTTCGATCTCGGGACCTCACCGGAGGCGGCCAAGGAGGTTCGGCTGTTCGACCTGGCCGGCGAGCTCGAGCGCCGCCACCTGGCCACCTTCGAGCTGATCGAGCATGACCGTCGGGCGATCAGCGTCCGGGGTACGGTCCTCAGAGGCCTCGGCTGGGCTTTCTTCGCCCTCGGCTACATGGGGGCGGTCGTCCTCGTGGTGGGCCGGGCCGTCGACGGCGAGCTGTCGGTGGGCGACGCCGTCCTCGTCCTGGGCCTCGGCGGGCAGGTGAACGCGCAGGTGGCCGAGCTCGTATACCTCACCTCGTGGTGGAATCGGACCACCGAGGCCGTCGGCCACTACCGCTGGCTGGTGGAACGGGCGCAGGAGGCGGCCACCGCCGAGGACGACGTCGACCATCTGCCGGTACCCGACCGCCTGTCGTCCGGCATCACCTTCTCGGCAGTCGACTTCGTCTATCCAGAGACTGAGTTCCCCGTGCTGGCGGGAGTCGACCTCCACCTGCCGTCGGGCGCAATCGTCGCCGTCGTCGGGGAGAACGGGGCCGGTAAGACCACCCTGGTCAAGCTGCTGCTCCGCTTCTATGACCCCTCGGAAGGACGGATCACCGTCGACGGGGTCGACCTCCGGCGCTTCGGTGCCGCCGGGTGGCGGAGCCGGACGTCGGCCAGCTTCCAGGACTTCGCCCGGCTGAATCTCGTGGCCCGCCACTCGGTGGGGGTCGGCCTCCTCGAACGCGTCGACGACGACGATGCCGTGCTGGGTGCTCTCGATCGGGGTGGGGGAGCCGGCCTGCCGGACGGCCTCCCCGACGGCCTCGACACCCAGCTCGGGCCGGAGTTCGACGGTGGCGTCGACCTCTCGGCCGGTCAGTGGCAGAAGGTGGCGCTGAGCCGGGCCATGATGCGCGAGAACCCGCTGCTGTTCGTGCTCGACGAGCCCACCGCCAGCCTCGACGCGTCGACCGAGCACGCCCTCTTCGAGCGCTTCACCGACCAGGCCCGCAGGGCCGCGTCGGAGAACGGGGCCATCACCGTGCTGGTCAGCCACCGGTTCTCGACGGTCCGCATGGCCGACCTCATCCTGGTCGTGGCCGGCGGGCGGGTCACCGAGGTCGGTACCCACCGGGAGCTGGTCGACCTCGACGGGCACTACGCCGAGCTGTACCGGCTGCAGGCCCGGAGCTACACGTAGCGAGCGAAAGCTGCTACGGGCAGCCCCGGCCCGTCGGGCGGTCGCGAATGGTGGGGTCGACCACCTCGATGTGGACGTGCGGCCAGGCCGGGTCGGCGGTCCTCACCTCGTCGACCTGGGACTCGAAGGGAAGCTGGGTGGGGCGAGGGGCGATCACGGTCTGCCCAGCCACGACCCGGCTGCCGGCGCGCACCGTCACCCCGTCGATGTGGAGGATCTTGACCTCCCATCCCGGGTGGTCGTCGGGCTCGATCACCGCGTAGTCGTCGGAGTGGTCGCAATACAGGACGTACCTGCCGGCCCGCGTGACTCGGCCGGTGACAGGCGCCCGAATATCGCGAGCCGGGTCGACCACCACGTCGGCTGCGCCGCGGGCGCCGGTGTCACGTTTGCGGTCGTCGAGGGTGAGCGGGGCCACGGCCGTGGGCAGGGCGGTCAGCTGCATGGCCCCGTCGTTGGTCGACTGGTGGAACGCCACCCGCTCCACCCGCGAGGAGGGGTGGGTGAGGGTCACGCCGCCGACGGTGGCGAAGGGCGCCCATGCCTGCTCGGTAACGGCCCGGGGGGGTTTGGTGGTGGTTGTGGCCAGCAGCGCTCCGGAGGTGGACCGGACGGCATCCGCGGTCCCACACGACGTGGCGAGAAGGAGGACCGCCACCACGGACCTCCGAATGCACGCCGTCCGACTCTGGAGCATCGTCAGACGGTACCGGCCTCCGGCTTCCTGCGGATGCCGTAACGGAGGACGAGGATCGGGAGCCCGGACACCCAGAAGACGAGTTGGGATCGAAGCTCACCGTCCTCCACCCCGACGTCAGCTCCTCGCCCGCTCCGCCAGCAGGCTGACCTGGGCGTCCCGGAAGACCGCCGCCGAGGCGATCCGGTAGACCGTGGCCGCGGCGACGCCCGCTACCGCTCCCGACACCGCCGGATTCATCGCCATCAGCGCCCGCCCGGCTGCCGCTCCGAGGAGGGCTCAGAGCGACCTTCGGCGAAGGCCAGGCCCAAACTGCCCTGTTTGGTCCAAATGGATCGGGTGGACTTCTCGGCGCCGACGCGCACAGTAGGCGCCGAGTGTGCCATCTATCGGATGGAGGGCGCCCTATCAGGTCGAGCGGCGGTGGCCGCCGAAGCCCGTGAAGAGACTGGCGATCACCAGGGCGCCGGCGATGATGAGCATCCACCACAGGGCACCGGCGGCCAGACCGACGCCACCGAAGAGCAGGGCCAGTACAAGCAGTACAAGAACGAGTCCCATTCTGTCCTCTTTTCCGAAGTTGCAGGTTCGCCTATAGAACCTGTTCCGGTTCGATGAGCAACGCAAACCTTGTGCGCCATTCCGCGCGTTGTTTGCCGCCCACATTGGTAGGGAACGATCTGGTCCTACCCCCAGACGAGGAGGGAGGGCACCGTGTACATCGGTTTGGGAACGCTCATCCTGATCATCATCCTGGTTCTGATCCTCACCTGATACTCCAACTGCTCAACTGAAAGGGAAAACCTGTTGTGGATGATGAAGTCAGATTTTTCTTCTACTTGGCCGCGGTGATCTGTTTCCTGCTAGCCGCAGCAGGCGAGGCCTGGCGCTACGGCGGCCGGAGCCGGAAAGGCCTGGCGCCGCGGCTTGCGCTGGTGCCGTTCGGGCTTGCCCTCGCGTTCTTCCCCACCATGTGGGACGCCGGCGCCGCCGCCTTCTGAGCAAGCCCATCTGAACCCGGTGTGGGCGATTCGCGCTGACAGACCGTAGCGAATCGCCCACACCGAGCCGCCGGAGGGGCCGAGGCGGCTAAAAGTCTCCGCCACCTCCGAAGTCGCCCCCACCGAAGTCGCCGCCCCCGAAGCCGCCTCCGCCCCAGTCGCCGCCTCCCCCACCGTTGCCGCTGTCGCCACCGTCGTTCCCCCCGTCGCCGTGGCCGCCGCCGTAATGGCCCCAGCCGCCATAGCCGCCGCCGAGCATTTGGCCCAGCATGAGCCCGGTGAGCAGGCCGCTGCCGCCGCCGAACCACCCGCCGCCGCCATACCAGGGCATGCCGCCATAGCCGACGTAGACCGGCTCGCCCCGCTCGTCGACATCGAGGGCAGGCTCGTCGTGGCGCCCCGGACGGGTGAGGTTCTCGGGCGGAGGCGGCGGCTCCCGCCCGTCGATGCGGGCGCGGGCACGGGCCATGGCGTACCTACCCTCGTCGATGACCCGTTCGACCCTGACAAGGTCGACCTGGTCGTCGGCGTACTCAAGTGCCGCCTGGGCCGATTGGTAGCGGGTCACGCCCGCGTCGTAGTCGGGGCGGGCGTCTGGATGGATGGTGACGTTCGGCTCCAGCTCGATCACGTCCTGGCCCAGCACCGAGAGCTCGGCCTGGAGCAGCTGGCGGTCGGCGGCGTACTCCTTGGCCGCCTCGGCCCGCTTGGTCTTGCTCCGGCTCCGTGACCAGAGAAAGAACCCTCCGCCACCCAGGGCGAGGAGCAGGAGCAGCCCCCCGCTCCCGCTGCCGCCGCCGCCGTCGGATCCTGTGTCGTTGCCGCTGTTCCCGCTCGGGGCAGCGGAGCTGCCTGCCCCGGCGCTGTTGACCCGGTCGACGAAGGTGTCGAGGACTGCGCCGACGCCATCGCCCGAGCGAGCCTGGAACGACGCGGTGGCCAGCGTGCCGGCCTGCCCGGTGGGCAGGACGTTGCTGCCGGCCCGGAAGCTGGAACCGGAAACCACCGCGTAGGTGCCCTGGAGGCCTACCCGCTGCGCGAGGACCGTGGGCAGGCGGTTGACGTCGCCGCCGGCCTCGGCCACGGCGGAGGCGGGCAGGACGGCGACGAAGATGGGGCTGCCGCCCTGCCGGATGCGATTCCGGAGCCGGTCCGCATCGACGTCCCTCGCCCGTTCGGCCCCGCTGTCCACGTAGACCGGGTTGTTCCGGAGCGCAGACGCGGCGGCGTCGAGGGCGGTGACCTGGGCGCCTGCCGGAGCACCGAGGTGGACGACGGCGACGAGGGTGGAAATGAGGAGTATCGAAAGTCGGCGCACGCGCCCTGTCTACCCCTCGCGGGCTCCCTACAAGCTGTCGCGCGCCTCTCCGAGCCACGGGTCGGGCTTCACCACGTCGAGCAGAGGTGCCGTGGCCACCGTGGTGACCACGGCCATCACCACGAGCAGGGTGAACAAAGGGCCGTCGAGCACCCCCAGATCCCTCCCGATGTTCAGGACGACCAGCTCGGTGAGACCTCGGGTGTTCATCAGCACGCCGAGGGCCAGAGACTCCCGGGCAGCCAGGCCCTGAGAACGCGCTCCCAGTCCGGCCCCGACCAACTTGCCGGCGACGGCCACGAGCAGGATCAGGCCGAGCTGCCAGAGGCCCTGGAGACCGATGCCCCCGACGTCGACGTTGAGCCCGGTCGTGACGAAGAAGACGGGGAGCAGGACGGATGCGACCGAATCCAGGCGACTCCGCAGCTCCTCCGCGAGGGGGCCCCGGGGAAAGATCGCTCCGAGCAGGAAGGCCCCGAAGATCTCGTGGATGCCGATCGCAGAGGTGATGAAGGCGCAGGCGAGCAGGCCGGCCATCGTCATGGCCAGTTCGCCCGACCCGAGCGGCCGGTCGGTGTAGCGGGCGAGGGCGGGCCGGACGACGAGGATCATCAGCGCGGCAAAGGCGATGCAGAGGACGAGGATGTAGGGAAGGGTCCACGCTCCGGTGGCGGCCACGATGGCCACCACCACGGCGAGGGTGGCCCACGTCATCACGTCGTCACCTGCGGCGGACGCCATGGTGAGCACGCCAAGTGGGGTGTCGTAGAGCTTGCGCTCCTGGAGGATCCGGGCGAGAACGGGGAACGCCGTGGTCGACATGGCCGTGCCGATGAACAGGGCGAAGGGCAGGAAGTCGCCCACCCCGTACCCGGGGTGCAGGGCCATGGCCAGGACGACCCCGAGCACGAACGGGACCGCTGTTCCCAGGACGGCCACTGCGCTCGAGATCCGGTGGCGCCGGCCGGCCAGGAGGTGGCCGAGGTCCATCTCCAGGCCGACCAGGAACATGAACACCGCCAGACCCAGGCTGGCGAGGATGCGCAGGAGAGGCCGGCTCTCGACTGGGAACAGCCCGTTCGACCACCCGCCGAGCAGGCTCGGACCGAGGGCGATGCCGGCGATCACCTCGCCGATGACCGGAGGCTGGCCGATGCGCCGGAACAGCGCCCCGGCCATCCGGGCAACCATGATCACCACGGCCACGCCGAGCAGCGTGAGGGCGAAGTTGTCGTGGCGCAGGTAAACGAAGCCGGTGTTCATGACGCGGTGTTCATGACGCGGGTGTTCATGACGCGG
>Ga0136633_1002172_pt1 | contig 13719 bp, 13 predicted proteins | sample AntDrymeUQ832206_2_FD_105494 | JGI IMG/M metagenome (GOLD analysis project Ga0136633, IMG submission 105494) | Polar desert sand microbial communities from Dry Valleys, Antarctica - metaG UQ83 (22.06) | ecosystem: Environmental > Terrestrial > Soil > Desert | place: Antarctica: Dry Valley... | reverse complement strand
GCGGCGAACGTATACCGGAGACGGTGCGTCGCCACGTCGCCGATGGCCGCGGGCGCGTTTTCGAGGATCTCGAATCCGGGGAGCAGCGGACGGCGCTCGGTGAGCCGTGCCAGGGCGGCATCCTCCGGCGTCCCGCCGGAGGCCGGGACCGCGGCAACGGTGTAGCGGCGATCCGGATCGAGCGGGTCGTATGCGCTGAACAAGAGGTCGCCCGCCGAGTCGTTGAGAATCCAGCCCGCGGGCAGGTCGGCAGATACGCCATCGCGCTCGACGCGCAGGCTCGGGTGGTCGGTCCCGGCCAGCATGGCGAGCCCGGCGGCCACGGCCACGATCGCAGTGGCGAGAACCGCAAGGAACGACCGCCACTCTGCTCGCGCGTCGGGCCGGCGGGCTACGGCAACCGCGGTCATGCTGGTCCCGGCTCGGCGCCCGCCACCGGGGCGGCGAACTCACGGCGGATGAGGGCCGTCAGGCCAATGGTCACGCCGAGCGCCAGCGCTGCCGCCAGTGCCAGGCCGATCCACGGCCCGAAGTTGAAGCCGCTCGTGTCGATCCCACCAACCGTCACCGTCCCGCGCAGGAACGTGAACAGCCCATTGAGCGTGGCCGCGATCATGATCCCGAGCGGCATCCACCACAGGGGGCGTGGCTCGAGCTTCTGGCGAGCCAGGAAGTAGCCGACGATCGCAGCGAAGCTCGCCTGGGCGAGGGACGTGACGACGATCCGGATTGCGGCCGAGCCGAAGTCCACGCCGCCCGACTCGACGACGAACGCGACATTCAGCGCGACCGCCATGCCGACGCCGGCGGCACTGGCGTAGACGATCCCGTCCGCGCGCTCATCGAACTCGTCCGACTGGTAGACGGAGAGGCGGATCGTCAGGTACTTGGCAAACTCCTGGACGACGCCCACCACGAGGATCGAGCCGATGAGGAAGGTGAGCGGCGAGTCGGTGAGCCGGGTGCCCACGTCGAGCACGTCGCGGAGGAGCGGGATGACGACGGCCGAGCCCACGAGGGCGCCGAGCACGGCCACCCCGAGGACCATCACTCGCGGCTCGGGCTCGCGCCGGTCGCGGCGGTAGAAGAACGACAGCCAGACGGCCGCCGGCACGAGGGCGAGGAGAAGCCCGGCGATCGCGAGGGGCACGCCCTCGAGCCTCGGCTTCAGCAGCGCGTCGAGGGCGTAGACGACCACGACGATGCCGACCAGCAGGCCCACCGACAAGAGGTCGACCTGCCAGAGCGACCCGAGTCGCCTCGTGGCCCGCTCGAGGTGTTCGTCGCAGTAGTGGTGGGTGCCGACGGCATGGGCAGCCGGCTGGCCGCAGACGCGACAACGATCGGGCACGCGCGCTCCTCCCTCTGCCGACTGCCCCCACAGGCGGCCCTCGGGGTGATGGTGGGCCGGGCGGCGGCCTCGCTGTCAAGCGGGAGTTCGGAGCCACCCCCGGACTGCGTCGAGAGCGGCCGCCTCTGGATCGGCCTCAGCATCAAGCCAGCGGACGTCAGGCTCGGCTCGGAACCAGGTCCGCTGGCGCTTCGCGAAGGCGACGTTCCGCCGGGTGTCCTCGGCGATCGCCTGTTCGCGGGTCATCGTGCCGTCGAGCACGGCCCATGCCTCCCGGTAGCCGATCGCGCTGAACGCGGGCAGGCTCGGGTCGTACCGCTCCCTGAGGGCGCGCGCCTCGTCCACGAGGCCGGCGTCGAACTGGGCGCGGGCGCGGCCCGTGATCCAACGCCGGTGCGTGGCGGGCTCGGCGGTGAGGCCGAGCCAGGCCACGGGGACCGGGTAGCCACGTGGCGCGGGCGCGGGCGCGTCGCCGCGGAGCTCGGCAATCTCGAGGGCGCGGGCGACGCGTCGGGGGTTGCGGAGGTCCGTCCGCGCGGCGAGGGTCGGGGCGATGATCGCGAGGCGCCCGGCGGCGGCCGGCAGCCCACCCGCGCTGAGCTCGCCTTCGATCCGTGCTCGAATCGCTGAGTCATGCGGCAGCTCGTCCGTGTCGATGCCGCGAGCAATGGCCCTGAGGTAGAGCCCCGTCCCGCCGACGAGGATCGCGAGAGCGCCGCGCTGCCCGATCCCCGCGAGTGCCGTGCGCGCGTGGGTCGCGAAGTCGGCGACGGAGAACGGCGCGTCGGGGTTGACGAGGTCGAGGCCGTGGTGCGGAATCCGCTCTCGCTCCTGCGGCGGGACCTTGGCGGTGCCGATGTCGAGGCCGCGGTACACCTGTCGCGAGTCGGCCGAGACGATCTCGGCGGCGATGCCTTCGCCCGCGAGCGCTTCGGCGATGCGGAGCGCGAGCCCGGTCTTGCCCGTCGCGGTTGCGCCTGCGATCACGAGCAGCGGCGGCGCTGGAGTCACGACGGGAGCAGGGTTCCCCGGAGTGAGTACGGGCCGGCGTGCTCCACGCGCACCGTCGCGAACCGCCCGACGAGCGCGGGCTCGCCGGCCAGGTGAACGAGCCGGTTGTGTCGGGTCCGACCCGAGAGCCTCACGTGGCCCGCCGGCACGACCGGCCTCCCCTCCCCCGGTGACTCGTCGCCCTCGTGGTTGTGCGGCCGGGGCGCGACCTTGGTATCGACGAGAACCTCGACGTCGCGCCCGAGCCACGCCCGATTCCGCTCGAGGCCGATCGCCTCCTGCCGGCCGAGGAGGTGATTCAGTCGGCGGCGCTTCTCGTCCGCGGGGACGTCGTCCGCCAACTTCGTGGCCGGCGTCCCCGGGCGTTGCGAGTACGCAGCCGCAAACACCTGGTCGTAGCCGACGGCTTCGAGCACGGCGAGGGTCGACTCGAACTGCGCCTCGGTCTCGCCGCAGAAGCCGACGATGACGTCGGTCGAGATCGAGATGCCGGGAACGGCCTCACGGAGCGCGGCCAGTCGCTCCAGGTAGTGCTCGATCGTGTACTGGCGGCCCATCCGCCGGAGGACCGCGTCGTCGCCCGACTGGACCGGCAGGTGGAGGTGCTCACAGACCGACGGGCAGTCGGCCATCGCGGCGATGAGTCGATCGGAAAGGTCCCACGGGTGGCTTGTCACGAATCGGAGCCGCGGGATCGCCGGCCGGCCGTCGGCCGTTCGCAGGCCGTCGATGGCCCGGATGAGCTCGGCGAGGTCCGGCCGCGACCCGAGGTCGAGCCTCCGGCCGGCCCAGCGCTCCGTGGCGATGTGCCCGAACCGCGCCTCGGCCGGCAGCTCGTGGCCGTACGAGTTGACGTTTTGCCCGAGGAGCGTGACCTCGCGGTAGCCGGCACTCGCGAGGGACGCGGCCTCCGCGACGATCTCGTCGAACGGGCGGCTCCGCTCGGGGCCGCGGCTGAACGGCACGATGCAGTAGGTGCACGTCTTGTCGCAGCCGTAGACGATCGGCAGCCACGCGCTGATCGCCGACTCGCGGGCAACGGAGCCGGCGCCAACGGCCGCAGCCCGTGTCGCCGCGAGATGATCGGCCACGCCCACGACCGAACGACCGACGACGGTCGTCGCGCCGAGCAGCCCGATCGGCCCCTGGGCGGACGCGAGGCCGAGCCGGTCGACGAGCTCCGGCTCCTCGTCGGGCCGGAGGAACAGGTCGACCGCCGGGTACCGCTTCCGCAGGCCGGCCCGGTCCGGCTCCCGCACGGAGCAGCCCGTCAGCACGATGCGGAGTGCCGGGTTCGCGGCCTTGAGGCGTCCGAGATGGCCCTGCCGGCCGATGACCTTCTGCTCCGCGGCTTCACGGATTGCGCAGCTGTTGATGACGACGACGTCCGCGGCGTCGAGAGCCGCGGCCTCCGTGCAGCCGGCAGCCAGGAGCCGCCCGGCCATCTCCTCCGAGTCGCTCCGGTTCATCTGGCAGCCGAGCGTCCAGACAAAGAAGCTCGGCAGCGCGCGGGTCTCGGGCCGGTACTCCTCGAGGCGCCCGTCCGCGACGTCCGGCGCCACGCGGCTGGCGGCCGGCGCGCTCGGTGGCACGAGGTCAAGAACCGGCAGGCTTCGCCCTGTTCCTCGGGTGATCGTCATCGCCGGCAGATGGTACGCCAGCTGTTGGGAGTTCCCGCCGCAGGTCATCAGCGACGGTCGGGGGCACCCACAGGGCTGTGTGGGCTTCGCCGTACGAACCGAGGTCGCCGTGGTAGTCGCTTCCGCCGGTGGCCACGAGCCGGAGCTTCCGGGCAACCCCCCCGACCATCTCGACCGTCAGCCGGTCCCAGCTCCGGTAGTACACCTCGAGGCCGCCAAGGCCGAGCCCGACGAGCTCCCGAACGACCTCCGTCCGCTCGACCGCCTCGCGGAAATGCGCGAGCACGGGCAGGCCGCCCGCGGCGCGGATCGCGAGGATCGCCCCGGCCGGGTCCAGGCCGCCGCGAGGCACGTACGCCGGCAGGCCGCGGCCGAGCAGCCGCTGGAAGGCATCCTCGACGCTCGTCGCGTGGCCTCGCGCGACGAGCGCCCGTGCGACCGTGGGCCGGCCGAGGGCATCGTCGGCGCCGTGGGACAGGAGCGCGATCTCCTCGTCGACCGCGAGGTCCAGCTCGCGGAGCCGGGCGAGGATTCGCTCGAATCGGGCCTGGCGCTGCTCACGCTGGGCCACGAGCGCGGTCTCGAACGCAGCATCGTCCGGATCCATCCCGAACCCGAGGACGTGGATCTCGCTCTCCCACATCCGTGCGCTGGGCGGGACGACCGCGTTGATCTCGATGCCCGGCAAGAGATCCAGGCCTGCCGGGACGGCAGCCGCGGCTCGCAGCTCTCGATAGGCGACGAGCGTGTCGTGGTCGGTGATCGACAGGAGCCTGATGCCGGCGCCGGCCGCAGCGGCGACAAGGTCGGCGGGCTCGAGGACGCCGTCGGAACGAACGGTGTGGGTGTGGAGGTCGATCGTCGATGGCCCCGGCGGCACCACCGGGTTCCAGGGCCGCTTGGCCGCGTGTCTGCTGGGTCGAGGGCGCGTCGCCACTAGACCTCGACGAGGCGCAGGACCCGCTCGATTGCCAGCGCCCGTCCCGTTGCCGGGTCGACGTCGATCTGGCAGGCGTTGAACACGACCGGCCCCTCCCCCACCTCGAACCGCGTCGGCAGCGCGTTGATGAACCGCGGCACGACCGTCTTCGGGTCGAACCCGATCACGCTCCAGATGGGCCCCGTCATCCCAAGGTCCGTCTGATACGCCGTGCCCTTGGGGAGGATCCGCTCATCGCCCGTGACGACGTGCGTGTGCGTCCCGACGACCACGCTGACCCGGCCGTCGAGGTAGATCCCGAGGGCGTTCTTCTCCGACGTGAGCTCACAGTGGAAGTCCACGAGGCGCACCGGCGGCAGCGGCTCTGACGACTCGTCGAGCAGCCGGTCCGCCTCGGTGAACGGGTTGTCGATCGGCTGCATGTACGTCCGTCCCTGGAGGTTGATCACCGCCAGGTCGGTGCCGTCGAGCGCGTGGTACGTCGACCAGCCACGGCCCGGCACCTCGTGCGTCCCGTAGTTCAGCGGCCGCAGCACACGGTCAGAGGACTCGAGGAAGGGGTAGATCTCGCGCTTGTCCCAGATGTGGTTGCCGGACGTGAGGACGTCGACTCCGGCCTCGAACAGGGCGTTGGCGAGGGACTCCGTGAGCCCCATCCCGCCCGCCAGGTTCTCGCCGTTGGCGGTCACGAAGTCGAGCCCCCGCTCGCGGCGAAGATCGGGCAGGACCTGCTCGAGGGCGACTCGGCCGGGCTTGCCGATGACGTCGCCGATCATCAGGATCCGGCACGCGCCCGGCGGTCTCGGCGTGTCGCTGTTCGGCGGATTCCCGAGCCGGGTGCGACCGATCGTCTCGTCGCCCTCGAGCATCGTGACAAACTCCGGCTACGTGGAGACGATCCCGTCGACCGGACCGACCGACAGTCGCTCGACTCGGAGGAACCCCGAGCCATGCTGGAGCCTACCCGACGTCACCGGAGCTCGTGGGCACTGGTGGCGTTGCTCCTGATCGCCGGCTGTGGAACGACCTCGATCCCGTCGACCACGCCTGCCCAGGCGTCGCCGACCCGGTGCGTCGGCCTGTTGGCCTGCTCTGCGACGCCAGGGCCCATCCGGACGCTCCCGCCGATCCCCACGGAGCCGCCAGGCCCGACGTCGGGCACCTCCGATCAGACGTTCCGTGTCGCGGTTGGATCGTGCCTCCGCTATGCCCCGGGCGGCCCGGCCCTGGCCGACATCGCCGAGCACGATCCCGATGTGATGCTCTGGCTCGGCGACAACATCTACGCGGACACCGAAGACATGACCGAGATGAGGGCGATCTACGAGGGGCTCGCCGAGAACCCGCGCTTTCAGGCGCTCGCCGCCTCGACCGAGACGATGGCAGTCTGGGACGACCACGACATGGGCTGGGACAACGCCAATGCGACATGGCCGCACCGCGACGCCGCGAAAGTCGAGTTCCTGCGCTTCTGGGGTGCGGCCCCGGAAGATCCGCGCTGGGATCAGCCCGGCGTCTACTCGGCACGGACCTTCGGCACCGGTGACCGAACCGTCCAGGTGATCCTTCTCGACAACCGCTACAACCTCGACCCCTGGGACTACGCGGGTACGGACCGGGGGCGGCGGATCCTCGGTGAGGAGCAGTGGGCCTGGCTGCGCGAACGTCTCCTCGAGCCGGCCACCGTTCGGATCATCGGCAGTGGCGTCCAGGTGGTCCAGGACTATGACATCGGCGCGGAATGGGAAGGCTGGGGTGACTCGCCGCTCGAGCGCGAGCGCCTCTTCGGGCTCATCCGCGAGATGCGCATCCCGGGCGTGTTGTTTGTCTCCGGTGACATGCACTTCGCGGAGCTCAGCCGTCATCCCGATGATGCGGCCGCGCTCGGCTATCCCACGTACGACCTCACGCCATCCGGGCTCGACCAGGTCGAGACGGCAGCCGGCCCGTGGCTCAATCCAAACCGCGTCGGCGAGCTGCTGAACAGCAACCGGAAGCACGGGCTGGTCGAGATCGACTGGGGGCCGGCCGACCCCGAGATCCACCTCGAGATCTACGAGCGCACGCGGCTCTACCTCGACCATGTCGTCCGACTGTCAGAGCTACAACCGGATGTCCAGGGATAACCCGCCAGAGCGTCCCGCGGTTGAGTGGGGCGCCGTCATCCTGGGCGTGGTCGTGTCCGTTCTCACGTACGTGCAGATGTCGTCGGTAACCAGGAACAACGTTGCGTCGCTGATCGCCGGACTTGCGCTCGGCACCATCGTCGCAGCCAAGATCGTCCGCGCCCGCGGCGGGCGGGGCTGGCTCGCCGTCGGGTTGCGAGTTGTCGCCGCGCAACTCCTGTTCGGCGTCGTCCTGTTCGTGCTCTTCTCTGCTTTACAGGCCGCGACCCAAGGGGTATAGCGGCCTCTACTTCGCGTACTCCACGGCTCGTGTCTCGCGGATCACCGTGACCTTGATCTGCCCCGGGTACGTGAGGGTCTCCTCGATCTTGCGGACGATGTCGCGGGCGAGGCGGCTCGCCGTGAGGTCGTCGATCTCCTCAGGCCGCACGAGGATCCGGACCTCGCGGCCGGCCTGCACGGCGAACGACTTCTCGACGCCGGCGAAGCTCTCGGCGATCGCCTGGAGATCCTCGAGCCGTTTCACGTACGTGTCCATCGTCTCGCCACGGGCGCCGGGTCGGGAAGCGCTGATCGCGTCGGCGACCTGGACGATCGGCGCCTCGACGCAGGCGTACTCGACCTCCTGGTGGTGGGCGGCGATGCCGTTGATGACCTTGAATGGCAGGTTGTGGCGCTGGGCGATCTGGGCGCCGATTGCAGCGTGCGGGCCCTCGACCTCGTGGTCGACGGCCTTGCCGATGTCGTGCAGGAGCCCGCCCATCTTCGCGATCTGGACGTCGGCGCCGACCTCGGCGGCGATCGTGGCCGCGAGGCGGCTCGTCTCGACGACGTGGTTGAGGACATTCTGGCCGTAGCTCGTCCGGTACTTCAACCGCCCGAGGAGCTTGATCAGCTCCGCCGGCAGGCCGGGGACGCCGGCGTCGTAGGCGGCCTGCTCGCCCGCCTGGCGCATCACGAGGTCGACCTCGGCGCGTGCCTTCGCGACGACCTCCTCGATGCGGCCGGGGTGGATCCGGCCGTCGGTGATGAGCTTCGTGAGGGCGAGTCGGGCAATCTCCCGGCGGACCGGGTCGAAGCCGGACAGGACAACCGTCTCCGGGGTGTCGTCGATGATCAGGTCGACACCGGTCGCCTGCTCGAGGGCCCGGATGTTGCGACCCTCGCGGCCGATGATGCGGCCCTTCATCTCGTCCGACGGCAGGTGGACGACGCTCACGGTGTGCTCCGCGGTCTGGTCGGCCGCGATCCGCTGCATCGCGGTGACGATCACGTCGCGGGCTTTCTCGTTCGCTTCATCGCGGGCGGTCCGCTCGATCGCCCGGGCGAGCTTCACTGCGTCGTGCTCGGCCTCTTCGCGGACGGCCTCGAGGAGGATCCCCTTGGCGTCCTCGGCGGACAGGCCGCTGACCCGCTCGAGCGCCCCGACCTGCTCCTGGTGCGCCTTGGCCAGCTCCTCGCGGGTCTTGTCGAGCTCGCGTTCGCGGTCAAGGAGCTTCCGATCGCGCTGCTCGAGCATGTCGGTCCGCTGGTCGAGCTGCTCGTCGCGCTGGAGGAGCCTACGCTCGAGGCCGCCGAGCTCGGTGCGCCTTGACCGTGCCTCTTCCTCGGCCTCGCCCTGGAGCCGGAGCTTCTCGTCCTTCGCCTCGAGGATGAGCTCCTTCTGGCGGGCCCGGGCCTCGGCCTCGATCCGGCGGGCCTCCGACTGCGCAGTCTTCATCGACTGCGAGGCGAACTTGCTGCGAAGCAACATTCCGAGTACGGCGCCGCCGACGATAGCCAACACGGCCACCGCCACGACGATCGGTGTTTCCACCATCTCGTGTGTCCTCCCGTCCGGCCACCGGCCGGAGGTCTTTATGCGTCAAATCGGCGCGGCCACCGTTCGGACGGACGAAACGCCGGGCGCCTGGGGCGCCACCGAATGGGCTGTGACCACGCTATCAAGTGTTGTCGCGCGCCGTGTCCCAGCGCGTGGCTTTCTGCTGTGTAGCCTACGGCCGGGTGGCTTTGGGGGTCAAACGTGCCTGGTGGGGCCCCTGGCGGGTCCTTGCGCCAGACGCGGCTAGCGTCGACGAACCGGCGGTCGGCGCCCATGGAAGACCCGGGAGCGGACATTCCCCGCATGACGCGCAGCGTTTGTCGGCTGACGCTTGTCGAAGTCGGTCCCGATCGACGCAAGGCGCACCTGGCGCAAGAAAACCCTCAATCGGCCGACTCGTCCGCCATGAACGCGCGCACCGCGGTGGCACACATCTCGGGGTCGAAACCGTTCCGGGCGAGGAGCGCGTAAGCCCGCTGGCGACGCGCGCGCGGATCCGTTACCCGCGCCAGCGCAGCAGCGTGGCGCGCCAGCACCCGCTCCGCGCCGACGCGATCCACGTCCTCACCCGACGCCGCGCGCTCGACGAGCAGGTCATCGACGAGCGCTCCATCGAGGCCCTTGGTCCGCAGCTCCTGGCGGAGCGCCCGCTCGCCGCGAGGCCGCGCCCTGTCACGCGATTCGAGCCACGCCGCCCCGAACGCCGCGTCGTCGAGCATCCCCAGCTCCACGAGCCGCGTGACCGCGCCCTCGACCAGCTCCGGCTGGTAGCCCGCGCCCATCAGCCGGCGGCGGACCTCCGAGATGGACCGCGACCGCGCCTCGAGGAATCGAAGAGCCGCAGCCAGGACAAGCTCCGGATCGTCGACGGCGGCGCGCCGCTCACGTGCCGCGGCCGGATGCTCACGCCGCCGCGCCACCTACCGCTTGCTTCCCCACGCGGCACGCAGCTCCGTTGCGAGCTTGCTCATCCGCGCCTTGTCCGCCGGGACCCCGTAATGGCTGCGGACGTACGTCGCGAGGCGCTGCTCGAAGTCCTGAACACCTTCCGCGAGCCAGCGAGCCGCCTCCGCGACGAGATCGTCGTACTCGTCCTTGGTCGCGCCCATCTTCAACAGGTCGAGCGGATCGGCCTTGTTGACGACGCGCTTGGCGCGCGGCAGGAACGCCTTGACGGCTCGTTTGCTCTCGACTCGGTCCATGCGGTGCCGGGCTACTCGGCTTCTTCGATGCCCTCGACCGGGAGAGCGACCTCGTCGATCTTGCCGCGGATGCGACGATCGATCTCCGCGGCCACATCCGGCGCGTCCTTGAGGAACTCCTTCGAGGCCTCGCGGCCCTGGCCGAGGCGCGTCTCGTCGAACGTGAACCAGGCACCGGTCTTGGCAACGACTCCCATCGCCACGCCGACGTCCAGCAAGCCGCCTTCCTTCGACACGCCTTCGCCGTACATGACGTCGAACTCTGCGACGCGGAACGGCGGTGCGACCTTGTTCTTCACGACCTTGACCCGGACCCGGTTGCCCACCGACTCCGTGCCGGTCTTGATCGTCTCCACCCGCCGGATGTCCAGCCGAACGCTCGCATAGAACTTCAGCGCGCGGCCGCCGGGAGTCACCTCCGGATTGCCGAACATCACGCCGATCTTCTCGCGGAGCTGGTTCGTAAACACGAGCGAGGTGTTCGAGCGCGACACGGCGCCGGTCAGCTTGCGGAGCGCCTGGCTCATGAGGCGCGCCTGGATCCCGACGAACGAGTCGCCCATCTCACCCTCGATCTCCGCCCGCGGCACGAGTGCCGCAACCGAGTCGACCACGACGACGTCGATGCCGCCGGAGCGGATGAGCGTCTCTGTGATCTCGAGCGCCTGCTCGCCGGTATCCGGCTGGCTCACGAGCAGCTCGTCGACGTTGACGCCGCAGGCGCGCGCATACCCGGGGTCGAGCGCGTGCTCGACGTCGATGAATGCCGCGAAGCCGCCCCGCCGCTGGGCCTCCGCGATGATGTGCTGGCAGACCGTCGTCTTGCCCGACGACTCGGGGCCGAAGATCTCCGTGATCCTGCCGCGCGGAATGCCACCGACGCCGAGCGCGAGGTCGAGCGCGATCGAGCCGGTCGGGATGAAGTCGACCTGCTGCCGGGCCGCCGAGCCCAGCTTCATGATCGAGCCGGTGCCGAACTGCTTCTCGATCGCGAGGATCGCCGCCGAGACGGCCTTGCCGCGCTCGGCTGTCGCCTTGTCGGCCGCCGCCGCGGAGGCCCTGTCGGCCGTGGCCGTCGCGGTCCCCTTCTCCGCCGTCGCCTTCTCCGCGGTCGCCCGCTCGCCGTTTCGCTCGTCTGTCAGCGCCATTCGTCTGTCTCGCTCCTGTCGATCACTGCGCCAGCCGACGGAGCGGACGCCGCATGGCGACGCCAGCCCTGGCGGATCAGCCTTCCTCCGCCTCCTCGTCGACCCGCCGAGGCTTGCGCTCCTTGCGGATCAGCTCCACCTGGCGCGGCGGCTCGGAGAGCGGCGCCAGGCTCGGCTGGATGGTCTTGGCCTTGGCCTTCTTCTTCTTTTCCTTGCTCGGTCGGTCTCGGGAACCCATCAGTTGGTCCTCCGCGTGGATTGCAGGCTAGCGACGGGACCTTCACGCCGACTTCTCTGCCGCTTCACCGCCGCTCACCCGCCCGGCGCGCGAGCGCAATTCGGGGAGCGACGAGTGGAAGGTTCCGGCTCGAAGTGCGGTGCGGATCCTGACCATGAAGTCTAGGGTGAAGGTGAGGTTGTGACAAGTTGCGAGGCGGTACGCCAGAAGCTCGTTTGCCCGGAAGAGATGGGCGAGATAGGCTCGCGAGAATCGCCGGCACAGCGGGCACGGGCAGTCGGCCTGGACGGGCTCGGGATCGTCGAGGAACCGGCTGTTGCGGATGTTCAGCTTTCCGCCCGGTACCCATAGCGTGCCGTTGCGCGCGACCCGGGCCGGCAGGACCGAATCGAACAGGTCAATGCCTCGGTCGACCGCTTCGAGCAGGTCCGCCGGCGATCCGAGACCCATGAGATAGCGCGGCCGAGGGTCGGCGGCGAGACGCCCGACGGCGAGTTCGATCGTCGCCTCGCGCTGGGCCGCCGTCTCGTCGCCCGCCAGCCCGCCGAGGCAGATCCCGTCGAACGGCAGGCCCGCGATGAAGTCAGCCGATTCGGAGCGGAGATCCGGCTCGATGCCCCCCTGGACGATCCCGAACAGCGCCTGGTCAGCCCGTTGATGGGCCGCCAGCGAGCGCTCAGCCCAGCGGTGCGTCCGCGCCGTCGCGTCGGCGACGACCGCGCGCGGTGAGGTCGGCGGCACGGGCTGGTCGAACGCGACAGCGACATCCGCCCCGAGCGCCTCCTGGACCTTGATCGCGTGCTCCGGCGTGAACCGGTGGACGGACCCGTCGAGATGGCTCCGGAACGTCACGCCGCCGTCGTCGACGACCCGCAGGTCGCCCAGCGACACGACCTGGAAGCCGCCCGAGTCGGTGAGGATCGGCCTGTCCCAGGCCATGAACTTGTGGAGGCCGCCGAGCCGCGCGATCCGCTCGTGCCCCGGCCGAAGGTAGAGGTGGTACGTGTTGGCGAGGATGATCGACGCGCCGGCCGCGGCGACCTCCTCAGGATCCAGCGCCTTGACGGTCGCATTCGTGCCGACCGGCATGAACTGCGGCGTCTCGACGATTCCGTGCGGCAGCTCGAGGCGTCCGACCCGTCCCTGAGTCGACCCGTCAGCGGGCGGCGCGACGAGAACGTCGTACCGGGCCACGCGGCCGCGGAACGACGTCACGGGATCGATGGGTCGTCCCAGAACGGCGCCATGTCCGGCTCGGCGCGGCGCGGGGTCGGAATCTCGAAGCCGAGCTTCGCGAGATGCTGGCGTGCCGCGTCTGTTGCGATCCGGCCCTGCGGCGTGCGATCCATGAAGCCGAGTCGCAACAGGAACGGCTCGTACACGTCCTCGATCGTCTCGACCTCCTCGGCGAGCACGGCCGCGAGCGCCTGGACGCCGACCGGTCCCGACGCGAACTTCTGGATGATCGCCGCGAGCAGCTTGCGGTCCGTCGAGTCGAGGCCCTCGTCGTCGATCTCCATTGCCCGCATCGCCTCGGTCGCCGTCCGTTCGTCGACGCGACCGTCGCCGTGGACCTGGGCGTGGTCGCGGACGCGCTTGAGCAGGCGGTTGACGATTCGCGGCGTGCCCCGACCGCGTCGGGCAATCGCGCTTGCCGCCGCCGGATCGATGTCGACGTCGAGAATCCGCGCGGACCGTTTGACGATCGCGACGAGCTCATCCTCGGTGTAGAAGTCGAGGCGGTACGTCGCGCCGAACCGGTCGCGCAACGGCGATGAGATTCGTCCGGCGCGCGTCGTCGCTCCGACGACCGTGAACGGCTTGAGGCTGAGCCTCAGGCTGCGAGCACTCGGGCCCTTGCCGATCATCACGTCGAGCGCGTAGTCCTCCATCGCGGGATAGAGGATCTCCTCGACGGCGCGATTGAGCCGGTGGATCTCGTCGATGAAGAGGACGTCGTTCTCCTCGAGCGACGTGAGCACCGCGGCGAGGTCCCCTGCCCGCTCGACGGCCGGCCCGCTCGTGTACCGGATGTTCACCTCGAGCTCGCGGGCGACGATCGTCGCGAGCGTCGTCTTGCCGAGGCCCGGCGGGCCATACAGGAGGATGTGGTCGGCCGCCTCCTTCCTGCCCCGCGCCGCGGCGAGCAGCACCGACAGGTTGGCCTTGACCTCGCGCTGCCCCACGTACTCGTCGAGCGTTCGCGGTCGGAGGGTCGTCTCCACGGCCACGTCCGCGTCG
>Ga0136633_1002171_pt1 | contig 13721 bp, 11 predicted proteins | sample AntDrymeUQ832206_2_FD_105494 | JGI IMG/M metagenome (GOLD analysis project Ga0136633, IMG submission 105494) | Polar desert sand microbial communities from Dry Valleys, Antarctica - metaG UQ83 (22.06) | ecosystem: Environmental > Terrestrial > Soil > Desert | place: Antarctica: Dry Valley... | reverse complement strand
TTAGTGCAAACGGACTTGGGGAACGGTGCGCCAGCGCACGTCCGCCGGCTCCACGCCTGCGATGAGGGACAATGCTCGGATGGCGATCGAGTTCTCCGAGCGCGTCCGGCGCATCCCGGTCTATCCCGTGGCCGACGGCTACTCGCTGCCCGACGACGTCGCGATGCTCGCCTCCAACGAGTCGCCCGACCCGCCGCTGGCGTCGGTCGTCGCCGCCGCCCAGCGCGCGCTGGCCGGCGCCAACCGCTACCCGGACCCGTCGAACTCGGCGCTGCGGCGGGCGCTGGGCAACCGCTACGGCGTCGCGCCGAACCGCATCGCGATCGGCAACGGCTCGTGCGACATCCTGCTCGCCGCCGGTGAGGCGCTGCTCGAGCCGGGCGCCGAGCTCGTCTACGCCTGGCCCTCGTTCAGCGTCTACCCGCATCTCGCGGCCGCGTCGGGCGCCCGCGCCATCACCGTGGACCTCGACGACGAGCAGCGCCACGACCTCGACGCGATGGCCGCGGAGATCACCGCCGCGACGCGCCTGGTCATCGTCTGCAACCCCAACAACCCGACCTCGACGGCGCTGGGGTTCGACAAGATCGCGGCGTTCGCCGCGCGCGTGCCGCGCCACGTCGCGCTGATCGTCGACGAGGCCTACTGCGAGTTCAGCCTGCTCGACGACCCCGACGCGACGCTCGATCTGCTCGCGCGCCACTCCAACCTCGTGCTCCTGCGGACCTTCTCGAAGGTCTACGGCCTCTGCGGGCTGCGCGTCGGCTTCGCGCTGTGTGGCAGCGAGGCGTTCCCGCAGGCCGTCAACGCGGTGCGCCAGCCGTTCTTCTGCAATGTCGTGGCCCAGGCCGCCGCGATCGAGGCGCTCTCACACCAGGACGCGGTTGCCGAGCGTGTCGAGCGCGCGATCATCGCCCGCGTCGAGGTCGAGGCGGGGCTGGACCGGCTGGGGATCGAGCCCGCCGAGTCGCAGGCGAACTTCTGCTGGTTCGACCTGCCGGGCGCCGCCGACGAGGCTGAGGTGGTCAAGGGCCTGGCAGAGCGCGGGGTGCTCGTTCGCGCGGGCACGGCGCTCGGGCGGGCCGGCGCGCTTCGTGTGACGTATGGCACACCCGTACAAAACGTCCGTTTCCTCGACGCGCTGGCCCAAGTCCTCTAAGCTGCGGCCTCGATGATCCGGTCTGCCGACAGCGCTCGCACCACCTTTCAGTCGTTCGCGCGTCGGTATCTCGCCTGGCGATTTATCTAGGCGCTCGGCTCACCGCACCCTCTTTTCGCCCTTTCGCCGAGCGCCCGCAGGATCCGATGTCAGGCGTTCAATCTTCGAAAGGATCCAGTGAGACCGTGATCGAGATGAGAAGCAAACCGCGCGCAGGCGGCGTGGTCGAGCCAGGCGCCGTGCGCGACACCCGCATCGCGCGCGTGTCTGCGCTGACGACACCGGCCGAGCTGCTCGGGACCCTGCCGCTCGAGCCCGAGCTGGCCGACCTCGTGCTGCGTGGCCGTGCCGAGGTCGAGGCGATCCTCGACGGCGCCGACGACCGCCTGCTCGTCGTCGTCGGGCCGTGCAGCGTGCACGACCCGCTCGCCGCGCTGGACTACGCGCGCCGGCTGCGCGCCGAGGCCGACCGCCACGAGGACGACCTGCTCGTCGCGATGCGCGTCTACTTCGAGAAGCCGCGCACCACGACCGGCTGGAAGGGCCTCATCAACGACCCGCACCTCGACGGCTCGGGCGATGTCGACGCCGGCGTGCGCGCCGCCCGCGAGCTGCTGCTCGAGGTCCTGCGCCTCGGCCTGCCGGTCGGCTGCGAGTTCCTGGACCCGATCACGCCGCAGTACATCTCCGACACGGTCTCGTGGGCGGCGATCGGCGCGCGCACGACGGAGAGCCAGATCCACCGCCAGCTCGGCTCGGGCCTGTCGATGCCCGTCGGCTTCAAGAACCGCACGGACGGCAACGTGCAGGTCGCGGTCGACGCCGTCCGCGCGGCGGCGGCGACGCACTCCTTCGCGGGCGTCGACCACAGCGGCACGCCGGCGATCCTGCACACGACCGGCAACCCCGACGGCCACGTGATCCTGCGCGGCGGCTCGGGCGAGCCCAACCACGGCTTGGCCGGCGTGGAGAGCGCCCTCGCGCTGCTGCGCCACGCGTCGCTTGCCGAGCGGCTCGTCATCGACGCCTCGCACGACAACAGCGCCAAGGACCACGAGCGCCAGCCGCAGGTCGCGGCGCAGATCGGCGAACAGGTCGCCGGCGGCAGCCACGCGATCGTCGGCGTCATGCTCGAGTCCTTCCTCGTGGGCGGCCGGCAGAACGTCGCCGACGGCCAGGAGCTGACCTACGGGCAGTCGATCACCGACGCGTGCATGGACTGGGACGCGACGGTCGGCGTGCTCGCCGGGCTCGCCGCCGCGGTGCGCGACCGCCGGGCGTGAGGGTCGCACTCGCCGGGGTCGGCCTGATCGGCGGCTCGATCGGCCTGGCCGCACGGGAGCGCCTGGGCGCGCACGTGGTCGGCTACAACCGCAGCCCCGCGGCGCTGGAGGTTGCCCTCGAGCGCGGCGCGATCGACGAGGCGGTCACGAGCATCGAGGCGATCGGATCGGCCGACATCGCGATCGCCGGTGTCGCCGTCGACGCGCTGCCCGCGACGGTGCGCGCGCTCTGCGAGGCGCTGCCCGACGCCGTCGTGACCGACGTCGGGTCCACCAAGGCGGCGCTGGTCGGCGCGATCCATTCTGCGAACTTCATCGGCGGCCACCCGCTGGCCGGCGCCGAGGCGACCGGCGTCGCCCATGCCCGCGCCGACCTCTTCCACGACGCCACCTGGTATCTGACGCCGCGCGCCGAGACGCCCGGGGTGTTGTACGAGCGGCTGGCGCGCTTCGTCGCCGGCCTCGGCGCGGTGCCGACCGCGATCGCACCCGACGATCACGACCGGCTGATGGCCGTCGTGTCGCACCTGCCCCACGTCGTCGCCAACCTGCTCGTGGGTCAGGCTGCCGACGCGCTCGGCGGCGAGACGCTGCCCGCGACCGGGCCGAGCTTTCGCGACGCCACCCGCGTCGCCGGCTCCAACCCCGAGCTGTGGGCGCAGATCTACTCCGCCAACCGCGACGCGCTGGGCGCACAGATCGACGATCTCGTGGCGCGGTTGGGGGAGGTGCGCGCGCTGCTCGACACCGGGGACGGCGCCGACCTGGCGGCCTGGCAGGCCGTGGCGGCGCAACAGCGCGCGGCGCTGCTGCAGGTCGGCCTGACCGGCGCCGACGCGGGTGAGGTGCAGCAGATCTCCGCGGTCGTGCCCAACAAGCCGGGCGTCGTGGCCGAGATCGCGCTCGCGCTCGGCCGAGCCGGCATCAACATCTCCGACATGTCGCTCGCGCCCGAGGCCGACAACCGCACGGGCATGGTCATGCTGTGGCTCGACCCGGCGGACGCGCGGCGCGCGATCGGGCTGATTGCCGAGCTCGGCTACCCGGCGGCGTAGGGCGCGTCGTGACCAGCGTCCGCTTCGAGCCCTCGGGCCGCCTGCGCGGCAGCGTCACCGCGCCGCCGGACAAGTCGATCTCCCACCGCGCCGCGCTGCTGGGCGCGATGTCGCTCGAGCCGGTGCGCATCTCCAACTACCTGCGCGCGCAGGACACCCTGTCGACGCTCGACGCGCTGCGCGCCGTCGGGGCCCTCGTCGAGGATCACGAGGACGGCACGGTCGTCGTGCGCGGGGTCGGGCTGCGCGAGGCGCGCGAGCCCGGCGGGCCGATCGACGTCGGCAACGCGGGCACGCTCATGCGCCTGCTGCCCGGCTGGCTGGCGGCGCAGGAGGGCCGCATCTTCGTGCTCGACGGCGACAGCTCGATCCGCCGCCGGCCGGTCGACCGCATCGCCGAGCCGCTGCGCCTGATGGGCGCCGACATCCGCGCGACCGACGGCCGCTTCCCGCCCTTCGTCGTCTACGGCACGCCGCTTGAGGCGATCACCTACGAGCTGCCGGTCGCCAGCGCCCAGGTGAAGTCCTGCGTGCTGCTCGCCGGCCTCGCCGCGTCGGGCACGACGAGCGTCGTCGAGCCCGCGCCCAGCCGCGACCACACCGAGCGGATGCTCGCCGGCGCCGGCGTCGCGGTCACGCGCGACGGGCTGACCGTGTCGGTGACGTGCACGGACGAGCTCGACGCGCAGAGCCTCGTCGTGCCCGGCGACCTCTCCTCGGCGGCGTTCGTGATCGCCGCCGGCGTGCTCGTGAAGGGCTCGCGCCTGGTCGTCGACAACGTCGGCGTGAACTGGACGCGGACCGGCTTCCTGCGGATCCTGAAGCGGATGGGGGCGGTCGTCACCGGCGATCTCGAGGCGCCCTCGTCGCGGGTCGCCCCCGACGAGCCGATCAGCGACCTCGAGGTGACCGCGGGGCCTCTCGTCGGCACGGTCGTCGAGGCCGAAGAGGTGCCGCTGGCGATCGACGAGCTACCGCTGGTGGCGCTGCTGGGCTGCTTCGCCGAGGGCGAGACCGTCGTCCGCGGCGCGCAGGAGCTGCGCGTGAAGGAGTCCGACCGGATCGCCGGGGTCGTCGACGGCCTGCGCGGCCTGGGCGCGGCGATCGAGGCGACCGACGATGGCTTCGCGGTGACGGGCGCAGCCGCGTTGCGCGGCGGGACGATCGACGCCCGCGGCGATCACCGGATGGCGATGCTCGGCGCTGTCGCGGGGCTGGCGTCCGAGGACGGGGTCGAGGTCGTCGGCATGGAAGCCGCGGCGGTTTCGTATCCGGGTTTCGTTGACGACCTGGCTGCACTTTCGTAGATCCGGCGTCGGGTCGTCACCGCGCGGCCGTCGTGCCTTTCTCCACGTGCAAGCACGTGGTAGTCGGGGCTGGCGATTGCCCACCGAGGATCGTCGCCACACCGCAGCTCAATGAGCATGCACTTGTGCCGGATCGATCGAGTCCGGCGATTGTCCCGGCAGAAGTGCATGACATGCATGCACAACTGCCGGAGATGCCCGCTCGCCGATCCATCCGGCACCTGCGCATGCGTCAACCCGCGTCACCCCGGCGAACCGCCGACCGGGCACAACCGCCCCGAGGAAGGCCTCGACGTCGTCATCGTTGCGCTGGGTCTTGAGCTCGGCCACGGGCGCACACGACCTCACGCCCACGGGACGGTGAAGCGGCTGCTCCTATGCTCAGAGCATGCTCATCGCCATCGACGGCCCCGCCGGGGCCGGCAAGTCGACCGTCGCGCGCGCGGTCGCCGACGCGCTCGGCTTCACGTACCTCGACAGCGGGGCGATGTACCGCTGCGTGGCGCTGGCGGAGCTGCGCGGGGTCGAGGATCCGCTGGCGTGCGAGATCGAGCTCGGCGGCGAGGTCACGCTCGACGGCGAGGACGTCACGGACGAGATCCGCACGCCCGAGGTCAGCGCTCGTGCCTCCAAGGTCGCCGCCCGCCCCGAGGTGCGCGGGCATCTCGTCGCGCTGCAGCGCAGCATGATCCGCAACGGCGACTACGTCGCAGAGGGCCGCGACATCGGCACGGTCGTCGCGCCGGACGCCGAGCTGAAGGTCTTTCTCACCGCGTCGCCGGAGGAGCGTGCGCGCCGCCGCGCCCAGCAGCTCGGCGTCGATCCCGAGCAGGTGCTGGCCGAGCAGCGCGAGCGTGACACGCGCGACGCGACGCGCGAGCACTCGCCGCTGGCCCCGGCGCCCGACGCCCGACGCGTCGACACGACCGGGCTGGGCATCGACGAGGTCGTCGCGCAGATCGCGCGCCTCGTGCAGGCCGTCCGATGAAGGTCGCGGTCGTCGGCTATCCGAACGTCGGCAAGTCCTCGCTCGTCAACCGCCTGACGAACTCGCGCGAGGCGGTCGTCCACGAGCGCGCGGGGATCACGCGCGATCGCAAGGAGATCGCGACGGAGTGGAACGGCCGGCGCTTCACGCTGATCGACACGGGCGGCATGGACAACGAGGATCCCGACCCGATCTCCGGCTCGATCCGCGACCAGGCCAAGGCCGCGCTCGCCGACGCGCAGGTCGCGCTGTTCGTCTTTGACGCCAAGGCCGGCCTGCGCCCCGGCGACGACGAGCTCGCCGACCTGCTGCGCCGCTCGCGCATGCCGGTCGTGGTCGCGGCCAACAAGATCGACAGCGTCACCGACATGCCGCTCGCCGTCGACGCCCACCGGCTCGGCTTCGGCGAGCCGATGGCCGTCTCGGCCGCGCAGGGCCTGGGCACCGGCGACCTGCTCGACCGCCTCGTGGAGCTGCTGCCCGAGGACGACGAGGAGGTCGACGAGACGCTCATCCGCCTGGCGGTCATCGGGCGCCCGAACGTCGGCAAGTCCTCGCTCGTCAACCGCTTCGTCGGCTCGGACCGCGTCATCGTCTCCGACGTCGCGGGCACGACGCGCGACGCGATCGACCTGCCGCTGGAGATCGACGGGCGCACGATCGTCGTCGTGGACACGGCCGGCATGCGCCGCCAGTCGAAGGTCTCGGAGTCCGTCGAGTACTACACGACGCTGCGCTCCCAGCGCGCGGCGGAGCGCGCCGACGTGGCGCTCGTGGTCTGCGACGCCAACGACGGCGTCACCCAGCAGGACCTGCGCATCGCCGACCTCGCCATGACGTCCGGCTGCGCGACGGCGATCGTCCTCAACAAGTGGGACAGCGCGGAGATGACCGAGGCCGACCTCGACCACGAGCGCGCGCACGTGGCCAACAAGCTGCGCCTGCGCCCGAAGGTGCTGACCGCCAGCGCGCTGACCGGGCGCAACATGGAGCGCCTGCTCAAGGAGGTCATCGCTCTCGGCGACCGCATGCAGGGCCGGATCCCGACGCCCGAGCTCAACCGCTTCATCGGCGAGGTCGTGCAGGCGCGCCAGCCGCCGGCCAAGCAGGGCCACCGCCTCAAGCTGCTCTACGCCGCCCAGATCGGCGAGCGGCCGCCGCGGTTCGCGATCCAGGTCAACTCGCGCCAGCGCGTCACGCGCGACTACGCCTACTACGTGGAGAACAGGATGCGCGCCCGCTTCGGCATGGACGGCATCCCGCTCATCATCGACTTCAACGAGCGCAAGGCCCGCCGCAGCGAAATCCGGTGATACGGAGCGCACGTCCCGGCACAGCGGCGCTCGGTAGCCTTCTGCGCATGACCAACTTCGCCCAGCACGAGTACCTCTTCACATCCGAGTCGGTGACCGAGGGCCATCCCGACAAGGTCGCCGATCAGATCTCCGATGGCGTGCTGGATGCCGTCATGCGTGACGATCCCACGGGTCGCGTCGCCTGCGAGACCCTGGTGAACACCGGCCTCGTGGTGGTCTCCGGCGAGATCTCCACCGAGACCTTCGTCGACATCCAGGAGGTCGCTCGCGAGACGATTCGCAGCATCGGCTACATCGACGCCGATCTGGGCTTCTCGGCCGACTCATGCGCCGTGCTCAACACGATCGACAAGCAGTCGCCGGACATCGCCCAGGGCGTCGATCATTCCTGGGAGACGCAGACCGACCCCAACGACGACGACGAGCTCGACCTCGCCGGCGCCGGCGACCAGGGCATGATGTTCGGCTACGCGACGAACGAGACCGAGACGCTCATGCCGTTGCCGATCTCGCTGGCGCACCAGCTCGCCAAGCAGCTGGCGGTCGTGCGCCACGACGGCACGCTGGACTACCTGCGCCCCGACGGCAAGACGCAGGTCTCCGTGCGCTACGCCGACGGTGTCCCCGTCGCCGTCGAGAAGCTGCTGATCTCCACGCAGCACCACGACAGCGCGACGCGCGACCGGATCACCGACGACCTCTGGGAGCACGTCGTCCTGCCGGTCCTGCCGGCGGACATGTTCGACGAGAACACGCTGCGCAAGGAGTTCCTCGTCAACCCGACCGGCCGCTTCGTCATCGGCGGCCCTGTCGGCGACTGCGGGCTGACCGGGCGCAAGATCATCGTCGACACCTACGGCGGCATGGCTCGCCACGGCGGCGGCGCGTTCAGCGGCAAGGATCCATCGAAGGTCGACCGCTCCGCCGCGTACGCCGCGCGCTGGGTGGCCAAGAACCTCGTCGCCGCCGGCGTCGCCGATCGTGTCGAGCTGCAGGTCGCCTACGCGATCGGGGTCGCGCACCCCGTCAGCGTCATGGTCGAGACGTTCGGCACCGAGAAGATCTCGCGCGAGCGGATCGCTGCGCTCGTCGACGAGCACTTCGACCTGCGTCCCGGCGCGTTTCGCCAGGAGCTCGACCTGCACCGCCCGATCTACCAGAAGACCGCGGCCTACGGGCACTTCGGCCGCGAGGACGACGACTTCACGTGGGAGCAGACCGGCAAGGCCGACGTATTGCGCGAGGCCGCCGGCCTCAGCGCGCAGGCCGTATAGCCCGAGCTCTCGGCTCAGCTCCGGCGCGTCATCGGGGGGTGGCGCGCCGGTTTGAGCCTTCGTGCGTCCCGCCTTCGGGGGGCGAATCGCGCGCGTCGGCGGCCTCGGGAGAGTGGTGGCTCGCGGCAGAGGAGACCCGTACGATGAACCCGATGGCGGTTGCGCAGCGGATGACGGCACAGGAGTACCTCGCGGTGCCGTACGACGGTGTCCGCAGCCAGCTGGTCGCAGGTGAGGTCATCGTGCAGCAGCCGACTCTCCCGCACCAGCAGGTCCTGCGAGCGCTCGACCACGCGCTCGAGGCATGGATCCGTGCCGAGCCCCGCCGCGGCCAGGTCACGTGGCCCATCGACGTGCTGATCGACGAGCACAATGTCTTCGGGCCTGACCTGCTCTGGTACGCGGACGGCCACTCGCCAGATCGCGACGCCGAGCGTCCGTACCCGATGCCGGACCTCGCGGTCGAGGCCCGCTCACCGTCCACTTGGCGCTACGACATCGGCGCGAAGAAGGCGGCGTACGAGCGCAACGGCTTGGCGGAGCTCTGGCTCGTGGATCCGGTCGCCGAGGACCTGTTCGTGTTCCGTCGGTCGTCGCCGAAGGCCGGGTTGTTCGACGTCGCACTCGAGCTTGGCCGCGGTGACACGCTGACCTCGCCGCAGCTGCCGGGCTTCGCCGTGGCGCTCGCCACGATCTTCCTCGGCTGACACGACCGGTTCGAGCCGCACGCGGGCGCACCCGTCCCGGCTTCTATCCTGCGCTGTCGCATGGCCGACTACCACTACGACCCCGATGAGATCGAGCCCCGCTGGCAGCAGGTGTGGGCCGACGAGGGCACGTGGGAGGTCTCAAACGAAGCGGCCGCCGAGGGACCGACGTCGTACGTGCTCGAGATGCTGCCCTATCCGAGCGGTGAGCCGCACATCGGGCATCTGAAGGTCTACTCCGTCGGCGACGCGGTCGCCCACTTCCACCGCCGCACCGGCCGGCGCGTGCTGCACCCGATGGGCTACGACGCCTTCGGCCTGCCGGCCGAGAACCACGCGATCAAGACCGGCCAGCACCCGAGCGTCTCGACGAACGCAGCGATCGAGGAGTTCCAGCGCCAGTTTCGCCGCTGGGGCGTGTCGATCGATTGGACGCGCGAGTTCGGCACCCATGAGCCGCGCGTCTACCGCTGGACGCAGTGGATCTTCCTGCAGCTCTTCAAGGAGGGCCTGGCCTACCAGAAGCAGGCCGCCGTCAACTGGGATCCGGTCGAGGAGACCGTGCTCGCCAACGAGCAGGTCGTCGACGGCCGCGGCGAGCGCTCGGGCGCGCTCGTCGAGGTGCGCCAGCTCACGCAATGGTTCTTTCGCATCACCGACTACGCCGATCGCCTGCTCGCGGACCTCGACACGATCCGCTGGCCCGAGCACGTCAAGACGATGCAGCGCAACTGGATCGGCCGCAGCGAGGGCGCCGAGGTCACGTTTCGCAACGCGGCGCTCGGCGTCGACTACCCGGTCTTCACGACCCGCCCGGACACGCTGTTCGGCGCGACGTTCTTCGTCATGGCACCCGAGCACCCCGACGTGCTGCGCCTCGCCGAGGGCACCGAGCAGGAGGCGACCGTCCGCGAGTACGTCAACCGCGCGCTGACCGCCGACAAGACCATGCGCGGCGACGTCGACAAGGAGAAGACCGGCGTCGCGCTGGGCCGCACCGTGACGAACCCCGTCAACGGCGAAGAGCTGCCGATGTACGTCGCCGACTACGTGCTCATGGAGTACGGCACCGGCGCGATCATGGCCGTCCCGGCGCACGACGAGCGCGACTTCGCCTTCGCGCAGACCTATGGCCTGCCGATCAGGCGCGTGATCGCCGACCCGGAGGGGGGCGAAGAGCTCCCCTACACGGGCGACGGCCCGCTCGTGAGCTCCGCGCCGGAGTTCGACGGCACTCACAACCGTGCGGCGCTCGGCGCGATCGTCGGCTGGCTGGAGCGCGAGGGCAAGGGCCACGCGTCGGTCAACTACCGCCTGCGCGACTGGCTCATCTCGCGCCAGCGCTACTGGGGCACGCCGATCCCGATCATCCACTGCCCGTCCTGCGGCGCGGTGCCCGTGCCCGACGAGGACCTGCCGGTCGTGCTGCCCGAGGTCGAGGACTACAAGCCGCGCGGACGCTCGCCGCTGGCCGCCGCCGAGGACTGGGTGCGCGTGTCCTGCCCGGCGTGCGGCGGCGCCGCCGAGCGCGAGACGGACACGATGGACACGTTCGTGGACTCGTCGTGGTACTTCCTGCGCTACTGCGACGCGGCCAACGACACCGCGGCCTGGGACCCGGCGGTCGTCGCCCGCTGGATGCCCGTCGACCAGTACATCGGCGGCGTCGAGCACGCGATCCTGCACCTCATGTACGCGCGCTTCTTCACGAAGGCGCTCGCCGACCTCGGTCACCTGCCCGCGGAGATCCAGGAGCCGTTCGCCGCCCTCTTCACGCAGGGGATGATCCTGCGCGACGGCGAGAAGATGTCCAAGAACCGCGGCAACGTCGTCTCGCCCAAGACGATCGTCGAACGCTACGGCGCGGACACCGCGCGCTCCTACATCCTCTTCATCGGCCCGCCCGACCAGGACGCCGACTGGTCGGACACCGGGATGGAGGGCGTGCACCGCTTCCTCGGGCGCCTGTGGCGCTTGAGCGCCGACGCCGCCGCCACGCTGTCCGACGAGCCGCTGCCGGATGCGCTGAACGCCGACGACGAGCGGCTCATGCGCAAGGCGCACTGGGCGATCGACAAGGTCACAAGCGACATGGGCGAGCGCTTGAGCTTCAACACGGCGATCGCCGCGGTGATGGAGATCGTCAACGAGGTCACGCCCGCCAAGCGCGGCGACGCCTCGCCCGGCGCCGTGCGCTTCGCACTGAGCGCCGCGGCGTCGCTGCTGTTTCCGTTCGCTCCGCACGTCGCGACCGACGCCTACCACCGGCTGACGGGCGATCGGGTCTGGGAGCAGCCCTGGCCGGTCGCCGATCGCCGCTTCATCGAGGCCGACACGTTCGAGCTCGTGCTGCAGGTCAACGGCAAGGTTCGCGACCGCGTGCAGGCGCCGTCAGCGGCCTCCCGTGAGGAGCTCGTCGCCCTCGCCCGCGAGTCCGAGCGCGTCCGGCAGTTCATCGACGGCAGCCAGGTCGTCAAGGAGATCGTCGTGCCGGGCAAGCTCGTCAACGTCGTCGTGCGCCCGGGGTAGCGCGCCGCATCCCGGCAGCGATCGGAGCGGGGGTCAGAGGGCCGAGAACGGCAGCGCGCTCGCCGGCGGCTTGATGCTCACCGGGCGACCGACGCGGCGTAGGCTCAGCGAGAAGCGGACCTCTGCTCCGCGCAGGCGTCCGATCGACCCGCCGAGATCGCGGGTGCGCTCGAGCGGGAAGCTCGCGCGCAGCACGAGCCGGCGCAGGATGCGATCGTCCTTGCCCGTGTGGACCGTGATCGAGGCGTTCTCCTTGGCGTCCTCGAGCTTCTCGGCCGTCTCGTCGCCGATCGGCTTGGCGCCGACGTCCGTCCCGGCGCGGCGACCGAGCGCCAGCAGATCTCGCAGTGCGGTGGCCACACGCAGCCTGCCGGTGATGCGCGTCGTGGCGGCGCCGTCGATCCGGCCCCCCTCGCTGCTCTTCGGATCGGCGATCCAGCGGTCGATCTGCAGTGCGTCGAGCCCGGCGGAGCCCTCGCCGCCGTCCCCCTCGGCGCTGCGGCGCAGGCGCTCGGTGCGTTGCGCCGGCAGCTTGTAGGCCTGTCCGCCGACGCGAATCCAGGCCGCCCGCCCGTCCGACAGGACCCGCACGGTCTCGTGCTCGGGGCCCGCGATCTGCGTGTAGGCGAGGTCGGTGTCCGGCAGCCCTCTCGCCTTCGTGGCGAGCGCGAAGCGGCCCTTGATCGCGAAGCCGACATCGGTGTCGCGCGCCGCGCTCAGCGGCGCGACGACGAAGCGCATGGACAGCTGTCCGCTGCGCACCTCCGAGAGCTTCTCGGAGGTCTCGCGCAGCGCCTTTTCCTCCTTCGAGCCGCAGCTGACCACCACCACGGCCACGACGATGACGACGGCGGCGATCGCGGCCGCGATGGCGACCGGGGGCCGCCCGACGGCGACCGGGAGCCGTTTCACGGCGTCATCGTGGTCATCGTCGGATCCTCGGTTTCCTCCGGCGCGGGTGGCGCCGTCCCGGTCGGCGCCGTCTCGGTGGGCGCCGTCTCGGTGGGCGGCGTTGGCGGTGTCACGGGCGGGGGCTCGGTCGGGGCGGGCTGCGCTGGGGTGGTCGTCGTCACCTCGCCCGTGTCGTCCGCCTTGTCCTCGCGATCGATCCGCTTATCGCTCCCGCGGGAGGTCCGGTCGATCGGAACGAGCTCCGTCGCCAGGATGTCGCGGATCTCTGCGGCGAAGGCATCCGTGCGGGCAAGGATCTGCTCGTTGGTGAGGTTGGCGTACTCTCCTTCGAGCTTGGCGAACTCCTTGCGGATCTTCTCGAGGCGCGCGAGGCCTTGCTGCGTGAATTCGACGGGCTCGCCGCGGCCGACGACGAACTGGTAGGCGATCGCGAGCGTCGAGCAGCCCGGGCACTCGTTGTTGACCGCGACGGCGACGTTCGTCGGCGTCACCGTGTTCGGGTCTCCCTGGACGATGACGATCTGAAAGGCGATCGCCACCGCTCGGCATGCTTCGCAGTTGGCGTAGGCCACGGCGGAGTTCGTCTCGTCGATGACCTCGCTCGCGTTCTCGCGGACCGAGAACGCCAGGTCGATGACGGAATCGCCGGCTCCGCTGGCCACGGCTTCGGCTTTGTTGTCCTTGGGGCCGTGCGTGTCGTTGCTCTGTGCGACCGCCAGGGGCGCCGCGAGCGTCAAGACCGCCAGCAGCGCGAGCAGAAGGATCCGGATGCGTGCGGTGATTGTCATGGCGTGGGCTCCGTTGTCGGGTCGATGGGTTGCGTCGGTGCGGGCTCGGGGACCGGCGCCGGCTGGGGGGGCACGGGCTCCTCGGTCGGTGCGGGGGCGGGTGCCGGTGCCGTCGTGGTGGCCTCAGGCGTCGTCGAGGTCGCGGGCGCCTTCTCCTTCTCGCGGGCCTCGCCGGCATCCTTGCCCTCGTCGAGCTTGAAGTCGCGGAAGTCACCGCCGTTGTCGCGGACCGTTGGCGCGCCGTCGAGTTCCGCGGCGCGCTCGGGGGTGAGCGCCGGGCGGCCGGTCGGGATCGCGCCGAGCGCCTGTACGCCGCTTGACACGGTTCCCCGCTCGCCGGGCTGGATCGGCCGGTACTCGCCGTTGGGCCACCATGTGAAGGCGGCGAGCGCGAGGCCGGCGG
>Ga0136633_1002170_pt1 | contig 13722 bp, 11 predicted proteins | sample AntDrymeUQ832206_2_FD_105494 | JGI IMG/M metagenome (GOLD analysis project Ga0136633, IMG submission 105494) | Polar desert sand microbial communities from Dry Valleys, Antarctica - metaG UQ83 (22.06) | ecosystem: Environmental > Terrestrial > Soil > Desert | place: Antarctica: Dry Valley... | reverse complement strand
CGGGATCGGCGATCCCCAGAAGCGGTTCCGGGAGATGGCCCAGTCGCGCGCTCCCGCCAGCCAGGATCCAAAGGCTCCGTCCCTGACGTTCTCCGGCACCCAGGTGATCTCCTGGTTGAGCTCGAGCAGGCGGTCCTTGACCGCGGTGACCTCCACGAACCACGAGGACAAGGCGCGGTAGATGAGCGGGGTGTCGGTGCGCCAGCAGTGCGGATAGCTGTGGACGTAGGTGTCTTCGCGCACGAGAGCACCGTCAGCAGCCAGTCGACGGATGATGCCGCGGTTGGCCTCGAAGACCTGCTCCCCGGCAAAGTCGGTGACCTCGCTCGTGAACCTTCCTTGGTCGTCGACGGGGGCCACTACAGAGATGCCGGCGGCGTCGCACACGGCCTTGTCGTCCTCGCCGAAACCGGGCGAGGTGTGCACGACACCCGTCCCGTCCTCGTCGGTGACCCACGGAGCGCTCAGGACCACGAACGCCCTGGGGTGGTCGGCGAAGTAGGGCAGCAACGGCTCGTAGGGCCGGCCCACGAGGTCGTGACCCGACATCGTGGCCACGACCTCCCCCTCGCCGAGCTCGCGCTCGTAGGCGGGCAGTCGGCCGGCGCCGAGCACGTAGCGAACTCCCTCGAGGTCGACCACCGAATAGGAGACCTCGGGTCCCACGGTCAGGGCGAGGTTGGAGGGGAGAGTCCACGGGGTCGTCGTCCAGGCCAGGACCCGGGTGGGCAGGTCCGGCCGGCCGGGCACACTGAGCGGCTCACGGAGCACGAAGCCGACGGTGACAGCGGGATCAGCCCGGTCGCGGTAGGCATCGTCCATCTTGGTCTCGAAGTTGGACAGGGGCGTCTCGCACTCCCAGCAATAGGGCAGAACCTTGTAGCCCTCGTAGATCAGGCCCTGGTCATGGAGGGCCTTGAACGCCCACAGCACGCTCTCCATGTAGGGGAGGTCCATCGTGCGGTAGTCGCCGCTGAAGTCGACCCATCGGGCCTGCCGAGTGACGTAGCGGTACCACTCCTCGGTGTAGCGCTGGACGGACTGGCGGCAGTAGTCGTTGAAGCGGTCGACGCCGTACTCGATGATGGCGGACCGGCCGGCCAGACCCAGCTCGCGCTCCGCCTCCATCTCGGGCGGTAGGCCATGGCAGTCCCAGCCGAAGCGGCGAGGGACCAGCCGTCCCCGCATGGTCTGGTAGCGGGGCACGGCGTCCTTGACGTAGCCGGTGAGGAGGTGACCGTAGTGGGGCAGGCCGTTGGCGAAGGGCGGGCCGTCGAAGAAGATGAACTCCGGAGCGCCGGATCGGGCGTCCAGTGAGGCCTGAAAGGTGTTGTTCTCCTCCCAACGGGCCAGGATGGCGCGCTCGATCCCAGGCAGGTCGGGGGAGGGGTCGAGGTCGGGAAACGGTCGCACAGCCCAAGGATCGCGCGTCCGTGCGCCCTGGTCGGTCGTGTTACCCTCCGTCGCCCCCCGGAAGGAGCGCGTCAAGCAAATGCCCAGAGCTCAGAAGGCACCCACGACGAGCAAGGCCGCCCCCGTCGCAGCCGCGGCCAAGGCCCCAGCGAAGAGCGCGGCGAAGTCTCCCGTCAAGGCCGCAGCAAAGGCCGCACCCAAGCACACAGCCAAGGTCGCACCCAAGCCCGCAGCCAAAGCCGCACCCAAGCCCGCAGCCCCGCGGGCCGTGAAGGCCGCCGCGCCCCGCGTCAAACAGCCCCGCCTCGACAGCGCGCCGGCCTTGCGGAAGGCGCCGACGGACAAGTGGCTGGTCAAGCAGCAGACGCACCTCGTGACCGCGAGGGTGGAGCGCCTCGCCGAGGCTGAGGCCCTCAAGGCCGAGGCTGACCAGCTGGCTCTCGACGCCGAGCCTGGTGACACCCAGTTCGACGACGAGTCCGGAGAGGGATCCACCACCGCCGTCGACCGCGAGCGCGACCTCGCCCTGTCGGCCCAGGCGCGGGCCGAGGTCACCGAGATCGACGTGGCCCTCGACAAGATCGACGCCGGCACCTACGGCGTGTGCGAGAGGTGCGGCAAGCCCATCCCCAAGGCCCGGCTCGAGGTGATCCCGTGGGCGGCCCTGTGCGTGACCTGCAAGAGCGGCGGGCTGTCCGCCCGGCGCTGAGCCGGCGTCCGCTCGTCGTTGTCGCGACCCTCGTCGCGGTGAGCGTCATCGCGGTCGACCAGGTCACGAAGTCCCTCGCGGTCGCTCACCTCGAGGACCGGGAACCTCTCCACGTGCTGTGGACCCTTCAGCTGGCCCTCGCCTTCAACTCGGGCGTGGCGTTCAGCCTGGGGAGCGGATCGGGCCTTGTGGTCGTGCCCGTCGCCCTCGCCGTCGTCGGCGTCGTGGTGATGATCGGTCGGACCATGGAAGGCCGGCTGTCGGGCCTGTGCCTCGGGCTGATCGTCGGGGGCGCGCTCGGAAACATCATCGACCGCCTCTTGCGCAGCCACGGCGGCGCCGTCGTCGACTTCATCGACTTCCAGTGGTGGCCCGTCTTCAACGTGGCCGACGCCGCCATAGTGTCCGGTGGCATAGGTCTGGGTCTGCTGGCGCTCCGTCGTGCGTGAAGAGATCCCTGCCGTACTGGCGGGGGAGCGCATCGACAAGGTGGTCGCCCTTCTCACCGGCCTCACCCGCAGCGAGGTGGCGGCTCTCGTTGAGGGCGGTGCGGTGAGGATCGGAGGCAGAACGGTGGCCACGCGGGCCCGCCGGGTGGGCGCCGGTGACGTGATCGACGTCGATGTCCCAGAGCCGGTTGACCTCACACCGACGGCCCAGGCCGACGTTCCGCTCTGCGTGCTGCACGCGGACGATCACGTGGTCGTGGTGGACAAGGCTGCCGGCCTTGTCGTCCACCCCGGGGCCGGCAATCCCGATGGCACCCTCGTGAACGCGCTGTTGGCCCGCTTCCCCGAGCTGACCGGCGTCGGCGACGACCCGGTCAGGCCGGGGATAGTCCACCGACTCGATGCAGGGACGTCAGGGCTCCTGGTGGTGGCGCGGACGACGGAGGCCTTCACCGCCCTAGTGGCCCAGCTGGCCGCTCGGTCCGTCACGAGGCTGTACTGGGCCCTGGTCGAGGGCGTGGTGGACGAGCCGGGGGGCCGCATCGAAGGGCCGATAGGACGCGACCCGCGTGACCCGACCCGGATGGCGGTGGTTGAGAAGGGCCGCGACGCGGCCACGGGGTACACGGTGCTGGAGCGCGGCTCGCAGACATCGCTCCTGGAGTGTCGGCTGGAGACGGGGCGGACGCACCAGATCAGGGTCCACCTGGCCGCCATCGATCACCCGGTGGTCGGCGACCTGACCTACGGCGGCTCAGGCCGACCTGGCCTGGCGCGACCGTGGCTGCACGCACACCACCTCGCCTTCGACCACCCTGGTACGGGACAGCGCACGAGCTTTAGCAGCCCGCTGCCGGCTGATCTCGAAGAAGCTCAGATCGGGCGGTAGCTCAGCACCATCGTGACGACCTCGGCGTACCACTGGGCCTCGGGGCTGCAGACCCAGGTGGCGCTCTGGCCATCGGGGTCGTTCACGCCGAGGCATATGCGGTCGGAACCCGAGGAGGCTGCCACCGAGACGCTGAGGTCGACCGGCACGGGGTTCTCGGCTGCGGCAGGGCTCGTGTGGGCCAGCGCCGCGAGGGGCATGGCCAGGGCCGCCAGGCCGACGACGATTCGACGGGTGGTCTTCACTACAAGGCCTCCGTGATGGCGATGACGAGTCTTGTGCCCGCTTCGTGGACGTAGCCGGTGGGATCGCCCGTGAGGCTCACCCCTCCGGTTCCACCCGTGGGGCCGCTGGTCGGAACGGGGGCGCCACGACCTACGGTGGCGCCACCCTCCGGTACCGCAGGGACGGGTGAGCTGCCCGGGGTCTTCACACTCTGTCCGACCTTCGCCGGAGCCGCCGGCGTCGATGTCGGCGCGGGCACCGCGAAGGAGGGCTCGGGCTCAGTTGCCACGGCCGCGGTGTTGAGAGCGGGACTGTTAGCCGCAACGACGACAGAAGGGCTTGCCACCTGGGCGGGAGCAGCCGTGACCGGGGCATCGCCCTGCAGACCGCCGAAAGCAGCGAGTCCGCCGAAGGCCACCGCAGCGGCCCCTCCGGCGAGCGCCTGTCCGAGGCCGGGCTGGGCCAGCTCAGCAAGGCGGCTGCGCAGGTTGCCGACGTTCCTCGTCAGACACGCCATCCCAGGGAGCCCGACGAGCCAGCCCCGCCGACCCACGAGCTCGTCCTCAGGCGCCAGGATGAAGAACTCGCGCCGCAGTGACTTACGGGCCCGGAACAGCAGGGCCTCCACCGTCCCCATGCTCACGCCGTAGTGCTCGGCGATGCGCTGGTAGGACCAGCCCTCGTGCTCGCGGAGCACGAGGATCTCGCGGTGCCGCTCGGAGATCCGGGCCATGGCCCTGGTGAGCACCTGCACGTCGTGTGAGGCCATGACCTCGTCATGACCCCCCTCGACGGTGCCGAGATCGATGTCATCGGACGGTGAGGTGCGGGCTCGGCGGCGGTGGGTGTCCACGCACAGGCGGGCCGCGATGACGGAGATCCACGGGTAGAAGCGGCGCTCGCCACCCAAGCTGCCCATGGCCCGGTAGGCCCGAGCGAACGCCTCCTGTGCGAGCTCCTCGGCTTCGACCGGGTCGCCCACGCGCTTCATGCAGAAGCGTTGGAGCCGGTCGTTGTAGCGGCGGTACAGCTCGTCAAAGGCGCCGTCGTCGCCCGCCTGGAAGCGCTCCACGAGCGTGCGGTCTCTGGTGAGGTCTACGTCGTCTACCCGAAGTGCCATCCGTAGCCTCCCCTGCGCTTCCCCAAAGGTTCGCCGCCATCCTGCCAGAGGTGCAGGCCCGCCGTCACGCGCTCGTCCTAAAAGCCGGCAGAACACGCACACTTAGCTCGAATCGCCCAAGCCCTGTGCGGTGCTGGCCCGAGGGCCTCGGCGGGGTTCGGGTACGCTCGCCACGCTCCCGCCCGCGGAGCAGACGAAGGACCGCGCCCGTGCCCCAGATTCTGCCGCTGCTTCTACTGCCTTTGTGCTGGCTGCTCCTCATCCGTCCCCAGCGCCAGCGGGTGGCCCGCCAGCACGAGATGCTCACCTCGCTCCGACCGGGCGACGAGGTCGTCACTGCCGGTGGCCTGCTGGGCCGGGTCGTGCAGGTCGGGGCCGACCGCATCTCGCTCGAGGTGGGCCCGGGACTCGTGATCGAAGTGGTGCCCCCGGCGGTCACCTCCCGCCGCGGTTCGGCCGAGGTCGCCGCTGTCGAGGCCCCCGCCACAGCCGGGGAGGACCAGGGATGAGCCGGCGCCGGAGCAGCAGCTCCTCGAACGTGAACTGGGCCAACGTCTGGCTCCTCACGTTTCTCATCGTGGCCGTCCTGAGCCTCGGGACCGTCTTCCGCCTCGGCAAGAAGCCGCTGCTGGGCCTTGACCTGCAGGGAGGCGCCTCCGTGGTGCTGGCGCCGGTCGGCAAGGCGAACGTGAGCAATGAGACCCTCGACCAGGCCATCAACGTGATCCGCTCCCGGGTTGACGGGGTGGGCGTGGCCGAGCCCGACATCCAGCGTCAGGGCAAGAACATCGTGATCCAGCTCCCAGGGGTGAAGGACACCGACAGGGTCCTCGCCCTCGTCGGCCAGACGGCGCAGCTGCGCTTTCGCCCGGTGGTCGCCCCGGCCGGGCCAACCGATCCCGTCACCGCCCGGGAGGAGGACCAGGCCGACAAGACCGTCGTGCTCCCCGAGGTCGAGAAGGGCGTCGAGACCGCCCGCTACGCACTGGGGCCGGCTCTGGCCGACGGGACGATCGTCGAGACGGCCAGCGCCGCCGCTCCCACGGCGGACGGCACCGACAACAGGTGGAAGGTGGCCTTCAACCTGACCGGCAGCGGGTCCAAGCGCTTCGATGAGATCGCGAGCCTCTGCTATCCCAGGCCCGATCCGGTCCAGTGCCCCACCGGTCGCATCGCCATCGTGCTCGACGGCGTGGTGAAGTCCGCCCCGAACATCAACACGAACGCCTTCAACGGCCGGGGTGAGATCACCGGGAACTTCGGTCAGCGCGAGGCCAAGGACCTGGCCCTGGTCCTTCGCTACGGCTCGCTCCCCGTCGAGCTGGAGACCCAGCAGCGCCAGACCGTGTCCCCGAGCCTCGGCAAGGAGTCGCTGCGGGCGGGTCTCCTCGCCGGCGCCGTGGGCCTGGGCCTGGTGCTCCTCTACATGATCCTGTACTACCGGGCCCTGGGACTGGTCGTGTTCCTCGGCCTTTGCGCCTCCGGCGCCCTGCTCTACTCCATCCTCACCGCTCTCAGCGTGAACAGCGGGCTCGCGCTGAGCCTGGCCGGGGCCACGGGAGTGATCGTCTCGGTGGGTGTCACCGTTGACTCCTACATCGTCTTCTTCGAGCGATTGAAGGACGACGTCCGCAACGGTCGGACCGTCCGCACGTCGGTGGGGCGCTCGTTCACCCGGGCGTGGCGCACCATCCTGGTGGCCGACGGGACCTCCTTCATCGGTGCCGCCATCCTCTACTTCCTCACGGTCGGCCCCGTGCGGGGCTTCGCCTTCACCCTGGCGCTCTCCACCGCCCTCGATGTGGTGGTGGCCTGGGCCTTCACGAGGCCTCTCGTCCTCCTCCTGGGCCGCAGTCGGGCCTTCACCGAGATGCGCTTCATCGGAGTGGCCCGAGGACTCGGCCGCCAGACAGCGGAGGTCCCGGCATGACAGACGCACCGCCGAAGGGTGAGAGCCACGGTCTCGGGAGCCGCCTCTACAACGGCGAGACGCACATCGACTTCCTGGGCCGGCGCAAGATCTGGTTCGCCGTCTCCGCTGCGGTGATCCTCCTCGGCCTGGTCGGAGGCGGCCTGCGCGGGGGCCTGAACCTGGGCATCGACTTCAAGGGTGGCACCTCGTGGGAGGTGCCGGCCGACGCGTCGGTGTCCAAGGCCAAGAGCGTGATGTCCGATGTCGGGCATCCGGACGCCAGGATCCAGAAGTTCACCCCCACGGCCGGCGACCCGTTCGTGCGCGTCTCCACGAAGCTCGACGGGTCGGCGAGCGAGGTGAACGCCAAGAGCATCGAGATCCGAGACACATTGTCGAAGGAGCTGGCCAGTGGTAGAACCGTCGACTTCTCGACGGTCGGCCCCTCGTGGGGCGGTGAGATCACGAACAAGGCGCGCAATGCGCTGATCATCTTCTTCCTCGTCATAGCGCTCTACCTCAGCGTCCGCTTCGAGTGGCCCATGGCCGTCGGAGCGCTGTCCGCCGTCGTCCACGACATCCTCGTGACAATCGGCGTCTACGCCCTCGTGGGCTTCGAGGTGACCCCCGCCTCAGTGGTGGCCTTCCTCACCATCCTCGGCTACTCGCTGTACGACACCGTCGTGGTCTTCGACCGAATAGACGAGAACGTGAAGTCCATGGCGGTCACGGGTCGCTACACGTACTCCGACGTCGTGAACACCTCGCTGAACCAGGTATTGATGCGTACCCTCAACACCTCGCTGGTGGCCATCCTGCCCATCCTCTCGGTGCTCGTCATCGGGTCGATCGTCCTCGGGGCCACCAGTCTCCAGGACTTCGGGCTCGCGCTTTTCGTAGGCCTGCTCACCGGCACCTACTCCTCGATCTTCATAGCCACCCCTGTGCTGGCCTTCCTCAAGGAGCGCGAGCCCCGTTACGCCCAGATCCGGGCCCGGCTGGTTGCCCGCGGCGATCTTCAGCAGGGGGTGGCCGTCGGCGCTGCGCTGCGCCCCGGTGTCGCCGGAGCCAAGGCCCGGAGTGCGGGGACGCTCCGGCCCACGACCACGAAGGTGACCCCACCGGCCGCGGGTGACGCGCCCGCCGACGATGCGGTTGCGGTGGGTGCCGCGCCTCGACCCGCACAAAGCGCAACGGGTAAGGGTCCAGGTGCGCGGCCTACCGTCCAGCCCCGGCCTCGTAAGAAGGGCAAGCGACGCTGATGGAGCGAGCCGGACGCCTGTAGATTTCAAGGCGTGCCGGATGCTGCGCCCGCCGTCGACGTGACGGCGGAGCTCACCGCCATGATTCGCGACGTCGTGGACTTCCCTTCCGAGGGGATCACGTTCAAGGACATCACCCCGATCCTCGGTCACGGCCCCAGCTTCGGCGCCGCCATCGGCGCCCTGGCTGCACCATGGGAGGACAAGAACGTCGCGAAGGTCCTCGGGATCGAAGCGCGGGGCTTCTTGCTCGGTGCACCGGTGGCCGACCGTCTCGGAGCTGGGTTCGTGCCGGTGCGCAAGCCTGGCAAGCTGCCGGTCGAGGTCCTCGGTGCCGACTACGTCCTCGAGTACGGGACGGACCGCCTCGAGGTTCACCGCGACTCGGTGGCTCCAGGTGAGCGCGTGGTCATCATCGACGACGTGCTCGCCACGGGCGGCACCGCGGCCGCCGCCGTCCGGCTCGCCTCCGCCCTCGGCGCCGAGCTCGTTGGTCTGGGCTTCTTCCTGGAGATCGAGGCGCTGCGCGGACGTGACCGGCTCGAGGGCCAGGTTCTCGCCACCGTGGTGAGGTGCTGAGTGGCCACCGTCCTACCGTGGCGCCGCACCCAGCAAGGAGGGGTGAACGACGAGATCGCCGCCGTGCTGGCGGAGTACAAGCAGCGGAGGCCGAAGGCCGACACAGCCATGATCGTGCAGGCCTACCGCGAGGCTGCGGCGGCCCACGAGGGCCAGACCCGCAGGTCGGGCGAGCCCTACATCACCCACCCCCTGGCGGTGGCCCTGATCCTGGCCCGGCTAGGGCTCGACGACGTCACCCTCGCGGCCGCGCTGCTGCACGACGCGGTCGAGGACACGTCCATGACGCTCGCCGACCTGGAGAAGGGCTACGGCGAGCACGTGGCCCGCATCGTCGACGGCGTGACCAAGCTCGACCGCGTCACCTTTGCCTCGAAGGAGGCGCAGCAGGCGGCCACCGTCCGCAAGATGCTCATCGCCATGGCCCGCGACGGACGCGTCCTGCTGATCAAGCTGGCCGACCGGCTGCACAACATGCGCACGCTCGCGGCCATGCCCCAGGTGAAGCAGGAGCGCACTGCTCTCGAGACGCTCGACATCTATGCCCCGCTCGCCCACCGCCTCGGCGTCCAGGACATGCGCTGGCAGCTCGAGGACCTGGGCTTCGCGGCCCTCCACCCGAGGCGCTACGCCGAGATCGAGCAGATGGTCGCCACCCGGGCTCCCGAGCGCGAGATCTACCTGAGCCAGGTCCTCGACCAGGTCCGTGAGCGGCTGGCCGGCCTTCGCATCCAAGGCGAGGTCACGGGTCGGCCGAAGCACCTCTATTCCATCTACGAGAAGATGGTCGTGAAGGGCAAGGAGTTCGTCGACATCTTCGACCTCGTCGGGATGCGCGTGATCGTGGCCACCGAGTCGGACTGCTATGCCGCGCTGGGGTGCATCCACGGCACCTTCGCCCCGGTTCAGGGCCGCATCAAGGACTACATCTCGATGCCCAAGTTCAACCTCTACCGCTCCCTCCACACCACGGTGATCGGACCGCAGGGCAAACCCCTCGAGGTGCAGATCCGCACGCCCGAGATGCACCGGTGGGCCGAGTACGGCATCGCCGCGCACTGGGGCTACAAGGAGAGTCGGCGCGATCGGTCGGAAAGGGGGGCCCAGGCGGGCCGGGCGTCGGGCACCGAGATCGCCTGGATGAACCGCATCGGTGACATGCAGGCGGGCACCGACGACCCCACCGAGTTCCTCGAGTCGCTGAAGCTCGACCTCGAGCAGGACGAGGTCTACGTCTTCACGCCGAGGGGTGACGTCATCACGCTCCCTGCCGGGGCTACGCCCGTCGACTTCGCCTACAGCATCCACACCGATGTCGGGCACCGGTGCATAGGGGCACGTGTGAACGGTCGGCTCATGCCCCTCGACACGGTCCTCTCCTCGGGAGACAGCATCGAGGTCGTCGCCTCGAAGGTCGACACCGCGGCACCGAGCCGGGACTGGCTGTCCTTCGTGGCCACGTCGAGGGCCAGGAACAAGATCCGGCAGTGGTTCTCGAGAGAGCGCAGGGAAGACGCCATCGAGAACGGGCGGGAAGCGCTCACCAAGGCCCTCCGCAAGGCCGGCCTGCCCACTCAGAAGCTTCTCGGCTCACCCGAGATGCTGGCCCTCGGCCTCACCATGAACTACGTCGACCTGGAGAACCTCTACGCCGCCGTCGGCGAGGGCCACGTCTCCGCGGTCAGCATCGTGCAGCGCCTGGAGCGTGACCTGCGGGGGCCCGAGTCGGAGGTCCAGCTCCCCTCCACCACCCGCAAGCCCCGCCGGACCGGCGGCCGCGAGAACGTCGGCGTTCACGTCGAGGGCCTCGACGACCTCATGGTCAGACTTTCGCGGTGCTGCACCCCGGTGCCGGGCGACGAGATCATCGGCTTCGTCACCCGCGGCCGGGGCGTCAGCGTGCACCGGGCCGACTGCGCAAACGCAGCGGCGCTCCTCGGCTCCGAGCGCGGCCTCATCGAGGTCGAGTGGGACGACCAGCGCCAGGGCAGCTTCGTGGCCTCCATCGAGGTCAAGGCGCTCGACCGCTCCCGGCTGCTCACGGACGTGGCCCGGGTCCTCTCTGAGCACCACGTCAACATCATCGGGTCGTCGAGCCACACCGGCTCCGATCGCGTCTCGAAGATGCGCTTCGAGTTCGAGACCGCCGATCCTGCCCACATCCAGCACGTCATCGCCGCCATGAAGCGCATCGACTCCGTCTACGACGCGTACAGGTTGCTCCCGGGCAAGGGCGGTTGACAGCGTGCTAGAGCCCGCAGCACCGGGTCTATCGAGCCGGGTGCCTAGGTTCAGGCGCGGGTGACCGTGGCCGATGTCGCGCCCAGGACGTCACGCTTCGCCGTGGCGACGCCGCCGACATGACGGCTGGCCCCTCGGCGAGGACCGCTGTGGACAACGCTGATGGACGGGTCAGGGTGGTGCTGGTCGTCGCATTCCTCGCGCTATCGGTCATCTTGTGCGTCAGGACCGCCGACAGCCTTGGCCGCGATGTGATGGCACCGACCGAGTGGCGGTCCGGGGACACCGCCGCCCTGGTGAAGGGGAGCGGGTCCGCGGTGGCGTGTGCACGAAGCGGGACGTGGCGAGGCTGTGGCCTCCTCCGGCCTGGCCAGTGGCTGCCGAAGTTCCCCGATGTAGGCGGCTCGACCGTCGAGCGCTTCGCGCCGCTCCTCTACGTCCCCGCACTCGTCACGCGAGCGGGAGGCGGCGGGGCAGAGGCCAGCCTGCGCTTCATCGGCGTGCTCAGCCTTCTTGGGTTCGGCATGCTTGCTGTCCTCCCGTGGCTGCTTGGTTCGAGCGGGGGAGAGCTACACCGGCACCGTCACCTGTGGGCGTTGCTCATGGTCGCGAGCCCACTGCTCCCGTACGCGGGGTCCACCTGGAGCGAGACGCTCTCGGCCCTGCTGCTAGCGGCATGTATTGCACTCCTCGGCGCCAAGGCACCCGCTGCACTCGTCGGGGTTGCCGCCCTTGGCGCCACCCTCACCAAGGACACCGCCGCACCGTTCGTGTTGGCCCTCGCCTGCGCCGTCGGGTGGCCACGCCGCGGCGCCGTCCACCGATTCCGGCTGCCGCCTGGGCTTCTCGCCGTCTTCGCAGGCACGGCGGCGGGCGTCGTCCTGACCGCTGCCTGGAACTTGTTCCGCTTCAACAGCGTCACGAACATCCACTATCTATCGCCGACGTTCCGCGTCAGGGGACTCGCCGCGGTTGCAGGTCAGGCGGTCGCGCTGCTCGTGTCGCCGAACGCCGGACTCTTCCTGTTCTGGCCCGGCGCGGTGGTCGTCCTCTTCGTCGCGGGGGTGTCGGCGCCGGTCGGGATGGGACGTGCGCTGGCGTCTCGCCCTCGTCGCGGCAGCAGCTGTTTGGGCTCTCGCCTCCTTGGCTACGTGGTGGTCGCCCTTCGGTTGGCACGCATGGGGCCCGAGGCTCCTCCTGCCCGTGGTGCCTGCGCTCGCTGCCGCCGTCCTCCTCCTCAGCCCGCTTGACCTCCGGCCGCGCCTGCCGCTGTTCCTCGGGGCTTGCGCGGCCGTGGTCCTGGCTCTGCCCCAGGCTGGCATCGTGGGCAACTCTTCGGCGATCACGCAGTTCATGACTGCGCCTCGGGCCGCATGCGTGTCCACGGAGAAGGTCGAGAGCGCGTTTGTCCGCTGCACGCTGGATCGCGCGTGGCGGCAGCAGCCGCCTCTCCTGTCGGCCGGAATCGAAGGGCTCCCGACCTGGGCGGGAGGCGCGTTGGCAGGCGCCATGGCGGTCGGCGGCCTGGCACTCGCTGCGGCCTGGACCCGCGAGGCCAACACGCGTAGCCGCAGATCCGGTGCCTCACTGCGTCGTCGTCCGTTCAGCTTCCGCCGCAGACTCCGCCGAGAACACGCCGGGAGGGTGGCCATGGTTGGCATCGGGCTCCTCTACGTCACGACCCGCACCGTCGGCCTCAGCCGCATCCCGGTCTTCTTCGACGAAGCGATATACGTCCGCTGGGGACAGCTCGCCCCCGGCGCTTCGTCGTCGTGGCTCATCTCCGTCATGCACGGCAAGCAGCCGCTGTTCATCTGGCTCGGCGTGCCGCTCGTGCGACTGGCCGCGGATCCGCTCATCGGGCTACGTCTCGTCTCGGTCGCCGCGGGCCTCGCGTCCACCGGCATGGTGTACCTCCTGGCCAGAGAGCTCTTTCGTGACCGTACGGTTGCGCTGGTCTCGAGCTCGGCGTACGTCCTCTATCCGTTCGCGCTCGTGTACGACAGGCTTGCCCTCTACGACACGCTGACCGCCGCACTCGCCATCTCTGCGCTGTACGTCGAGGTCCTGCTCGTGAGGAGGCGACAGCTCGGCACCGCGCTCATTGGCGCGCTGGTCGTGGGTGCCGGCCTCCTGACGAAGTCGAGCGCTTCGTTCTTCGTCTACCTGCTGCCAGCATCGTTGCTGCTGCTCGACCGGAGGAGTGCGACGGTCCGGTCAGACCTGATCCGCTGGCTCCGTCTCGCCACGGTGTTGACGGTCGGGGCGTACCTCTGCTCGTCGGTCCTTCGCCTGTCGCCCAGCTACGGCAAGATCGCTGAGACCAACCAGCTCTTCGTGTGCTCCCTCAGGGAGTGGCTGAACGATCCCGCCGCCGGGCTGACGGACAACCTGGGCCCGATGCTGTCCTGGCTGGTCAGCTACACGACCATCCCGTTCGTGGTCGCGATCGCGGCGGCAGTGCTGGTCGATCGACGACATCTCGCCGAGAAGCTGCTCCTGTTCATCTGGTTCGCTGCTCCGTTCGCGGCGCTTGCGTTCTTCGGTCGAGCCCTGTACCCGCGCTACCTCTTATTCATGACGATGCCCCTGCTCGTGCTCGGGAGCTACGGCATCGTTGCGCTGGCCCGAAAGGTCCGGTCCCGTCTCCTCTCCGGTGCCGTCGTCATGCTGTTCCTGGCTGTCATGGTGAGGAATGATCTCGTGCTCATCGCCGACTACGACCGTGCGCCGATCCCGCGGCCCGACCGGCTCCAGCTCATCAGCGGCTATCCGTCCGGCGTAGGTGTCAAGGAGACGATCGCATATCTCCGCGAGAGGAGTTCGCACGAGAGGATCCTGGTCGCAACCGAGGGCTACTTCGGGCTGATGCCGTTCGTCCTCGAGGTCTACCTCCATGACGACCCGAACATCGAGATCCGCG
>Ga0136633_1002169_pt1 | contig 13729 bp, 7 predicted proteins | sample AntDrymeUQ832206_2_FD_105494 | JGI IMG/M metagenome (GOLD analysis project Ga0136633, IMG submission 105494) | Polar desert sand microbial communities from Dry Valleys, Antarctica - metaG UQ83 (22.06) | ecosystem: Environmental > Terrestrial > Soil > Desert | place: Antarctica: Dry Valley... | reverse complement strand
TCCATTCCTAGACCTCCATTCCTAGACCCAGCCGCCATTTCGCGCTAGGCATGTCCGAGGCTGGACGACAGTGGGGAGAATCAGGTGCGGACGAGGACGCTTGTTCGAACGGCGGCCGTGGGCCTGGGCCTGAGCATGCTGGCCCTTGGCGGCGCACCCGCTCAGGGCCAGGGCCAGGTCAAGGTCGCCCCGGGCCGGGTCAGCGAGAGCACCAGGTTCCAGCGCGAGAACAGCGACCCGGTGCGAGGTCGTGACATCCCCGGCTTCGCCGTGGATCCGGCCGACCCCCGCCACGTGGTGATGATCACCGAGGAGTTCATCACCGGCCAGTGCGACTTCGCCACCAGCTTCGACGGCGGCCGCAGCTGGGAGTCGGAGGGTCACCTCACGGTCCCGTCCGATTTCGCCGATCCCCCCTGCCGCACCTACGACTCCGGTGGGTACGCCCACTTCAACAAGAGCGTCGTGTGGGGCACCGGCCAGAACGTCTACACCACCTTCGCGTCCCATCGGGGCGAGCAGCAGCGGCCCGAGATCGGCGTAGCCGCCGGCGAGGGCGACTCGGTGATCGTCAACCGCTCGACCGACGGCGGCCGCACGTTCGAGCGGGGCGTCGTCGCCATCCAGGGTTCCCGGGACTCGAGGCCCTTCGTCATCCGCCCCGGCATCGCCGTCCAGCCCCGGCCCCAGGGCGACAAGCTCTACGTGGTCGGCTGGCACGTGGTGAACCCCCTCAACATGGGCGCCCAGGGCGGCCAGGGAGAGCGCCGGACCGTCGTCGCCAGCTCCGAGGACGGCGGGAAGACATGGTCCACCCCGGTCTTTGCCGAGGCCCCCGATGAGAAGGTGCGCGAGATCACCCCGCCGGTCGTCGGGCGCGACGGCTCGGTCTACATGGCCTGGCGCAACCGTGACGACCCGGCCAACGCCCCGCACCCGATCGTCGTGGCCAAGTCCACCGACGGCGCGGCCACCTGGACCCGCACGCCGATCAACGACGCCACGCCGGCGCCCACCGGCATCCCCGCCCCGACCGGCAACGCCGGCTTCCCCAAGATGGCGGTCGATCCCAACAGCGGGAACATCTACGTGACCTACCTCGGCTTCGACTTCGGCGACCTCGACACGATCGTCCAGCGCTCCACCGACAACGGCGCCACCTGGTCGCGGCCGGTACGCGTCAACGACGACCCCCGCGGCAACGGCGTCCGTCAACTGACCCCCGACATCTCGGTGGCCCCCAACGGGCGGGTCGACGTCGTCTGGTTCGACACCCGGACCAACCTGCCCAGCCCGATCATCCCCCGGCCCGCAGGCCAGGGCGACGTCTATTACGCCTCGTCCAGCGACGGCGGGGCCACGTTCTCGGGCAACCGGCGCATCTCCGACCGCTCCGTCAACCTCGACGACGGGACCTTGGGTCGGAACGGCACCTACACCTGGTGGGGCCCGGACTCTGTGCCCCTGGGCAATGACGCCGTCCTGTTCGCCTGGGGTGACGCCCGCTACGGCAACGTCGACACCGCGGCCAACGACGTCGTGCTGGCCACCATGCAGCTCGGCGACCCCGGACCGCCGGCCATCACCGAACTGCCCAAGGCCAGCCCCGCCAACCTATCGGTGGCCGCCTCCCAGATGGCCTACCCGGGCGGTTCCGAGCGCATCGGGGCGGCCTTCACGTCCAAGCTGGTCGTGGTCCACAAGGACGACGTGGCCGGCGCGTGGGCCGGCGCCGTGCTCGCCCGCTTCAACCACTCGCCCCTTCTCGTCGTCGACGGCAAGTCGCTGACCAAGGAGCAGAAGGAGGAGGTGGCACGGCTCGGCTCAACCGGGCTCTTCGTGATCGGCGACGAGTCGCAAATCTCCCAGAAGCTGGTCGACGAGATCACCAAGTCGGGCGTCATCACCGCCCTCCAACCGGGGGCCAGCAGCACCGTGCCAGCCGCCCCGCCCACGACGGCCGCAGGAGCGGCGAGCACGACCACCACGCTGCCCACATCCACGGCCGACAAGGCCAAGGTCATCCGCCTCACCGGCGCCACTCCTGCCGACATCGGGCGGGCGGTGGCGGGCGCCATGGACGTGCGCAACCCGGATGAGAAGACCCGGTCGGTTCCGGCGTTCGCCGCCGCGGTGGCGGTGAACCCCGCCAGCCGCGAGTCAGCGGCGGGCCTCGCGTTCGCCGCCAGCCTCCGCCTCCCGGTCCTCTTCGTCGACCGCGACGGGGTGCCGGCGCCGACCGCTGACGCCTTCAGCGCCATGGCGATCCAGAACACCTGGGTCATCGGGGGACCAGAGTCGATCGCCGAGAGCGCGCTGGGCCGGCTGCCGGGCGCCAAGCGCCTGGGTGGGGCCGACACCGCCGCCACCTCGGCCGCGGTCGTCAACGAGTTCAAGTCGCGCGGGCTGCCAGTGAGCGTGGCCTACGTGGCCGACGAGTCCCGCCCGGTCGACGCCGCGGTGGCTGCGGCAGCGGTCGCCCGCCAGGGGGGGATCCTGCTCCTCACGCCCGGAGGTGACCCGGGAGCGGCCGAGGAGCAGATCCAGGCCCTGGGCATCGCCGATCAGGTCGACCAGCTGGTGGTGGCCGAGAGCACATCGCCGAGCAACATCCCATGGCCGCTGATCATCGTCAGCGCCATCTTCGCCGCCGCCGGCATCGTCCTCCTCGACCGGGCCTCCCGGAAGAACCGTGATCGCAAGGCGGAGGCGCCCCCCGTCGTGAGGCCCGGGGCGAAGAAGGCCGGGGCGCAGAAGCGCAAGTAGCACGTGGAAAGGGCGGCGCCACCGGGCGCCGCCCTTTCCACGCTGCTCAGGCGGCCAGGGCGTCGGGCAGCAGGCGCTGGACGAAACCGCCTGCGGCCTGGCTCGGCCGCTGCTGCTCACCCATCAGCGCGTCCATCACCAGCAGCGTGCCGGTGAGGGCCGGGATGGCCCATTGCAGCGTGCTCAGCTTGCGCTGGGCCGCGGCAACCTCGGGCGGCGTCTGTGCCGACGGGTCGGTGCCGCCCTCGACGGGCACGTCGCCCGCGTTGATCATCTTCTGGCCCAGGGCCCGGGCATAGGCGGTGGCGGCCAGGGCGCCCACCGTGACAGCCGTCTTGGCGATGGCGGTGCTGGCCACACCCTTCTGACCGGCGATTCGGCCCTTGTTGCCGCCGGTCAGGACCACCGCACCAATGAGGTGGGCCCCGATGGCGGCGGCGTTGACGGGCGTCCACTTGCTCCACCCGGCATTGGCCACCCGCGCCCGCTGGCCGAGACCGTCGACCTCAGCGGCGGCGCCGTTGACGCCGACTGCGCCCATGAGCGATCCGCCGAACCAGGCCGCCAGTCCGACTTCGGAAAGGGAGCGGGCAATCGTGTTGCGCTGCGACATTGTCGAGAACCTCCGTAAAGCGAGTAGGCGCACGCCCTACCCCGATCGTCACCGCTTCGAACCGATGACCGTCAGAGGGCGGCGGAGGCGTGCAGCATCTGGGTGATGAACGCCGACGCCGGCGGGCAGGCTGCGGCTGGCGACGGCAGGAGGTGCGACCGGGATCCGGCCTGGCAGCCACTGCTGCCCTGAGCTCGCCGTAGTAGGAAAGGGGAGGTCCCCGGGCGGGGCGTGGCGGCACAGACAAGGGGAGGCGACCCGTGGCATCGATATCCGACACCGAGCGATCGGAGTGGCGCGGTTTCGGCATCACGGGCCAGGGGATGCGGTGCGACGCGGAGTGGGGTGTCGCCGCCGGCATGCGCTCCGACGGGGTGGCGGTCGATCCGGTGGCCGTCGCCATCGAGGCCCATGACGGGATGCGGACCGTCGGCTCGGTCACGATCAGCGGGCTCGAGCTCACCGGTTCCGGTGCCCGTGACGCGAGTGGCGACGGCGCGCTGCGCGTCGATCTCGGCCGCCCCGACCGCGACGAGCCCACCGTGCTGCTGGTGGAGGAGCAGGGGCGGTACACGTGGATCGTCCCCGAGGCGGGCGCGCAGTCGGTGGAGTTGCCGGTCGAGGTCACCCTCGGGAGCCGGGGCGGCCTCGGTCCGATCCGCCGGATCGTGCGCTTCGTCGCCATCAAGACTGCCGGGCGGGCGGTCCGCCACGTCTCGAACACCGTGGTGGGGGCGTGGGACGAGCGCCGCCACCCGTTCCGCGTCCGCTCCTGGAGCCCGGACGACCATCGCAGCCCCGACGCCCTGGAGCCGAACTTCGACACCCTCCTCGGCGGCCCGGCTCTCCTCGTCATCCACGGGTTCACGGGGTCGATCCACGGGTCGTTCAGGTTCGAGGACGACGTCGTCGACAGCATCTACCGCGCCTACGGCGGCAGGACGTTCGCCTTCGACCACCCGACCCTGGCGGTCACCCCGCAGGAGAACGCCGTGTGGCTCGGCGACAAGCTGCGCAAGGGGATGACGATCGACGTCCTCGCCCACTCCCGGGGCGGCCTCGTCGCCCGGGAGCTGGCACGTATCGCTCGCGCCCGAGAGGTCGACCTGCGGTCGATCACCTTCGTGGCCACGCCCAACGACGGCACTCCGCTCGGCGACCCGGACCGGCCCATGGGGCTGATCGACGCGCTGACGAACCTGGTCGGCGCCCTACCCGGCACCGACGGCCTGGAGATGGTGCTCGAGCTGCTGAAGGACGTGGTCCTGAAGTCGGCCCTCGAGGGTCTTACGGGTCTGGTGGCCATGAAGCCCGGGAGCTCGGTGCTCGAGGCGCTCAACGCCGACCCGGTCCCGGAGTCCCTCGTCGTCCGCTCGATCTCGGCCGACTACGCGCCGGTCATGAACGCGGGCATCGTGAAGACGGCACAGGACCGCCTGATGGATGCGTATTTCGGCGGGGTCCGCAACGACCGGATCGTCCCCACGCTGAGCACGATCGTGACGGCCGGCCAGTTCCGGGTGCCGGCCGGCCAGCGCCTGGTGCTCGACAGCAGTCGCAGCGTCGACCACAGCACGTTCTGGGCCAACGACCGCGCCGTCCGCCAGCTGCGGGACTGGCTGCGACCCGACTGGCCGGAGCGGCCGCCGGCGCCGGTGCCCCTGAGCGAGGCGGAGCCGCTCGCCGAGGTCGCACTCCCGCCCGACCCCCTCACCATCGGGCGGGTCGGCACGGCCTTCGCCGAACTGACCGAGGCGGCGCGCAAGGGTGTCGAGGAGCTCCTCGGCGGGCCGGTGAACCCGAACGCCACGCCACCGACGGGCGCGCGGCGCGCGGTCGTGGTCGTCCCCGGGATCATGGGCACCCACCTGCGGCGAAAGTCCACCGGCCAGATCATCTGGATCGACCCGCTCCGCCTGGCCCGGGGCCACTTCGCCGAGCTGCTGCTCCCCCCGGCCGACGGCCCCGCCGGCGAGATCGAGGCCGCCGGGCTCAATCGCACGTACCTGCCTCTGATCTCCCAACTGGCCGCCGAGGAGTGGGACGTCTACCTCGCCGACTTCGACTGGAGGGTGGACATCTTCGAGTCGGGGCGACGGCTCGCCTCCAAGCTCAGAGACCTCCTCGCCGCCGACCCGAAACGCGAGATCCACCTGGTCGCGCACTCGATGGGCGGCCTTGTCGCCCGGGCGATGGCCGTGGAGGATCCCGATCTCTGGAAGGAGCTGGGCGTCGCGAGGCGGGGCTCGTCCGGCCGGCTGGTGATGCTCGGCACGCCCAACGGCGGTTCCTTCGCCGTCCCGCTGATCCTGACCGGCGAGGAGACCATCCTGAAGACGCTGGCGTTCGTGGACGTGCGGGGGCGGCCGGAGGACCTGCTGAACACCGTCGCCACCTTCCCGGGCATCTACCAGATGCTGCCCGATGCCAAGCCCGACGACGACGACCACTCCCAGCTTTTCGACGCCGCCACTTGGGGTTCGCGGTCGCCCGTGTCGCAGCAGCTACTCACGGGTGCCCGCGAGTTCCACGACAGGCTGCGGGGGTTCGTCGACCCTGATCGCATGGTTTACGTGGCCGGGTACGGGCACCCCACCCCGTTCCGGCTCGAGGTGGAGGCCCCGGGCAGTTTCAAGATCGGGCGCTTCCTCCGTGGCGACGGTCGGGTCGCCCTCGAGCTCGGCCAACTGGAGGGAATGGAGCAGCTGTACTTCTCGACCGGGACCCACGGTGGGCTTCCGTCGGCAGCCGACGTCCTCACCGACATCGGCGAGCTCCTCACCGGGGGGAGCGTCACCGTGCTGAAGTCGCACGAGCCCATCCGGCGGGGCGGTCCCAGCGACACGCCGGTGATGATCGCCGCCGAGGCGTTCGACGCGGCGCCGGAGGGAGGCGGGTCCCGAGGCGGCCCCGCCGATGCGGGCGACTGGCGCGACGCCGAGATGCGTCTCGGTGAGGCGCTCCGGCTCACCGTGGGCGGCGGCTCGCCACAGCCGTCACGCCCGGTGGTCAACGTGAGCGTCCTGAACGCAAGCCTCGAGCAGGGCAGGTTCCCGGTGGTCGTGGGCCACTACGCCCGGCTCCCCCAGGGCGGGGCCGAGGTGTTCCTCGACAAGAAGCTGGGAGGCGCGCTCCATGCCCGCCAGCGGGTGGGTCAGTATCCCGAACGGCCCGGTACCGCCCTGTTCCTCGACGCGCCCAAGAACCGTCGACCGCGCGGTGCCATTGTCCTGGGCCTCGGGGAGCTCGGCACCCTCACGCCGCAGAACCTGGTCGCCGCCATGATGCAGGGCGTCACTGCCTATGTCCTCGACCGGCGCGAGCACGATGAGGACGAGCGCGGAGCCCAGCTCGGCGTCTCCGCCGTCCTCGTCGGCACACCCGGGCGGCGGGGCATCAACATCGAACAGTGCGTCGCCGCCCTGGTCGAAGGCATGATCCTGGCCGTCACCCGACTCAACGAGCCGGGCCGCGGTGCGCCGATCGACCGGATGGAGCTCCAGATCGTGGAGCTGTATGAGGACGCAGCCGAGGAGGCCGCCCTGGCGGTCGACCGGCTCGACGAGATGCTCTCGCCGGAGCTCAAGGGCCAAGTGCAGCTGCTGACCGAGCGCGTCGTGGAGGAGGGCGACGGCCGTCTGGCAGGCGCCCCACCGCGCACCCTCACCGGCACGTCCTGGGTGCGGGTCACCGCCAGCCTGGCGCCGTACGAGGGCGACATCCCGCCGGCCCTCCGGCTCATGAAGTTCTCCGTCCTCCTACGCGGGGCCCAGTCGAACCTGATCGACCAGGAGCTCGACCTCGCCCAGATTCGCGCGTACATCGACGAGGCGGTCAGGCAGCCGGTCGGCGACTCGGGCGTGAGCACGACCCTCTATGAGATGTTGTTCCCGCAGCGGGCGAAGCTCGACCTCGATCGAACCGAGAGCCTGCATCTCATCGTCGACGAGGAGATGGCCGAGATCCCGTGGGAGCTGCTGTCGGCGGCGGCGCTGTACACCGATGCCTCCCCGCTGGCATTGAGGGCCGGCATCCTGCGCCAGCTGCAGAGCGAGATGCAGACGCGCGAGCGCTCCGAGCGTCCCGCCGGGCGGGAGGTACTCGTGATCGGTGACCCCCCGACTCGCACACTGCCGCGGTTGCCCGGGGCGCGGGCCGAGGCCTCGGACGTGGCGGACCTGTTCGGTGGCCAGGGCTGGGATGTCCGACGGCTCATCTACAGCGGAGACGCCCAACCCGGCGTCCACTGGATGCAGATCATCGACGCCCTCAATGCCCGGCCCTACCGGGTCGTGCACATCGCTGCGCACGGGATCTTCGAGGAGAGCGACGCCGAGAGCCGGCGCAGCGGAGTCGTCATCGGTGCCGAACCGCATCACCGGATCACCGCGCTCAACTTCAGGCAGATGAGCGTCACCCCCGATCTCGTGTTCCTCAACTGCTGCCACCTCGGCCGCCTCGGGTCGTTCCTCGACCAGGCGCCGGAGGAGACCAGGCAGGCCTACCAGCAGCCGCACCGGGTGGCCGCCAGCCTGGCCCGTCAGCTCCTGCGCAACGGGGTGGGTGCGGTCGTGGTGGCCGGCTGGGCCGTCGACGACATTGCCGCCAGTGCGTTCGCCACGGCCCTGTACTCGGACATGCTCGACGGCCGTCCGTTCGGCGACGCGGTGCGGGCGGCGCGACAGGCGGCCAGAGCCGCCGACTTCGGGCGTACCACCACCTGGGGCGCGTACCAGTGTTATGGCGACCCCGACTTCGAGCTGGGCACCGAAGATCGTCCGGCGCCGACCCGGATGTGCCTCGTCAGCCCGGCGCAGCTCGCCCGGCAGTTCGACATGCTGGCCACCCGCGCCGGAGAGCTCCTGAGCCCGAACGGAAGGGCATGGGTGTTCGAACAGATCGAGCGGTTGCGGGACGAGGGCGGGCAGTTCGTCGCCGACGGTCGTGTCCTCGAGTCGTTGGGCCGGGCCCTGAGCGAGCTCGGGATGTACCAGCCCGCCATCGCCGCCTACTCCCAGGCCCTGCAGGACAAGGAGGGCCGGGCGCACCTGTGGGTCATCGAGCAGCTCGTCAACCTGCACGTCCGCCTGGCCGTGGAGAGTCACCGGGAAACGCAGGCCGACGTCACCGGCCAATTCAAGGCGGCCCAGACGATGCTGGACAGCCTCGACAAACTCGCTCCGCCGACCGGCGAACGCCTTGCGCTGCGCGGCAGCCTGTTCAAGAAGTGGGCGACCACTCGCCCGAGAGGCGAGCGCGACGGGGACCTGGCCTCGGCGGCGCGCGCCTACCGGGATGCGTACGCGGTGGAGGCGGAGGGATACCCACTCAACAACTGGATCCAACTTCAGGCGCTCCACGGACCTCTCGACAGAAAGGACGCGAAAGCTCTATCCCACCACCTCAAGGACGTCGAGAAGCGCGAGCGCGACGATCCGTCGCCGGGATACTGGGAGACGGCGGAGGTGGCGGACACGCTGCTTACGTACGCGATCGCGGGCAAGAAGCGCCAAGGCGTGAGCGACGTGCTCAAGGAGGCGGAGGCCAGGTACGAGACCGCCTTCCGGCTTCGCTCCACCGTCCGCCAGCGCGACTCGGTCCTCGATCACCTGGAGGACCTCCGGCGCCTGGTGCCCGAGGACCAGGCGAACGGATATCAGGGGATGATCGACACGCTCACCCGGGTGGGCGAAGAGGTGGCGTCGGACTGACGGAGCGTCGGGGGCCGGCGATCAGTCCGCCATCGCCTTGACGATGTGGGCCCGTCGCACCGCCCGAGGGGCTCCTCCATCCGCAGGTTGCGCTCCTCGAACGCCAGCCGCTCCCACACGATCTCCGAGCCGCTCTTCGAGTGCCGTCGCCGGTGGCCGCCTCGTCGAGCCCCAGGAATCTGCTCTCGACGTCGGTGAAGAAGCGGGCGTCGATGTCACCAGGCGTGACGATCGCAGGCCGGAGATCGATCACCCGCACCTTCGTACCCGTGTCGCCCACGGCGGCGACGAGCTCGGCATGGCACACCCCCATATCGCCGGCGAGACGCGATCCCGAATCGCCGGTGAAGAGGACGATGACGATGTCGGAACGACGGGCCGCTTCTCACTGGCCGAGTAGAACGTCTCGTCCGCGGACTGCTTCCGTTCGTCCTCGTTGATCCACACGTCGAAGAGCCGCTCGCCGTCCACGGTGAAGACCGACTCGAGCCTCCGCTTGGCCCGGACCCGCAGGTCGGTCAGCGTCTCGGGCTTCCCGGCCGCGTCCCGACGGACCTCGGTCCGGCAGCGACTCGAGATCATCAGCTCCAGCGGGCGGTTCTCGTCGATGGGCATGTCAGGCTCCGGAGAGGGATCGACTTCGACGACGAAGAGTCGGGCGGCCCGGGCCAGACCGACGAAGTCGTCGGTGTTGCAAGGGGCCTCGTCCACGACGTGATGGCGGACGGTGACGGCGAGGACGCGTCCCCCGCCGAGGGACTGGGACCGGTCGATCAACGCAAGGGTCCCGGAGCGGTACCCGTCATCGTCCGCGTCGAAGCCCAGCTCCGTCAGCGACGAACTCGTGTCGTTGATGACCCACTCGATCACCCGATCGTAGGAGGTCGTCCACTGCGGACCCTGGTCTCACCGATTCGTCCTTGAAGCGATCACGATCGAACGGCAGCACGACGTGCAGCGGCACCCCGAGTTCGATCGCCGCCTCGTGGAGCCGGTCCCCGGTCCTGTGACAGCCTCTGGTGTGACCGCCTGCCCGTGGGGTACTGATCGGCTACGACGAACCGAGAACCGATGAACCGACCCCCAGCCCGAGCGAGACGGCTTCTGCGCCCGGCGCTGGCCGTGTCGGCCCTTGCCGTGCTCTGCACCGGTGCCGTCCCTCCCCATTCGCCCGAGACTCCGTCGCGAGCCGCCCCGCTCCCCCGGCCAGCCCCGCCGTCCCAGCCAGTTGCGTTCGCCGCCCCGGTGCCTGAGGTCCCGCCCCCGCCGGCTGTTCCCGCCTGCCGCGACGAGCTCGCCGAGCTGGCGACGATCACCACCCCACTGTCGAACTGCTCGGCCAGCTCGACATCCAGGATCGCGGAGTTCGTCCGACGTACCGACGCCGCGTACGAGGGGCTGATCCGCACCGGTGACCGCCTCATGGCCAACAACCGGTGGGTCGCCTGGATCGACACCCAGGACGCACCGGGAATCGTGCGCGCCCTGTGGGGCGTCGACGCCGGCGCCAACTTCGTCGGTATCATCGAGCCCGAGATCGCCCCGGACGCGGCGAAGAGTGTGCTGGCCATCACGAGGGGCTTCGTCAGCACCGACGCCCCATACGGGTACAAGGGCCTCCACGTCGAGATTTGGAAGACCTTGGAGCGGACGCCGCCGCTCGAAGACGAGTGCGCGCCGGCGAACTGCGTGTACACGGTCCCCAACGACGTCCGGTTCGAGGAGACACCGGAGACAGTGCGGACCACTCCCGGCCATGTGGGCGTCGGCTACTCCACGCCGCTCGTCAACATGCTTCCGCGGACACCGCAATGCCCAACCTGTGGGACCACGACGTTCGTGGGCCTGAACGGGGTGAGCGCGCAGTTGGTCTGGTATGTCAACTACACGATGACGCCCGATTCTTTCTCGATCGGTACGGCGTTGGGCGCGAGCGCCGACGTCGAGCTCTCAGGTGCCGCCGGCGGGCTGCTGCTGCTACTCAACCCCGGCTGCCGGGCGATGGCCCGCAACGCCTACCCCGGCGATCGCCACTTCCGGAACTGCGATCCGGCGCAGGTCACCGAGCGGTCCCTCCATCATGTCGAGGGACCGTCGATCGGCACCGGGCGGGCCACCCCCAGCACCGAGCGGATCGTCGTCAACGGAAACAGCGCTGACGCGTTCGCCCCGGATTTCCAGTCCATCGGCCCCCTCGAGGACCGATTCGTCAACCAGCACAACGACGCCAGCCCGTTCACGTTCCGCTATCACGACGGGCGACTCGCGATGACGGTGACGCCGGGATGGGGGGTCGTTGACAGCCTCCAGGCCAACGGCTGGGTGACCGGCTTCGCCATCCACTTCAACAGCAGGCCGGTCGACCTGGGCTACGACGCCCGCCGGGGCCTGAGCGGCGTGTCCGGCATCGCCAGCCTCGACGCCTACACCCAACCCCCGTGTGCCGACACGTGCCGGCTCGCGGTCGGGCCGACCCGCGGCCTCCTCTTCTGGAGCATGGACCTGACTCGCTGAGGAGGGCCGGCGGCGGACCGGGCGGTGCGCTCTCGGTACTGTCGAGCCGATGCTCATCCGGAAGCCGACCCGCCGGGCCGCCGTGGTGGTGATGGTGATGGCGGCGGGCGTGGCGTGCGGGGGAGGTGCGGAGCCGCTGACCGGCATGTCCGCGTCGACTGCGCCGCCCAGCGTCCCCAGCGCACCGCCGTCGACCTCCTCGTCCACCACCTCGTCCACCACGAGACCGTGCCGGCCGGCGCCTCTCGAGACACGCGCCGCCACCGTCCTCGCCGTCGGCATCAACGACGCCACCACGGCCGACGCGCCCCTTGCCGCCAGCGTCGCCGCGTCGGGTGTTGGTGGTGTGATCCTGCTGGGCCCGAACATCGTCGACGCGGCCCAGACTCGGGCCCTCATCGCCGGGCTACGACAGCGCTCACCGCAGAGGCTGCTGGTGGCGGTCGACGAGGAGGGTGGGCGCGTGTCTCGGCTGCGCCCCATCCTGGGAAGTACGCCGTCGGCCCGCACCCTCGGTCAGAGGGCCCTCCCCGATATCGCCACCGTGGCAGCCGAACGGGGCGCCGTACTTCACGACCTCGGGTTCGACCTGGTCCTCGCCCCGGTCGTCGACGCCGACGGCGGGCCGGCCGGTGGGGCCATCGGCGACCGGGCCTTCGCCACCACGCCCACCGAGGCCGGCCCCCGCGCCGCCGCCTTCGCCGAGGGCGTCCGGCGGGCCGGCGTCGCCGCCACCGCGAAGCACTTTCCCGGCCAGGGTGGCCTGGCCGACAGCCACGACGGCCAGGTGGTCTCCACCATCCCGCTGGCCGACCTCCGGGCGTCGGCAACCGCAGGGTTCGGGCCGGTGGTCGATGCCGGAGTGGGCGCGGTGATGATGTCCCACGTCACCTATCGGGCGCTGGGGCCGCTGCCGGCCAGCCTGGAGCCGGCTGCCTACCGACTTCTGCGTTCGCTGGGCTTCGCCGGCGTCGCTGTCACCGATGCGGTCGGCATGGAGGCGATCATCGGGGAGTGGTCGCTGCCGGAGGCGACCGTGTTGGCCCTCAAGGCCGGCGCCGACCTGGTGCTGGCCACCCCCGGTCACGAAGCAGCGGCCATGCGCAACGGTGTGGTTGCCGCGGTAGCCGACGGCCGGCTGCCCGAATCCCGCCTCGACGAGGCCGTCGGGCGGGTGCTGCGCCTGCGGGGCGAGGATCCGGCGGCCATGCTGTGTCGCTGACCGACGAACTGACAGGCTGGAGCTGTCAGATTGCGCTGGGGCCGTACGGCTGCGCCTGGTCGAACTGGTCGTAACGCCTCAGGACCGGCTTCTCCTGGCGCGGGAGGTCATCGCCGGCCATCGGCTCGGGTGCGTCCTGTCCGCCGGTGCTGCCTCGGGAACCGTCCCGGTCGGTGAGCCAGGCGACGGGACAAGGGTGTCCCGGAGAAGGTGACGTCGCGTCATCTCCGTCGACTGGGAGTCCGCTGATGGCTCCGTGCCGGCAACGACCGGTAGACGGGGGGACCGCCCCGACCGCGCGTACCGCTCGTCCGAGCTGCGACGGCGTCCCAGAACGACGCTTGGCTGCCGTGTCGCCGACGTCACCGTGACCGTGACCGGCCCGCCCGGGTCGAGCGACGTGCTCTTCAGCCTCAGCCCGGCGGGACCTCGGGCCCCTACATCCTGAACGCGCCCGGGGCTTACACCTTCCGGTGCCGGGCGGCCGGCACCGGCACCATGGCGGTGACGATTACTTGACGTCGATGCCGGGGATGGGGTCGCCGGTCACGCCGGCGCCGCCGCCCGCCCCGGCGGTACCTCCGGCCTCGGTCATGGCGCCGCTGTTCTTGATGTTCGACCTCGTCGTGTTGATGGCGCCGGCCCCCGCCTCAGGACCGAGCTCCTCGTCCTCGAGCGGTGTCCCCATCGGCTTCTCACCCATCGTTGCTCCTCTCGGTCACACCCGATTGGAACCCGGGAGGGCGACATTTGCAAGGAGTTCCCGCCCGTCAGCACTCGAGGATGCGATCACAGGCTCAGCGGCGAACACTCGCCCGTAGCTGCGACCGGCGGTCTCCACGAGGATGCTGGCCTCGACGAGCCGGACGATGGCGTTGATCGCTACCTGGCGGCTGCCCTTAG